>Ga0306920_100004980_pt1 | contig 17086 bp, 12 predicted proteins | sample flu12Cox44000170_FD_204666 | JGI IMG/M metagenome (GOLD analysis project Ga0306920, IMG submission 204666) | Lab enrichment of tropical soil microbial communities from Luquillo Experimental Forest, Puerto Rico - flux4day.12C.oxic.44.000.170 (v2)... | ecosystem: Environmental > Terrestrial >... | reverse complement strand
TGGCGCTGCGAGTTCGGCAAACGAGAGGGCAGGGGAGCTTAAGGTGGAAACCAAACTGCCAATCCGCTCGCCCGCTCAGGCCGCGCTAGACCGTGGTGCGGATTTCTGCAAGACGCTCACCTGGACAGGCCTCTTGCTGGCCGGCGCCCTCTATATAGTCAGTATATTTGGTCCGCTTGGACTGTTCTCGCCTTCCGGCGCACCGATTTGGTCTTTTGCCGCTTCTTCGAACTTTCTCTACCGACTCCTTGCGGTCAACGGGGCGAACACGCATCACGAGCCTTCCGCTAGACATGATGAAAAAGTGGGTTAGCTCTGTCCAGGCGATTCACTGACGGTGCCGCTATTGGACAAATGGCGTCGCGTCGCTCAGGCGGCGGATCCGCCATTCTGACTGAGAGCTGCTCGGACGAGAGTACTCAAATCCACGTCGCCTTCCCGTTTACACTTTGACTATAACCTACTGATGTTCTTAGCCGCGAAACGCTTCCAATTTACATTCTAAGTAATTGAAATAGCCTCTTAATCAGCGGGTCCCAGGTTCGAGCCCCGGTGCCCCACCAGGCAAGATCAGCACATTCCGACAACCTGAGTCAGCGGTCGTTACGGCAACGGTCGGCGCTCATTCGGGCGCACTGCCGACCGAAAGCTGACGAAGCGCCGCCTCGCGCGCATTCATCACGGAATCGTGGATCGCCTTGGCGGCGAGGTCGGGTTTCCGATGCCGCACATGGTCGAGCACGATGCTGATTTCCTCAAGGCTAGAATCCAGCCGGCCAGGCATCGCCATGGCTTTGATGCGCAACCAACTGATGCGGGCGTCAAGCTGCAATAGCAGGTCGCCGGCTACGCTGTAGCGCGCAACTGCAATGGCGTGGGCATTAAAATCGCGCATGAGAGTCACGATCCGCTCGACCGCTTTTTGGGCGGCTGCCATTCGTACGTTAGCGAAGATCGCTTCCAGGGCTGCAACCTCTTCGCGAGAGGCAAGCTCGGTAAAGCGTCGGATGACGAGGCTCTCGAGCATGGCTCGGATCTCGTAGATTTCGGCTGCCTCATCGAGGCTCAGCACCATAACAGTAGGTCCGCGTCGCGGCTCGACGCTGATGAGGCGCTCGGCTTCGAGCCGGCGGAGCACTTCTCGCACGGACGACCGGCTGATCTTGAGAGCATCGCAAAGTTCGCGCTCGATCAATCGAGCCCCCGGAGCGATCCGTCCGGAGATGATGGCGTCCCGGATCTCGTCGAAGGCCCTTTCCCGGATAAGGACTGGTGGACCGAGAACGTCCAGCGCATGGCTGATCATGAATTGACTGACCTTTCGACCGGCATCAGAGGCATTTGCCCGGCCGGTCCACCCGTTTGCAAGACCATCCCTGTCGCCATCCATTGGATGCAAGCCTCATCCGGCCTTCCCAATCTACTAATTATCAGCCATCTTGTCTGACAAGAAGACAGTTGGACAATAAAGCGCCACGGTGCCTTTGCCGGAAGCAGTTCGGGACTCACTCTCGGGCGCTCTAATTCTCATAAGGTATTGAATAACAAGGAAAAATCGATCTGGCCTGCGCCTTGCTCGGCCGGTTGGTGAGCTCAACTCGGGGACGGGGGGACCGACATGACGAACGCTGTACTGGACTATTGCGCCGCGGATGCGTTGTCCGCCGATTACGCGCGCATCCGCCGCCGGGCGATCGTTTCGTGTGCCGTCGGCAATTTCGTCGAACTGTTCGACTTTTTGATCTTCGGCCTTTTTGCGGCGCAGATCGGCGCGAACTTCTTCCCCGGAAACGATCCGGTCCTCTCGCTGCTGTCGGCCTTCGCAACGTACGGCGTCGGCTTTGTCATGCGACCTGTGGGTGCCATCATGATCGGTGCCTATGGTGACCTCAGGGGACGCAAGGCCGCCCTGATTCTGACCGTCGGCCTGATGGCGTCGGCGACCGCGTTGACCGGGCTGATCCCGTCCTACGCGACGATCGGCCTCTGGGCCCCGATACTGCTCGTGCTGTGCCGTCTGGTGCAGGGTTTCTCCACCGGCGGAGAATGGGGCGGTGCCGCGGCCTTCCTGGTCGAGTTCTCCGAGCCGGGCAAACGCGGCATCACCGGCAGCATGCAGCAGTTCAGCGTGGGGTTAGCGCTGATCGCCGGCACGCTTTCGGCCTATGTCCTCAACGCCACCCTGGACAAGCAAACCATGATCGCCTGGGGCTGGCGCATTCCGTTCATCCTGGGTTTCGTGCTGGCGCCGATCGGTCTCTATCTGCGCTCCAGGGTGTCCGAGACGCCGATCTATGGCGAGACCGTCGCGCAGAAAAAGTTGGCCGCAGCTCCGGTGCGCGATGCCCTGACTGTCTATCGTCGTCCCGTGCTCGCCGCGTTCGGCCTCTCGATCATCGGCTGTGTCGGTAATTACGTCTTCAACATCTTCCTGCCAAGCTTCGCCACCGGCCAGCTCGGACTTCCCGCGAGCACGGCCTATGCGTCCGGAACCACCGCGGCGGTCGTGCTCACGGTGTTGACGCCCGTGATGGGCTGGCTCTCCGACAGGATCGGGCGTAAGGCCGTGCTCCTGATCTCCTCGCTCGGCTATCTCGTGCTCGCCTATCCGCTCTTCCATTTCCTGGTGGGAACGCCGACCGGCATCGGCATGGTCCTGACGCAATCGATCTCGGCCGTCCTGCTCGCAATGTATGCCGGCCCGCTTTGCGCGGTGCTCTCCGAGCTGTTTCCGACCAAAGTGCGTTTCACCGCACTCTCGATCGGCTACAGCCTCGCGGTGACGATCTTCGGCGGTTTCGCGCCGTTCATCGCAACTTTCCTGATCCGCGAAACCGGCAGCCCGGTCTCGCCGGCGCTCTATGTGGTAGCCGCCGCCGCTATCAGCAGCGTCACGCTGTTGCTCATCAAGGATCCCACCAATGCTCCACTCGACTGAGGAGAAAACCGCGCGACACGAGCCGGAGGCGGTCAGCTGCGATCCTGTCATCGTCGAGATCATCCGCGGCGCAATCAGAGCCGTTCAGGCCGAGATGGAGGCGCTGCTTGAACGCACCGCGATCTCTGCCTTCATCCGCGAGAAGAAGGATTTCTACACCGGCCTGTTCGATACGGATGGCGTGATGGCGGTCGGCTCGAACGTCCCGGTATTCGGCGACATGACAGGTCCGGTCATCCGCGAGTTTCCGCTTGCAACCATGCGGGAGGGCGATCTCTATTGGTACAATGACTGCTACGGCTCGCGCGGCGCGGTCTCCCATTCCAACGACCAGGTGCTGCTCGCGCCGGTGTTCCACGAGGGGCGTCGCTGCGCCTTCGTGATGTGCTGGGCGCATTTCGCCGACATCGGCGGCATCCGCGCCGGCTCGATCAGCCCGGATGCGACCGAGATCTTTCAGGAAGGCATCATCGTCCCGCCGACCCGGCTGATCGATGCCGGAGTGACCAACGAGGCCGCGCTGGCGATCTTTCACCGCAACTCGCGCTTCCCCGCGCAAAGCCTTGGCGACATGCGGGCACTGATGGCCGCCAACGCGCTCGGCGTCAAGCGCGTGCAGGAAATCCTGGCGCGTTTCGGCCCCGATATGGTTGCCGATGCGCTCCGGCAACTGCTGGCGCGCACGCGCGATCTCGTGCGCGCCAAAATGGCCGAGACGTTCGCCTACGGCACATATCGTTTCACCGATGCGATCGATTCCGACGGTCACGGCCACGGGCCGTTGAAGATCCGTTTCGCCCTGACGCGCGAGAAGGCGGCAGGCGGCGACCGCTTCATCTTCGATGCGACGGAGACGGACGACCAATCAGTCGGTCCGGTCAATTTCCTGATGAATCCCGGCGTGCCCGGCATGGCACTTGGGCTGTACTATCTCGGCGGCGATCCAGGACAGGTCTGCAATGCGGGAGGGCCGCAAGCGCTCGACGAGGTGCTGTTGCGCGAAGGCTCGCTGCTTTGGCCGCGCTTTCCTGCGGCGCTCGGCATGCGCGGGCTGACCATGATGCGCGTGCTCGCCGGCCTCAACGGGCTCATCAACGTCGCCGGCGGCGGCGCACCAGCAGCGCATTCGGCCTATGTCATCACATTGCTGCGCGGCACGTTCCGCGACGCGTCCGGTGCCATACACTCCTTCCTGCTCACGGATGGCATCGGCGTCGGCTATGGCGCACGGCCCAATGCCGACGGCATCGATGCGGTGTATTTCGTGGCGCAGGAGAACTATCCAGTCGAGTTCCTTGAAGTCGGCTATCCGGTGCACCTCAAACGCTACGGCATCGTGCAGGATTCGGGCGGCGCCGGACGCTATCGAGGCGGCTGCGGGATCGTTCGCGAATACGAGATCCTGGCCGAGGAAGCCGTTCTTGCGGTCCGCATCGACAGCGTCAACCATCCGCCCTGGGGTATCGCAGGCGGCATGTCCGGCGGACCAGGCTCGGTGTTGCTGAACCCCGGCACGCCGGAAGAACGACGCGTCGCGCCGCTGTCGGACGGTACCCGCCTGAAACGCGGCGACATCCTGCGCATCCAGACCGGCGGCGGCGGCGGCCACGGTCACCCGTTCGACCGGCCGGCGGATGCGGTTCTGGAGGACGTGCGTGGCGGCTTCGTCAGCCTCGACGCGGCGCGCCGGCTCTACGGCGTCGTCATCCGCGGTGAAGCCGTCGATGCAGCGGCGACGGCCACGCGCCGTTCCGACCGGCCGCAAACCCGTGCCTTCCATCGCAACGAGTACCTTGATGCCCTGTCCTGAATCTTCGTTGGCGGTCGCAGTCGACATTGGCGGCACGTTCACCGATATTGCCCTGCATGACACGGCCAGCGGCCAGGTTTGGCGCGCCAAGACACCGAGCGTGCCCGACGACCCGTCACAGGCCTTCATCACCGGCGTCCGCCTGGCGCTGGAGCAGGCCGGCCGGAAGGCTGCGACATTGGACCGCGTGCTGCATGGCACGACCGTCGCCACCAACATGATCCTCGAAGGAAAGGGCGCAAAGGCGGCGTTGCTGACGACGGCCGGATTTCGCCACGTGCTGGCGATCGGCCGGCAGGATATTCCGCGCCGGGCCAATCTCTACGCCTGGATCAAGCCGGCTCGCCCGGTGCCCGCCTCGCGGGTCCTGGAGATCGCCGAGCGCATCGGACCAGGCGGCCGCATCATCGCGCCGCTCGATGAGGCCAGCGTCGAGCGTGCGGCGGAGACCTGTCGCGCGCTCGGTGTCGAGGCCGTCGCGGTCTGCCTGCTGCATTCCTTCGCCAACCCCGTGCACGAGCGCCGCGTGACGGAGATGCTGCGCGACATGCTCCCCGGCGTGGCGGTCACCGCCTCGGTCGATGTGCTGCCGGTGGTGCGCGAATACGAGCGCTCGCTGGCAACCGTGCTCAACGCCGTGGTGATGCCCGGCGTCTCGACCTATGTGCGTCGGATCGAACGCCGCCTCGACGAGGAGACAGTGCAGGCGCCGCTCCTGCTCATGCAATCCAACGGCGGTGTCGCGAGCGGCGCGACCATCTGCCGGGCGCCGGCGCTGACCGCGCTGTCGGGACCGGCGGCCGGGGTCGTCGGCGCGCGCGATGTCGCATCCGCCTGCGGCATCAAGGATATCATCACGGTCGATATCGGCGGAACCAGCGCGGATATCTGCCTGATCAAGGACGGCCGGATCAATCTGACCCAGCAGGGTCATGTCGGAGAGTGGCCGCTGCCGCTGCCGATGGTCGACATGGTCACGATCGGTGCCGGTGGCGGCTCCATCGCGCGGGTCGAGAACGGCATGCTGATGGTTGGCCCGCAAAGCGCCGGCCCGATGCCGGGCCCGGCCGCCTACGGCAGAGGTGGCAACGTCACGACCGTGACGGACGCCCATGTCGTGCTCGGCAACCTGCCGCACAAGCTGCTTGGCGGGCGCATGGCGCTTGATGCCGCAGCAGCCCGCGCCGTGATTCGGAACGAGATCGCCGATCCGCTGGAAATGAGCCTGGAGGACGCGGCGCGTGGCATCCTCTCCATCCTGGACAATCACATGGTCGGCGCCCTGCGCGTGGTCTCGGTCGAGCGCGGCCATGATCCGCGAGATTTCGTGCTGGTGGCCTTCGGCGGCGCCGGCCCGCTGCATGGCTGTTCGCTGGCCGAGCTGCTTGGTGTCAGGACGGTGATGGTGCCGCCGGCCCCCGGTGTGCTCTGCGCCGACGGACTCCTGGTCGCCGATCTCAAGGCGGAATTCAGCCGCACGCTGCCGCTCGCCGGTCCGATCGACCTCGACGCGGCGACGCAGATCTATCGCGAGCTCGACGATCAGGCCGAGCAATGGCTGGATGACGAACAGGTGCCACCGGGTCAGCGCGAGCGCCACAAGGTCGCGCTGATGCGCTATCACGGACAGGGCGGCGAGATCAGTGTCGCCTGGTCCGGTTCGCGCGAGGAGGTTGAGGAGGCGTTCGCTGCCGCACACCAGACGCTCTATGGCTTCACACTCGATGCGGCGATCGAACTCGTGACGCTGCGCGTCGAGGCGGTCGGTCATATGCCGCCGCCGGCGCGCCCCGCGGTTGGGACCGGCACGGGCGCGCGAGCCGCCGAGAGGATCACCGTGCATCTGGCCGATGGGCCGGCAAGGGTCCCGGTCTACGAACGCACGCAGCTCGGCGCAGGCGATCGTGTTGAAGGACCCGCAATCATCACCCAGCTTGATGCGACCACGCTGGTGCGACCGGGCTGGACCGTCGCGGTGCACGCCAGTGGCGCCCTGCTTCTGACGCTTGCCGAAGAGAAAGCCTGAGAACATGCCCCAGGAACTGCCGATGGCGAGCGCCGCGCTGAACGCTGTCTTCCACCACATCGACGCGCAAAAGGACGATTTCCTGCGTCGGGTGATGGACTATGTCCGCAACCCCTCCATCAGCGCCCAGAATATCGGCATCGCGGAAGTTGCCGCCCTGCTGGTGAAGATGCTCAGCGAGATTGGCCTCCAGGCCGAGGCGATTTCGACGGCCGGCCATCCGATGGTGCTCGGACGCTGGGAGAAGAAACCCGGCGCGCCCACCGTCCTGCTTTATGGTCATTACGACGTGCAGCCGCCGGACCCGCTCGATGCGTGGCAGAGCCCGCCCTTCGAGCCGACCATTCGCGATGGGCGCATCTATGCCCGCGGCATCGGCGACAACAAGGGCCAGCACTTTGCGCAGCTTCTTGCGATCGAGTCCCATTTGAGGGTGCACGGTGATCTGCCGTGTAACGTCATCTTCCTGCTCGAAGGCGAGGAGGAGGTTGGCAGCCCGCATATTGCCGATTTCGTCTCGGCGCATCGCGACAAGCTGAAGGCCGATTTCGTGGTCACAGCAGATGGGCCGATCCATGAATCGGGCAGGCCCACCATGACTTACGGCGTGCGCGGCATGGCCAGCTTCGAATTGCGGGTGAAGCATGCGAATAGGGACGTTCATTCCGGCAATTTTGGAGGCGTCGTGCCGAATCCGGTCTGGACGCTGGTGCATCTGTTGGCAACGATGAAGAACTCGGCCGGGGAGATCACGATCGAGGGCCTGCACGATGCAATCGTGCCTCCGACCGAACTGGAGCTCGCCGCCGCGGCCCGTCTGCCGCTCGATCTCGAAGAGGCCAAGGCCAGACTTGGTTTGAAGCGGCTCGATAAGCCGGCGGAGCGCGCCTACTACGAGCGGCTGATGTTCCACCCCACGCTGACCATCAACGGTTTTCACGGCGGCTACGCAGGGCCTGGGGTGAAGACCGTGTTGCCATGCGAGGCCTTCGTCAAGTGCGATGTCCGTCTCGTCGAGGCGATGACACCGAATGATGTTCTCGCCAAGGTCGAGGCGCATGTGAAGAAGCATGCACCAGAGGTCGAGTTCATTCCGCTTGGTGGCATGCTGCCCTCGCGCGTGCCGATGGCCTCGCCCTATGGCGCTGTCATCCGTAGCGCAGTGGAATTGGCGCAGGGCATCACGCCGCTGGAATATCCCTCCATGGGCGGCAGCCTGCCGGACTATGTCTTTACCAAAATCCTCGGCGTCCCGGCCTTTGTCGTGCCTTATGCCAATGCCGATGAAGCAAACCACGCTCCGAACGAGAACATGAAGATTGATTGCTTCTACAAGGGCATCCGCACCGGTGCAGCGCTGCTCGAGCGCGTCGGCGCCAGTCCGAGCTGACGCGGCGAACCTGCCCCTGGCAGCCAGCTCAAGGCGAGCCGCTGTCCGACGACGATCTCATCGCGCGACCTCTTTGAGGCGACCGCATCGCGAAACCTCAAATAGGCGTCCCGCTCGCGCCCGCATGCATGCGCTGCCGCGAGATCAAGCCATTTATAGGCCTGGTTGAAATCCTGATGCGTGCCGTGCCCCTTGTCGTACATCAGTCCGAGCATGGCCTGCGCGAATGGATCGCCCGAGGCGGCACCCTGACCCTTGCCGCACCGCGATGCCGCGCTCCAGCAGGAAGGCGCGGATCTGATTGATGATGCCCGTGCGCTGACCGACAAACCGCTCGCGCACCCGGTGCAGTGCCTGCAGGTCGAGTTGGTTGGCCGTCTTGGTCGCGACAAATTTCATGGCTGGGCGCTGCACCGCCTCGGCGATCGCTTTCGCATCGCGATAGTCATTCTTTCGTCCGTTGCAATACGGGCGCACATGCTTCGCCGGCATCAAGCCAGCATATTCTGGCGCCAAATCGCCACGTTGGACGAGGACCATGACGTCGGCGTGCTGATGGCCGCCTAGATTGCGAACGGTCTACGCTTCGATCAGTTTGCGCAGATGACGCGAAAAGGCACCATTCAGTTCGGCCTGAATAGATCCTGCGGGACGCCGGCGGCCTGGAACAGATAGTCACGCGACGACTCGAGCTGCCGGCGTAGCCGCGGCAGATCAACATCGAGCAAATGCCCCTGCCATTTGCGGATCTTGCCAGCGACAATCACGGTCTCGACGTTGGTGCGGTCCATTAGCGAAACCACGGCGCCTGGCACATGGTTCAGCGGCGCCACATTAATCCGGCTGGCGTCGAGGATAATGATGTCTGCCTCCTTGCCTGGCGTGAGCGAACCGACCTTCGTATCGAGCCTAAGAGCTTTAGCGCCGTTGAGGGTAGCGTAGCGAAGCACGTCGCGCGTGGTCAGCAGTGGTGGCAAACTGGGCGAAGGCGTCGGCCATTGATTCGGAGGATAGAAGTTACCTTGCTCAAGGATCATCTGATTAACTACCATGCGTTCCATGTTCATAGCGACGCGCATCTGTGTGAAGAAGTCCGCCGTCATCGTGCATTCGACGTCTACGGATAGCGACGGCTCCATGCCCAGGCTTATCATTTTCAAGATCGGCGGCATTCCGTGACGCATGTTCATCTCGATTGGGAAAGCGATCGACACCTGCGCGCCGGCTTTCTTGACCCCATTCCAGCCCATGTCGGACTGGCCGGTCATATGAATGAACAGATTGTCCGGCCCAAGTCCGATATTCTGGTTGGTGCCTCCATGACCCGCGGCAAGCTGATCAAGGATCGGCGTGATGCCGAACGGCGAGAGTATGTGTGCCGCAATCTGTAAGCCGAGCTGGCGCCCAATCGTCCAGGATTGTGTATAGGTTGGTGTTCCCAGATAAACCTCGCCACCCATGATCATGTGGACGAGTTGGTTTTCAGACGAGAACCAATGCTGCTTGATCCGGAATGCATCCTGCGGATACGCGTAGCCTGGCGTGTTGACGGTAACGCCCTCTCCGGCGCCCTCGAAATAGCCGAACGCGGCGCGGCGCCCCGTATCGAAAAGCGCCTGAATGGCGGCGTCGGAATGCTGTGGCGTGTGGTGAATCTGAGACACGTCATGCACCGTGGTAACGCCGTCGTCGAGCTGAGCGAGGCCGCCGAACAACTCATTGATATAGACATCCTGCGGGCGGTAGACGGTAGCAAATTTGAGCAGAATATACTCGTAATATGTCAAGCTTCCGCTCGGTGAGCCAGATCCATCATTGATCAGGACGCCGTCGGCGAGGAAACTGCGGAGTGCCGTCTCAAACTGGTGATGGTGCGTGTCGACGAAGCCCGGCATGACAATGCGGTCTGTAGCGTCGATTTCGGCGGCGCCACCCGCTCCAAGATCGCGGCCGACGGCAAGGATCTTGTCACCTTCGATGAGGACATCGGCTTTGGTAAAATCGCCTACCTTCGGATCCATCGACATCACAGAGCCGCCGCGAATAACATAGCGCATACCGTGGCGGCCAGCTTCCATCGGCGGATCTGCGGCCATCGCACGACGTGCCGAGAACAAATTCATGCCTAGCGCGCCGAGTCCCACCGCGGCAGCTCCCTTCAAGAACTGGCGCCTTGATCTGAAATGAGCCTGCGACCTTCCAAGACAAAGCTGACACATTCGATCACCTCCCATAATGTTATGCGATCAGCCGTTGTTAGTTGAATGTCACCACGGCCAAGGAGCGACAGCGATTGTGCTGATCGAGACTGGGGGCACGCCGGCATCGACGGCCCTTGTTGAAGATCTCATGCCCCGCTCCAACATTTTTCGAGAAAACCCATGCACATGCCGTCCGCGCGCAAAGCGCAGACACATTCGTTCGCTCGTCAAATTCACTTAGGTTGCCTGCGAAGGAGGAGGCCAGACAAAGTCAAATTGCAACGCCGATTAAGATTCGCCGCCGTTCACGCACAGAGCTTCGGCACACTCCCTCGCACAATCCGCTCGGCAGCATTAACAAACACTAACGTGGGAACCGTTACCGAGCAAATGTAGATTTGATGATAGCTCCCGTCGTCTCATCACGATCACTGCGACAGTTTGAAGCAGCCATCACCGCAAAACCGGTCACGTTGCCACCAGGATCCGAGCGCGCCGGCGGTCTTGAGATTGATGCCAGCTCGAACTTGGTAGGCCCCTGCACAGGCAAAATCGGCGGGGCTTCTCGCCACGGAGAATGCGATCGAGCTACGACGCCGCACGACGCCACAGGTCCTTCACGTCGGTGCCGTAGCCCACGCTCGTGCTATCTTGCCAGCACTGGATGGCTGTCGCGATCGGTCCGATTTCGTGCATTGATTTTCAAATGACCTCGAGCCTGCGAACGACATCCACCAGATCCTTTGTGCTTTGTTGCAGAGTGCGACCGGTTGTGTCGACGACAGCTTCTGCCTGCGCATAGAGGCTCTCCCTGCTGGTCAGGATAGAGCGCAACTCCTCCATGGCTTTCGGGTTGCCTTTCATCGGTCGAAGATCTCCCTGTTTGCGCACGCGCTCCATATGCTCTTCCGGGCGCGCTTTCAGCCATACCGTGTGGAAGTGACGCAAAAGAAAGGAGAAGGTTTCTGGCTCTGCGACGATTCCGCCGGCGACGGCGAGCACGGTTTCAGAAGTGGTCGCCACGATTCTTTCGATCGCCTGTCTTTCGAGGCGCCGGTAACCTTCCTGACCATACAACGCCATCACTTCGTTGACAGGAATTCCGCTAACCTCTTCGATTTCACGGTTCAACTCCAGAAATGGCAAGGACAGCTTCTTGCTCACGATCTTTCCGAGGGTCGACTTGCCGGCTCCGCGGAGACCGATCAGGCATAGCCGCTTCTCCCGCAAGCGCGTCGGATCGCCGGGATCGAGAAGGCGCATCGCACGGCGGCGTTGCTCCAGGGTGGCAGTTCGGAAGAGCTCGGAAAAGCGGACGACTTCGGACGACCAGGGATCGTCGGCTCCGACGAGCCATTCGATGCGATGATCAAGCGCGAGCGACACTCGCCCAAGGAGAGCGATCGAGATATTGCCCGTTCCGCCCTCGAGCTGTGCCAGGTAGCGCAAGGAGACTTGAGACAATTCCGCGAGAACGCGACGGGAAATACCTCGTCGTTCGCGTGCCTTGCGGACTCGTTCTCCTACGAGAGCGACGAACTTGTCGGCGCTTTCCTGTACTTGGAGCTTTCGCTCCTTCAGCCGTTTGCTCTGTGACTGCCCGTTCTTTGTCACGATCCAAAACCATGCGACTCGTTTGAGACTACGATCGAAAAACTGCGTTGCCTGGCTCCGCTTTCGCAGAAAACCTGACCGGACCGATCGTTGGTATAAGGCCCGCCCCAGGGACAACTGCTACGCAACCCCGGCTGACTCGGCCTTTTCAACCCATGAACTCCATTTTTGCACATTTTATCGTCCGGGCGGAGGCCCGAAATTTAGACCCGAAATGAGCAAGCAACGACGCATTGCGATGGCCTTGGTTGGTCGTGCTTCGAGGGGGCCCGCGCATCCGGCACCGTCCGTTTGCTAAATAGGTTTCGCCCCCACACTCGATCACCTTGTCTGCCGGGCATCAGCAGACCGGCAAAGCAGGAACGCGGTGAAACCTCGGATGGTCCGGCACACTGGGCAAAGGCCCGCGCAAAATATTTTTTCTGAGCGTTCCTGCGGCAAGCCCATCAAATATTTCCGGAATCCGCTTCAGGACGACTGCCCGCTGCGGTGCAACCACTCTGGTCGTGCATTTTAATGCTTGCGGACTAAGGGAGATGCATTATCGTGCACCAAAATTTTTCAACAAAGAACGGGGAGGGGTTCTTTGAGAAGACGGCCGTAGAGACTTCGTTCTCCGGTAACTTGCCCGCAAAAAAGATCAGCGCATTTTCGGAAATTCGTGCACGCCGCGAGAGCGTCGTCGCATGATGATTTCATCAAAAACGGGAGGAAACAGATGAGACCGAATTGCTTGCAATTGAAGCAGCACAAGCCACTGTTTGGTTTAATGGTCGCCTTGATGTGTGCCAGTGCCTTCATTCCATCACGAGCCGCGGCAGCATCGCTTCCGAGCTGCAGTGGCCTCGCTGCACAACTGCTGGCGGACGAAGGCGTGAGCGCCGCGACGTCATCCGTGCAACCGGCGGCGGGTACCCACCTGTCCTACTGCTTGGTCAACATTACAGTCTCTGAGTTGGCTGGTCCGAAGGACGGATATCTGATTGGGCAGCACCAGATGATCAAGGTCGGAATTGGTCTGCCGCTGAGCTCCGCCGACGGCGGCACTGGAGGCTCGGTCGGCGCCTGGAATGAGCGTATTGAGGATCTGGGCGGTGGTGGATACGCCGGATCGGTGGGATCGGTTACGGGGGCCACCGACGCGGGGTATGTGGGTTCATCGACGGATACGGGGCACCCAGCCTCGGCCGGTGGCACGTTTGCCCTGAACCCGGACAACACCTTGAATTGGGGGCTCATCAGAGATTTCGCATTCAACGGCATTCACCAACAAGCGATTTGGACACAAAAAATAACCAAGCTGTATTACGGCAAGAAGCCGAAATTCACCTATTGGAACGGCTGCTCAACGGGCGGTCGTCAGGGTCACCAACAGGCTCAGAAATATCCCAACGACTTCGATGGGATTCTCGCTGGTGCTCCCGCTTTCAATTGGGACCGATTCATTCCCTCAGAGCAATGGGGTGAGATCGCTATGAATCAGGAAGTCGGGGCGCCGATTTCCGTTGCGAAGCTCAACGCTGTGAAGAGCGCGTCCATCGCTGCCTGCGATGCACTGGACGGAATCACTGACGGCGTTATCCAGGATCCGCGCGCCTGTCACTACAAGGCAAGTGCCTCCGCCTGCACAGGGGATCCCGCCACTTGCTTGACATCCGCCGAAGCGAACGCGGTCAACAAGATCTGGGATGGGCCTCCGGGACAGAAATCTGGCGAACGGCTGTGGTTCGGACTTGAACGCGGCACGACCTTCCTTGGGCTGGATGGCCCATCGCCATTCTCGATCTCTACACAGTGGTTCCAGTATTGGGTCAATCAAAATCCTGGTTTCGACTGGCACACCATCACGGAGGCGAGTTTCGCCGACCAATTCAAACAGTCAGAACTCAAATTCCATGACGTGATCGGAACAGACAACCCGGATTTGTCTGAATTCCGCGACCACGGCGGAAAGATGATCATCTATCATGGGTTGGCCGATCTGTTGATCATGCCACGAGGTTCCTACAACTACTACAATCGCGCTACCAAACACGCCGGCGGGCTTTCCAAGGTGCAAAAGTTCTATCGCTTCTTCCCGTATCCCGGCAACAGCCACTGCGGCGGCAATCCCGACCAGCCGAATGCGCCCTTGATCAATACGACAGACCTCTTCAACGAGCTGGTCAACTGGGTTGAGCACGGTACCGCGCCGGATTCGATCATCGCCTATAACAATGCGAACCCAGCCTTGGCGACGGTCAGCCGTCCCATCTGCAAATATCCGGACAAGCTCGTCTACAACGGCACAGGCAGCACGAACGTAGCCTCCAGCTTCGCATGTAAACATGAGTCGCACGACGACCTCATGGAAGAGCAAAAGACGCTTCCGGACGCAGACGTTGTCGAGGACCGCCACGGTCAAGATCAGGATCAGTGAGCACCTTGGATTAGCGTCCAGGTAGTTTGATCAACAGGAGCGCGCGTGATTAGGTCACGCGCGCTCCTTTGTGCAGTGGCGAGTGCAACGAGCGCATCAATTTGTGCGTCTGGACCTTGCTCCAACGCTTCGACCGGCCCGCCTGAGCGCGCCTCTTGACGCGCATGCCCGTTTCCGCGCAATGGCCGACCCGGACTTGTCGTTCGCACCGACAAAAGCCCGTTCAAGGAAATAGCGGACTTCATGACGCAAGAATTCATGACGCCGAAGGAAATGACTCTGGTGGATATGGTGGGCTGTGCCACCGCAGGGCCAGACGCAACAATCGGCACGCGTTCCAACGGACCAGCGCGGTCAAGAATTGGTGCCGGCAATGGCGGTCCGGCTGAGTGGTCGAGTGGCAAAAACGGTGCTGATTTTTTCGACCGAAAATTTCTTCGAAGTCGTCCGTGCGGCCCCCAACGTGGAGCGGCCATCCGCGTCGCGACGATTCGCGTGCAAAAACAAAGCGGCGCGTCTTTGTCCGACCCCGATGGATGCCAAACAAAAAATCCCGACGCGGGCGGAGTGACATGTTAGTGTTGGTGTTGCGGGATACAACTTCGACGGGGGATCACACGCGGTACCGCCCGCGCCGACGCTGACCCGCTTACGATCCGATTATCTCCAAAAACATACGATTCAATCGATAAGGCAAGGGAGGATCTATGAGAAGATTAGCCTTCACCATGGCTGCCGCCGGCCTGTTGCTCTCTTCATTGGCTGAGCCAGCCCTCGCACACAAGCAGCCCTCCGCCGCGCTCATCGCCGCTCGGCAGAAGGTGTTTGGCCTTGAGAATGTTGATCCCAATACCGGCGGAGTTCGCGAGGATCGTGTCATTTTCTCCTGGCTCACAAATGCCTCGTTCGCCGTCGCAGCAAAGGGTCATGTTCTGTTGCTGGACACCTATGTGACTCGCTTGGAGATCCAGCCGGGTCGTACTCCGCTTATAATTCAGGACCTCGTCGATCTACATCCGGAATACATCTTCATCGGCCACGGACATTTCGACCACGCCGACAATGCGGCCTATATCTCCGCGCAGACCGGTGCCACCATTTTCGCTAGCCCGGAAACCTGCGACAACATGGCGATCGACGCGACGAACAATTTCAATAGGGGCTACACGCTCGTGAAGACGGTGAGTTGCGTCCAGCTCACCGCACGCGGCTCGCTGCCGGGCGCGCAGATCGTGGCGGTTCACGATCTTGAGCCGGAAATCAGCATCAGCGTCTTCAAACACCTGCATTCGACCAATACGGGCGTCACGGACCCGGACGCGGTGCCGATCGCTGCAAGCTCTGGTACGTCGTGTCTGCCGACGCCGACAAAAGGCAATACCTTCCCCTGCAACCTGCAGGACCCGCGCGACCCGTTGCTATTTCCAGCCGGTACGCCCCTCTCGACTGTCATGAATATCGGTACGAGCCGCACAGGTCCTGGCGGCCCAATCGCGCTGTTCTACGTGTTCACGGTCAAGAACCCGGATCGAGGCCGGGACCCGTTCAGATTTGTTTGGCACAACAGCACAGGGGACATCATAGATAGTTGCGCGCTTCCCAATAACAATCCCACGACTGGCCTGCCGTATGAGCCACCTCAGGCCGCCAACGGCTGCTTCCCCGGCGTGACCGTCAATGGCAAGACGGTCGGCGCAAATCTTGCCTCAATCATGGACAATCTCGGGCCGGTGAACGTCGAAATCGGCTCGGTCGTCAGCCTCGGCTATAATCAGAACGGTGAGCGGGACATCGTCAGTTATCTTCAGCATGTTCGTCCCGTTTACTTCATTCCCAACCACATGACAGCGGTCGCGGTCGAAGGCTCCTCGCTGGAATGGAAGGTGGGCTTTACTGATGCGCTGAACGCCAGGGGCGTGCCGCAGACTTCATGGCCGCAGATTCTTTGGATCGTCGATCCCAATGATTACCTCCGGCCGATTGCCTTCGATCTGGATCATCCTGATCCTCATTTCTGATCTCGTTCGACAGGCTAGCGGTCGAGTTACCGCTGGCCTGTCCACCAATCATGACCGCGCACGAGGCATCCGGGGCTTTAGGCGCTGCTCACACCTTCCTACTACTGCACGGCAATGAAATGACGTGATGGACCCCCATTCTGCACGCCGGGCAACAATCCGAGCGACACCCAGACCACAGTCTTCAGCGCCAAGACCAAGATGTCGTTGAGCATCAACGGCATCACCGGATCGGACGAGGTGTGGTTCAATCCTGGCGACCTCCGTTACGATCTGGGGCAGCAAAGCGATCGGCGGGTCCGTGCTTTGCGTGGTCAATGCCAAAAGTAACTTTCTGATCGAGACCATTCCGCAGTCCTCGAACTCACACTCGGTCGCAGCCGATTCCAGACGCAACCTGATCTTTGTTCCGCAGGTTGCGCTGGTGAGTGTTGTGGGCTCGGGTGGCGATGTCACAACTGTCGGTCAGGGCATCTGCGGCGGTAACAGGCTGCGTCGCCGTCCACAGACATGACGTCGACCATGACGAGGACAATGACCGCGACCACTACGATTTGTCGCAGCGATAACGGCCGCTGCCGGTTGGTGAGCGGCGAGAGGCCGGCAAAACTTGATTGGGTTGCCTGAATAATGGAGGCGATGGCGGCAGGAGAAAGACCGCCGTCGCCGG
>Ga0306920_100004978_pt1 | contig 17088 bp, 11 predicted proteins | sample flu12Cox44000170_FD_204666 | JGI IMG/M metagenome (GOLD analysis project Ga0306920, IMG submission 204666) | Lab enrichment of tropical soil microbial communities from Luquillo Experimental Forest, Puerto Rico - flux4day.12C.oxic.44.000.170 (v2)... | ecosystem: Environmental > Terrestrial >... | reverse complement strand
TTCGCTGTGATCACCTCACCCATCTGCGTGCTTTCGGTGTCGACGTGTAAAGCCGTAGCGGATACCTCAACCTTCTCAGACGTTGAGCCGACTTGCAGCGCGACGTCAACGACCAGCTTTGAGTTAACGTCAACGATGAGTCCTGTCTGGCGGAAGGTTTTGAAGCCGGCCTGCGATACCTCAAGAGTGTACGTGCCTAAAGGGAGAGCCTGGAAGGAATAAAATCCTTGTCCATTGGTGGTTTGCGTTTTTGAGATTCCTGTATCTACGTTGGTAACGATCACGGGGACGCTCGCAACCACTGCACCGGAGGTGTCCGTAACAGTTCCGGAAATGCTGGCCGTCACACCAGCGATCAGTTGGCCGCTCAAGAGAAGAAGAAAACCGAACACCGGAACTACAAGAAGACCTGCGGTCAATCTTCGATTCTGCATAGTCCCCCTCCCAAGTCTAGCAACGCCTGATTGAATCCCGTGGCAGCCCCTTGGGGCTAAGCGGACACGCGCAACCCTGGCGGTCTAACCGCTTATCACTGTGGATGGCTTATAGTGCAGGCCCCTGTCCTTGTCAAGATATTTTGCTTTTGCATGGTCGCGCTGTTTCCCGGCACCGTTTGATAACCGATTAGAACCGCGGGAATAATTTCGTCGGAACATAGAGACCAACAAAGAGACAGAGTACTGCGAGGCATAGACGCAGAACAGTCGACGAATTCTTAGGAAGCCTTATGTAAATGGAATCAGAACAGACTCTTGAAATCGAGTCGCTGCCTGTACTCGGGGAAAGTCGAGTTACAATGGGGTGATCACACCACATCCGCGATCTTCGATTCCATCTTCTGAAAATACATCATTCCGGTCACTACGACTGCCACCACCACTGCAGACGAAACCAGCAGCATTCGCCCCGGCGGGTTCCCGGTGCCGGAAAGAGACCACCGGAAGCCCTCAATTACGCCCGCCATCGGGTTCAAACCGTAGAGCGGACGCCACTTGGGCGGAACGAGCGAACTGGGATAGGCTACCGGCGAAGCGAACATCCAGAACTGTACTAGGAAGGGAACCACATAGCGTACGTCGCGATAAATCGCATTCAGTGCCGAGAGCCACAGCCCAACGCCTAGCGCCGTCAGCACTGCCAGCAGCAAAAACAGTGGCAGCAACAGCATTGCTGCTGTCGCGTGCATGCGGTAATAGATCATGATGACGACAAACATCAAAAATGAAACGGCAAAATCCACCAGGCCCGAGAGCACCGCAGAAATAGGCAGGATCAAGCGCGGGAAATAGACCTTCGTGATCACGTACTGATTTTCGACGACTTTGTTCGTCGCGTTCGTTAGTGCACCTGAGAAGTACATCCACGGAAGCAGCGCGCTGTAGTAAAAGACCGGGTAAGGCAAACCGCCCGATGGGATATGCGCCAGCTTGCCAAAGAACAGACTGAACACCAGCATGGTCATTAACGGCTGGAGCACCGCCCATGCAGCCCCCACAACGGTCTGCTTGTAGCGCACCTTAAGTTCCCGCCACACATAGAAATAAAGGAGCTCGCGATACTCCCACAGCTCGGTCAGCGGCAGCACCCACCACCGCGTCGGCGGCGTAATCCGCACCACCGGCACTTCAGGAGCCGGCGCTCCTTGCGGTTGCACCGCACTGTCAATCGCGCTCATTCAGAGCCACCACCTGGTTGCGATCTAATATGCTCGACATCACCTTCCTCAATATTACGCATCAATTGACCTCTGTGGGTGACATAGCGCCTCAGAGTTCCGGCGATTTGTACCGGCACAACCGCCACTTGATTGTACGCCGCCTGGCGCCAGGAAACTGCGCCGCGAGCGGGAATCAAGTGCGTGCCCCATTGGAAAACAAGCCCAAAATTCCAAACAATCAGGATGATTGTGGCCACTTGAGCGATGAGCCAGGCGCGACGTTCGTTCCAGGCGCGCGCGAAATAGTCTATGAAGCCGGCGAGGCCGAGAACAAATAGAATGGTGAGGGAGACGAAGAAGCGGTTACCGAAGGACGAGAGGCCATCCCAATCCTGATAACAGCCGATCACATAGAGGAATGCGACGAAAACGATGATCGAATAGAGGCCTAGAATCTCGTCGCGTTTGCGCAAGAGCCACATTCCGATTACGGCGGGGAGGATGATGGGGGTCCAGCTGAAGAGACCGTGATCGGAGGAGAAGCAAACTTTGAGGAATGCGGGTGAATTCAGAAACCAGCTCTCGCCATAACCAAAATCGAAGTAGCTGCCGTAAATTACTTTCTTGGCGACCAGCGTCGGCAGAAACGCCAGGAACAACGCTATTGCAAACGCCGCGTTTTGCATAAGGTCGCGGACGAACGACTTCCAATCGCGGCGCGTCAATCGCTGCCAGTATGCCGCCAAAGATTCGAGAGCGGGAAACATAAGGAGAATTGCGTTCGGAGGATATACGTCCATCATGAAACCGCCTATTGCGCCCAGCACGATCCATTCGGACCACAAGCGGCTGTCGCGAGTGCGGTCCCAATACCAAACAAACAGCGCGACGATGAATGCGGAAAGAGCGTGTGACCAGGACGGATTGAAATACATATACATCGGCATCGAACTCGCGAACCAAATCCCAAGCGCCGCAAGGAATGCATATCGCTCGGGGAGATATTTGCGCGCGAGCCGAAAAGAGATCCACAAGGAGAGAAACCCATAGAACGCTGTGGCTAGCGCCATGGAGACAACGTACGGTTTGGCGAATCCATCCGGCAACATGTGGCCGCCGAGAGCGTCATAGGAAAGAACGCAGAGATGCGCCGCAAGTAGAAATGGCGACCAGAGAATTGCCGGGCCAACCGAGAAATGATTGTCTATGTGACCTGTGGCTGTGTACTCCTCCGAAAGAATATTCCCTGCCGCATCCGTTCTTCCCATGCGAAAGGTTGGATTGGCCCTGAGCCAGTCTTGCCTGAAATCGAGATTGTGTTGGACCAGTAGCGCCCGGCCGAAAGCGTAATATCCGACGCCGTCACCGCGCACCCAGGGATTTACGAGCGGCAGCGAGAGGACGAAAAGAAGAACCAAGGTTTTGTCGTAGTGCGAGAGCCTAGCCAATCGGCGTTGTCCTTGATTGAATACCAATTTTGTTCAAGGCTAGAATCTCCGTAAGATTGCGTTACGAGGCGGCCTTCTTGTCGAGCGCAAGTATGTGACCCTGATGATCCGATTTCCGAAGTATCGCGATGATCGAAAGGGGCGGAAGCGGAAGCCATGGATCGATCAGGCGAAAGAAAGGCGTCAACATGTTGAGCAGACGAATCTGCCCCATTCCGAAGGTGCGGCGCTTAATGAATCTACCGTTCAGCCACCACGCGGGCACGCCGGGGCGATTGAACTTCAAAATCCTGTCCACCTGAAATCCAGCTTTGCGCGCGACGTCAGCGAGTTGCTCCTCGGTGTAGCGCCGGAAATGTCCTAACACTTCATCCAGGCTGCCGTAGAGCTTCGGTCCAAATGGAACCAGAATGATCGCTGTCCCACCGTCTGCCAGACTGTCGTAGACGTTCCGCAATGCGCCGACGTCGTCGGGGAGATGCTCGATAACATTCAGGCAGACGACCGTGTCGAAATTCTGATCCTTAGGAAAAGAGTCGCCGCTGGCGCCGTCGATATAGGACACATTCATGTATGGGCGAGTGGCGCGAAGGGACTCAAGGTAATTCAAATACGCCGGGTTTACATCCGTGGCCCAATAGATCGAACGCGGCATCAGGTTCACGGACATGTTGCCGATACCAGCGCCGATTTCGAGGACTCGATCTCCGACGTGGGGCCTAACCACGTCCGCCATCCATTTGTTGAAGCGAGGAGCACGATTGATTCTCTCGAGAATTTCTCCGCCCTGGGCGTCCTCGGTGTAGATGCGACTTGACGCTCCGTAACGGAAGATTGCCCACAGGGCGCGTGCGCCATCCAACCAGCCAATTTTCTTGCCTTCGCGATAGGTACGGCCTGAATAGCTGATAGGAACTTCGAATACGCGGGCGCCACGCTTTGCCAGCTTGATAGCGAGCTCGGGTTCCACGTCAAATGTGGAGCTTTCGAGCGGAATGCTCTTGAGCAAATCCGCGCGAACCATCTTGTAACAGGTTTCCATGTCGGTGAGGTTGAGATCGGAAACCAGGTCGCAGAGGAACGTAAGCAATTTATTGCCGAGCGCGTGGCGGAAGAATAGAGCGCGTTTGTGGCCCCCGGACATGAAGCGCGACCCAAAAACGGCGTCGGCGTCCTCGTACAAAAACAATTCGATCATTTGCAAAAGGTCCCATGGATGATATTCGAGGTCGGCGTCGTGGATTACGACGAGCTCACATTCGGCGTGCGCCAGCCCGGTACGAATCGCAGCGCCTTTGCCCTGATTCTGGTCGTGCTGAAGCCAGGCCCACTGAAGTTTGCTATCTGGCCGATTCGGCGCAAGCGAACTACGAAAGCGCGCAATAGCTTCGGCTGTTGAATCTTTCGAGCCATCATTTACCACCACCACCTGCACACGATGCAGAAGGGGCGAAGTTTCCAGGATTTTGAGTCGTTCAAGGCTGGCTTCAACCAGGTATTGCTCGTTGTAAGCCGGCACAAGTACGGAGAGGCTCGTGCTCGTCTGCTGTCCATCAGTCTCAGTGCGATACGCCGAACTTCCCGTAGCTGGACGCAACCAACGTGGCTTACTGAAACGCTGACGGGGCGAGCCGGTTTCGACTTGCATGCGTTCTTCAGTCATCGTGCATTCAATTCTACTAGAGTATCGAATTCACAGAGCCGACTTCGTCAGAGACATCCATGGCTCACCCGAAATCTGAAGGATCCTTGCTTATCAGGCCAGTGCTCTATACGCATCTTTGACTCGTTGTGATGTAAACGGCGCCTGGCGAAGCCGCATACCAGTGGCATCGAAAATGGCGTTTCCAATTGCGGCAGCGGCCAACGTGATCGCCAATTCGCCTGCGCCAGTGGCACGCGCATCGGGTTTGTTGACAAGAATTACGTGGATTTCCGGCACCGCGAAACCGAGGGACAAGCTGTTGTACGTCTCCCAATCCACCGACGTAACTCGCTTGGCATCCCAGGTAACTTCCTCCAAGAGTGCGCGGCTCATGCCTTGAAGAACACCGCCCTCGGTCTGGTTTCGCAGGCCATCTGGATTCGAAATTGGTCCGCAATCCACGGCTACGGTAAATTTTCGCGGTTGCACGCTGCCGTTCGTCACATCGACGCTGACTTCTGCGACTAGTGCGGCGTAACCATTGTCGCCCTCATAGGCCACACACGCGATTCCCCGTCCGTTCGCGAGCCCCGTTCGAGAATCGTTTTGTCTTGGTGAAGGACGATTCTGCCATCGGGCAGCCTCTGCCGCAGCTTTCACGACACCGGCAAGCCGTTCGTCACGCAAATGCTGCAGTCTAAAGGCGACCGGGTCCGCCTTCACCTGTGCGCAAATTTCGTCCATGAAACCTTCGTGTGCAAATGTATTCTGCAAACGTAATGGCGAACGGAGCGGTCCCGTAAAGAAAGGGCCCGCGACCGTCCGGATGATCACACGCTCGCTGCGAACGGTTCCTGCGCCCGCGCAGCTATCACCAACGCAGCCCGCGAGGTAAGAAGGGACGGCGTTGCTGCGGTTGCGAAGCTTACCTCTTGGCTCCGCGGCGTCGCGGGGCTCAATCGGTTCCGGATCGTATCCGACCAGCACCCCCGTGATCACGTTGCCCGGATCGGAGTAGCCCGGTCTGCCACCACGCGCAGCTTCCCACTGTGCGCACTCCCACGCGATGATGGAACCATTCTGATCGATGCCGGCACGCTGCTCGATCACGCAAGCAGCACCGTAGTTCTCCCACGCCATTTCGTCTTGCCGCGAGAGCTGGACGCGCACAGGTCTCGAAACCGCATGTGACAATATCGCAGCATCGAAGGAGACGGCATCCGCACCGTTGAGCCCGTAGCAGCCGGGCCCTCGAACGAAGATAACTTGCACGTTGTCGAGCGGGAGTCCCAACAACTTCGCCACTATGCTCCGAGTCGGATACACGGACTGCGTTGCGGACCACACAGTCGCCCGATCTGGCTTGACATCCGCCACGGCGCACGATGCGCCGACGGAACCGTGCATTTGATGTGGGTAGACGTATTTCGCTTGCAACACAGAGCTCGCTTTCGAGAGCTGTTGCTCAATGTCCTTCGAGTCAACAAGCAGAACATCGCGCGATGGCTGCTGACGCAGCCAGTCGTAATATGTCTCCTTTGGCGGAAGCTGAATGCCGGGATTCCAACTCACTTTGAGTTGCCGAGCCGCCTGAGCCGCCTGCCCTTGCTTCTCCGCGACAACGCCGACGAAGTTATTGCGGACGACGACCTTCACGATTCCGGGGATCTGGCGCACAGAGCTCTCATCCACGTTGGCCACCGTCGCCCCTACCTCAGGCGGACGCACAACACGGCCGTGCAACATTCCCGGCATGCGAACGTTGTGCACGAATTCAAAGTGGCCCGTCATCAGAGACGCCCGATCGAGCGAGGGAATCGGCGTACCGAGCACGTTCCACCGCTCGGGCAGCCGTCTTTTTGCGGTGGCGCTTACTGCAATATGGAATCGTCTATTTCCAATCAGTTCCGCGTACGTGGTGTGGCGCCCGCCTTTTCCTGTGATGACGCCTTCGGTCACCGTGAGTTGACTCGCTCCCACCCCAAATTTCTTTGCTGCCATTTTCAAGAGCGTTTCGCGCGCCGTTGCCGCCGCTTGACCGAGATTCTGCGAATTGAAGTTGGTAGGCGTCGACTGACTTCCAGAAGTAGTGCCCTGATCAGGAGAAACAGAGGTGTCGCACTGAATCAGCTTTACGCTTCTAAGTGCCACACACAGTTCTTCAGCGACGAGTTGGGTTTGTGCGGTGAACATACCCTGTCCGAGGTCACACTTTCCCGTGTAAGCCTTCACAATCCCGTCGGCCATCACTGCAATCCATGAATCAAGTTTGGTGGGATCCACGTGGGATGGATGGGTATCGAACTGTCCCTGGCTAGCCGCAAACACTTCGGCGCGAGACACAGCGCTAAAACTCACTATCAGCGCTCCAGAACTCTTCAGAAAATCACGACGCGAAACACTCATGCTTTTCTCGTGTCGGCGTATTTTCGAATGGCCCGCAGCATGCGGAGGTGAGCGAAGCAGCGGCACAGCACGCCTCCGAGCGCGTCGCGGATTTCTTCATCGGAGGCACTTGGTTTCTCATCCAGCACAGCCTTGGCTGTAAGAATCACTCCGCTCAGACAGAAACCGCACTGAGCAGCGCCTTCGTCGATGAAGGCTTGTTGAATGGGGTGAGGCTTGTCCGGGGTACCAAGGCCTTCTAGCGTCGTGATCTCATCCTTGCCGACGGCACTTACCGGCACAATACAGGAGCGCATAACTTGCCTGCGAAGGATTACCGTGCAGGCTCCGCACTGCGCCATGCCGCAGCCAAACTTCGGACCACGTAACCCCAGTTCGTCATTCAAAACGAACAGAAGCGGCGTAGAGGGGTCTATGTCTAAGGCGTGAAAAAGGCCATTCACTTTAAGGGACAGCTTCGTCATGAGAGCGGTACGTCTTAGATCAATGCTGAGGCGTCGCCTCAAGAAAAACAAGGACGGCCAAGCATTACGTACATCACAAGATATGACTCGAGAGCTTTAGTCGGATGCAGCCTGCGCCGCCGCCATTTCATCTTTCGTTGGAACGAGTCTTGCGGCGTTGCGCTTTTTACTATGTGCGATGACGCGATCCACAATTTCAACCAGCGGTGTGGCTGGCCGGAAGCCGGTGAGACTTTCAAGTTTCTTGAGCGATGGAATGCGGCGTGGCATGTCCTCGAATCCGGGTTCATAGGCACGGTCGTAGGGGATGTAGGTAATCGGCGAATCGCTTCCGGCACGTTCCTTCACAACCTGCGCAAGACCTTCAATAGAAATCTCTTCGTCGGTTCCGATGTTCACGACCTCACCGATGCAGTGGTCATTTGCCAGCAGGCGAATCAACGACTCGACGCAATCGCGGACATCGCAAAAGCACCGAGATTGTTTGCCGCTGCCGAAAACCGTAATCGGCTTGCCGGCCAGCGCCTGCTGAACGAAATTTGGAACCACCATGCCATAGCGGCCGGTTTGGCGCGGGCCGACTGTGTTGAAGAACCGGGCGATCTTTACGGGCTGCTTGCGCTCCTTCCAGTAGGAGAGGGCGAGAAATTCGTCCAGCGCTTTGGAAGCGGCATAACTCCAGCGGGCTTTGGTAGTCGGTCCGAGGACGAGATCTGCATCCTCTTGGAACGGAACCTTGTCACTCTTTCCGTACACTTCGGAAGTGGACGCGATAAACACGAGTTTCTTCTTCTTCGAGGCGGCGTCCAGCACGGATTGAGTACCATGGATATTTGTCTCGAGAGTTCGCACGGGGCTTTCGACGATCAGACGCACGCCAACGGCCGCAGCCAGATGGATGACAACATCTGACTCGTCGACGAGTTCCGCCAGGAGGTGTTTGTTCTGGATCGAATCAAAAAAATGATGAAAGCGGTTGTTCGATTTCAGATGACGGATGTTCTCGACGCTGCCCGTCGAGAGATCGTCAAGAATGAACACCTCTGAGCCCTTTTCGAGAAGAGTTTCAGATAGATGTGAACCTATAAATCCAGCTCCGCCGGTGATGAGATAACGCATGATCCGCTCCGTCTTCTAGGGTTGGCCTGCATCGCCCGGATTGGCTGGGAACCGGGACGTCTTTGCCACGTCTTCGCCGTAACCATAACCGTAGGCATAAGGGTAGTAGCGATACGAATAGTAGTAATCAGGCGCGCTCGAATCGACTGCGTTGAGTACGACGCCGAGCAAACGGCTCTTAACGGCCGCGAGGAGATCGCGCGTCCGGGAGAAAGCTTCTTTGGGAGTTTCGCCGCTGCGGACGACAAGCAAAACACCATCGGTGAGCGCGGATAGAATTACCGCGTCTGTAGCCGCCATCACCGGGGGCGAATCGATCACAATAAACTTGAAACGCAGCCGAAGCTCCGCGATCGCTTCGCGCATACGGTGAGAGGAGAGAAGATCAGCGGGGCTCGGGGGAACGGGGCCAGTGGTGAGCGCTTCGAGATTGCTGATGGTCGGGTGCGGATACAGAACCTCGTCGAGTGTTGAGACGCCCGCAAGATACGAGCTGAGTCCCACTTCCTTTCCGATGGTCAAGTTCAAAGCGCGGCGGACGCCAGGTTTTCGGAGGTCGGAATCCATCAGCAGCGTGCGGTCGCCCAATTGGGCCAGGGTGACGGCGAGGTTTACCGCCGCAGTCGTCTTGCCTTCGCGCGGGAGAGCGCTCGTCACCAGAATAACCTGCGGCGGATGATCGGCCTGGGAAAGCAGGAGCGAAGTGCGCAAGGCGCGAAAAGCCTCAGAAATTTGTGATTTCGGCTGGACAAACGAGAGCAGTTCGACATGAGCACCGGATGCTGATTGGAGCGCAGCCTCTCCTTTCGCCCGGCGACTGTAATTTCCATTCAAGCCCGGAAGGGAAGGCACCACGGCCAGTGAAGGCAACCCGGCGATGGATTCAACATCGTCCGGAGACTTGATAGTGTTGTCAAGGTACTCGCGGAAAAGAGCGAGTCCAACGCCGCCCACGAAACCCACCAATATGGCAAGCAGGATATTGCGCGCTCTCTGCGGCCTCGACGGGCTCGAAGGAGTAAGCGCCGGATCGACCACTCGAATATTGCTGGATTTCAAGCCCGCCGTAATCCCAGCTTCTTTTAATTTTTGAAGCAAGCCGTCGTAAAGCTGCTTATTCGAATCCGCATCGTGCTGAAGAATCTGATATTGGACGAGCTTTTCGGCCATGTCGTTCGCTTCGGCCTTTTGGTGGTCGAGATTTTGCTGAAGCAACTCGACGCGATTTCGCGCAGTGTTGTAATCCTCCTCCACCGTTTCAACGAGCGTCTTCCTGGCCTTGTCCAGATTCTCGGTTACTTCCTTTTGTTGTACCGCTAGCCTGAGAACCTTTGGGTAGTTCGGCCCGAACTGGTCGAGGGCTATGAGATACTGCTCATTCAATTCGGCCTTATGTCTGAGGAGGTCCTGAATCACAGGATTCGCTTGCGCCGCCGGCAGTGCGTCGACGTTCCCCGATGTGGCCATGCGATACAGGGCTTCCTTCTCGGCCAGCTGCGTCTGAGCCTCGGTCACCGCTTTATTTAGATCACCGAGCTTGTCGGTGGTGATATCTTGCTTTTCGTTCGTTCGCCAGATTTGATTCTGCCGCTCGTAAGCGATTCGGGCGTCTTCTGACTTCTCAACTTTGATTCGCAATTCCTCGAGTTCGCCGGAGAGCCAGCTGGATGCCTGCGTTGTTGCGTCGTATTTGCTGCGAAAGTTCTGTTCGATGAAGTTTTGCAGATGCGCGTTTACCACTTGAGAGGCGAGCCGAGGATCTTCCGCTTCGAATCCCACCTCAATCAGGCGGCTGTTGGGAACTCGACGTACGCTCAATCGGCCAAGAAATGCGCTGAGGATGGCGGGACGCTCTTGGGATGATTTCCCGTGGGTCCATACCAGCGAATTGGCAACCCCGCCGAACTCTGGATAACGCCCCAGGTCCATCGACTTGATCGTTTGCAGAGCCAAAGTCTCGCTCTGAAGAATCTTCGACTGCGTCTCGAGATAATTCTCCATATCTACCACTTCGTCGTAGGAAGTGGTCGGCCCTTGGAAAGGCAGCACGCTCTGCGATTCACGATCCACTTCCACACGAGCGGCCGCCTGGTAAACCGGCTTCATCTTGAACGAGGCAATCGTAACAACCGTGACGACCGTTACCAGGAAGGTGAGGATTAGCCACTGATGCTTGCGCAAAATAATGAGGTAGTCGAGGAGATGCGGTTCGCGCCGCATTTGCTCCCATGGAAGAATGGAAGGAGCAGGAATCACCGTAAGCGCATCAGTGGCTTTCCGGTCGCGGGCGACGAGTCTGGATGCTTCTTCCATTTTGTGAAGGCAGTCCTTTATTGAGCAGGCGGAGGATTATTATTGTTGTTGCCGCCACCATTGTTTTGAGTTGAGCGATAAATTAGGAGACCACTGCCGATGCTTACCGCCGCTTCGAGTCCTCGGACGGCAACCTTTTTGGCCAGGTTGTCCGGAACATATAGAATGTCATTCGATTTCATCGCGACATCCTCGGAAGTGTTCTTTGCAATCTTCTTGATATGCACGGGGATTGCTTCGCGTTCGCCGGTCTTAGGATTTACCCGATAAATTATGGCGTCATCCGGCTTTGCGTAGCCGCCCAAGCCATGCGCCAAGGCAACGGCTTTCAACACCGTGGGCGGTTCTCCATGACTCTGGATGGTGTAGCCGCCGGGCTGGGAGACACCGCCACCGAGCACATAGATGATGCCAGCCTTGGGAACCTCGATGACGTCGCCGCCGAACACTTGGATGTTGAACGCGGCGTTCCCGGTGTCGAGAAGATCCTGTAATTGAATCCGAATTGTCTGTACGCCCGGATCCGAATTAGGTCCGGAAGTTTCGGCTACTGGCCTTACAGCTTCTGGTTGAGTCTTGCGCGTTATCAAAATCACGGTTCCAGCGTTGTCGGAAATACCTCCCGCATTCGCCAGAACTTCGAGCAAAGTAGTGGGCCGTAACAATTGTGTCGTCATCGGGTGCCCGACGGCTCCTAGAATCGTTACGGGCTGACTGTTTTGCTCTTTGACGAATACAGAGACTTGCGGATGAGACACCAGCCCACTCTCGATGAGCTTTTCTTGAATTGTTTGTTCTAGTTGGAAGGGCGTGACGCCGGCCACACGAATTCTTTCGCGGACGAGAGGGAGAGCTATATTTCCACTGCTGCTGACGCGAACCTCGCGGGAAAGGTCGGGTACATCAAAAACATCGATATGAATGAGGTCGCCAGCCCCAATAGGAATGTCCGTTACAGTGGGCTTTGCGATCTGGGAAAGCTGTTGAATTCGGTCGTTCGTTTGCTGAGTGGTTTCTTCTTGCGCTTGGCCGAAAGCCGCCTGCAGGGAAAAAAACGCCAATATGAGCCCTATTGAAACAGGCTTGCCCGCCCAGTCCTTCGCCCTGCGGACTGTGACAATCATGAGATAGATAACCCCGCCAAATACTATGCCTAGCGCTGGTAGTCCTGTCAATCAAGGGGTTTCCACAGCGCAGGACGACGGCAAGTGAGGCCGATGCTGATAGAACACCGCTCAATGGACGCAGATGGTTCATAGTGGGACCGCACGCCAAGCCGAAGGACTGCCAGCTAGGGGAGCCATCTCGAAAGTCATTTTGCATCGGTCAACGCAGGTATTTAATCAAGATCACCTCGTTCTGCGCTTCGTTGTAGAGCAATTCGTCGGCAATCGCACGAGCCATGGCAATGCCGAATCCGCCCGGACGCATGCCGAGTTGATCACGCACGACGGCCACACGCGCGATGGACTCTGCCGACGTGTCGTGAACGGCAGCGTGCTCAAGACCTTCGAAACTGAATCCTGGACCAGGATCCACCACGCGATACAGCAGCATCCGGGCGCATCGCATGCGCGCAACTCGCACTTTCTGCTTGGGATCGAGCTTTCCACCCCACTCTACCCCGTTGAGAAGCAACTCCCGCAACGCCTGTCTGATCGAATCAATCAGCTCATGCGGAAGATCCGCCTCCAGCCTCGCGACGAAAGCTTGAGTAATCTCGGCAGCTTCTCGCGTACACGAAATGAGAAGTTCCACCCAATTGGGCACAGCGGAAACTATTTCAATCGAGAGAGAGATATCCCTAGCCAGGCGCGCGATGCGATCGTCATCAGCAAGAGGAGCTTCTTCCGTGGAAGACGTCATCGAGGCATCTGAAACGCACTTCAGCACTTCAGCAGCTGCACTGTCACGCTGGTGTGTTGCAGGTTAGTACCGCGCAATGAATAAAGAAGTCCAGTATGCTACCGGCATTACCACAGCCGAACTCGGAGGCTCTCTTAGATTTCCCCTGCGCTTCATGGTAGGGTAGAGCGTTGAAAATGCCTGGTTTTGTATCGAGGTTGCAGTTCCACCGCCCTCCTCGCCACCGCAAGCACAAGCGCTCCAAAAAAGCAGTGGCGCAGGTTCGAACGCTGTTAACCGCGAGCTTCATCGCGAGCTCGTTGTTTATTCCTGCACGTGCGCAACAAACTTCTCCAGCCGAGGCGCCTGTCGTTGTCCAGCCCGGCGCACCGGGAAAGCCAAGCAAGACGCTGCCGTCTTCGACGAGGGCTACGTTGCTGCCACCGTCGCGGGCGGACGTGGAATTCATGCAGGGCATGATCATGCATCATGCGCAGGCCATAGAAATGACAGTGCTAATCTCGTCGCACACAGAGAATAAGGATCTGCGGTCGCTCGGTGCCAGAATCAGCATTTCACAGTCGGACGAGATTAAATTTATGAAGCGCTGGCTCGCAGTTCGCGGAGAACCGATTTCCATGGCGATGCCCGACACACCCGATCCGAAAATGCCGGAGACGGACAATCACACGGATCATCCAGTGCATTCGATGACGCTTATGCCTGGAATGCTGACGACTGAGCAGATGGACGCATTGAGGAAGGCGAAGGGCGCGGAGTTCGACCGTTTGTTCTTGACAGGGATGATTCAGCATCATAATGGTGCGCTAACTATGGTGAAGGATTTGTTCGATACGCCTGGAGCGGGGCAGGATGCGGAGCTGTTCAACTTCGCTACGGATGCGGACAATACTCAACGAGCCGAGATCAGAATTATGCAGTCTATGCTGGAGAAGAATTCATCGGGGCCAGAGAACAAAACATCAGAGGAGAAATGATGAACCGAGTACACCGTCTTAATCTGGGTCTGGCCTCCGTGACCGTGGCCACGATTCTTTTTCTGTGTCCTCGCATGAGCGCGAAGCAGGAGAAAGCTCCTGCGCCGCAAGCGCCTGCGTCCCAAACGCAAGCCCCCCAAACGCCTGATTCCCAAGCGTCCGCTCAAGGGCAGGATGACGACGACAAGAACCCGTTTGCGCCTGAGCCGGCGGCGCCGCTCCCGACGGGGATGACGGGATCGAATCCGAACGATCCCCGCGCAACGCTGGCGCCCGGACTCTACGAGGCCGGCGAAACATCCATGGGGCTAAAGCACCTCCTTCTCCTCAAGAAGTCCGACGCGTTTCAGCTGGGCACGACCGACGCTGATGATCCGAAGGTGGCCAAGACGATTGGCCAGATGGGAATCCCCATTCCGCTTTCGAAGATCCCGAAGCCGTTGCAGCTGGTGATAGCGCAGCTCGCATTCTCCAACTCGGACCTTGCGTTCCAGGGCAACCACCTGTTTCAAGGAAACTTCTATGGCCTGAATATTTTTGACGTATCGAATCCAGCCAAGGCCAGTTTGCTAACGACCATGGTTTGCCCAGGCGGGCAGGGCGATGTGTCGGTGTACGAGAATCTCTTGTTCATGTCTGTAGAAATGCCCAATGGGCGACTCGATTGCGGCACGCAGGGGTTTCCTTTGGAGACCGTACCGGCGGGCGTTCAGGAAAAGAATCAGAAAAAAGAGAAACGCATTCCGGTGGCGCAGAAAGACCGTTTTCGGGGTGTGAGGATTTTCGACATCTCGGACATCAAAAACCCGAAGCAGGTGGCAGCAGTACAGACTTGTCGCGGCTCACATACGCACACGCTAGTGCTCGATCCAAACGACAAAAACAATGTGTACATCTATGTGTCAGGGACATCATTCGTTCGCCAGGCGGAAGAACTCGCGGGATGCTCGGGCGAAGCGCCGGAAAAAGACCCGAATACGGCGCTGTTCCGCATCGACATAATCAAAGTCCCGCTTGCGGCACCACAGGACGCGAAAATCGTCTCAAGCCCTCGTTTGTTCATGGATGCTCGCACCGGCGCGCTGAATGGCTTGAACAATGGCGGGAGTCACGGGACCGAAAAAGACAAGAAGCCGGCGGATACAGACCAGTGCCATGACATCACGGTCTATTCGGCAATCGGACTTGCGGCGGGCGCGTGCTCGGGCAATGGCATCCTTCTCGATATCAAAGACCCGGTGCACCCGAAGCGCGTGGATGCCGTGAACGATCCGAATTACTCCTATTGGCATTCGGCTTCATTCTCGAATGATGGCAGCAAAGTCGTGTTCACCGACGAATGGGGCGGAGGCCTCGGCGCGCGTTGCCGCGCGAACGACCCGAACAAATGGGGCGCAGACGCGATCTTCCACCTCAAGGACAATAAACTCAGCCTGGCGAGCTATTACAAACTGCCGGCAGCGCAAGCGGACACGGAGAACTGTGTGGCGCACAATGGCTCGCTGGTTCCAGTTCCTGGCCGCGACATCGAAGTGCAGGCGTGGTATCAAGGCGGCATCTCGGTTATGGACTTCACCGACGCAGCCCACCCGATGGAAATTGCCTACTTCGATCGCGGTCCCATAGACCCGAACATATTGGTGCTGGGCGGCTACTGGTCGGCGTATTGGTACAACGGAAATATCTACGGTTCGGAAATTGCGCGCGGCCTAGACGTTTTCGAACTGTCGCCGTCGAAATTCCTTACTCAGAACGAAATCGACGCGGCAAAGACGGTCCGGGTAGGCACGCTCAACGTGCAAAACCAGCAAAAAATCGAGTGGCCCGCAAAGTTGGTCGTCGCGAAAGCCTATTTAGATCAACTCTCGCGCTCGCAAGCTTTGCCGGCAGACAGGATCTCGGCTCTGCAGAAAGCGATCCAGACCGCGGAGACTTCGCACATGAGCAAAAGTAACGTAGCAAAGTTAAAGCGCATGGCGCCATCCTTAGCGAAAGATGCCTCCACGGCAAAAAGTCCGGCAGATGCTAAACGGCTGGATGCCCTGGCGCAAATCCTGAAGAATCCGTCAGCCTGATCAATCTAAAGTGCGCCAGTCATAGGAACTGGAGAAATCTGACGTTTGCGCATTTCAGTCATGTTTTACATCCAGCGTCTGCGCCACTTTGCAGTCGCGGCAAAATGGAAACTCACGCCGCTTTGCGGAAATTGCAACTGTGAGGAATGCGAGAATTGTCCCGCCTGTATAATTGCCACTTATTCAAATACAAAGTGCTATCCGGGCATATGAAGCGCGCTGCAAGCTGATTCCTAGCTCTTCCACGGTTGCGCGCCATCTTCAGGAAGGCTCCAGCTAGCAACCAGCAACATCATACTGCCAAGAACGATAAGAACCGAAATTGTCTTCCAACGAGGTGATAGTTCGCTTTTCATTTTGGCCACTCCTCATCGCAGAGCGTCGGAACCAAAGAATACGTGTCACACGGCGTCCGCCCCTTCTTCGGAGTCGGTAACGTGTTTCGCCACGACGCCTTGTCCTTGTAAAAAGATAAAGTATTCTCCGGGAGAATTTGCCGCTTCGAGAGCCATCTGTTCCTCAGCTTCCCGGCGACTGCAAACTGCTTTTAACCAAGCGGAAGCACCGTCCGGAAGCGTTTGAATATATCGAACGTGGAATCCATCGTGAGACCCTCCCAGATGCTCGATTGGAGATATGCACCCGCGGTTCCGCGAAGCTAATGGAAAATGTTTGCTCAATAAAATCAATTAGTTAAGGGCGTACGGAGCGCTGTTTCCGCATCCAGGAAAGGGTCTCGGCGGCAGGTAATTCTTTCGCCGAACTGCTCTGAACGGCTACAGCGAATTGTGTAGTGGCAAATACCAGAACTCTGGCATGGCCGTGACACGGATGTGATGCGTAGGATTGCAAATGCCAGTGAAGACCGCGACCACTCGAATTCTATTGGCCGAAGATTTCCAACCGTTCCGCGCTTTTGTCACTGCGCTTCTGAGCGGGAATGGATATGCCCTGTACGAAGCTTCGGATGGACTTGAAGCCATTGAGAAGGTGCAAGAATTCCAACCAGACTTGATTTTGCTGGACATTCACCTGCCAAGACTCAATGGTTTCGAAGTTGCCCGCCGCGTCCGCGAACTGGTGCCTTCGTCAAAGATTGTGTTTTTTACGCTGGAGAG
>Ga0306920_100004977_pt1 | contig 17089 bp, 12 predicted proteins | sample flu12Cox44000170_FD_204666 | JGI IMG/M metagenome (GOLD analysis project Ga0306920, IMG submission 204666) | Lab enrichment of tropical soil microbial communities from Luquillo Experimental Forest, Puerto Rico - flux4day.12C.oxic.44.000.170 (v2)... | ecosystem: Environmental > Terrestrial >... | reverse complement strand
CGCCCCGAAATGGCGCAGACCGAAATCGCGTCCCGCCTCCACCAGCAGATCATAAAGTGCGCGCTGGTTGTCCACCGATACCCAGACCTCGTAGCCAAGATCGCCAGTGAATGTGATGCGCCCGACCACCGCTGGGACCATGCACAAGTCCATGGCGCGGAACGACAGGAACGCGAACGCCTCATTCGACACGTCCGCGGCAACAAGGCGCTGCAGTAGCTCGCGCGATCGTGGGCCGGCGATCGAGAAGCCGGTGAGCTCGGAGCGCAGCGAGCGGATCGTGACGCCGTTCTCGGGCAGCTGCGCCTCGAACCAGCGCATGTGGTAATCCTCGGCGGACCCCGACCCAAACAGATAAAATCGCTCGTTGGCGAGCCTCGCCACCGTGAAATCGCCGATCAGCTTGCCGTTCGGATTGAGCATGGGCGCAAGCACGATACGGCCGATGGCGGGCATGCGATTGATCAGCAGCCTGGACAGCCACGCCTCGGCACGAGGACCGGTCACCGCGTATTTGCTGTAGCTGGAAATCTCCATCAGCCCGACGGCATTGCGCACGGCGCGGCATTCCTCGCCGACCGGGCCGTGGGCATTGGAGCGCCGAAACGTCACATCTTCATTTGCCTCGCCGCCGGACGGCGCGAACCACAGGGCATGCTCAAGGCCGAACGTGGCGCCAAACACCGCACCGCAGCGTTTCAGTCGGTCGTAGACCGGCGTGGTGCGCAGGGGCCGCGCCGCCGGCAGCTCCTCGTTGGGAAAGCGGATGCGGAAGCGGCGCGAATAGTTCTCCCGCACCTTGGCGTTGGTATAGGCCCGCGTCGTCCAGTCGCCGAAGCGCGCCACGTCCATGGCCCAGATATCGAAGCCCGGGTCGCCGTGGACCATCCAGTTGGAGAGCGCGAGCCCCACCCCGCCGCCCTGGCTAAAGCCCGCCATCACGCCGCATGCGACCCAGTAGTTTGGCCGGCCGCGCACCGGACCCACGACCGGATTGCCATCGGGGGCAAACGTGAAGGGTCCGTTGATTACCTTCCTGATGCCGGCGTGCTCGATCGCCGGATAGTGGCGAAAACCGACCTCGAGGCTTGCCGCGATGCGATCGAGATCAGGCGGCAGCAGCTCATGGGTAAAGTCCCACGGCGTGTCCTGCTCCGACCACGGTACGCCCGCGCGCTCGTAGGTGCCCATGAGCATGCCGGTGCCCTCCTGGCGCATGTAAATCTCGCCCTCGAAGTCGATGACGTGGAGCATCTCCTTGGCTGACGCCTTCACCTCGGGAATTTCCTCGGTGATCAAATACTGGTGCTCCATGGCGAGCACCGGCAGCTCGAGGCCGACCATGCGGCCGACCTCGCGAGCCCACAGTCCGCCCGCGTTCACCACGTGCTCGGCACGGATCGTTCCCTTGTCGGTGACGACGTCCCAGCTGCCGTCGCCGCGTTGCGCCAACTCCGTGACACGGGTGAAGCGATAAACCTCCGCTCCCTGGACGCGCGCTGCCTTGGCATATGCATTGGTGACGCCGGCCGGATCCACATGCCCTTCGATCGGGTCATAAAGCGCGCCGACGAAGTATTTCTTCTCCATGAGCGGAAACATGCGCGCCGCCTCGTCGAGCGAGATGAATTGCGTCTCCATATCGAGATAGCGGCCGCGCGCGTGGGCCTGCTTGAGCCAGTCGAGGCGGCTGTCAGTGCCCGCCAGCATTAGGCCACCGGTGATGTGCGCGCCGCAGGACTGACCGGAGATCGCCTCGATCTCCTTATAGAGATTGATCGTATATTGCTGCAGCTTGGCGACGTTGGGATCGAGATTGATGGTGTGCATGCCGCCGGCTGCGTGCCAGGTCGATCCCGACGTGAGCTCGTCGCGTTCGATGAGCACCACGTCGCGCCAGCCTGCCTTGGTCAGATGATAGAGCACGCTGCATCCCACCACACCGCCGCCGATCACCACTACCTGAGCATGGGATTTCATGGTCCACCCGATTGTCCTCGCCCTGCCGCCGGGTGGATCATAGGCGAGAATGATCGCGCGTGCAGCGGTGCCGTCCGGTGCGCAGCACAGAAGGCGTCGCACTGAGCGCTTTGCGCACCCGGCCGACTGAGGTTATTGTTCGTGCAGGCGTGCAGCCCGCATGGAGCGCAGCGGAGTGCGGGGTCGACTGTCCCGATTTCGCTTCGCCCGTCCGGCTACGGGTTCGGCGAGCCTCCCAGTATGACCCGGTTCTTTCTCAAGCACCTGCTATTTCTCGGGCTCACGCTCGTCGTCGTGTCGTTCCTGGTGTTCGTTCTCACTGAGCTTACGCCGGGGGATGTGGCGCGCAAATATCTTGGCGCCTATGCGACGCAGGAGCAGGTCGACCTACTGACACGCCAGATGAGGCTCGATCGGCCGGTGACTGTGCGCTACGTCGAGTACGTCGGCAAGATGCTGTCGGGCGACCTCGGGGACTCAACGCGTTTTCGCGTGCCGGTCAAGGACATCATTTTCGACCGCCTGGTGAATACCGCTCTCCTGGCTTTTGTCTCCTTCCTGCTCATCGTGCCGTTGTCGATTGCGCTCGGCGTCGCGGCGGGGATGCGCGAGGGGAGCATGCTCGACCGCGGCATTGTGCTCGGCAGCGCGATCCTCGCGTCGATCCCGGAATTTGCGCTCGGGGTGTTTCTTGCCACCATCTTCGTGGTGACGCTCGGCTGGTTGCCCGGAACCGCCATGCTGCAGGCGGGCGGCGGCTGGTCCATTGCCGCGCAGATGGTGCTGCCGGTCGCCGTCATCGTGCTGTTCGACACGGGCTACGTGGTGAGCATGGTGCGCGCCTCGATGGTCGAGGTGATGCGCCGGCCCTACATCCGCACGGCGATCCTCAAGGGCATGAGCTTTCGCCAGGTAGTGGTCGGCCACGCGCTGCGCAATGCCATGATCAATCCGGTCACCGTCATCCTGCTGCAGATCAATTATCTCGTGACCGGTGTCGTCGTGGTGGAGAGCGTGTTCGCCTATCCGGGATTCGGCCGGATGATGCTCGAGGCCTCGCTCTACAAGGACATCGCGCTGATTGAGGCCGGCGCTCTGGTCGCGGTGTTCATCGCGGTGATTACCCAAATACTGGGTGACGTCGGCTACATGCTGCTCGATCCTCGCATCCGAACATGAGCAAAATGGCGTTCGACAACATGAGCGAAGTCGCACCGCCTTCCGGCGAGCAAGCGTTGCGTGCCGCGATCGGCGGATTGGATGTGCGAGGCATTGCGCCGGCGCGGTTTGGCGCTTCGCCGATGACGTTGACAGGCCTCGGCATCGTGCTGTTCTGGATCGTTGTCGCGTTGCTCGCGCCGCTTATTGCGCCCTATCCTCCCAATGCCACCGACGCGTTGGCGGTGGCGCACCCGACACCCTCGGCAGCGCACTGGCTCGGCACCGATCATCTCGGCCGCGATATCCTCTCACGCGTGCTCTGGGGTGCGCGCCGCGTGCTCACCGTGGCGCCGGTCGCGGTGCTGGCGGCAGCGATCGCTGGCACGCTGCTCGGGCTGTGCGCCGGCTATTACCGTGGTGTCATCGATTTCGTCGTCTCGCGGATCGCCGACATCCTGCTCTCGTTCCCGGTAATCATTCTCTACATGATCGTGCTGGCGATGTTCGGATCGTCCGCGCTCAATATCATTCTGGTGATTGCCGTTACCAAGGCGCCGATCATTGGCCGCATCGTGCGCGGGCTTACGCTGGAACTGCGCGAGCGCGACTATGTGGCTGCCGCCAAAATGCGCGGCGAGACGCCGCTGCACATCATGCTGGTAGAGATTCTGCCCAACGCGCGTGGGCCGCTGATCGTCGATATGTGTCTGCGCATGGGCTACACGACGATCACCATCGGCGTCCTCGGGTTTCTCGGCATCGGGCTGCCGCCGCCCGACCCGGACTGGGGCGGCATGGTCAAGGACACCTACGGGCTGATGTCGGTGTGGCCGCACATGTCCGTCATTCCGTGTGCGGCGATCTCCTCGATGGTGGTTGGGTTCAACCTGTTGGCGATCGGATTGCGCGAGGACACGGGACCGTGAGTGAGGCGCCGAACCCCGATACTGTTCTGCAGCTGGATTCGGTGCGGCTATCCTACGATCTACGCGCCGGCGAGGCGAACGTCGTGCGCGGCCTGGATCTGACGCTTCGGCGCGGCGAAGCACTGGGCCTGGTCGGCGAATCGGGCTCCGGCAAGTCGACCATCGCCTATGCGCTGGTGCGCTACCTCGGCCCGCACGGCCGCATTGCCGGTGGGCGCATCCTGTTTGAGGGACGAGATATTGCAGCGATGAGCGAGGCTGAGCTGCGCCAAATCCGCGGCCGGCGCATCGCCATGGTCTATCAGGAGCCGATCAGCAGCCTCAATCCGGTCATGACCGTCGGCCGCCAGCTTACCGAAGTGCCGAGGGTTCACGAGGCCTTAAGCGTCGCGGCCGCGCGGGGGCGGGCCGAGGCTATGCTGGCCGACGTGAACTTCGCGGATCCGGCGGCCATCATGGCGCGCTACCCGCACCAGCTCTCCGGCGGCCAGCAGCAGCGCATCGTCATTGCCATGGCGCTCATAAGCAAACCCGCGCTGCTGATCATGGACGAGCCGACGACCGGGCTCGACGTGACGGTCGAAGCGGCCGTGCTCGAGTTGGTCCGCCAGCTCGTTCGGCGGCACAATACGGCGCTCCTGTTCATCAGCCACAACCTCGCTACCGTCGCGGGTCTGTGCGATCGCATCGCCGTCCTCTATGGCGGCGAAATCGTCGAGGAGGGCCCGATTCGCCAGGTCTTCGCCAATCCGCGCCATCCCTATACGCACGGGCTGCTCGACAGCCTGCCCCGGCTCGCGCGCAACAAGCACGACATGCCGTTGCGGTCCATCGAGGGACATGCGCCCTCGCTGCTTGCGCGGCCCAAGGGGTGCGGCTTTGCCCCGCGCTGCCGTCATGCGGAGACGCCGCGCTGCACCGCTGCCGAGGTTGCAAGCACTGCGGTGCCCGGCGAGAGCGAGCACCGCGTGCGCTGCGTGAAGGCTGTCGAGCTCGCTCCGTGGCGGCCGCTGGCGACCGCGGGCGCGCACGATAGGGCTCCGCACGCAAGGGTGACACTGCTGAGCACTGAGGCTCTGGCCAAGCAATATGTGCCCGCGGGCGGCGTGTTTGGCCGCAGGGGCGCAACGGTACATGCGCTGGGCGGCATCGACCTGGTGGTCAACCGCGGACAGACGCTGGCGATCGTCGGCGAATCCGGGTGCGGCAAGTCGACCTTCGCGCGCGTCGTAAGCGGGCTCGACACCGCAAGCGCTGGACGCGTCATGCTCGATGGCGACGAGATCGCGATGCTTCCGGTCGAGCGACGCTCTGCCGGCATCAAACGCAAGCTGCAAATGGTGTTCCAGAACCCGGAGAGCACGCTCAATCCGAGCCACACGGTCGGCCACACGATTGCGCGAGCGGTCCGATGCCTCAAGGGGCTGTCCCCCCGCGCGGCGCGCCGCGAGGCCGAACGGCTGCTCGAAATGGTGCAGCTGCTGCCCGAGATCTTGGCACGCAAGCCGGCGCAGCTATCGGGCGGCCAGAAGCAGCGGGTGGCGATCGCCCGTGCACTCGCCGGCGATCCCGATGTGGTGGTGGCGGACGAGCCGGTCTCCTCGCTCGATGTTTCGGTGCAGGCGGCGATCATCAATCTCTTGTCCGAGCTCCAGGCTGAACGTGACGAGAGCCTGATCTTCATCTCTCACGACCTCGCCATGGTCCGCTATCTGGCGGATCACGTGGCTGTCATGTACCTGGGCAGGCTGGCGGAGTTCGGCCCGGTCGACGCCCTGTTTACGCCGCCGTACCATCCGTACACGGAGGCCCTGCTCTCAGCGGTGCCCCAGCCCGATCCGGATCAACGCCGCGCGCGCATCATCCTCGAGGGGTCGCTGCCAAGCACCAGCGTGACGCCGAAGGGCTGTCCCTTCGCATCCCGCTGCCCGCGCAAGGTGGGTGCGGTCTGCGAGGAAACGCCGCCGCCGATGCAGCATGGTCCCGGCGGCCACCGCATCGCCTGCCACATCCCGCTGCCCGATCTGCTGCGGCTGCAGGCAGCAGGTCCACCAACAGGCACGGTCTTCCCCCCGCTTGCGGGGAGCGCGTGAGGGGGCTCCTGCAAGTAACTGGGCCTAGCGAGCGTCCCTCTCACCGCCCAGCGCGCCAGCCGTCCCCGCAGGCGGGTCGAGTTGGAGACTGCCGCCTGGTCGCGCCATAACCGATGGCCCGGCAATGGCGCAGACAATGCAGATCTATTTAACCCGGCCGTAGCGGCGCTGCTTCAGCAGATCCGAGCTCATTGTGCCAGGTTTGGTGTCGTAGCCGAACAGCGCGATGAGGCGCGGCTCACTGCCCTCGATGGGGCTCACCCGGTGGATCGAGTAGCGGCCCTCAAACAGCGCCAGTGTGCCGGGTGCGAGGTCGAGAGTGACGACGGCATTGCGGTCGCCTTCGAGCAGGCGTTGGACGCTGGGGAAGTTCGGCTCCATCGAGCTGCGGATGTAGGGCACGTACTCGAAGGCGCCGCCGCGTGAGCTGCGCTGCAACATGAGCGATACGACAAAATCGGTCTGATCGAAGTGCCAGGGAAGTTCGTCGCCATCGACCATGACGGCGAGATTGAGGGCGCCGAGCGGATCGGCGTAGCGCCACAGCCTCGGCTTGCTGAGCGCGATCTCGAAGAACGACAGCAGGCCATCCCATTCATAGAGCCGGCGGATCAGCGAGTCGGCCGGGAACAGATCATAGGCCACGGCGCCGACCGAAGTGCGCTGGAGCCGCCGTTTCGGGTGACTTTCGGGGTAGCTTGCATCGGGCGCCTCCAGATAGGCGGTGGCGCGGCTGTTCGGGGCGCGGTGGGCGAGCGGCGCCAACATGCGCGCTTCCTCGGCGGCTGTCGGGATGGCTTGCGCCTTGAGGAAGCCGTCGAGGACGCAGCAGCCGCTCGCCGCAAGCTGAGCCCGGCAATCCGCGATCAGCATCTGCGCACGCGCAGAGCCGAGATCGTCAACCGGATAGCGATCAAGATCGATCATGGCGGCAACCGGTCCCTTGCGGTCCGCCACACGCGTCTGGCGAGCGGCCGATTCACCTCACGCCTCGATGCGGATCTCGTGGCCGAATATGTAGCCGGTCGGATGCATGCGGAAGCCTTTGACCCGCTTGTCCATGAAGGTGAACAGTGAGCGCCACACCGGCTGCACGATCGGGCCATCATCCTGCAGGATTGCTTCGAGCTTGGCGACGACCGCCCGCCGTTTGTCGACATCGAGGATGCCTTCTGACTCCGACAACAGCTTGTCGAACTCCGCGTTGGAATAGTTTGATTCGTTCCACGGCACCCCGGTGCGGTAGGCAAGGCCAAGCGTCATCACGCCGAGCGGACGGTGCGCCCAGGTGGTGAAGCCGAACGGCACCTTGGTCCACACGTCCCAGTACTGCGCCGAGGGCATGACGTTGATCTTCACCCGGATGCCCGCCTCCTTCCATTGCTCGACCATGGCCTGGACAGCAACCAGCTCCCAGGCGGGCTGCGGCCGTGCGGCAATTTCGGCGTCGATGCCATTGGGATAGCCCGCATCCACCAGCAGCTTCTTTGCCCGCGCAAGGTCCCGCGTGAACGGCGCAAGCCGGGCATATTCGGGGTGCACGGCTGCGACGTGATGATGCTCGCCAGCCTGGCCGAGGCCGCGATGGGAAATCTGCAGCACCTCGGCGCAGTCGATCGCATAGCGCATGGCCTGACGGACGCGCTTGTCCTCGAACGGCTTGATCGCATGGAAGCGCGCCACCGCTGTATAAGCGGTCGGCACGTCATACATCTGGACGTGAGGGAGCTGCTTCAATGCGTCGATCTGGGTGACCTCGCCGAGATAGAGGCCGTCGACCTGCTTGGAGGCGATCGCGTTGAGCTGAGCGGCGGCCTCGTCACCGAGATCGATGTATTGCCATTCATCGACGTGCGGAGCGCCGCCCCAATAGCTCTTGTTGGGTCGATAGACCTGGCGTCGCCCCACGTCGTCCACTACCATGGTAAACGCCCCGGTGCCGTTGGCGCCCACCTTGTGCACGCCACCGCCGTCGGGATCGAGAATCATCAGCGGATAGTGGAAGAGGTTCTCCGGAACGGCGAGCTGCGGCGTCCGGCCGTTGAGACGGACCGTGAAGTCGTCGACCTTTTCGACTGCGCTCGCGTCCCACAGGCGAGTCGATTTCTTCGGCGCGCCTTTGCTATCCTTCTCGCCGCCATCGTATTCCTCGAGCAGGAAGCTCTTGAACAGGCCGAGCACCGAGGAGCCGGTCCTGGCGTCCAGCACGCGCTTGAGGTTCCAGACCACGTCGTCCGCCGTGAACTGGCGGCCGTTGTGCCACTTCACGTCACGGCGCAGGTGCAAGGTCCAGGTTTTGAGGTCCTCGGTTGCCTCCCATTTGGCGCACAGCGACGGACGCGTGACGTTGTCAACGCCGGTCACCGTCAAATAATCGTAGACCAGTCGACCGGCGTTCGAGGATTCGACCCAACTGTAGGTGTGCGGGCTCTTGAGGTCTTGACAGCGCATGCCGATCCGAATGGTGCCGCCGTTCGGCATCGCGGCCTGGGCGCGTATCGGCGCGGGCAACAACCCATCACCTGCCAACGCGCCGGCCAGTGCGTAGGCGGTCGGCGCCGCCATGCCGAGCAGCGTCGCGGTGCGCAGGAACTCGCGCCGATCGATCCGGCACTCGGCAAGCTCGCGCTTCAGGGCCGGGATATAACTGTGCTCGCGATCATCGCCCATGGGGCCTCCCAGCGGCCGCCCTCCCCCGCGGCGCGTTCGACGATGCTTGGCGGCCCAAGACGCGCTAGTGCATCCTCTGGCCGGCATCGAGGCGTGTCAAGGAAACTCGCATTTGGCAGGACCCTCTTCCCTCTCTCCACTCCCAGGAGGGGGGCACGGGTGCGGGGATCTTTGCGCATGCGCGATGGTTGGAGCCACCCCAAGCCGGCGGCGTTCTCAAGCCACGGCGCCGGTGAAGCCACAGGGGACGTCATACATGTAATTGCGCACGTGCCTGTTGCGCACGGGCTTGCGTGGGAGGCCGCCGCTGGCGTAGGTCGGCGCGAAGCGCGCCTAGCCGCGCAGCTGCCTGGCGTATTTCAAGTTCTGCTCGTGCAGCCCTTTGGCCGTGCCAAAGATGTAGTGCTTCGACATATCGGCTGAATAGCGGCTAGCGGGTGGATGCCGGCCGAGCGCCTCGGCGAGCGCGCGGACGTGATGCGAACCGGCACCGCAGCACACCCCGAGATAGCGCACGTCGAGTGCGTGGGCGGCCTTGGCAAAATCGGCAATTTCGAAGCGGTTGCAGGTGAACGGGTCGAGCGCCACCGGAAACGGATGATTGCCCGGAATAGAGCTGCAGTGCCGATCGCTGAGCGTCTGAAAGGTCGGCTCGCGCGGTGTCGTGCGGTACGGCACCGGCAGCGCCGCGACATGGCATTTCACGGCTTTGCGAATGCGCTTGAGCAAAGGCAGCATGGTGCGCGGTCCGCGGCTGCAGTTGAGCCCCACCACCTCGGCGCCGCCGTCCTCAAGTCGGCGGCAGGCATCGACCGGATCCCAGCCTTCACGGGTGACACCCTTGTTGTGTATTGCGAGCGTTATCACGGCCGGCATGTTTGCGGCCTTTACGGCCGCAAGTCCGATCAGCGCTTCGCCGCCATGCGAGTAGGTCTCGCCGATGATGAAGTCGACGCCCGCATCCACCGCCCATTGGATCTGCTCGTCGAACATCCTACGCACTATCTTGTGGCTCGCGGGCTCGTCTGCCACATAGGCCGTGGTGTTGCAGATATTGCCGGCGACCATGGCTCCGGTCGCGCGCGCGACCTTCTTGGCGAGCTTCAGCGCGGTGCGATTCATCGGCTCGAGATCCTTCTCGCGTCCGATCAATCGCAGCTTCTCGCGGTGACCGTAATAGGTGAACGCCTCCACCACGTCGGAGCCCGCGTGCACAAACTCCCGGTGCAGCTGCTCGACCAACTCGGGATGATCGAGCACCACCTCGGGGACATAGGCGCCCGCCTGCAGATAGCCGCGCCGTTCGAGCTCGAACAGGTAGCCCTCGGCACAGATCACCGGTCCCTTCGCGAGCCGTTGCAACAGCCCCGGCATCGTCGATTTGCGTTGTAGTTGGGGCTTTTTCACAGCGGTGCTCCTCAACGGATCATCGGTTGCCGAGCAAATACCAACCGACATCGCGGCGCAATGCTACACTCGCTCGGTCGATCCGCACGACGTCCCGCAACATCAGTCCGGCACACCATGCTCCATTCCGGCTAGGGGATGAGTATTCACAGGGTAGACTGATGCTGGATTAGATTGCCTCGAAGGCGCGCCGTGCGCTGCGGCAATGCCGACATGCTTGGCCGTGACACGTGTTCACCGGCCAGCGTGCAGCGTGGTCGGCTGGTGTTGCTCAATACAAATCAATTAGTTATGTGACGAGAATGCGCGTCGCCACCGTGGCCATGTTGTTCGGAGACTTCCTGCAGCGGCGCGAACAGGTGCGGACGCGTGGTCGCATGGCAAGGGGTTCCGCCGTAGCAGGGCCTGATGAAGGCAAACCCCATCGACAAGGCATCAGGCGTCGGCATTCCGGGTGAGCCGGCGTGAAGGCGCAGCGCCGCATCGAGATCGCATCACGCCGCGTAGCTTGTTGGCCATATCGATTGGGGAGACAGCGCGGTCTTCATCGGACAGGGGGGAGCCGCGTTCGCTTCACTGCCAAAGTTTGAACCCATTCAAGGCTCTCAATCGTTGCCTCGCTGGGTTGGGCTGGCATTGGGAGGCGAGTATGTTTCTCCTTTCGGCCGTAGCGCTCTTGGGCAGCATTGTTGTCGCGGTGCTGATCTCGTACTGCTGCTCCATGGTGCGGGACATCAGCGAGGCGGAAGAAGAGCTGCGCCACCGTGTCCTGCAGTTCTATCGGGTGCCATGGACGCGAAGGGCATCGAGGATAACAACGAGATCGTAAATGCGGTGCATCATAAGGGTCAGCCGTTTCGACACATTCTGCAGGAGATCGGCGACTGAAAGGTCTGCCGCTAGAGAAGCGATCTTGGTCGCCAGACGGTATCGCGCGTGCAGGCTCCGTCACTTACGGCGCAAGGTGCTGACGGACCCATCGATCAGTGCGTTCTCCACTCCGCAATCGCGGCTGGGGTTTGGCGGCTCGGACACTGGCTATTTTGGCGGCATGCCAGCTCGGCCTTGCGCCGTCGATGCGCGCATGCAACTCCACCGCCGGCTGGGCCGCTGTTAGTGCAACGCGGCACGTTGTTTGTCCCGTGCCTCGGTCATGCACGCCCGTCGACCAGCTCCAGGCGTGGTAGCGCCTTTAGGCTCAGTTGCATAGGCTTGTCGTGAGTCAATTGCTTATAAGTGTCCCCGATAAATACCGGTGTTGTCGGATACAATAATCCTTTTCCGTTCTGAGCCGTATCATGATCGCAACGTTAGCTATAAAAATTTTTAAGGGGCTATGCTCAGCGGCAAGGTCGTGCAGAATTGCGATATGCTGCAAGGCGCCCGTGGATAATTCAGGGACATCTTATGCAAAGGCCCGCCTCGGAAGTGTATCCCAGCAAGGAGTTCGTCAGTTCTTTGGATGTTGCCATCCTGTCCGTCGCAACCGCCAATCCAGAGTATCGCGTCAACCAGCTGGATGCGTGGGAGGGTGCGAAGGCAATTTTTCCGCATCTGGCCCGTATGGAGGCGCTCTATACCAATACCGGGATCGAAACTCGCTACTCCTGCGTCCCGCCTGACTGGTGCAAGACGCCGCACACCTGGGAGGAACGTACCGAGGTGTATCAGCGCCACGCATTGTTGCTTCTCGAGGAAGTTGCCGTCAAAGCGGTGGCCGAAGCTCAACTTTCACTGGCCGACATAGATATGGTTGTCCTGAACACCATTACTGGCCTATCGATACCAAGCTTGGATGCAAAACTCATAAATCGACTAAATTTCCGCCCGACGGTTGAGCGACTGCCGATATTTGGCTTGGGCTGTGGCGGAGGCGTCGGGGGCCTTGCGCGGGCAGCCCGATTGGCCCGAGGGTACCCGGGTGCAAATGTCCTTTTCCTGACGGTTGATCTTTGCTCGCTGTGCGCCCGTCCCAATGATCCCAGCGTTGCCATGTTCGTGTCAGCCGCGCTGTTTGGCGACGGCGCAGCCGGCATTGTGCTCCGCGCCGACAGTAGTCCGCGAAAGATCGGCCAAGCGAGTCGCCCACTTATCACTGCCGTTGGTGAGCATTGCTGGCGGAATACTGAGCACATCATGGGTTGGGACATCAAGGGGGATGGTTTCGGAGTTGTTCTTAGTCCGGACCTCCCCGCCCTTATGCGCAAGGCCCTTCGTCCCGCGGTGAATGATTTCTTGCACCGCAACGATTTACATCTTGGGAGCTTCAGAGGTTTTCTCTTGCATCCCGGGGGGCGCAAGGTTCTGGAAACGGCAGAGGATGTTCTGGAAATTGACCGCGATCTGGTTTCGCACTCTTGGGCGGTCTTGCGTGATTACGGCAACATGTCTTCGGTCACATCGATGTTCGTTCTCAATCGGGCCATTCGAGCCGGAGAAAAAGGACAACACCTCTTGGCTGCATTCGGGCCTGGCTTTTCAGCCTACTTCACTGCTCTCACACTGTAGACGCCGCAGAAACCGCCGTCAGGCCAAGCTAAATGGGGGTTCGCTCGGTAGACATTTGGACTTGGGCGGAGTGGAGCGAGTTCACATTTCCCTTAAGACACCCCCGTTTCGTTTCCCTGCGTGATCTCGCTTCCGCGCGGCGTCTGTCCGCACTGCATGTTGTCCTACCTCGAGTGCAAGCGGGCGATGAGTACCGGCAAGATATGTACCTGCTCGATCATGCACGCGGCCCCCAAACCCGCCTATGTCATTGGCTCCGTAACGCTCGAGGAGGGCGGTACCAAGATGACCATGTGGACTGTGAGGCGAAAAGGCGAAGGTCGTCTTCAAGCCGAGCGAGGGCGGCGGCAGCCTACCGGCTTCACGCCGGTTTGACGGGTGGTGGCAAGCGATGGTGCCGGACCGGAAAAAGTGGCAAACATCGGCAAGGGCTAAGACTGGGATAGCGCCTCCTGGACCAAGCAGCGCCGGGCGGCCGAACATGTTACGAAGACCAAAATGGGAGAGACGCCGATGAATCTCGAAGGTAAGGCCGGCATCGTCACGGGAGCCGGACGCGGCATTGGTCGCGGCATCGCGCTGCTGATGGCCATAGAAGGCGCCAGCGTCATCGTCAACGACCCCGGCGCCGGACGCAACGGCGAGGTCACGAACGAGCGTCCGGCCGACGAGGTGGTGGCGGAAATCGCCAAGGTCGGCGGCAAGGCACTTGCCAACTACGATTCGGTCGCCAACTACGTCAGTGCCGGCCGCATGGTGCGCCAGTGCGCGGAGACCTTCGGCAAAATAGATTTTGTTGTCAACGCGGCTGGCGTGCTGCGCGAGCGCATGATTTGGAACATGACCGAGGACGACTTCGACACGGTCATCTCCGTGCATCTCAAGGGCACGTGGAACATGTCGCACCACGCCATCAAATTGATGCGTGGCGAGCATTTCGGCCGCATCGTCAACTTCTCCTCGGACGCCTTCAAGGGCTCCGTCGGCCAGTGCAACTACGCGGCGGCGAAGGCCGGCGTCATCGGCCTGACGCGCACGATCGCACGCGAGTGCGGTCGCTATGGCATCACGGCCAACGCCATGTGCCCGTTTGCCGCCACCCGCATGACGGTCAACGATGCCGTCATCGCCAACTGGAAGCGGCGCGTCGAGTCCGGGCTGCTGACCCAGGCCGAGTTCGAGGCGCGCATGGCGATGCCTGGACCCGAGTTCGTGGCGCCGATGGTCGCCTACCTCTGCACGGATGCGGCCAAGGACGTCAACGGCCAGATCTTCCACGCAGAGAAATCGCACTACCACACCTACTACTATGGCGAGGTTGCGCGCTCGATCTACAAATACGAGAACAACGGCGAATTCACTGTCGACGAGTTAATCAAGCTCATTCCGGCTTCCTTGATGGCCGGAATCCCCAACGTCCCTCCGGCGGAGAAGGCCTAAGAAGTGGCGAGGCAGCGTGCGTCGGCTCTGCCTTGCTCCGGAACGATGAAGTCGCTCGAATACGATGCCAACACTGCGCCGCGAGGGCGGCAGAGGCGTCCGGAACATTGCGCTGTTCCCGTGGCGACTGCTAGCCGGGAGGCTAGGCGTTTGCCCTTGCCGAGTGGAAGACCCGCGGCTTGGCTCAGGTTAGCATGTTCACATCATTGCCTCGGGAGCCAACCCGCGAGCGTCGTGGCCGACCGGAAACGCACAGGAGAAAGCTCGTATGAATGCCGAGCACGATAAGAAATGGCTCGTCGCGCGCCGTGACTTCCTGAAATCGAGCGCAGCTTTGGCGTGGCCGGCGTCTATGGCCTCGCGCCAACCCAAGGCCTTGCCCAAGGCGTGCCGTTGCAATTCGACGGTTCAAAGTTCATGTTGAAGCCCGCCGAGACCAATGCCAAGCGCGGCGGAAACCACCTTCGACCGCATCGCCAAGCCGCCGCCCGGGATTGCCATCCCGGCCCGTGCTGGTCGAGGTCGTGAAAGACCTGGCCCCGACCATGATCGGCTTCATCTACCCGTTCTCGGAGTCCGCAACCCCGCAGGACGAGCTCGAGAAGCGCGTTGGCTATCAGTCCGACCCGGCGGTCTCGATCAATGAGGCGCGCGCGCTGCTGCAGCGAATATTATTGGGACGGCGGCCTGATTTCCAACACGCCGCTGCAATGGGTCGCGGAGCACGGTTATCACCATCTGGTACAGCGCCGATGGCCCACAAAACTACGCCTTCTGGAACAGCCCGAGGTTCGACAAGACGCTTCTGAAAATCGACCGCGAGGTAGATGGCACGAAACGGCTCGCCCACATCCGCGAGGCCGAGAAACTCATGGAGGACGATCCGCCCCTGCTGCCAATGGTCTGGGAGAAAATCAACGACGCTTGGTACAACTACGTGAAGGGCCTGAAACCGCAGGAGTATTTCGGCCTCTACGACGTCAACCGCTACGATGTCGTCTGGCTCGATAAGTGAAGCCCAACCGCGAGCATCGCCTTCGGGTGGCGTGGACCATTCTCGAAAAGGAACTGCCATGAACGTCCCGCCTGCCGCCTTTCACCGGAATCGCCGAAGTCACTTCGCGGCCTAAAGTACGGTCGCTGGTGGAGCCCCGGTCCCGAGCGTGGCCGTTGCTAGGCCCTGGTCAGCGTGCGTGCCCTTCTCGGCTCGAGATGAAAACATGTCGAACCGAGTTTCCCGTATGGCCGGCATCATCAAAGGCCATGGTCGTTGATGTAATCAGCAGAAGCCCGTTGTCACGCGGCGGTGAGTCCCGGTACTGTGTGGGGAAATTCGGGGTGCTCAGGACGTGGCGGCGTCAGTCTTAATCCTCGTTGAAGAAACACCCCGAGCGATAGTCCGCTCGAGGTGCCGGGGCGTGCGTGCAGATAGCCTGACGTGACCGCGATGTTGCCGTGACCGAGCGTCGATTGCACCACTGGCAAGGCCGCGCCGCGCTCCTGTCAGACCGGCGCTGAGAGGAAGCACTATCTCGGCGTTCTTGCTGACTCTACGGCTCATGCCTCCTGATTAACTCTTCGAAATTAAATTAGGCATGCGGGCCGCATGTCGGGGCCTACATGCCCGGCTGTCACGCCTTGATGAACGCGAGCAGATCGGCGCTGACTCGATCCTGGTGCGTTGCCGTGAGACCGTACGGCGCGCCGGGGTAGTAAATCTCCTTAGCGCCCTTGATGAGCCTGGCAGATTTCCTTGCCGAGTCCTTGACGGGAACGATCTGGTCATCTTCGCCGTGCATGACCAGCGTCGGGATGTCGAATTTTTTGAGGTCCTCAGTGAAGTCGGTCTCGGAAAACGCCTTGACGCTCTCGTAGGCGTTTTTTGCGCCGGCCTGCATGCTCCAGAGCCAGAACTGATCGAGAGTACCTTGAGAGACCTTCGCTCCAAGCCGGTTGGCGCCGTAGAAGGCGATGGCCAGATCCTTATAGTACTGGGACCTGTCTCCGACGACGCCGGCACGAATCTTGTCGAACATTTCCATTGGCAGGCCTTCGGGATTGGCGGCACTCTTCAGCATGATTGGCGGTACGGCAGCGACAAGGACCGCTTTCTTGACGCGCCTGGTGCCATGGCGGGCGATATACCGCGCAACTTCGCCGCCACCTGTGGAGTGACCGAGTAGTGTGGCTTCCCGCAATTCGAGTGCTTCGATCACTGCTGCCAGATCGTCGGCATAGCCGTCCATGTCGTTGTGAGCCGACGCCTGGCTTGAGCGGCCGTGACCACGGCGATCGTGCGCGACGCAACGGTAGCCGTGCGGCCCGGCGCGCGATGGGTGACTGTGATGTGGCTGATGCTCATCTCGTGTTGCCTCCTCATTCTGCAGGCTCGATCTCTTTCCTGGCCGCCTGCGGCATTGAACGTGGCCGACATCTTCCACCAGCAGCGGCGGCTGTGGGTGCGGCTCCACGAAAAGGGCGGCAAGTTTCACGAGATGCCCTGCCACCACACGCTCGAGGGCTACCTCACCGAATACATCGAGCGGGCCCGGTTGGGCGAAGTGGGGAGGGTCCCCCTCTTCCAGACCATCAAGCATCGCCCCTATGGGCGTGGCCAGGCGGAACTGAGGGCCTGAGCCAAAATAACCGAATCGCAGATTGAGTCATCTTGGCCACGGGGCGCGAGCATTTGCTTTGTGCCTCTATGCCAGGTGATGGCGGCATGATTCAAGATGTCCATGAGTCGTCGCTGCCGCACGCCTCTGGCGATTGATGCCGCTGCTATCAAAGCCCGCTTTGACGCGGTGGCACCATTTCTGGATGAACGGGACCGCCGCCTTGTTGCAGCCAGCGAGGCACAGGCGGCAGGTCGAGGCGGCATAGCCGCCGTGGCGCTTGCAACAG
>Ga0306920_100004976_pt1 | contig 17091 bp, 17 predicted proteins | sample flu12Cox44000170_FD_204666 | JGI IMG/M metagenome (GOLD analysis project Ga0306920, IMG submission 204666) | Lab enrichment of tropical soil microbial communities from Luquillo Experimental Forest, Puerto Rico - flux4day.12C.oxic.44.000.170 (v2)... | ecosystem: Environmental > Terrestrial >... | reverse complement strand
GGACCTGAATTCCCACTAACAATGAAGGTGTTGATGCCGATCACCTGCCCCCGCACATTGACCAAAGCCCCACCTGAATTGCCGGGGTTGATAGCCGCATCGGTCTGAATGAAATTCTCCAGCTTGTTCACACGGCTGCCCGGGCGGCCAATGGCGCTGACGCTGCCGCGGGTGACGGTGAACTCGAAATCAAACGGGTTACCAAAAGCCATTACAATGTCGCCCACATGCAGCGAGGATGAATCACCCAGCGAAGCGGTGGGGAGGTCCTTGCCCTCAATCTTGACCACCGCAACATCGGTGTCCGGGTCCGCGCCGACAACCTTTCCCTTGAAGCTGCGTCTATCTCGAAGCTGGACCTCAATCGAGCTGGCACGCTGAACCACGTGATTGTTCGTCACCAGGTATCCATCAGCGCTGACGATGACTCCGCTTCCCAGTGCGTGCCGCCGCTCTTCCTGGGGAACCTGCGGGAACATATTGCCGAAGAACTGTCGGAAGAACGGGTCATTAAGGAATGGGGACTGCTGGGCCTTTATAACCTGCTCCGTCCTAATGTAGACGACCGCCGGAGTAACGGTTTCAGCGATTCGCTCGTAGGCTTTGTTTTGTCTTTCCAGCAGATCGATGTCGGCGCCGTCAAGCCCGGCACCGCCCGCCGCGACGAACTGTGGAAAGCTGCGGTGCCCTATCGAGAGCATCGCCGCCAGGGCCAAGCAAAGCACCCCAATGAGTGTGAGACTCAGCCCCAAAAAGTTATCTTTGAGAAACTGCCTGTTCTTAGAACTCATAACCTGACTTCCTCCTAGACTTCATTACGGGTCTCCGCTTCCAACGCCGTCGTTCGTACCGGGTATCCCAACTGAGATACGGATGCGGTCTGTTGCTGTGAGGGAATTCGCCCCACGCACCATCGTGGGCTTTGCTCCAGAAGGGGCTCTTCCCCATCCTTAATAATAAGACGAAAGCGGGTTGTTTTGGTACGCCCACCTTGCCTCATGCACTGTATCGTGCTGATTTCGGTAGACTTGCGGGAAGGCCGCCACACACGAGCACCCCATCAACTTCGATGCTCCGCCCGCGTAGCCGGGTTGCAGAAAACTAGAATGCGCAACGCGCGGCGCCGGCGACTACTGCCGTTCAGGACAGAGAAGCGCGAACTCCCGCAGGCTTTTCACTGCCTCTACGACCCGGCCGATGACGTAGTCCACTTCTTCCTGCGTGTTGAACCGTCCGAGCCCGAAGCGGATCGAGCTCTGCGCCCGGTCCTCGCCCGTCCCCAGTGCCCTCAGGACATAGGAAGATTCACTAGCCATCGAGCGGCACGCTGCGCCGGATGACACCGCTATGCCGTCCAGACATGTCATCAGCGCCTCTCCCTCAACTCCGTCGAAACTCAAGTTCAGATTCTGCGGCAGGCGACGCTCCATGCTGCCATTGATGTGGACGCCTTCCAGGCGAGACAGGATGCCATGCTTCAAGCAGTCGCGGAGCGCGCGCAAGCGCCTGGACTCCTCCATCATTTCCTGCATCGAGAGTTCACAGGCCTTGCCCAGTCCCACGATGCCGGCAACGTTCAACGTGCCGGAACGCATGCCGAGCTCGTGCCCGCCACCGTCGATAAGCGGCGCCAAGTGCACTTCCGGCTTTTTGTGGCGGACATAAAGGGCGCCCACCCCTTTGGGACCATAGATCTTGTGTGCAGTGATGGACATGAGGTCGATGTTCATCGCCTGCACATCAATGGGAACCTTGCCCACCGCCTGAACGGCATCGCTGTGGAAAAGTACGCCGCGCTCGCGGCAGAGTTCGCCGATCTCCCTGATGGGCTGCAGCACGCCGATTTCGTTATTCGCCGCCATGACACTCACGAGGATCGTCCGCTCGCTAAGCGCGCGCCCGAGCTCGTCCGGATTGACGAGCCCATCCGTTCCAACCGGCACGTAGCTAACCTCAAAGCCTTCCTTCTCCAGCCGCCCGCAGCTATCGAGTACAGCCTTGTGCTCCGTGGGCTGGGTGACAATATGGTTGCCAGGATTGCATTCCTGCCGATGCATCCACGCGACGCCCTTAATGGCCAGATTGTCGGATTCCGTCGCGCCGGAGGTAAAGACAATCTCCTTCGGATCGGCGTTTATAAGACGAGCGATCTGTTTGCGCGCTTTTTCCACCGCTGCCGCCGCCTCCCGCCCGAAAACGTGAGTGCGGCTGGCCGCGTTGCCAAACGTCTGCGTGAGGTAGGGAAGCATCGCCTCCAGGGCCCGTGGGTCCACAGGAGTGGTGGCGTGGTTGTCCATGTAGATCGGAAGTTTCACTGAGCGCCTCCCTTCCCGGTAAAGCGGGATTTACTCATATTCGATTTTAACTCTAATGCTGGTGCTTGGTTGCGGAAATTCGTGCCGTCACACTGTCGCAGCGGGGCACGCCATTAGATTAGAGTCTTCGTCAAAATGTCGGTTCGGGCAAAGCCGCTGGAGAAGGCAGTTTTCACAAAGACTCTTTAGGGTGCGAGGATTTCCAAATCCTAGCCGTCTCCCTTTGGGGGGAGAGGGTATCTGAGGCACGAGGGCGGGTGAGGGTCCCACACCGATCCAGACACAACAATGCTTGGAAGGGACAGATACGGTTCTAGCAGATCACCCGCCCGCCCAAGCCATGGACAGACCCAGGCGTTTCTCCGTCAGTGTTTGATTCTCTTTGTCGGCCAGCCATCGAGCCGTAAGTGTTCCTCTTGCAGTTTACCCAGCTTAGCTTCAGCGCCCAGGAAATGGAGATATCCTCGAGCCTGGTAACTCTTGTAGAGCATCACGAACGCTGAAGGGTTACCAGGATTCCGACCAATGCCAGCACGATAGCTTCTTCCGGATCCTGGCGGACACCCACATAGGCGTTCACCAAAAGTCCCTGAATAATTAACAACCACATCAGCCAGTAATTGGTCACGTCGTTTTCGTGCCTGATCAATTCACGGATGACAGTTGCATACTGTTCTGGCTGGGAACGTCATACCTGGATCGGTTTTCCATCCGGCTCCTGCTGGCTCGGCCACTCGGTGGGGCCAAGCAAGCGCGTTGCCCGTATCGATCACTAAGGTCACCGACTTTCAAGCGCCCGAGTTTCAGTGATGGAGGAGTGTCGCAAGAAAGTAGACGGAGAAATGTTAAGACAGCCAGTCGCGATCGAAGAGGAGTTTGAGCATTTCCGTGTCTGCTCTTCGTCCTTCCTGACCTTTCCGTAAGCCTGCATGACTCGAGCTGAATAACCTTGGTAACGTCAGTCTGTCGCCCCACTGGGCAAGGAGGACAGACTGATGAAGCCCGTAGACACTCCGATTGTTCCCGTCAAGATGGAGCAAGCACGCCAGCAGTTGGAGCGCTGGCGGCGCACCCGCCGCATCGCTCTCGGATCCCAGAACCCCTCTGGGCCGTGACGGTGGAACTAGCCCGACAGCATGGCATTTACCGCACGGCGCATGCGTAGCGCCTGGACTACACCCGGCTGAAGGAGCGACTGAAATCCGCCCGCCGCGCCTGTGGAGTCAGTTCCGAACCGACCTCTGGCCAAGGCGAGCCACCGGCCTTCGTAGAACTGATCGGGCCTGGTCCCGGCAGTTTCTCTGAAGGCGTGGTGGAGTTGGAGGGACCGCGCGGCCGGATGAGGATCGAGCTGAAGGGAATCGCGGCAACGGATCTGGTGGCGCTGAGCCGGGTGTTGTGGAAGGGTGAGGCATGATTCAGATCACCGCGCAAACGCGCATCCTAGTCGCGGTCGAGGCGGTGGATTTCCGCAAGGGGATTGACGGCTTGGCGCGGGTGTGCCAGGAGGGCCTGCAGTCGGACCGTTTTTGCGGCTGGCTGTTCGTTTTTCGCAATCGCCGGCAGACCTCCCTGAAAATTTTGGCGTATAACGGCCGCGGGTTCTGGTTATGTCAGACGCGCCTGTCGCGCGGACGCTTCCCTTTCTGGCCGGCGAGCAGGGCGCCGAAGACGAAAGTTCCGGAGGCCCACGAGTTCTACGTGCTGCTGGCGGGAGGGGACCCGGCCTCCGCCCGAGGAGCGCCGGTGTGGCGGCAGGTGAGCGCGCCGAGCTGAGAAAAAAAATTGTGGGGGCCTTACGTTCTTCGCACCTCTCTGCTAGGCTCCGGGGCATGGAGAATGAATTTCGCTACCGCAACCAAGTGATCACCCGCGCTCAGGTCGAGTTCATCCGCCAGCTGATCGCGCAACATCCGGGGGCTACGCGCCGCCGGCTCTCGCGGCTGCTGTGCGAGGCCTGGGAGTGGAAGCAAGCCAACGGGGCGCCGCGCGACATGGTCTGCCGGGGGCTGCTGCTGGGCCTTCACCGGGCTGGGCACATCGAGTTGCCCCCAGCGCGACTGAGGGGTTTCAACCCGGCGGCTCGGCACGGGGCAGGAAGATGGAAAGGGGTCGCGGTCGAACTCGACACGACCCCGCTGGCGGTCCCGCTGAGTGCCCTCCGACCGCTGGAGTTCCGCCAAGTGCGCCGCACACCGGAGGAGCCGCTGTTTAACAGCCTCCTGGAACGGTACCACCCACTTCACTGTCTCCAGCCCGTCGGCGAGCACCTCAAATTCACGGTGTATGCTTGGGGACGCCCTATTGCGTGTCTGGCCTGGTCGTCGGCGGCGTGGCACTTGGGCGCCCGCGACCGCTTTATCGGCTGGTCGGCGGAGGCGCGGCGCCGCAACCTCCGTTTTCTAGCCTACAATCCTCGCTTCCTGATTGTGCCTTGGTTCCTGGTCAAGCACTTGGCATCGCACATCCTGGGGCAGATGGCGCGTCGGATCGCGGGCGATTGGGAGCGGATCTATGGGCATCCGATCTACTTTCTGGAGACCTTCGTCGATCCCCAACGCCACCGCGGGACCTGCTACCGGGCGGCGAACTGGGTGTTGCTGGGGCGGACGACGGGCCGTGGGAAGAACTGCCCCAACAAGCGGCCCAACCGTTCGATCAAGGAAGTGCTGGGCTATCCGCTCACCCCGTGCTTTCGCCAGTTGCTGAGCGAGGGGTAAGATGAAGCCGGCAAGCCAGGTGATTGACGTGAACTTCGAAGAGTTGGAAGCGCTGCTGGCGCGGGCGCGGCAGGGGCCGTTGGGGGAGGAAGATTATGGGAAGCTGGAAGCGGCGATTCACACCTTGAATTATTTGATCAACTTGATTGGCGAGAAAGAGACCACGATCAGCCGGCTGCGCGCCCTGCTGGTGAAGCCGAGCACGGAGAAGACGCGCAAGGTTCTGGAGCAGGCCGGGCTCCCCACCCCTCCGCCCCGCAGTAGTCCACCTCCGAACGGGAATGAAAGCGACAGCCAGAAGAAAAAACCGGGACACGGTCGTAACGGGGCGGAGGCGTATCGGAGCGCGCAGCGGATCAAAGTGGTGCATGCTTGTCTCCTTCGGGTCTTGGCTGCCGCTGTATGAAGGGTCTCGTGGTAATTCCAAGGCATCCACGCCGCCGGATTCTTGGCCAGTTCGACGCTGTGTTTCTGCACCTCGGTGAGGTAGTCGAAGGGATTGGCATGGCTCAACTCGCAGGTGTGGATCAGGCTCATGAACAGATCGCCCACCTCGGCGCCGTTCGCGGTCTTATAAAAGAGTGAGTTCTTGCGCGGGCGGGAGTCTGAAGCCTCTTCGTCGACCTCTACGGCGCGGGGGCTGGCTCGGGCCAATGCCAGAATCTTTATCGCCGTGTCGTCATTGTAGAGCACCTCCCCTTGCGCCGCCTGGCAGATCAGCTCTTCGTAAGCAGGCCGGATCACTTCCGCTGTTTCCTTGACAATCCCCCACTGCGTCGCCGGTGGCAGCAGCATCCCCAAGTTCCCCTCCAGCCCCGCTCGCCGACTCGTTTTACCAAGCTTTATACCTTCGGCGACTTTAAAGGGAATCCCGCTCGCATTATAGAGAAGTACTTCGACGCTTACCTATATCTGGCGAACTGGGGAACCCGTAAATTTACGTTGCGACTTCCACGCCAGGGGCTCGATCTGGGGCGAGTCCGGCTCTACTGCGCGGGCGAGTCGGCATCGGTGAGGGCTAAGGGCCAGTTTGTCATCCTGGATTTTTGCTCGGAGGAGGAAGGGGGAGACTGGGAAGAGGAGGGCCAAGGATGGCTTTCGTCCCTCATCCCTCTGCGTGCCGATATCGCCGGAGGCGATTATCGTGCTCTCTAACTGGCATGGCTTTTGTGTGCACAGGACCGAGAGTTGGAGGAGGACGCCATCGAGCCGCCGTGCCCGCCCGGTCTCAGCACGCTTTCCGCACCCCTCCGGGCCTTTGCCGATTTCCTGAGGATCGATTCCGATTGGATTGAAGTGGCGGCTGCCGGGAGCCCTCCTCTCGTCGAGCTAGGCTTGGGGGAGGATTTCCAGCGGTGGGTTTCTGCACTGCCTGACTCCGAAAAAACCGCGCTGCTCGTGGACTTGGTAAAGGGAGGTGAATCTCACGTCCGGGCGCAATTACTGCGTCGCTTTCGGGCCGCGGTTGAGGGTACCGGCCATTCGGGCACGTCGCCGCAGCCACGCACAGTGGCGGACCTGCTGGCTTTGGCGCGGAAACGCGGTGAAGAGAGGCGCCGCAAGGAAGCGGAACGTCAAGCGAGGGAGCGCGCCCGGCGCGAGCGCGAGGCGGCCGCAGCGCGTGAGAGTTATCTTGCCAGACTCGCTCAGCGCGAGCCGGAAGTGTGGGCTAGGGTGGACGCACTCATCGCCACCAAGCGTCCACGCGATTACGATCAGGCCGTCCAGCTTCTCAAAGACCTCTGGGACTTGGGGCTTCGCTCGGGGCGCTCGACGGAAATTCAGGCCCACATCCACCAACTTCAAGACCAGCACGTAAAGAAACCAAGTTTCCTGCGGCGGCTCGCGGAGTGCCGGTTAACACCTCCCGAGCAACCAGCCCCCCTTGCACGGCAGAGGCGCCCGCCCGACAAGTAGGGGTGGCAAGGTTATTCAGGTCGAATATGCACGCTTACGGAAAGCTCACCAGTTGTGCTCGGACGTGCGCCGGCGCACACAAAAGGCACATACGGCCCCCGCTTGGTATCGCTGCAAGTGCAAGGAGATTCAACCCAAATCGCACTGAGCTCGTGATCGGGCGAATCAGTAGCGCGACTTTGAATCGAGAAGGTCTTTATCCCCGCCCCAATCGTGTGCCAATAGTACGGTCTTGAATACGGATAATCCGGCGAGTTGTCGAAGCACGTCTCTCGCAGCCTCACGCTCTTCATTGATAGCCTTAACGGTCACCTGCACGTCCGATCAGCTTAATCGATCCCGCACGCTAGACCAAGTGGCGCACACGACGGTTTGGTATGGGTCAGTTTGGCGACGAGATGGCAGTTCGAGGGCGTGGCGACTATACGCTCAGATTGCCGCCGTGTTGCCGACGATCCGTTCGCGACCGAGCGGGTCACCTCGGACGATAGGGGCGTTTTCCGTCGAAGTTGACGGGTGGGCGTCGGCGCCGGAGCGACTTCCTACAACGCTGTTTATGGATGAGAAGCATTTCTCGGGAGTGATCAGCTTCAATGAAGGCGTCGCACTATTATCACCAGTTGACCCGTCAACTCAGGTTCTGCCGAACGCTCTCTAGAATCTCGTCCGAGAGTTGCCGATTTTGCACGGCGCGCGCCAACGCCACTCCCCCAAGCAGGGCGGCCGTCTGGAAGATCGCTTCTTTCCGATCTCCGCCATTCGCAGAGAGAATCTCCTCAAATCCGTGCTCGAATGCAGCTTTTAGTTCAGGCCTTGAGCGAGCCACCTCCTGTGCCAGTGCAGCCATGGTGCAGCCGTCGCCTGGGTTGTCCCGATGCCAAGAAGTCAGGTAGCGGTCAGCGTACGCTCGCCTGCCCTTTCTCGTCGCGCCGTAGCTCCGAGCGCGATCTGCCGAAACGCCCTGTCCATGGGCAACTGCAGCTTCCTGAAGCTCTTGCTTCGAGCCGAAATGCGCGTAGAATGCACCATGCGTCAGGCCAGCGGCCTTCATCACCTCGCCCACGCTTACATTCTCAAATCCCCGTTCCCGGAACAGGCGGGAAGCCTCCTTCACAATCCGTTCATGTTTTGCGGCGGTCTCTTCGACGGGATAGCGCATAACTTTTCTGCATCCTTCATCTATGATAATCATCTATAACGTGTATGACGGTCATCATATTTGATGCCAGTCGTACAAAAAGGAGGCATTATGAAGCTCACAGGCAAGAAGGCTCTTATTACCGGCGGTAACAGTGGCATCGGCCTTGCCACAGCCCGTCTTTTCATCGCTGAAGACGCGCGGGTTGCTATTACTGGCCGCGACCAGAAGACGCTGGATGCAGCGGTCGCAGAACTCGGACCTAACGCGCACGGCTATCGCGCCGACATTACTATTCCAAAGGACCGCAATCAGCTCTTCGCCGAACTTTCCAAAGACTTCGGCAAGCTTGACATCGTCTTCCCCATTGCTGGAATCGCCGGTCGAACACCTACCGGAGGTACGGACGAAGCAGTTTTCGAGAATATCGTCCATACAAACCTGAATGCCGCCTTCTTCACAGTCAATTCAGCCGCTCCCTTGCTGAACGACAACGGAAGCATCATCTTTAACGGGTCGGTACACAACTATCTCGGCCAATCGGGGCTGGCGGCATACGCAGCTACGAAGGGCGGTCTTGTCTCCATGGCACGCGTCATCGCTGCCGACTTGGCTTCGCGCAACATTCGTGTAAATGTTGTCGCACCCGGATGGACGAAGACTCCCATCTGGAAGCGGGTCCCCGCGCTTCGGTCTCGGCCGAAGAGTCCGCCAAGCTGGCCGATTTCTACTCCTCAGTGATTCCGCTAGGCCGCTGGGGCGAGCCGGAAGAACTTGCCAAAGCTGTGCTCTTCCTTGCCTCCGACGATTCGTCGTACATCAATGCGATCGAGCTGGTAGTGGACGGAGGAGCGGCGGGTGCTCCTTTCGGAGCTCCCATTCTCCGTGGCTAAGTCCGGAGTGCGTCCTATTCAGATCAACAAAAGGTTTCGCAGTTCAATCAAAGGAGAAAAATTGCAACGAACAGACTTCCCCTTCCAAATGCTAACAATAGGAGAGACATGGTTATGATTAAGGAATTCGTTGGACGGTATCAGGTCCATGTGAGCAACCGATCCTTCGCAGAGGTCGTCGCTGCCCTTGAGGCGGCCGTGGGGTCAGTCGAATGTGAAGTATTCGACCACGAGCTCTCGGAAGCCCGTGATCCCTCGGACTTCGAGGCAAGGATGCACACCCATGAAAGCACAAGTGGCTTCATGCGCTTCCACACGATCGACCATGGCGCGTGGCTAGCGGCCCTCGGAAGCAGCGGCCAGGCGCGGATGTACACGATCGGCAACCCGCTGATTGCCCGAACCATGATCAAGCATGACCTCGGTGTAGGCCTCAACGTCCCTGTCCGAATCGCGGTCTACCAGGAGCCTTCCAGCGGAAAGGTCCACGTGTCGTATAATCTTCCTTCGTCCTTGATGAGTGCGCTCGACAACAAAGATGTCAGCGAGGCGGCACACGCTCTCGACGCCAAGCTCATCGCGCTCGCGGAGAAGGCGAGCGGCGTGAAAGCATAAATCTTCGACTTAAAGTCGTATTTGCGACCGAATTCGTCAGCGCGGCTGTGTCGCGAGCAGGATCAGGGCTTCGAGGGTGCGGGCGCGCTGCGCTTCGCGGAGGATCAGGTAGCGGTCGCCGCCGGCGACATCGGGCGTGAAATGGATCTGGCCGCGGTCGTCGACGGTGACGCGGCCGGGCGGCGAGAGGTCGAAATAGGCGCGGTCGGGGCGGACGGCGTAGAGAACGGCGGTGGATTGGGAATCGATCTACCATTTGCCCCGCGGTCGCTTCGCCGCGGGCCGTCCGGCCTCGGTCGATTGTTTTCGCGTCGGCGCGCACCTTCATCCTCTTCGCGGATAAAATCCGGCACATGATCAAAGGTCAGTCAAAATCCCGACGTGGGTAGATGTCAGGGCTGGGCTCGAGAGTTTGGATCGTACAGCCTTGCTGGGCTTGGTCTATGATCTCTTACGCTGCGCACAAGGAGAACCAGACGTTTATTCATGCCCATTTGGGTCTGGGAAAGGACGCCCTGAAACCGTACAAGCAGATGATCGATCGTTGGCTATGGCCAGACGTCTTGCGGAACCAAGATACGTCTGTCGCCAAAGCCAAGCAGGCCATTTCCCACTACCAGAAGGCCGTCGGTGAACCTGCAGGACTGGCCGAGTTGAGGGTTTTCTATTGCGAGTTGGCGGCCGGCTTTTGCAAAGAGTTTGGAAACGACGACGAAGACTACCTCAACGCACTGGTGCGAATTGGCCTGACGTTAGCTTTCGGATCGCTCGTGCCGGGAATTGATAACTGGGCGCACCTGGGTGGTCTGGCGGGGAGCGCGGCTGTGGGGGCGCTGCTGAAGCCTCCAAGCTCTGCTTCTGACTTGGCCCTTCAGGTTGATCACAGCCTCCTGGCCGCGCTTGCGGTGATTTGCTTCAGCGCGATTGCGGCCCTCAACTACTAGCAGCCTGTACTGGCGCTTCAAGCGGAGGGGAATCGGCTGCTTGCGGCAAGGCAGTTGGAGGCGGCGAAGTCGCAGTTCGAGGAGGCGAAACACATTGAGCCAGCCGACTCCCGGCCGCACGTCCAATTGAGCTCGATTTACGTAGGCCTCGGCCAGGGGCGCGAGGCGAGAGAGGAAAGCGAGTGGGCCATACGGTTGAGCCCGGAAATTAGAGGGGATGTTGGCGCGGGCTCAGGGCGCCGAGCAGGGTCACAAATTGACCTCTGCCAGAAATGAGCCCGGTATGGACTTGCTGAATCCCGCAAGTGGTGAGCGGCGGATACTACTCATACCTCAGGGCCACCATGGGATCGACTCTGGTCGCCCGGCGCGCCGGAAGGTAACTAGCGAACAGGGCAACCACAATCAGCAATGCCACCGCGGCGGCGAGCAGGAGCGAGCTGTCCGGACGAACTCCAAAAAGCAAGCTGCGCAGCAGGCGCGTCACCCCGAGCGCAGCAATCAGGCCAATAACGATGCCGGAAAGCACCAGCCGCAGGGCTTGTCGAATGACCAGGCCGAGCGCATCGCCCCGCCGCGCGCCCAGTGCCAGTCGGAGTCCAATCTCCTTGGTCCGCAGGGTCACACTGCGCGCGAGCACTCCATACAGGCCCATGGCGGTCAACAGCAGGGCGATCCCGGCAAAGGCCAACGAAAGCATCGTCAGCATTCTCTCTTGCCGCAGGTGGGCCTCGACGAGTTCGTTGAAGGTAAAGACCGTGGGCGGAACCGCGCCGGGTGCCACCCGGCGCAGGGCGTCGCGGATTGCGCTCGCCCCGACGCCCGTACTCGAGCTTCGCACCGCAAGAGAAACCCCAGTTCCCCACTCGTCACCGGCGGTCAGACCGTAAAGCATGCGCGGCGCGGCTTCGCGCAGAGAGAGGTAGTGCGCATCTTCAGCCACGCCGATCACACGGCAAGCGTTCTTTGGATCAAGATCGGTGCCATCCTTTTTGGGATCAGACCCGCCGGAGTATACCACTTGCCCCACCGCGTCCCCCTGCGGAAAGAAGTATGCCGCGGCCGATGCGCTGAGGATGCACACGCTGCTTCCGTGTTGGTCTGCCTCTGTGAATTCTCGCCCTTCCACTATCCGCGTTCCCATGGCGACGAAGTAGCCGGGCGAGACCGACTCCGGCCAGGTATGCATGTCGGAGTGCACCTCGCCTTGCCTTCCTAAAGAGAAGTAATGCCCGGCCGCCCAGCCGTCATGGATAGGCGGCGAGGAGAGGACCGTGGCCGCTTGCACTCCGGGAGCCTTCTCGAGTGTGTCGACAATCTGTTGGACGTCCCGCCCCGCTTCCTTTGGCGTGGGCTTAGCCGCGCTCAGGTCCACATCGGCCATGACTACACCGTTGGTGCGGAAGCCCGAGTCCTTAAGCAATAGATGGAGGAAAGTGCTGCCCAGCAGCGAAGCGGCGATCACCAGGGTGACGCTCACCGCGACTTGGGTGGGCACGATCCAGGCGCCCAGGCGCTTCGACGAGGAGAGTGCTTCGCCACGCTTCAAATCAATGGCCGGATCAACGCTGCCGGCGCGCAGCGCCGGCCAGAGGCCCGCGACTAGAGCTGAAAGAATCGTCGTCCCGGCGGCGAACACCAGAATGGCGAGGCGCGGCGTTACGTCGAGCGAAGGAGATTCATCAATAACCTTCAACGTCGCGACCACCGACTGTGCCCCCACCCACGCCAGCCAAATTCCCGCGGCCAGCCCAGAGGCGGCAAGCAACCCGACTTCGGTCAGCACCTGCTGGAGCAATCGCCCCCGCGCAGCGCCCAAGGCGTTGCGGAGAGCGAATTCTCGAAAACGGGCGCTCACGCGCGCCAGCACCAGCAGCGCCGTGTTGGCGCAGCAAAGCAGGAGAAGAAGCCCGACCAGAATCTCCAATACAAACAAAGGCCGGCTGTAATCTACTTTCAAAAACGACCTACCAGACCGCCCGCTCTCCACCCCAATCTGAAAGGGAGCGCCGAAGCCGCGCAAGAATTGATGGCTGGGGTCGGCTTCTTCGCGCACCGCCGCATCGGTCGCTTTCAGATTTGCCTGAGCACTTTTCAGCGACTCTCCGGGCTTGAGCCTGCCCATGACTATGAGCCAGTTGTTTCCGGCTGCATGCCTCTGGGGGTTCGGCGCGTGGATCACTTCCTCGAAGGCAAGGGGCAGAACGACGTCCGCCTTCTGCCCAGCGATTAACCCCTCAAACCCTGCTGGCAATACGCCGATGACAGTGACGGAGCACCCGTTGATGTTGAGCGATCGTCCGACAATCGCCCGGTCCTGTTGAAAGTGCTGCTTCCAGTATTCGTAACCGAGGAGTGCCTGGTATCCACTTGGCCCACCGCCCGAGACGTCGTCCGAATCACCAAACACTCGGCCCAAGTACGGACGCAACTCGAGTATTCGGAAGCCATTACCGGTCATCAGGGCACCGTCCGCGCGCGTGACCGTCCCGTTCTCTCGAACCGCAAGATCGGCGCCGCTCCAAGCCAAGAGGTCACGGTTCACAGTCTCGTGCTTGCGCAGTGCCTCGTAGGCCGGGCCGGAGAGGGAAAGGTCTGTCGCACCTTCCTCCCGAAATGTGTAGCGCACCAGTTCATCGGGTTCTGGTACGGGAAGGCTTTTCAGGATGACCGCATAGGTCAAGGTGAAAATGGCCGTGTTTGCACCGATACCTAGAGCCAGCGTCACGACGACGATGGCGGTAAAGCAAGGGTTCCTCGTAAGTTGCCGCAAGCCGTAACGAAGGTCTTGCCACAAGGGTCCCATAGGCTTCAGTCTACTCTCACTGAGACGAAATTCCCCGTTATCCACGCGCAACTGAAGCCCCAAATCGGTCACCCCACCTAACTCGTTGAATTTTCAGCCCACTAGCCCATTGCCGCTGAAATGCCGCCAGTCCTCAACTGTCCGTTCGCGGGATTAGCAGGTCGGAATCGGGCACTCTTCCCGCCTGCGGACCCACTAAACCTGTTACTTGAATGTCTCGCTCTTTAGTTCTCCCAGCGAGCGTTAACCCGCTCGTGAATTTAGGATTCGCAAACAAGAGACTTCCGATAAGGAGGTGCTGCCATTGGATTTTTCTGCTGATACCAAATCGCTCGGCGACGCTTTGGAGCAGATCCAGGGAGCGGTCGACAAGAGGAGCACGATCCCGATTCTCTCTCACGCCTTGGTCGAGGCTTCAGCGACTGGGTTGCACCTTGCCGCCACCGATCCGGAGCTAGGTGTTCGTATGTTCTGCCCAGCGCCGGTGAAGGTTCCAGGGAACGGCGCAATCCCGGCGCGGCGACTGCTCGACATTGTGCGCTCGCTGCCGGATGGCGAGGTGCGCGTACGCGCGTTGGAAAACCAGTGGGTCGAGATCGGCTCGGGCCGGTCCACGTTCAAGCTGGCGGCGATGGCTAAGGACAACTTTCCAGCGCTGCCGAACGTCCCCCCAGCGCTCGCGGAGGTGCCTGCCGGGACATTGGGCGGACTGATTGACCGCACTGCCTTCGCTATGTCGGCGGAGGAGTCTCGCTACACCTTGAACGGCGCGCTGCTGGTGTTGGGGCCAGGCAAGGTTGAAATGGTTGCGACGGACGGCTCGCGACTGTCGCTCGCCGTGCGCGAGACCGAAGTGGCCGGGTTGAAGAACGAGGAACGGATGCTTGTTCCCAGGCGTGCCCTGGGTGCGGTGCACCGGTTAGCGGGGGCTCAGGAAAGCGACACGCCCATCAAGATCGCGAAGGATGACAGCCATCTGTTCTTTTCCGCCGGCGACTTGATCGTCATCACGCGCCTAATCTCTGGGCAGTTCCCCAACTACGGGTCAGTCCTGCCCCAGTCAAACTCGATCGTCCTGACGCTCGACGCGCCCAGGTTCCGCGACGCCCTGGCGCGGGTCTCGTTGCTCGCGCCCGAGCAAAGCCACGGGGTGTGCCTAGCGCTGGAGCGGGGGCAACTGACGCTTTCGACGGCGGGCGGCGAGGCTGGCGAAGCCGTGGAGTCAATGGATGCTGCCTACAGCGGTGAGCCCCTGCGGGTTGCGTTCAACTGTCGGTTTCTGCTCGACTTCCTCAGCGTGGCAAAAAGCGGACAAGTTGAGACTGCGTTGAAAGACAATCAGAGTGCCGCTGATTTGCGCCCAGTCTGACCTAGATGGGTATCGCTGGCGCTATGTGGTCATGCCGATGAGGTTGTAGCGGGGCCTCGCCTTTTTTTCTTCTTCCTCCTCCTCCTCTCCCCTCCGCCTCTCATGGTCGTCCTTCGACCCTACCTCCAGCACCTTCATGAAGAACCCCGCTGGACATATGAAATCCGGGAGTTACAGCAATGCTTTGAATCGTGGATCGCCTGCCATCCTTCCCTCACGATGAATGGCACGAGACCTAAGGCTGCTATAGGGTCGGCCCACGACACGTGAAAGACTACATTGGCCAGCAATCCTCCCAGAGCGATCAGTGAGAGGTAACCACAAAGGGCGGACTCGGTTGCGTCCGCCCTCAACGCCGCACTCGAGACCTGAGTCGCCAACTCCCGTTTCCGCCCTGCCAACAAGGGCATCCCGATAGCTGCAACCAACAGGAGAACGATCCCGGCGAAACTCGGCCGTGGTTCAAGATGTCCGAGAAGACACAGTCCACAACCGACGATGACGAACCCTCCGACGATGAAGAGCAACCCTCCGGCGACGCGCGCTGCAGACCTCTCCGCCCTGGCGGAATCCGGTCCGCAGCGAAACCGCCAAAAAACGATAGTCGCCGAGAGGAGCTCGACAGCACTGTCGCCTCCGAAGCCCAAAAGGGCAGGACTGCGCGCAGCCCAAGCCGCTGCGAGGGCGACGATGACCTCAAGCGTCATCCACGCAATGGTCAAGACTTGAAGCCGGACGATGCGCTGGAGGATGTCGGGGGCTTTGGGTATCGCGATGCCGGACATTTGCTCTTCCATCGTACTACTTCAACCCCTACCAGCCTCGACCATTTGCTTCCACACGGGACAGATAGTGGGACCACGAGGAAATCTGACAGGGGGAGAATCAGAATTCCAAGCGCGCCTGAAAAGCGATCATGCGAGGCGTGTTGTCGCCTCCCAAGCCGACGCCCAGCAGGCCCGTGGGCGGCGAGACCGTGTAGGTCAGCGCGCCGAACCCGGTCTGGGTGGATGGCTTTCCAGAAACGCCTGCAAGCACCATGCTCGGAAGGCCGAAATTAGGGTGGTCGAAGGCATTAAAGAACTGAGCCTCCAGGCGAAGCTTTGCGCGCTCGGTTAAGGCAAACCACTTCGTGAGATAGAAGTCGCTCCAGAAGAACTCAGGCCCGCGCAGCGCGTTGCGTCCTAAATTTCCAAATTGGCAGGCTTGCGGGCTATTGCCTCCCGCGCAAGCGCCTGTACTGGGGTCGACCGCAGAGGCGAATGCATTAGGATTAAGCCACTGAATGGTGCCCGGTTGAGTGACTCCTGGAATCGGCTCGTGCTGATAGAGCGGGACGCCCGGCACGAGGCTTGCAAATTGCGGCCCCGCGCCCTGCACGATGCCGTTGCCATTGGAAGAGTACGGCGTGCTAAGCACCGAAAACGGAATCCCGCTGTGCCAGAAAACGGTGCCTGAGACCTGCCAGCCGTTGAGCACGTAGCCCAGCCGGTGGTTTTGTACTTTGATGGGCAACTGATAGACATACTGCGCGCTGAGATCGTGCCGGATGTCGTAGTCGCAGGGGCCATAGTTTCGCGCCAATTTTCCCGGCAGGGGCGAAAGGATCGCTCCGGCCGAGAACTGGAGGAATCCGCCGTTCGAGACTTCGTCCATGCAGCGGCTGAAGGTGTAATTGATCTGGCCCGCAAGGCTGCGCCCCGCGCGTTTCGTGGCGCTCAGTTGCAACCCATTATAGTGGCTGTTCGCACCAGTCGAGAGCTGCGTGACCGCTCCGAATCTGGCGTCCGCTGGCTGGAGATACGGGAAGGGAGCAAAACATCCTTGGCAAACCGTTTGATAGCCGTTCACATGCATCAGGTACGGCTGGTTCACCGCGCGCGTGCCGACGTATTGCACGGTCACGCCGGCGGTGTTCCCAAACTGGTGCTCCAGCCCCAGACTCCATTCAATGAAATACGGCGCATGGAGTTTGCCGTCAGGAACCGCTGTGATGGCCACCGGAGGGAGGCAGCTGGCAGGACTGGCTTGAGAGGATGCGCAGGAAAGTTGGCCTTGCGGAAAGCCTAAAGTGAAGCTCTGGTCCGCGCGAATGGTTGCGTCCACCGCGCTGTTCGCCACGCCTGGCGCAATGCCCATCCCGCCAACTGTGCCGAGCAGACCACCCCTGAACGTCCTCACATACGGCGGGTTCATGCCGACGATGTCCGCAATGCTGCCGGGAAGGATATCGCTGAAGAGGCCGAAACCCGTTCGCAGGACCGAATGCGGCGCGAACTGCCACGCGACGGCCGTTCTCGGCTGCAAAATGGCGAGCGGGGTGGAATCGAACAGTTTGCCAAGATGAGTTTCGATGGCGGCGCTCAGAGGCTTA
>Ga0306920_100004973_pt1 | contig 17097 bp, 14 predicted proteins | sample flu12Cox44000170_FD_204666 | JGI IMG/M metagenome (GOLD analysis project Ga0306920, IMG submission 204666) | Lab enrichment of tropical soil microbial communities from Luquillo Experimental Forest, Puerto Rico - flux4day.12C.oxic.44.000.170 (v2)... | ecosystem: Environmental > Terrestrial >... | reverse complement strand
TGTGATCACGGATAAATTCTCCGGACAATCGAAGGGCTTCGGGTTTGTCGAGATGACAACTGCGCAAGAGGTCGCCGAAGCGATACGGCGCTTCAACGATACCGAACTCAAAGGCAGGAACATCAAGGTAAGCGAGGCTAGGCCGCGGGAGGCGAATTTCGGAAACCGGGATCGGAGCGGAGGCGGAGCAAATCGAGGGCGCAACCGGTGGTAAATACTATGTCGAGATTCATCTTGGCTTTAGGTTAGTCCGAACGTCCTACTCCCGGCGTTCAAAATGGGAGCGCCGGGCGTAGTCATAAGGTTGACCACCCTGGACGATTGAAGAATTTCCTCGAACGGCAGTCTTCGCTGGTTACAAGGTCCTCTTCAGTGAACATGGCTGTCCGGTTGGGGCTACGGCCTTACCGGACTGGCTGATGAAGCGGGGCGGATTTGTGCCTAGCACGTGCTCATGAATGACGCGGCGTGATTAACTGAAATTACTGCGACGCGACCTCGATCCGTCCTTTGCGCGCAGCATCGGCGAGACTTTCATGGTCATGCTCGGTCTGAGCTAAATAATCCATCGCGAATTCTGCGACTGCCTCATCGAAGACGCTGCTGTTGCCCATATAACCGGCGATCAAGGCAGGGTCTGCCGAGCGCGCGTGCGCTCGTGCCAAAACGTGGCCACAGACTTTCGCGTAAAACTTCAGCGAGGCTTTATCCATCGCTTCCATGATCACAGACATCTTCATGTCGTGTAGCTGGCGGACATAGAAATCGCGTCCACTGTGCTTTTCTTGCGCCCAACCCAGTAGCATGTCGCTAGCCGCCTGCATGTACCTCTGCCCGACGACCACTCGCTGACCGTGATTCCGGTACTCACTCGCGCCCGCGTATGGTTCAAGGACCGATGCATTGGCTTCCTTGATCTGCAAAAACAATGGATCGTCGTCCGCAGCCATCAAGAGAGCGATCATGCAAAGCGTGCCGACGCTGCCGACGCCGACGACCTTCACCGCCATGTCCTCGAGCTTGTATCTTTCGATGATCCCTCGGTAGTGCGGAGCGAGCGATCTCAGATACTCGTCATGCGCCGAGGTCGTGAATTTGTGATATTCGCTTCCCTCGTCTTGAAGATGGTAGATCAGCGGTGGATTATCCTTGATTTTCGGTTTCTTCCCCTTAAGTGCTGCAAGCTTGGGAAAATCGTGCTCTATTACGCTGCGCGCGCGCTCCTTGGCGATCCGTTGGCGCCAGCGTCGCTGCCACTCAGGATCAGGCAGGCCCTTAATAAGCTGCTCGACATCCACGTGGTCGTACCAGATATCCAGGACCCGCATTCGGGAATACTTCACCATAGATTTCCGATAGGACCGGACTGCGGACTCGCTTGTGGCCCGCGAGTCCCTCTGACTGAGGTTTATGTACTTGCCCGCGACCGCGAAACTCGCGGCAAGCCGCTTGAGGTCCCATTCCCAAGGCGCCGACAACGTCTCATCGAAATCGTTGATGTCAAAAATGAGTTGCCGTTCCGGTGTGGCGAACGCGCCGAAATTCATCAAGTGGCAATCGCCGCAGGCCTGCACTCGGATGCCAGTTTGAGGCGTGCGTGAAAGATCGCAAGCCATGACCGCGGCGGACCCACGCAGGAATGCGAACGCGGAGGTGAGCATACGCGCATACCGGGTTGGCACCAGTTCCGGTAGACGGGTTTCATTGGCTTTGATGAGTAGATCGATTGGGTCGAGTCGGTTCCTGGGCGGCGTCCATCCAGCATGCTTGTCGCGAGGTACCCGCTCGCGTAGCGCTTTGCCGGCCTCCCATCGCTTTACCCACGGCACGTAACTGTCCGTGAACCCGTCGCGAGGGCGCGAACTCGACTCTGGCTTAGGCCTGATCAGTCTCGTGACTTGGACCATGTCCGGCGACCTTCTTCTGATTCTACGGTCCTTATATCGTTCTTCCCAACGTCAGGGTATACCGCACTTGCGCATGGAGCATTTTTAGAAAAGCGGCGAGGGTCTTTGTCTCCAATGGCTCACGTAGCGACATCTGATCGAAAAGCAGAGACGGGGCTTGAGCGACGCTCAAAGATTGCGCGCGACTTTGAGATCATCGGCCTGGTTTTCGAAGGAGCCGAACAAGCGGACGCCGCCGCTAATTTCCATTTCGCTGTGGGCGACTATAATCACGACGGCCATCCCGACTTGTACTGTTTCAAGCGCAATCACACGGTGACCGCCAGACTCGAGGTTCATATCCTGAATGGTCGAGCGCTAGGGCCTTGCAAAGGGCTGTAAACGCTACCCACCTGATATTAGGGCGGAAGTAAGTAGCTCCGGTTACTATCAGATGCGGCAGCCTGCGGCTCTTGACCACCACTTCACTTGATTTCCAAGGGTTCGACTGGCTGAAAGTCATCGAGTTCAGCGCCGATCGGTATTTCTCATGAGAGGCCCCTCCGGAAAGAAGAACACAGGCTAAAGCCTGTGGCCACTAAAACACTCATCCGGCGGATAACTGCTCAAGTAACCCCTTGGCCTCTTTCAGGTCGGCGGTGTCGAAGCCTTCGGTGAACCAATTGTAGATTTCGGCCAGCATCGCGTGCGCCTCGTCGCGGCAGCCCTGCTTCATGAGCAAGCGCGCCAGGCTGAGCGTTGCGCGCAATTCCCACGATTTGGCCTGCTGGCGCTGCGCTATGGTGATAGCCTTGCGAAAGGGGTCTTCGGCGTCGCTTATTGGCGCGCCTGCCGCCAGAAGGAGCTCGCCTTTGAGCCGATGGAGATCGGCCTCAAAGAGCCGCACGCCGCCTGCCGCACATTCTTCAATCAGCCGCTCAACGATCGTAAGGCCCTCGTCGGTTCTCCCTGCTTCCAGGTATGCGGTTATTGCACAGTGCTCATACAGGTCCAGAAGCGCTAGCTCACCAAGACCGAGCAAGATATTTCGGCCCTCGGCGACAGTTTTTATGCCACGTTCGACACCTCCTTCAGCCGCCATCGCCCTCCCGAGCCAAATCATTCCAATACCCAATTGGGCCGTAATACCGCTCTCGCGTGCCAGGGCAGTCATCCTCTCCGCGGCTTCAAGCATCCGCCGGTTGTCGCGCATGAAGCCGGACATCTGAAGCTGGTGTTCGAACCCGTTGCCCTGTGCATAGGCACCTATCGGTTCGACAAGGAGGTCGAGCAAACGTGCATGCTGCCCTCGTGCCTGTTCGGGATAACCAAGAATCCACAGCGACAATCCTAACGATCCGGTGCAGTTAATGAAGGCGATCGCGGTGCTGGGATTGAGTAATTCCCGTCGAATGCCATCGCTGACATCCAGCGACCGTACGAAACAATGGCGCGCCGAAACGTAGTCGCCGCTCATGTTACTGAAAATTCCCGCGGCGAAGCCCGCAAAAAAGCAGGCAATCTCGTCAGATGTGCGCGCGGCGAGAGCCTGAAGCTGTTCTGTACACTCCCTGGCACTCGCAAAATTCTTGACCGACCAATGTACAAAAAACTGGACGTTCAGGATCTGGGCAAGAAGTTGTGGTTGACCAAGCTGCTCACATAAAGCGCGTGCGAGGGAGAGATTTTGTTGATTTACAGGTGCTGCAATCTGGTTCGCTCCATTCAAGGGCATCACTAGGGCCATTCGAATGGCGAGCTCCTCCCTATCGCGCGCGGCAGTATTCTCCAGCTTCGGCAAAACGCCCAGCGCTGCTTCGAGCTGGGTAATCGCTTCCTCAAGAAATGAACGCGACGCCGCCTGCTCCCCAGCGCGCCGCAGGTATTCGATAGCTTTGAGCGCATTCCCGCTGCGGCTGTAGTGCAGCGCCAATTCTTTGAGATGGTCGTCGAGGCGCTCTCCATACCAGGATTCCATTGCCTCAGCGATCTGCTGGTGGATTAGCTGGCGGCGCTCGGCCAACACCGAGTTATAAGCAACCTCCTGGGTCAGTGCATGCTTGAACGTGTACTCGATATCGGGAAATGCTGGTTCCTCATTGATGAAGTCTGCATTTTGCAGATCGGAGAGCATCCTTTCGATTTCGGCCTCTGAGGACTGCGCAACACGCCGGATCAGCGGTAGCGGGAACTCCCGGCCCATGACCGCAAGTGTCTGTAGCAATTGCTTTTCATCCGGCGGCAGCCGGTCGATGCGCGAGGCGAGGACCCCCTGAACAGTAGCGGGAATATGTATCTGTGACAGCGGGCGCGCGCCTTTCACCGCAGCGCCATCACGCACTACCACTCCTTCATCGAACAGCACTTGCACCATTTCCTCGATGAAGAACGGATTACCCTGGGTCCGGTCCAGGATTAGACGTTTGAGCGCCGCGAGATCAGCACCGTCGCCGAGCAGCGCCGTCAGCATCTGCTCGGCACCTTCATCGCCCAGTGGGTCGAGTCGAAGCTGAGAATAATGAGTACGGTGGCCCCATTCGTGCCGATATTCGGGGCGGTAGTTTACCAATAGCAGGATACGGGCGTTGGCAATCGAATCGGCCAGCAGGTTGAGCACTCCCTGCGTCTCAGGGTCGATCCAATGGAGATCCTCGAAAATCATGATGAGCGGCTGCTGCAGGCTCTCGCGGATGAACATGCGCTTGAGCCCCTCCTGGGTGCGCCGCCGCCGGATCTGCGCATCCATTCGGGCCATCGGATCGTCGCCTTCCTGGACTCCGAGCAAGACAAAGAGATACGGCAGTACGTCTTCCAGCGAACGATCGAGTTCCAGCAGCTTGCCGATGACCTTCTGCCGGCGCTGGCGCGAATCATCCTCCGCAACTATCTGAAAGTAGTTGTGCAGCAGTTCGATTACCGGCACATAAGAGGAAGCCTTGCCGTGCGAGACCGAGTAAGCCTCCAGCAGAATGCAGCCGTATTGTGAAGTCGCCTTGAATTCGTAAAATAGCGGGGACTTGCCAACGCCCGGCTCAGCCATCGCCGCGACGATCTGGCCATGCCCGGCCTTGGCCTGCTCAAGCGCATGCCTGAGCGCGTCCATCTCGCGGTCTCGCCCGACAAACCTGGTGAGCCCGCGCGCCACCGCACGCTGGAGCCGCGTTCGCAATGGTCCCAGCCCGGTTACTTCGTAGACTTTGATCGGCTCATTCAGACCTTTTACACGTGTAGGTCCCAGAGATTTAACCTGGAAGAAACCCTCGACCAGCCGGCGCGTCTGTTCGGTTATCGCGATGGATCCGCTCGGCGCGATCGCCTGCATCCGGGAAGCCAGATTGGCCGTGTGTCCAATGGGAGTATATTCGGCGTGGCCGTCGGCGGTGGTCAGCGTCCGCACCACCACCTCGCCGGTATTGATTCCGACGCGTGCCTCCAGCGGGGTGCCGCCATCGGCGACCAATTGTGCCGAATACCGCCGCGCCGCTTCCTGCAAGCGCAGCGCGGCGTAGAGCGCGCGCTGCGGATGATCTTCATGCGCGACGGGCGCCCCGAACAGCGCAAAGATACCGTCGCCGGTGGACTGCACGATATAACCGTCGTAGCGGCGCACCGCGTCGATCATCAGCTTGAGCGCCGGATCGACGATGGCGCGGGCCTCTTCCGGGTCGAGGTCCTCCATCAGTTCCATCGAGCCCTTGATATCGGCGAACAGGGCGGTAACTGTTTTGTGCTCGCCCTCGATTAGAGCAGAAGCTTCGTCGGGCTCGCTGATGAGCCGAACGGCAGCTCGAGTTGCGGAATTCGCGCTTGCCGCGGCGCTGGCTTTGGCCACCAGCGCGGAGCCACAATCGCCGCAGAAGCGCTTGCTCGGAGCGCTCTCCGCACCGCATTTGGGACAGCGATTAGCGAGCGGCGCGCCGCAATCCCCACAGAATTTCTTACCTGCCGGGTTTTCGCTCTCGCAATTCGCACAACGCATCGGCATATCCGAGAAAGCCCATCCAACCGGCTGTACCACTGAACGTCGAGTGAAGACTACCGGCGGTCCGCGACCACGTGCCCCGGCTATCCGTGCGGATCCCCGCTCGCGACCTCAAACCTATGCTTGGCCTCCCAACTCCGCTCAACCTGCGCGACGGCACGATTGCACAGCTCGTCCCTCCGTGACTGACCGCCGCCCCTTTGTCACCCTCGCGTGGCTGCCGCGAAGGGTCCCGGAAGCGAAGACGCGGGATTCCTCGCGCGCCAGACACGCGCGGGAATGACAGAACGCTCGCGTACGTTTGCGCCGCGCCCGCGGCAGCGTGGCGGAAATGGACTTCGAACCGCATTCGGCACTTGAAATGCCACCAGCCCGCTAGAAAAAACGTCGATTTATGACCACCGAGAACCCGAAACGAATCGAAACAGTTGTTGACAGCCTGGAGCGGCATATCGTAGATGCCTTTACCGGTGGCGACCGCCGCTCTACCAGCGCCACCGTGAGGCAATTGAGCACCACACGTAATAGCCGATCACGACGAATGAATGTGCGAGGCACCATGGCTCTTAAAACCACAGAGGGGACCACTTTCCGCTTTGAGCCATCTGCGATTGACGGGCGTTACAATGTTTCGATCGAGACCGGAACGCATCCGTATGTCAAATTTGGCGCGGTATTGACGAGGCGAGAAGTGCAGGCGCTGATCGAGTGTCTCAGCCGTGGTCTTGGCGATACCGCCTAGCAGGGGCGGGGAAATGTCTGCTCGAGCATAAGCAAACTCTCAGTTCGGGATTGAGCCCGCGGCAATCGCTCAAATCGTCGCTGTGTTGTACGAGACAGAAAAATCAGCGACTCATTGCCCAACCTTCAAGGCTCTCTGGGCCTTGACTCCCCGCGCAGAGGCGTCAGCTCGAGTAAACCTCCATTATCCGGCGCAGCAAGGCTATCGCTTCCGGCTTCGGACGTTGAAATGAATTCCGCCCGATGATCGAACCAAAACCGCCACCGGCGCGAATCGCGCGGACTTCCTCCAGCAGCGTTTCATCTTCTTCGCGTGCGCCGCCCGAGAAAATCACGATACGCCGGCCGTCGAAGCAGCTCTGCACCACGTGACGAACTCGTTCGGCGAGCGGTTCCAGCGGAATATGAGCAGCGTCGTAGGCCTTTTTTGCCTCGGACTGTTCGATATGCGAACTGGGCAGCTTCACCTTTATAATGTGAGCACCAAGTTGGGCCGCGATTTGGGCCGCATAGGCAACCACATCCAGCGCGGTCTCGCCGTTCTTGCTGAGTCCCGAGCCGCGAGGGTACGACCAGACAACGACGGCCAGGCCGTGCGCCTTCGCTTCCTCTGCAATCTCCCGAAGCTGCTCGTACATCTCCTGGCGATAAGCAGAACCCGGATAGATGGTGAAACCCACCGCCGAGCATCCAAGCCGCAGCGCATCCCGCACGCTAGCGGTCACAGCCGGCATCGGGTCATGCTCGTCGAGCAGCAGGTCGTGATTATTCAATTTGAGGATGAGCGGGATCTCTCCGGCGTGCTCGCCGGCTCCAGCCTCGATAAAGCCCAGCGGCGCGGCGTAGCCATTGCATCCCGCCTCCAGCGCAAGCCCGAAATGATATAGCGGGTTGTAGGCCGGGGGATTGGGCGCGAAGCTTCGCGCTGGACCATGCTCGAAACCTTGGTCGACCGGCAAGATCACGAGCCGCCCGGTTCCCGCCAGGCGACCGTGATTGAGAAAGCGCGCAATACTGCTTCGTACACCAGGATTTTCCGAATCGTAGTAGCTGAGGATTTCTCGCACTCGCTGGCTCATCATCACCGCTGTCGCTCCCTTTTTCGGCTACGTGCGTTTACCGCCCCGCTTAATGTCTCAGTCCGCATCATCGAGGCAGCCACATGCGCGGCGCCGAGCAATGCAGTGTCCTCGTTGAGCGAGACGCGGACTGGCATTCGTTCAAGCACTGCGCTTAAGCGTCCTTTGTTGAGGAAGGAGCGCATGAAGCCGCCTCTTTGCAGAAACGGCAGAATCTTTGGCGCTATCCCACCGCCGATATACAAACCGCCGACCGCGAAAAATTTAAGCGCCAGGTTCGCCGCCTCCGCGCCATAAATGTCGGTGAAAAGCTCCAACGCATGGACGCAGCGCGGATCCTGTCCCGCAAGCGCCACCTCGCTGAGAACCGCCGATGGATCACCGGAGGCCATTCGTTGCTTCAGCCATTCCGGCTCCGGATGCGGCGAATATTCCAGCAAAAAGCGGTAAATGTTGTGCAGGCCCGGACCGGACACCGCTCGCTCGTAGCTGGCATGGCCGAATTCGCGTTCGAGGAATTGAAGGAGCACCATCTGTTCCGCCCCTCGCGGTGCGAAATCACAATGACCACCTTCCGATGCAACCGCGCTCCATCCCGCAGGCGTCGTTATGAGTCCTGCCTCACCCAACCCCGTTCCAGCAGCGATTACCGCGATATTCGCTGCTTGATGCAGTTCCTCGCCCCTATGCAGTTCCACTAGTTGCGAAGGCTCAAGGTGGAGCATTCCATAAGCGGTCGCAGCCAGGTCGTTAATGAGCCGCGTTGAGGCACCGTTCAATGCGGCTGAGAGCGACGGCTCGCGTATTTCCCAGGCAATATTGGTCGGATGAGCGACACCGTCGGACACCGGCCCTGGAACCCCCAGGCACGCGGCGGCGACCTGATCGTGACCCTTGACGAAATCACTCAGCACTGCTTCCAGGCTGGGGAAGCCCTGCGTCCGATAAGTGTGATCATGAACTCGCGTCAACCCGCCGTTTCCCGCGCGATAAAGCCCCAAATGGGTTTTGGTCGCGCCGACATCGCCCGCCAGAATGATCATTCAAGGTTTCCCGGGAACGCTCCGGCCACTCCCTGCTGCAGGTGAGCACAGTTGTCAGCCATAACAATCGATCGACGAGGTCGCATTGCCACCGCGATTAGATTGAAGGCCGAGCACCCGCCGAGTCCAATCCAGCTTATAGATTGCGCCAGGCGCGGCCGTCACGCGCGATCATCACGGCGGCCTCTGTGGGTCCCGACGATCCCGCCGGGTAAGGGAAGGGCTCGCTGTCAGACACCGACCAGGAGTCAAGAATATTCTGGACAAAGCGCCATGCCGCCTGTACCGTATCGCGCCGCATAAACAGAGTTTGATCGCCCGCCACTATGTCGCGCAGCAGGGTCTCATACGCTTCGGGTGAGACAGTCGCGCTATGGAAATCCACTTTGACCGGGCCCAGACGCAGCGGCGAGCCGGGCTGCTTGCCGACTATATTCAGCGACAACCCCTCGTCGGGTTGAATCCGAATTGACAGCACATTGGCGGGAAGCGGCGGCGCCGGCCGCGAGTTGTAGAGGATCCGGGGAACGTTTTTGAAGTGAATCGCGATCTCGCTGGCGCGCTTGGTCATTCGTTTGCCCGTCCGCAGGTAGAACGGCACCCCCGCCCACCGCCAGTTCTCGATGTAACATTTGAGCGCGACAAAGGTCTCGGTGTTCGAATCAGGCGGAATATGCTCCTCCGCCCGATATGCGGTCACTTTTTCACCATTTACCAAGCCTTGCTCATATTGGCCGCGCACGACGGCTTTCTCCACATCGGCCGGCTCGAACGGGCGCAGCGAGAGCAACACGTCGAGCTTCGCATCGCGGACGGCGTCGGGATGCGTCGAACGCGGCGCTTCCATCGCGATCATACAAAGCACCTGCAGGATATGGCTTTGCACCATATCTCGCAGCGCACCCGCCTGATCATAATAATCGGCACGCGTCCCGACGCCTTCTTGCTCAGCGACAGTGATCTGCACATGGTCAACGAAACGCGAGGTCCAAATCGGTTCGAAAATCGTGTTGGCGAATCTCAGAACCATCAGATTTTCGACCGTTTCCTTGCCGAGATAATGATCGATGCGAAAAATCTGGCTTTCGTCGAAATAACGCGACAACTGATCGTTGATCTCGGCCGCGCTCGCAAGATCATGCCCGATGGGCTTTTCGATCACGACCCGGGTAAAGCCCCGGTTGTCGTCCCCGCGCCCAATCAGTCCGGCCTCAGTCAAGCCGGCCGAGCATTGATCGATAAACTGCGGCGGAATCGCAAAATAAAATACATGGTTGCCCCCGGTACCGAATTGACTATCGATTTCTGCAAGCCGCTGCTTGAGTCTTTGATAATCAGCCGCCTCCGTGAAGCTGCCGGAAACAAAATGGAGGAGCGGGGCGAATTTGCTCCAACCGGCGTCCGTCAACGGCCGGCGTGAAAAGGCCTCGATACCGGCGCGCGCGAACTGCCCGTATTTCTCGTCATCCAGCGCTTCGAGCGAAAAACCCACGATGGCGAATTTCGGACCGAGCGCCCCGTCCAGACTCAAGTTATACAGCGCCGGCAACAGTTTCTTATGGCTCAAATCGCCCGCCCCGCCCATGATCACCAGCGTGCTGGGCACTTCCTGGGGCAGCGGATGAAACGCGCCGGACAGACGAACTGCATTATGCGGTAAAGTAGCTGCCATCGAGATAGTTCCATTCGCGACTCTGGACGAGTGCGTGGCGACCGAATTCGTTCCGCAACGCGTCTCGCGGCCGCTCGGCAAAGCTGCCGGGGACCTGGGAGTCGACACGCCAACGAAAATGCGTAAATAGCGAAAGTGCAATTACCCGCAATGCGACATCCTTGTCGATCCGCTCGGGGACGGTCCAGCGCCCTTCGCTTGCATCGACCGCACAGCCCGAGAATGACAGAAGGCGCTCCCCACCCCCTCCTCTTCGAGAGGCACGAGGCGGGGTTGCCCGGCAGTGCTTGGGCGGCGCCGCTGGCTCTACTTCAGGTTGGATTCAGCAAAATCCCAGTTAACGATGTTCCAGAACGCTTCGACGTACCTTGCTCGGGCATTGCGGTAATCGATGTAATACGCGTGCTCCCAAACGTCGCAGGTCAGGATCGCTCGCTTATTGTGGACGATCGGGTTGTCCGCATCATGCCCGCCCTCGATCGCCAACGAGCCGTCGGCGTTCTGCACTAACCAGGCCCATCCGCTGCCGAAATGGCCGACTGCGGTCTCGGTGAATTTTTTCTTGAAGCTCTCGAAATCACCGCAGGATTTTTTGATCGCGTCGGCCATCCGTCCGCGCGGCTCACCACCCCCATGCGGCCGCAAGCAATTCCAATAGAAGCTATGATTGAAATGTTGGGCGGCGTTATTGAAGACAGGGCCTTGACCCGCTTCCTTGATGATTTCTTCAACACCCATCTTCTCGAACTTGTTGCCTTTGACCAGATTGTTGAGATTGGTGACGTAGGTGGCGTGATGCTTGCCGTGATGGAACTCAAGAGTCTCTTTCGAAATATGCGGCGCGAGTCCGTCGAGGGCGTAGGGCAGATTCGGCAATTCAAAGGCCATAGAGGTTTACCATCCTTTTTTGAGAGAGGTCCGGAGACACGCAGGCTTATAGCATGCGCACAAATTGGTTATAGCATGCACACAGATTGGCTTGAGCAAAATTCTAATGCTCGCCTCTAGAATCTTGCAAGTTTTCCTGCTTCGCTCGCAAACCTGGCAGGCTCTGCTGAGCCGAGACGGTTACGCCTGCGAATTCTACACTGTTTCGGTCATCACACGGCTGCGCCTTCCCTTCGCAGTCAGACCCAACACCACGCTAAACCTCGCGGCCACGAAACTATCCGGTTCAACACGATTTTACCATGCCGCTCCCAAGGCGTAGCCGTTAGATTTTACTGATGATAGTGTGCTTGATTCGTTGAGAATCTGGCCTCAAAGCCATGAGTCCATGGAAATCGCAAAGGAAGTTAGCGCCGTCAAATCAAAGCAAACATCGCCAGCGCTCGCGTCGGCAAGCGACAATAGGGAGGACAGATTGCGGAGGATGGCAAAAGTCAATTTTCGCTCACTTTTCCCAGCCCTTTTGATTGCCACTGTTTCAGTCTTCGGCATAAACCCTGCCGTGTCGTTAGCGGCAAGTGCTAGCGAGATCGATCGCAACGTAACTCAGGCACTGACCACCCTTTACCAGACCACGCCGGGCTCGAGAGCTCTGGCCGAGAAAGCCAGGGGTGTCCTGGTTTTTCCAAACATCGTGAAAGCGGGCTTCATCGTAGCCGGACAGTATGGTGATGGCGCGTTGCGCGAGAGAAACAGGACGGTTGGTTTTTATCGATCGTTCTCGGCATCCGTCGGCTATCAGGCGGGGGCCCAATCTTTCGGCTACGTACTGTTTTTCATGGATGACGGTTCGCTCAGGTATCTCGACCAAAGTAACGGATGGGAAATCGGAACCGGACCGAGCCTGGTAGTACTGGACAAAGGGTTTGGGAAAAACCTTTCTACCACCACGATGCGGTCAGGTGTTTACGCTTTTATCTTTAACCAGAAGGGACTAATGGGCGGGCTGGGCATACAGGGTTCCAAAATAACGAAAATAAACCCCGGCTAGCTCCGGCTTGGTGCTTCTGGCAGCTTGTTAGCGATGTGGGCGGTCGTCATTGCCATCATCCTCGTCGTCGTCCTCAACTTCTCTCTCTCTCTCCGGCTCTGCTGCGAAGCGGGCGCGCAAGCAGCAGGCTGCCTCCGATCAGGAAGCGAGCAAGCCGACGTTCTTCGCCTCCATGCTCGCCGTCTTCTTCTATTAGCGAGACGAGAGGAGCCTCGCTAACGACTTGCTGCTCTGGACAAGATCAGGCGCTGGACAATCCGCCGTTGCAGTCATCGCCGGGCACCTGCACCTACGATGAGGGTCAGGAGCTCTCGCCGGAGGCCACCTCGTCTGTGGTTTCCAGACTCTCTTCAACCTCGCTGTGATGCGGCCAGAAGGCTCGCCTTCGCACCCGCGCTGAGCCAAGATGTGGGTCGAGCTTGAACTATGCCTGATCAGCAGGACCAGCGCACGACAGCCGTTCCGCGGACTGTCGGAAGATTCCTGGAAGGCCTGTTCTGGGAGATGTTGCCGCCGGTGTCGTTTTTCTTCATCGCAATGATCTTGATATTTGCGGTGGTGAAGCTCCTGGCATTGCAGTATTCGATACGTTTCTACGCGTTCGCGCGCGCGGCGATTGGGGCGCTGATCCTTGGCAAGGTGGTCCTGCTCATGGAGATGGCGGAACGAAAGAGCGGCGTGAGCAGGCAGCCGCGAGCGATCGTCGTGGCATTCAAGACGGCCCTTTATGCTCTGGCAGTTTTTCTCTTTGAATTCGGCGAGCGACTTGCGCATGGGTGGTACGAAAGTGGCAGCCTGCGCGGGGGTCTCTCGATAGTGAAGGCGCACGCCAACCTGGATCGCTTCCTCGCGCTGCTCATATTAATTTGCACGATTGTCGCGATGTACCTCGCAATGGAGGAGATCAGTCGCGCGATGGGGGAGGGGGCGCTAACGCGTTTGTTCTTCAGGCGCCGTCAGGCGGCCTGAACGTGGGAGCTCTATAGCTCGCTGTCGCCGTTAATCGGCAGCTGACCAGACAGCTATAGGTCGCGACGACCGCTAATCGCACTCGAAAGCGTGGCGGCGTCGCTGTATTCGAGGTCTCCACCGGCCGGCAGCCCCCGAGCCAGGCGTGTGGCCCTTACGCTCAGCGGCTTGAGGACCTTGGCAAGGTAGAGTGCGGTTGCTTCGCCCTCGACGGTGGCATTGGTCGCAATAATCACCTCGCGGACTCGACCGGGATTCTCAAGCCGAGTCAGCAATTCCCGAATCTTGATGTCCTCAGGGCCAATGCCGTCGAGCGGCGCGATCGCGCCGTGCAATACGTGATAGAGCCCGTTGTAGCTGCGCGCGCGCTCGATCGCCATCAGATCCGCCGGCCCTTCCACCACACAAATTATCTCACCGTCACGGGCTGAGTCGCCGCAGATTGGGCATCGCGGGGTATCCGACAAGCCGAAGCATTCCGCGCACAAGCCGACCCGTTCCTTCATTTCGAGCAATGCCTCGGCTAGTGCGATTACCTGTTCGCGCGGCCGGTTCAACAGATTGAAGGCGAGGCGTGAGGCGGTTTTCTCCCCGATACCTGGAAGGCGCGACAATTCCTTGACCAGGCTCGTCATCGCGGGCGGCAATCCGTCGCTGCGCTTGAGATTCTCAGCCATTTTTCAGCGACCCATTCGTCGTCTGTCGCTCCTCAGGCAAGGGCCAGCATGCGGTGCAGACGGTCCTCGTCGCTATTGGCGTCCGGGAAACAATCCGGGGATATTGATTGCACCAAACGGTGAAAGCTTGCCCATTTCCTGGGTGAACAGATCCTGTGCGCGGCGCAAGGCATCATTAACCGCGACGACCAGGAGATCCTGCAACATCTCTTTGTCATTGGCTGCGAGTAATGCCGGCTCAATCTGGATACTACGCAAGCGCATCGAGCCGTCGGCCGTCACCCGGACCATTCCGCCACCCGCCTCGGCCTGCACCGTCTTGGCCGCAATTTCTTCCTGCATCTGCTTGAACTTTTCTTGCATTGCCTGAGCTTGTTGCAGCAGCGATGAAAGATCGAATTGTGCCACGAGAATACTCCTGAACCGCCGTAGCGGGCGAAACTTGCGCGGGCCATGCGAAACAGAGCCGCGACAACGGAGCGGCGGCGCATGCCAGGTCGGTGAAAAACCTATTTCTTGCTGATGGAAACATTGGCAGCGTCGGACCGCGTTGCCGTGGTCTTGAGGCCGACTAAGCGTGCATCAAATTCTTCAAAGATGCGCTGCACGAGCGGGTCGGCATAAAGTTGCTGCCGGGCGTCCGGCGGGGTCTGGCTGGTGAACCCAGAGGCGGAAGACACAGGAGCGCCTTGCTCATTCGTCCTTTCCGCAGACCCGTTTGCGCCCGAAGCACCGGCCGGCGCTGGTTTCGCCGCTGCCGACCCTGCCGGAGTGCCATCGGGCGACCGAGGCGGCTCCATCATTGCAGTTCCGGTTGCGCCGCCACCTGCCATCTCGACTTTGACACGCCGGCCATACAGCTCTGACGCCAGTTCCGCGATCACGTTGCGGTTATCAGTCAGATAGCGCACGTAAATATCGCTGCGCGGGGTCACCGTCAGCAGGTCGCCCTCAATCTTCAGGGAGGCGCCTTGCTCCATAAAACCAGCCAATGCCGCACGCCGGCTGCGAATGAAATCCCTTAGATCAGGCAATTCGCCGCCTCCGCTCGAAACAGGCGGCGGTTCGGGCACCGACACAGGCGAAGGCGCCGCCCGGCGCGGCGCGTCCGCCTTCACATCACCTTCGAAGCGGATCCGGCGCACCGGAGCTGAATCGGTTTCGACCGGGGAGGACGAAGGCAGCGCGGTCGTCGAGGTGGAGGGTTCAGGAGCGGGTTCTTCGGTCGCAGAACGCGGTCTGCGAGTTGACGTTGGTGAAACGTCCGGCGCTCGTGTTGCCGGTAGCCGGCTGCCGGTGTCACCGCCCGCAGAACTGTTGCCGGCGCCGCTGCTCGCCGCGCCAATCGCCCGCATCAGTTCATCCGCATCGAGCACCGGCGCGAGCGTTGCCATCCGGATCATTGTCATTTCAAGCACCAGGTCCGGATAAGACGAGTGCGCCAATCGTTCCTGCGCGTCAGCCATGAGACGAAACAGCCGCATCAGATCACGCGCGCTCGCCTTGGTGGCGAGGCGCTGCAACTCGGCTCCCTCCTGGTCAGGGAGGTCGGCCAGCAAAACGTTGGGGCCATTGGCGGCGGGAAGTTTGGCCACCGCCAGATCACGCAGCATCTCCAGCAGATCCCGTCCGAGCGATTCGAGATTTGCGCCGCGTTGATTCAGCTCGCGCACAGAGCGCAACGCGGTAGCTGGGTCTTGCTCGAGAATAGCGCCAATCATTTCAAAAATCCGGGTGCGGCTGGCGACGCCAAGAATCGCCGCCAACTCGCTTTCCCCGATCTGCCCGCCAAGTGATGCGATGGCGGTTTCCAACATCCGCTCGCCATCGCGCATGCTGCCGCTCGACTCGCGCGCCAGTAAGGTCAGGGCGTTATCGTCGATCTCCGCCTCTTCACGCCGCGCCAGCTCTCGCAGCCGGGTGCGGATAACGGCAAATGGTATGCGCCGGAAATCGTAACGCTGAAGCCGAGAGAGGATCGTCTCGGGCATCTTCTGCGGTTCGGTCGTGGCCAGGATAAACTTGACGTGCGGAGGTGGCTCCTCGAGCGTTTTCAGCAGTGCGTTAAAGGCTTGGTCGGTGAGCTGGTGGGCTTCATCGATAATGTAGATCTTGAACCGATCGCGCGCCGGGCGGTAACCGAGATTTTCGATGATTGCGCGGGCGTCGTCGATTTTGCGGTAAGTCGCACCATCAATCTCAACCACGTCCAGCGCCGTGCCGGCACGAATCTCCCGGCATGCTGCGCAATTACCGCAAGGCTCTGCGGTGGGTCCTTGTGCACAATCCAGGCAGCGCGCCAAAATCCGCGCCGCGGTGGTCTTGCCCACCCCGCGAATCCCGGTAAACAGAAACGCGTGCGCGATGCGGCCGGTTTTTAGCGCCTGGACCAGCGTCCCCGTAACGTGTTCCTGCCCGACCAGGTCACTGAACCGTTCCGGACGCCACTTGCGCGCCAGTACCAGATGGGATGACGAAGCCATTACAAGCCAATCGGCCGTGTAGCGAAGTGAGAAATGAGGGCGGCCCGGGAGTACGCGTATTTCTTGTTGCTCATTTCTCGCTTCGCTCCACGCTCCCTCCTCTCTGATGCCCGTCGAATGATAGCCAGGCGCGCCTGCGGCACAGAAAATTGGCCGGTACCGTTGCTTCCTTCCGGACCTGGCGGGGTTCGCGGCGTTCCCTTGCGCAGGACCCGGCTATCAGCGGCGGGCAGTTGAATCAATCTTGTCACAACGACACCAGTCAGCGAGCTCCGGGGCTGACGGCTGAATCACATTGCATAGACTATCACATCCGCGCCGCGCGGCGCCGCCTCGCCACATTCGTCAGCTTTCGCAGTGTTTGGCAAATCGCAATCTTAATAGTTCTTCTTAAACCGCGCGACCTTGCAATGATTCGGCGCCAGGCAACCGTGTCGCGGTTCCAGCGGGAAATCGGAGGCAGCGACCCGAGCTGCGCCGCGATAACAGCACCGACTTCATTAGAAATTGCATCCCCGGTCTTACAAACCGTTTCATCTCGGGATTCTACTTCTTGTGTGCTGCATAACGGCGCACTCCCTCAGTGACACTCCTCGGTGGCAAGACGAGGCCACTCGTTCAGGAGG
>Ga0306920_100004972_pt1 | contig 17098 bp, 12 predicted proteins | sample flu12Cox44000170_FD_204666 | JGI IMG/M metagenome (GOLD analysis project Ga0306920, IMG submission 204666) | Lab enrichment of tropical soil microbial communities from Luquillo Experimental Forest, Puerto Rico - flux4day.12C.oxic.44.000.170 (v2)... | ecosystem: Environmental > Terrestrial >... | reverse complement strand
GGGCATTTGTCCCGGCAACAACGAATCCGCCGGCAAGCGTAAGAGCAGCCGCATCCCCAAGGGCAATGTCTATTTGAAGACCGCGTTGGTGGAGGCCGCGCACGCAGCTGCTAAAGCCAAGGGGACTTACCTTAGGGACAAGTTCTACCGTCTCAAGGCCCGGCGCGGGCTCAAGCGAGCTGCGGTGGCGGTCGCCCATAAGATCCTGGTGGCTACCGTTTGCTACAACGAACTTGGGGATCTTTACCTCGACAAACTAAACAAGCACCTCCTCACGCGAAACCTGGTTCATCGCTTGGAACGTCTAGGCTACAACGTGAGTCTAGGCCCTCCAGTACGAACATTTTCTGCCCGAGGATTCGTTCGGCGACCGAGCTTTTCTCCCGACGGAAAGAAGGTTGCCTTTGAATCAGACCGCTTGGGCTATTCGGATATATGGGTCTGCGAGAGCGACGGCTCCAATTGCTCACAGTTGACGTCCCTCCACACAATTTCTGGAACTGCGCGTTGGTCGCCGGACGGCCATTTACATTGCCTTTGAATCTGCATACCGACAGTTTTGGGAGCTTTACGTCGTCGAGGTACCGGGGGGCCAACCTCATCTCATACCCACTTTCCCCGGCGCCGATAATGGTGCTACCAATTGGTCGCGCGACGGACAGTGGATTTACTTCTTTTCCGACCATGTCGGCGGACCGTTACAATTATGGAAGGTTCCTTTCACAGGTGGTTCGCCCATCCAGGTGACAACGAACGGCGGTGTCTATGCCATTGAATCCGATGACGGACGCTTCCTTTATTACTCCAAACCTTTTCCTGCGGGTATATGGAAGATGCCACTAAAGGGCGGTGAGGAAACCCAGGTTTTGGATCAGTCTGTGCTTTGGTGCGACTGGGTACTGACCCGTACCGGAATCTACTTTATCGACAAGGATTTTAAGCCGAACGGGAGAATAGAATTCTTTGACCTTGGCTCCCGCGAGACAACCCCTATCTTCAGTCTCGAAAAACCCGCCTCTGATTTTGGAGGTCTGGCCATCTCTCCAGACGGCAGATCTCTTTTCTACGGCCAGACCGACCTCGATGATTCGTACAACATGTTGGTGAAGAACTTTCGATAGGCCGAAGAATGGCATCAGGCATCGATTGGGCTGTCAATTAGCTTCCGAACCCAACTCGCGCAATGATCCGTTGGAATCCCTCACTCGATCGCAGCGCGTCCCACTTGTGGTCGAGCAGGAAGGTCATGTGGACATCGCGATCCACAAAGGCCTGCTCCAGCCAGCGCACCGCGGATTCCGTATCACGCAAACCGGCAAACACCAAGGCAAGATTGTAGGGAGGCACATAGCGTTGTTTCCCGCGCTCCAGCATTTGGTGAATCTTGGCTTCCGCGCTCGCTTTTTCGCCCGAAACTGCATAAACATAACCCGCCAAAGATAACGCCTCCGAGTTGCCGACTGAAAACTCCCAGGCCTTGTCGCACGCCGCGAGAGCTTCGCTGTACATGCGTTCCTTCTCACAAGATTTCGCCAAACAGATGTGCGCGATCCAAAATCGCGCCTCCATATCGAGAGTTGCATGGAATTGATCGATGGATTCCCCAACTCTTCCCGCATGGTAAAGAAACTGACCAAGCATGGTGTTGGTGACCAGCGAGAATGGGTCCAGCATCCGCGCCTGCTGGATCGCGGCGAGCGCTTCTTCGTGTCGGTGGATGTTTGAGAGAACGTGCGCCAGATAGAGATACGCGAGAGAATAGTTCGAATTCAGACGGATGGCTTCTCGAGCGGCCGCCTCCGCTCCCCTAAAATCCCAATCGAACCAGAACTTTATGGTTGCGTCGGAATTGTGCGCCTCGGCTGAATCTGGGGCCAACTCCAAAGCCTTTGCGGTTGCGACTTTCGCCTCCGGAAACACGTCTTTGGATGGGACATCGCTGTTGATTGGCAAGACGGTTAAGCAGTCGGCCAAGCCCGAGAGTGCCGGTGCAAACCTGGGATCGAGTTCCGTTGCCTTACGAAAGTAGCTTATGGCCTTTTGCATTTCAGGGTAAGTAACTCTGCTGTAGTGATAGCGGCCACGAAGGTAGTGATCATAGGCCCGCTGTTCCACGCCCGGCAGGAATCGCAACTGTCGCTCTCCCTCCGGAGTAAGCTCGAGCTTGACCTGCGCAGCGATTGCCGCTCCGACTTGCGTATGGATATCGAGGATGCTTTGCGAGGGGCAGTCGAAAGTCTCCGCCCACAGGTGAATCTGGTCAGACACGCGGATCAACTGCGCGGTGACGCGCACGCGACCGGCCTCGCGTCGCACACTGCCCTCCAGCACGTAGTCCACGCCCAATTCTTGGCCGATTCGTAGAACCGTTTTATCCGTGTGCTTATACACCATGGAAGAGGTTCGCGCGATCACGCCCATGCTATGGGGGGACATCTTGCCAAGCCGAGCGATGGTTTCCTCGGTCAAGCCATCACTAAAATATTCCTGTGCCGGATCGCCACTCAGATTTCCGAACGGAAGGACGGCCAGCATTATACGAGGCCTTTCTGTTTCCGGGTGCCCCGGCGTCATAGTAGTAGAAGTTCCGGTGCCGCCCTTAAAGCGATAACCCTTGCCAGGAACGGTCTCAATGTACAGCGGGTTGTCCGGGTCCTCCCCAAGGGCCCGACGAATTTTTCGGATCGCCGTGTTGATGCTATTGTCCGTGTCGAAGTACACGCCTTTGCCCCAGAGGCGCTCGATTATTTCGTCCCGGCTGACCAATCTCCCACCCTCGCGGACCAACAGCATCAGCAAATCCATCGGGATTCGCTCCAGCCGAACGGGCTTATTCGCGCAGGTAAGTTCGTAGCGGCTTTCGTCCAAGACGAATTGTCCGAAGCGAATTCGTTCTGAAGGCATGGCCCCCTGGGAAAAAGACAGAGTCCGGCTATTGTATAACCGTTCGGTGAGGGGCTAGGCCGAGCCCTCTACAGAAAATCTACAGGCGCTCTCCATTGTCTTTGCGATGGTGGAGCCGCAATATGCGTCTCCGAACTTGGGTGAGGCTGAAAGCCACACCACCAAACATGGAGGCGTCATGAAATTGCGCAACGTTCTTGTTCTACTGGCAGTGATGTTGGCCGGGTCGTCCGCAGTAACCGCCCATCCCGCGTGCACCGATTCGACTATCAAGGGGGATTACGCTTTCACAATTCACGGGCAGATTCTCACGCCCAACGGCCCTTTGCTTGTGGCTGGTATCGCCAAGACAACTTTCGACGGCGACGGAAATCTGACACAGGTAGATGCCGTGGCGGTCAACGGGAGTATTGCGGAAGTCTGGCGCCATGGGACGGGAACCTACACCTTGAACCCGGACTGCTCAGGAACCATGACGCTCATTAACGACGGGCAAGCGCCCCTCCACTTGGCGATTCTGGTCAGCCAATCAGGGAATATCATCCACACCGTGGTAACGGATCCCGGATTCGCGGTCACCAGCGATGCCGAGAAGGTCTTTGCTCCCAAGAATTAGTTCTCGGAGCACCTCTTCAAGGAGATAGCGGCGAGACACATCGCCGCTATCTCTCTCTTATACGACGTGTCCCAGAACAACGCCTATCGAAAAATGAAAAATGCTCTAGTTGGACCGAAGGGCCTTCAAATCGCTGTGCACACAGTTGGAGACGTTTCCGCAATCTGATGAGTCGATGCTGGTTACACCGCATAAGGGTCTGGTTCAATTTGCGAGGGCACGCATGAGCAGAAGTAGGTGGTCAATCTCAAGAAAAATCTATTAGAATGAGGGAGTTGACGGTGGGCGTGTAGCTCAGCTGGGAGAGCACCTGCTTTGCAAGCACGAGCCCTCGTTCCAGTGATTCCTTCCTTTGCTCTCGCATTCTAATGATTCCAACAATTTCGGGGAATCTGCTTCTCGCTCGAAGTAACCCTCGAACTTGCAATCAGATAGGGTTTTGGAACAGTTCTGGAACAGGTATAGGGTGGTAATGTTAGCTAACTCAGTAACAAGAGGAGTTCGGTTTGTCTCCGTCGGTGAACTCCTAATTGTCCGCTATGGTTTGCGGCCCCAGGCCGGGGTAACGCAATTCAAATCAGCGCAGCCTCCGACAGTGACGCCCGCTGCAATTCGCGTAAGGCTTGATCCGTCCGCATTCATGGTAAAAATGTCAAGACTGCCATCGGAGCTCATCCGATCACTTGCGAACACGATCTTCGTACCGTCCGGCGAGTAGTTCGGATACACGTCGTGGGACGTGCCGACGGGCTCTGTTATCTGCCGGATGTCCGTGCCATCAAGGTTCATCACAAAAAGCGAGTTTGCTAGCGCCGGTGGCGTATTCTGGTTGCTGATGAACGTAATGTGTTTGCCATCAGGTGACGGAGCGCTGATCTCGCCGGCTCGCAGCGGCGGGAGCGTCAACTGCTTCTGCTGGCCGCCTTGGCTGTCCATCGTCCAAATCACCGAAACGAAACCAGCTTGCTGTGTTTCCCACAAGATGTGCTGGCCGTCTCGTGTGTACCCTGAGCGGGCTACACCCCAGAAAGGCGTTGTGAGGTCCTTGATATCGGACCCGTCGGCCGCCATCGTGGCGGTAACAAGCTGTTGAGTTAAAGCCACGGCTCGTCCGAATACGATTCGGGTACCGTCCGGAGACCAGCGAGGAAAGCAATCGAACTGTCCGTCGTGCGTCAATTGCGAGAGTCCCGTGCCGTCCACCTTGATCGCGTAAATCTCTGTGAAAAGATTGCCGGAGCTGTCGACTGCCCCATAGCAGAATACGATCTTCCGTCCGTCAGGGGAAAAGTCGGGCGCCCAGGTCTCAAATGGCGTTGGTGCCAGATTCGTGATCTGAACCATGTCAGTTCCATCCGGATCCATCGTGTACAGCTGGAAGCTGCCGGTCTGGTTGCCGACGAACGCAATCCGTCCGACGGATGTTCCAGAGGTGACCCTAGCGTATGTCACTGCGACAATAGCCGCGAGGGCCATGCACCGGATGGTCGTCACGACGAACGATTTACCAGTAGACCCACGAGTGTTCATGAAAGCCTCCGTTCTCCGATGATTTCGCTGAGATCGTGATCATCCTCAAGACGTCAGTTCGTTGCTGCACCCCAACGCGGGATGATTCCCTCCGGCTGAACCAATTTAAAGCGGCCATGTCCAGCCTTACCTGCACCATTTCCGCTGCGGGGAGGGGTCTTCGGCGTTGTTCGGCGAATCCCGTGAAGCACCGACCTTTCCCCGCTTCCATCTGCATTCATAATGTAAATTGCAGAGCTACTATAGTCGGGGGCGTCGCGCTCAAAGACAATGGCGTCTCCTTGTGGGGACCACGACGGGTTGATGTCATGCGGTCCCGCGAAGTAGCCCCGGTAGTCTCTATTGTTGTTCGTCAGTCGGGTAGGCCGCGTCCCATCGGCATTGATCGCCCAAATCTCCTCGTCTAGAACACCGGTGAAAAGGTTCGTCGAAAACACTACTCTCGTGCCGTCTGGTGACCAATCGGATATCCATCCTTCGAGTGCGGGCGGCGTAAGTATCCGAATGTTTGAGCCATCGGCGTTCATGAAGTAAATCGAGGCGAGAATGCCGTCACGGGCGCTGCTCGTGAAAGCGATGGTATTTCCATCGGGCGAATACCCTGGATCGAAGTCGAACACGTCGGGATTGACATCGAACGGCGTGAGAGCAGCAAGACCAGTGCTATCCGTCCCGACTCGATATATGGCGCAATTAGTGGGGCCGCAGCGGGCGAACACGATCTGGCTGCCGTCGGGTGAGAAGCTCGGCTGGGCATCATTGAAGGAAGGATCGTTCATCAGGGGATGCTGACTGCTCCCATCAGAGTTCATCAACCAGAGCTGCCCCAGGCCCGTGTTGGGATCGAAAAGCTGGAAGACCAAGTGTCGTCCGTCAGGAGACCAATTTTCGTAGCCCACGCTCGCGCCGCTGGACCCGAAGTACGTGAGCTGCTTCGCATCGCTTCCGTCAGGGTTGACGGTAAAGATGTCGCCCACTACTGCGTTGAGAGAGTCGACCGCTTTGATGAACGCGATCCGGCCGTTCTTGGCGGGAAAAGTGGCACGAGCAGGTCGCGTGAGCGTTGCCAGTAAGAGCATAATCACGACCAGGAGTAGAGCTGGCCCCGCTTTCTGGAGCTCCTTAAGAGTCCTTTTGGATTTCATCTTTGCCTCCTTCTTGGTTTCTCGCCTTTTACTTCTTCGGTGACTGGACTACCGGGGCAGGCAAACGCCACGGTTGAGGCGCCTCCACGATGCATGAACTCTGCGGCTCTTACCTATTCATGCGGAAATTAGAGCTGAAACCGATCGTTGGATCTGGTTGCTCGCTTACACACCTGGTTTACCGCGAGGTTTGTGCCGAGATCGATAATCGAACGGCATGGGGCAGCTGGCAAACCTATAAACGGATCAATGACACCGTTTTCCGACAAGCCGGCGATCAGCCCGTTCCCACTAATCCAGAAGGAGCAGCTACTGTTGACGCCTGGAAGCGCACCAAGATCGGTAAGGACACCGTTCCTCCATGGGATCGCATGGTAAATGAAGGGATCCGGAGGAGCGATTTGGGGGTTGGAGTCAGCAAAGCTGGGATCAGGAATTAATGTATCAGCACAGCCTGTAAAGGTTCCCTGATTGTTGAGGATCTGTGTAAGGCCACCGCCACCATTCACAAAGCTTTGGGGGCCGCCGAGTGTACCGATGTCGACGAGCTTGTAATGGTGGTGTTGCTGTGCAGTTGCAGGCCTTCCCAGCGCAAGCGCGGTGAGTGAGATCGTCGCGATGATTCCGAACCATTTTCTCGATTTCACATGGCACCGCCTGGCGTGGGTATTGAGGACTGCCATTCCTACTGACTCATGCGGAAAAGGATGGACAAACCGAACATGGGGTAGTGGAAATCTACGTTGGGCCCGATTTCAGAAGGCCTTGATCCGAGGGTATATAATCGAACCAAGTTTCAGGTCCCTCGCTTTTAACGTTGTAGCTATGTCTGAGACCCACGAAGTGACCCGGCTGCTGGCCGAATGGGCGAAGGGCAAGCACAAAGCCCTCGATGAACTCACACCGCTCGTTTACCGGGAACTTCGCCAACTGGCCGCTAGTTATCTTCGAAAAGAACGCTCGGGCCACACCTTGCAACCAACGGCGCTGGTTCATGAGGCGTACCTTCGGCTCGTTGATCAAAGCAGCCCCAACTGGCAGAATCGCTCCCATTTTTACGGAGTGGCGGCACGCCTCATGCGCCAAATCCTGGTAGATCACGCGCGAAGTAAACACGCCGCTAAGCGCGCCGGCGTAAAGGTGCCGCTGGATAAGGCGGTCAGTTTCGAGCGGAGCCAAAGTCGGGATCTCATCGCTCTGGATGAGGGGCTCAAGGCCCTGGAAAAAATCGACCCTCGAAAGTGCAAGGCCGTGGAGCTCCACTATTTTGGTGGGCTCTCAACCGACGAAATTGCCCAAGCGCTGGATGTCTCTGCCATGACCGTGCGCCGCGACTTGCGAATGGCTGAAGCCTGGCTTCACCACGAAATGCAAGCCGGGTAGGTGTGCCTTGAATCCCGAACGTTGGGCTCGGATTGAGGAAGTATTCCATCGCGCTGCGGAGTGCGATCCGAAACGGCGCGCTAGCCTGTTGGATGAGGTCTGCAACGGCGATGATGAGTTGCGGCGAGAGGTCGAAGTGTTACTCGCGGGTGAGGAAGGTGCCCGTGACGACATGCGGGCCGCCGTGCACAGCGGCCTCGAAGCCGCAACGTTTCCTCTGGTGGGTGAAGCGGTCTCGCATTACCGTATTTTGGACGGGCTTGGCAGCGGCGGGATGGGCCTCCTCTACAGAGCGGAAGATATCAAGCTTGGCCGCCAAGTAGCGCTGAAATTCCTGCTCGAAGAGTCTGCCAAGGACCCTGCAGCACTTGGACGTTTCGAGCGCGAAGCGCGCTCTGCTTCTGCGCTCGAACATCCCAACATTTGCCCCATTTACGAATTCGGCGAGCACGAAGGGCGGCCATTCATCGTGATGCAGTTGTTGGAAGGCCGGACACTGCGCGAATTAATCTCTGCCGCAGAACCAGGAAAGCCGCCTTTTACACTCGATGAATTGCTGGACATCGCTGATCAAATCAGCGAAGGACTGGAAGCAGCCCATCGTCACGGCATCATTCATCGCGATGTCAAGCCGGCAAATATCTTCGTCACTACTCAGGGCCAAGTCAAAATTCTGGATTTTGGTCTAGCAAAACTTTCACCCCGCGAGATTGCGGAGGAGGAGTCGGAGCTAACAGCGCCCGAATCCCAAGAAAAGAAAGAGGAAACGCTGACGACTCATAACCCCCTTCTCAGCCGCACTGGCGTGGCTATGGGCACCGCAGGGTACATGTCTCCAGAGCAGGTGCGAGGCGAGAAGCTGGACACGCGGACGGATTTATTTTCTCTCGGCCTTGTGCTCTACGAAATGGCGACGGGGCAGCGCGCTTTCAAGGGTGACACTGGACCGGTGCTGCGCGATGCGATCCTCAAACAGACTGCGCCGTCGCTGTTTCAACTGAATTCAAAATTTCCCGCAAAGCTCGAAAAAATTATCAGCAGGGCTCTCCAGAAGGATAGGGACGCTCGCTACCAGTCTGCGGCAGAAATTCGCGCTGAACTGAAACGTTTAAAGCACCAATCCGAACACCGTTCTCGCTGGCGTGAGGTGGTTGCAGGAAGTGTCGTCCTGCTCTTGCTTATAGCTGTTTTCTGGGTTTATGGGCGCCGTCAGCGCCTGTCTCAGACTTTGCTGCAACCGAAGTTAACGCAACTAACCGTCAATTCGTTCGAGAACCGCGTCACCACCGGGGCGATTTCGCCCCATGGGAAGTATCTGGCCTACGCCGACATGAATGGGATGTATATCAAGCACGTTGACACTGGTGAAGTTCGACCCGTTCCCCTGCCTGAAGGATTAGACAGCAAGAGTGTGTCGTGGGAGATTCCGTCCGCCGGTTGGCTCCCAGACGGTGCCAGATTTATTGTGACTGCCCATCCGGCGAATGTGGAGGAGAGTGCTTGGTCGTCACAGAATAGCAGTATCTGGATGGTTTCGGCGCTCGGTGGAGCTCCCTATAAATTGCGCGACAAAGCCGTGGCATGGTCCGTTTCCCGTGACGGCTCGATTTCTTTCGGCAATAACAACGGCCGGCTTGGCGAGCGGGAGATTTGGCTGATGGCTCCCAACGGGGAGCAGGCGCATAAACTATTTGAAACGGACGAAAACAGTTCGATTGCTGGGCTGCTTTGGTCGCCCAATGGGCAACGAGTCATGTACATCCGGACCGACGAGTCCGGGGTCAGCCTGGTTAGCCGCGACCTTACAGGCGGTCCTTTGACCACGATATTCTCCTCATCAGAAACCAAGAGAATGAACGGCGGTGTGTGGCTGAGCGATGGGAGGTTGCTGTATTCATTAGAAGAGCCCGGATCTTATTTCGGCCGCATCTGCGACTTTTGGACAATGCCGATTGATCTCCAAACGGGACGACCGACTGGAAAGCCTCGGCAGTTGACGAACTGGGGTGCATCTTGCATGGACGCGATGAGTGTGACTGCCGACCGGAAACGCATCGCCTTTCTGAAGTGGGAAGGCCACGATACGGGCTATATGGCAGAGCTGACCGCGGGCGGGGCACAAATCCACAACCTTCGCCACTTTCCGTTGAGCGAAAGTTCGGAGAGTGTAGCAGATTGGACCCCCGACAGCAGGACGATGATCGTGGTGTCCAATCGCTCGGGCACCTTCGGACTCTACAAACAACCCCTCGACTCGGACTTACCCGATGGACCGCTCGTCAACCCGCCAGACGGCACGCGAAATGTCCGCGTGACCCCCGATGGCCAGTCGATTCTCTACTTCGGAGGTGGGAAAACGGGAGGCCCGCCGGCGCGTGAACCGGAACCAGCCATGCGGGCTCCGATCAATGGCGGACCGTCCCAGCAGCTGTTTATCGCTGCGACTTGGAGCCTGCTCGTCTGTGGTTCATTTCGCTCTGCGGGCTGTGCCATTGCTGAGCCGAGCGAAGATCGGAAACAACTAATGATTAGTTCTCTTCATCCGTTGACAGGTCGGGGCCCCGAGCTCACACGGCTCGCTCTCGATCCGAATGAGGACCGCTGGTTTTTGGACCTATCCGCGGACGGTAGCCGCTTCGCGTTTACTAGGACTCCGTCGGACCCGATCCAGATTCTCTCTGTGCAAGGACGACCGATTCAGCAGATCCGAGTCAAGGGTTGGAGCAATCTGCTGGAATTTTCCTGGGCCATGGATGGGAAAGGCTTGTACGTGGTTGCCGGCACTCGCGGAGGACATGTGCTTCTATATGTGGATTTGCAGGGGAACGCACATCGTCTTTGGGAAAGTCCTGGGGCTTCTGGGGAAACATACGTGAGACCGTCTCCGGATGGTCGGCACCTGGCCATCCAGAGCTGGACCACAAAAGGAAACATGTGGATGATGGAAAACTTCTGATTATTGTCTTGCGTTTAGAAGCGCAGCTGGGCTTTCACTTGGATCATCCTTGGAGAAATATCACCTCCGAAGCCGGCTCCCAAGATTCCAGTTGGTGGCTGTTGCAGGTAAAAAATCCTGCCGTACGAGGTAGCCGAGTCAGAACTCCAATTGTCCGGAAATCCAAAATTTGGATGGTTGAAGAAGTTGAAGAACTGGAAACCAATCCCGAGCACCGCACCCTCCCAATGGGGGAGGTTGGTGTTTTTCATGATGGCGAAGTCAGTGTTGAAGTAGCTTGGCCCGCGAAAGTGATTTCTTCCTTGTGCGAACGCCACGGCGGGGCCACTGCAAGGGCCTGACGGGCCTGGCAAGTTTCCAGTATTGAATCCCGTTTCGCAGGCAGACTGCAAGAATAGTGCTTGAGGATTAGGAGTTACGCCGTCGCTGAGCAATTGCGGGGGAAGGCAAGGAGTCGAAGGACTGAGGACGAAAGCGCCTTTTCCGCACGACTTTGCCGCGGGAAGTGGTCCCACCGGCACCGCGTAAATCGTTCCAAAGAAGTTGTTCGCGTTAAGGTAGTTCGCCTCTGCGATGTCGAAGACAGTGTAAGGGAACCCGGTGCGCGCAAAAATTGCCCCCGAAATCTGCCACCCCTTGACCAGATAATCCGAGCCATGGCCGCGCAAAGCCGCTTTCAGAGGCAGTTCCCAAACGTAATTCGCGTTCAAGGAATGGCGCACATCATATTCTGCCGGCCCGTAACTGCCCCGCAGATTGTTGCGGTCTTGCGGGAAAATAGAGCTCCCCGACGTAAAACCGAACAGCCCGCTATTCGAGACTTCATCGAACGCGTGGCCGTAGGTATAGTTCACTTGAAACATCCCCTGGCCCCAGACCGAGAAACGCCGCTCAAAGGAAGCCACCATGCCGTTATAGTTGGACACCGCATTGGTGTTGTACTGTGTCACCCCGCGGAATCGCTGGTCGGCACAGGGTAAGACGGGCGGGCTGCTGCATAATCCCGCGGGAAGCGAGCCGAAGCCGAAGGCGTTGGCGTTTGGATTCTGCGCCAGTTCGTGGATGCCGTGATGGCCGAAGTATCCGACGCTCACCGAGGTGCTGGCGCCAAAAGCCTGGTGCAGCTCAAAGCTCCATCTTTGGAACTGCGGCGCATGGACGGTCTTCGCCGCGGTAGTCATGCCAGGCGGGGAGAAGCCCGAAGGGTAAAAACTCGAGATCGTGGCCTGAATCTGAGCGAGGGTCTGGCCAGTGGCAAAGCCGTTGAGAAATGCTGCATTCGAAGCTGCTGCATCTTTGAACAGGCTGGTCTTTTCATTCGGCGTGAGGTTGTCGCCCACGATGGTATAGCTGTTGAAGAGTGGCGCGTTCCCGTCAAAGGCATCTGATACCGCTCCAGGCAACGGATCATAGAAAAAGCCGGCTCCGCCACGAAGAACCGTATTATGCGACACGCCAAGAGGCTGCCACGCAAAACTGAATCGCGGTGACCACACGACAGGGTCCACGTTCTGCAGGGCATGTTTTTGGTTGATCACGATGGCCTGATTGTAAGGCTGGCTGGGGTCGTGACTCACCCCCTCGAAAGGTCCGGTGAGCCTGGCAAAGCAGAGATTCCGGCAAGCAGGATTCGAATAGTGTTCTGCGCGAAGCGCTGCGGAAAGCGTCAAGTTGGGCCTTGCGTGCCACTCTTCCTGACCGTACAGAGCGAAGCTGAGAAAAGAAAGTTTCAAATAGCCTTGCGAGGTAAACGTTTGCTGAAGTTGCGTAAAGTCCGCGTTGGGAGAAGCGGGGTCCACGCCGCCCTGGTAGAAGGCATCGAGCGTTTGAGGGATTAACGTGCCGGTAGTCTGCGATTTGTTGGGCAACTCGCTCCAATAGACTCGCGCGAACTGTCCGCCAAATCCTAGCTTATGCTTGCCTGCGGTTTTCACCACATCTTCAGAAATCTGGTACTGAGTGTTATATCTCCCGTGGCCAAAGACGAACCAAGAGTCTTGCCCGCCCAGGTTGTTGAATGCCCCGAACGTGTAAAGATTCAAAGTCGTGGGGAACGTCGAGAGTGTTTGTGCCGGATCTTTCACTTTGAAAAATACCGCAAAATAGGAACCTGCTAGCAGGAATTGGCTGGCGGCCGTGGAACTGAACGTGTGCGTTTCGACCACTTGGCCTTGCCACCAAGGCTGGTTGATATCCACATCAAATACTGGACTGATGGCGTCGGTATACCACGCGCTGCGGCCCTGGTCGTATTGCAGTCGAAAGAATACTCGGTCGTTCTTGCCCAGGTTCCAATCGATGCGGCCGGAGACAAGGGCATCGTAGCTGGGCCGCCCGCGATCTACCAAGAAGTAATCGGCACACGGCGCCGTGGTGCCCAATCCATTGGGGCCGGTAAACGGTCCGCAACCGAGCGGGTCGATCGGAGTGCCCGGGATCGCCGAGCTTGAGCCGAACGCCGAATTGTAAAGACCAAAAATTTTCTGATAAAAGAGGTCGGAAGCGGAGCCCACGCCGAACCTGTTCTCGATGTTCGCGAGGGTCGCGGCTTGGAACTGAGGGCTCGGTATCTGCACAATATTGATTGGAGCAATTCAGAACCCGTAAGCCCTCTGTATCTAAAAAAAGGAACAATTTGTCCTTCTTTATTGGGCCGCCCACAGAGGCTGCCCACTGATTGGCAATGTCGACGGGGCGTGGTTTCTGGAAGGCGTTCAAAACAAAGTCGTTGGCGTTCAGCGCTCGGCCATTCCAATAATACTGCGCGTTGCCGTGAAACTGATTGCCTCCGGACTTCGTGATGTAATTAATGTTGCCGCCTGCAGCGCCTCCGAACTCCCCCGAATAGCCTGTACTCACTACCGTGGCTTCCTGAATTTGGTTTTGGCCCAACAATAGGAAAAGAGCGCCGGCCTGGCTGAAGTTCGCGCCGTTTTCGTTGTCGTTCATTCCGTCAATCGTGTAGAGGTAGGACATGCCGGACATTCCGAGAATGGAAAAGTTGGCACCGGCCTGAAAATCCGTCTGCATGATCGCGCCAGGCGCAGTCTGCGCGATGTACGTGAGGTCGTTGCCGGGATTCGGAACCTCGGAGATTTGCTTCTGGCTTATGGTCGTAGAGACGTCGCCGTTTTCTGCCTGAATGAGCGGCGCATCGTCCGTCACTTCCACTGTGGTATTTGCCTTGGCGATAGTCAGCGTGACATTGACCGTCACCGGAGGGCCCAGCAAAACGTTCACCATTCTACTTTCTTCTCGAAAGCCTTCCCGCGTCACACTAAGCATGTATTTCCCTGGGGCTAGAAAGAAAAATCGGTAGGTACCCTCGCGATCAGTCGCCGTTAACTGCGTGGTTCCTTTGGCGTTGTCCTTAATTTCGACACTGGCATCCGGGATAACGGAATTGCTCGAATCGGTGATGACCCCCATCAAACCGCCAGAGGTTGTTGTTTGGGCATTCAACCCCTTGGCAAGGCTGATCGCCACAAGGAGTGCAGAACAGAGAAGGCTGGCCGCTCGCATACTCATCGAATGACTCCAACCGATGCGATCGAGCAGGACCCGGGTTTAACAGTGTGCCATCATACTCCTATTTTGCGTATTGATTCCGGTCAGGGCTACGAAATAGTCTTGATTCCGACAGCCCCCAAGAGCTTGTCTGAGGAGTGATGGTGCTCTGTCTTTTTTTTTGCCCATGCGTTTGAAGGCGCGGCGTAAGAACTTCGAGCGCCAGAAAAGTTGTTAGAATTAGCGTAATTGTGGATTTCATCTTATCCTCCCCAAATCTGAGGCCGGAACAACCCTCGGCGCTGTTAAATCGAACCGCATCAGCGTCGAATGAGCCAGTTCGCACCTGGCGCAGCTTAGAGCTTCAAGATCCACGGAAGTGCAAGGCGGTCGAACTGCGGTATTTAATTCTAGGGCTTTTGCACTCCACTACTGGCTGTACTGATCGCAACGATGTTGATCGATTTCGTGTCCCCGTCCTGCACCCTAACCTTTTCACCCAAGCCTTTTTCCTCGAACGGTTTCAAAAAGTCAGGATCTTCCCAGGCGCCCTCTTCCGCTTCGTCCCAGCTAAACAGTCTGTAATCCCCTGGGGCAGTCCCGCGCAGATCGAAATGGCCATACTGATCCGTTGTTTGCTGCTTGTACAAGCGATGCTGCGAAGCATGGGCCGCGTCCGGCACCAGCACCACCCACACTCCCGGAGCAGGTAAACTGTTCTGATCAGTTACAGTGCCTTGCACGCGTGCCCCATGCGAACTGATCGTGATCTCCAGAGAAGCGGCTGACCCGCGCGCCACGGTAAAACCTTCGTTGAACACACTGGATCCGGCGTACGCTACATCCTTGATGTAACAATCCTTGGATTGGCCGCTGACATCCACGGTGTAAGTTCCTTCTCCTAGTTCCCTCAGCGTGAACGAATTGTCCTGATTCACACGCGTTTTGGCACCGAAGAAAAAATGCGTGTCCTCAGGTGTGGACGTCACGGTGAGTTCGTCTTTGTCCAAGGCAGGGCGGCCATCCCACATCACACGCCCGTTGATGCTCGTTCCTCCACTGATCGCGACTCCGAGCCCGTCCACGTCCGCATTACCAACATCGACCGCCGTGCGGGACGAATAGGCTCTCCCCTCGTCGAACCAATAGGAGATCAGCACGTACGAGCCTGGCAAGACCTCGGCAATCTCAAAGGAACCGTCCGCTTTTTGGACTGTGGCCTGTTGGTTAGTAAACTCCCACTCGTGGCCCGTCGTTTTCGGTACGAGAATGATGTTGGTTCCCACGCCAGGCTTGTGCGTGATGTGGTTAAAGACGTGTCCGCGAATGCGGTACACCAAAACCTGCCGCATCAGCATGTCGATGGATGGAATTTCTTCCCCTGCTTTGACGACGATGGTGTTTGCTTTCTCTGCGTCGGGCATCCCCGGGTAGTACATTTTGGCGTAGCCCTGCGAACTTGCTTCAGCGGGTTCTGCAGGCTCGTCGGCATTCTCACCAAGACGGTTCCACTGGGTATACAACGCGTTGACAAAATAGCGGCCCGGCGGCAGTCCGAACAGACGATATTCGCCCAAATCGTTTGTTTCAACGACCGCAGTGGTCGAAAGATTTCGCTTTCCTTCGGTATAAACCTCCCGCAGTGCGCTCACTTCCACCGAGGGCAACGGCTCGCCATCCTCATCCAGGATGTGTCCCGCGATGACGCCGGCAGGTACTAAGCGAAAAATCAAGTCGTCGATTTCTTGTCCTGGTCGGAGCGTAAGAATGGCGCCAGGATCGCCAGGTTTGCGCTGCCCGTACTCAGAGGTGACGAAACCGACTCGGCCCACTCTAAGCCTGTATTCTCCCGGGTCGAGACGCTTGAGCGCGAAGTGCCCTCCGGAATCCGTGGATGCGGAAATGGAATGAGTGCGGTCGTTCACACTTTGCAGCGTTATTTTCGTTTTTCGCAGCGGCTCGCCTCCCGCCAGCGTCACGACAGTTCCGGCGATGCTGCACTCGTCTTTTTTTTTCGCTGTGCTGCTGAATGTCTGCGCGGGAGCTTGCGCCGCCGGTGTCGAAGCGACGAGAACCCAACAGAGAGCTAGCGCGCGGAGGCAGTTCATAGCTCAGCCCCACGTTCAAATCTTTTCTTGGTCACCCTATTCAGAGAGTGGACCTAGTCAAAGCCATCGAAATTGTAGGCAACGCATTTTCGTTCATCGCTGCTCATCTAGTGGCCATTATCCTCTGGAAGGCGTCGCAGGTTTACGCGCTCGATGCGCTTGCTACCGGTGCTTGGCCTCGTCGGCGCCGGCCCGCTTGACGTTCTCGCCTCGCTACCAAATGGGCTCACAAAAAGCGCGGGTTGTGGCTGGCACACATATCAAACCGGGGCAGCAGGGAGGCCACTGTGGGGGGCACTCCATTCCCCTCGGGAGACAGCGTTTTGATGCAACCGCGCTGGGGGTCGAGGCAAGAATGGTTACTATGAGTATTCCTCTCGCCCGCATTCGTGGCCCATCTGCTCCCCTACACTCTGGTCCTCGGCGTGGGGGAAGTATTGCTACCTATCTGGCTCGTGGTGGTTGGCGTTAACGTCCCCCGATGGAAGGAGCAGGCCAGCGCAGCGGTCGAGTGAAGAACCACTCGAACTAATCAACATGCTTGATAAACGAGGTTATCGCCGAGTTGATTTTGGCACAGGGGAACACCGGTTTTCTGGCTGTCTAGAGACTTCTTAATTAGGGAAACTTCGGGCAAATCACCACCGCGCAAAGCCGGCTGCATCGTGCAAACTGCTACAAGAACAAGCAACCGGCTTCACTGCCAACCGCGAATGACGTACATTCTCGACGTGCCAAAGAAGCGAGAGCGCTAGTTTCACGTTGGCGACAAAAGTGGCGTCAACTTGAACCGCGGCAAAATTGAGGATGCTGTCGTTCGTGCCGTAACAGGGTTAACGTGATCATGGTGGCCGTCCACACTCAATCCGAAGCTCAGTGCGGTTCGCTCGCCGGTTTGGCGGTTAACGATAGCGTAATCGCCAGGCGCTCTTGCAGCGGTCAGTTTGAT
>Ga0306920_100004971_pt1 | contig 17100 bp, 13 predicted proteins | sample flu12Cox44000170_FD_204666 | JGI IMG/M metagenome (GOLD analysis project Ga0306920, IMG submission 204666) | Lab enrichment of tropical soil microbial communities from Luquillo Experimental Forest, Puerto Rico - flux4day.12C.oxic.44.000.170 (v2)... | ecosystem: Environmental > Terrestrial >... | reverse complement strand
ACCGCTGCCAGCCGTCGGCGTCCAGGCCGAGCGAGCGCTCCGCCGTGGACCGGAACGGCCGGCTGCGGCGTTCCCGGCTGCCCGCGTCGGCCAGGGTGGGCCGCGGCGGCGGGCCCGGCAGGTACGCCCGCACGGTGTCGAACGTGTCCAGCAGCTGGTCAAGCGCGGGCAGGGCCTCGGCCAGCGCGTCCGGATCGGCGTAGGGCAGCTCCAGGTAGGCACCGGCCAGGCCGAGGCCCCGCTCGGCGAGCAGTCCCCCGAGGCGCGCCCCGGTGCCGAGGTAGCCCACCGGCCCGAGGTCGATGCCCGCGTAGCCTGCCTCGGCGACCTGGTCCAGGACTTCGGTGCCGTTGGGCACGTTCGGGTCGTGGCCCACGGTGACCTCGAATGCGCCGTAGCTGACCGGTGCGTTCGCCACGGCGATCGTGCCGGGGGCACGCGCTGCTTCCATGGTGTCCTCGCTCACCCTTCGCTAGCCTCGCTGGCCTTGCTAGCCGGCCCTGGACGGCTCGTCCACCGGCGCCTGCCGGCGGTGACACTCGATGATGGACCGGCACAGCGCGATGTCGGCCAGCCCGTCGCGGCCGGAGGTGGGCGGCACGGCGCCGGTGACCGCGGACTCATGGAACGCGGCCAGCTCCCGCTTAAAGCCACTTTCATGCGATACGACTTCCTCCGTTCGCCAGGACCTGGCCGAGGCGAGGTCACCACCCTGCATCTCAAGGATGGCTGGCTCGTTGCGGAGGAACGGCGAGGGGAAGGCCAGGCGCAGCCGGCGATCCGGCGCGTAGACCGCGAACTCCATCTCGTAGCGGGAAATGCCGGGCAGGTCGATCCAGTGCAGCGCGACCGGCAGCTCGCCGAACCGGAACATCACGGTGACCGTGTCGGTGTGCAGGCTCGCGTAGTCGACCCGGTCCGGCTCGCCGAGCACGCCGCGGATCGTGTTCAGCTCGTGTACCAGCGTGTCCAGGAGCACGTTCTCGTAGACGGCGCGTTCCAGCAGGGTGGCCGTCTCGCCGAGCGCGGCCGTGATGCGCGCGTCGTTGTCGTCGCGGAACCGCTGCAGCAGGCCGGCGGGCGGCGGTTCACGGGGCAGCAGCGGGTAGTGCCCGACGTAGCCGGGGATCGGCGACTCGAACGTGGTCACCCGCATCAGCCGGGTGCCGGTGAGCCCGGCGGCCTCCTTCTGGAACCGGGAGAAGGCGGGGTCGTAGCGCTTCGGGTACCCGACCATCAGGGTCACCCCGGCCTGCTCGGCCGCGGCGACCATCTCGCGCCCCTCGGCGACCGAGAAGCACATCGGCTTCTCGGTGAACACGTGCAGGCCGGCCTTGGCCGCCGCGACCGCGATAGGCGCGTGGCTGCCTGAGGTCAGCACGAGCACCGCGTCGAGGGGATGGCGGAGCATCTCCTGCCAGTCGGTGAACGCGGCGGGGATGCCGTACCGGCCGGAGCATGCCTGGGCGCTGCCCGGTGCGATGTCGGCCACCGCGGCGATCTCGAATCTGTCGGCCAGTTCGGTCAGGTAGTGCAGGTGCATGACCTGGGCGATGAGCCCGGTGCCCACCAGCCCGACGCGCAGCCGCCGCGGCGCGTGCGTTCCGGGGCCGGCCGTCATGCGGGCACCGCCGCTGTGTTAGTCCGGGGGAGCGACCCCCCTGGAACCCCCCGGGGCGCCGATGGCGCCTGGCCGGCAAGCCGGCAGGCCCCATCGCGCGTGTTACCCCGGGGGAGCACTCCGCCTTCCCGGGGGCAAGCCCCCGGACCCCACGGCCCCGAACCCCAGGATGGCTTGAGGCCCCGTTCCTTCGTCACGGGGCCTGAACCCCGTCGATCGCGGCGCGCAGGAACCGGGCGGCCTCGGGGACGCCTGTCTCTGGTGAGGTGAACGGGTCCTCGTGCTCGATCGACACCACCCGGGCCCGCGACCCGGACAGCGCCCGCATCAGGCCGGTCCACCAGTCCAGGTCATGACCGCGGCCCGGGATGGCGAACGTCCACGGCATCTGGTCCGCGGGCTCGGGCCAGCGCCGGTCGAGCAGGCCGTTGAGCGCCAGGTTGCCGGCGTGGAACACGGTGTCCTTGCCGTGGGCGTGGCCGACCCGCTCCCCCAGCGCCTGCGCCACCCGGTGCCCGTCCATGCCCATCCAGAAGAAGTGGCTGGGATCCAGGTTGGCGCCGATCGACGGGCCCAGCGCGGCGACCCGGCTGAACGTCTCGACGTTGAATGCGCAGGTGCCGGGGTGCAGTTCGAGACAGACCCTGAGGTCGGGGGCCTCGGCCGCGGCGAAGGCGGCAAGCTCGGTCCAGTACGGCTCGATGCGGTCGGTCCACTGCCGCTCGTAAACGCCCTCCAGGTAGGGCAGCCAGCCCCCGGCCCCGAAATGCGGCACGCCGTCCCCCGGCGCCCCGGCCGGGCAGCCGGCCATGGCGACAACCCGGTCCGCGCCGAGCAGGGCGGCCAGCCGGATGGCGTCCCGCAGGTCCTCGTCGTGCTTGCGGGCCAGGTCCTGGTCGGGGTGCAGCGGGTTGCCCCAGGCGTTCAGCGCGTCCAGCCGGATGTCGTATTTTGCCAACTGGTCCAGCCATGCCGAGCGCTCGGCCGCGCTGTGCAGCAGCGCCGCCACGTCGCAGTGCGGGTGCGGCGCGTACCCGCCCGCGCCCACCTCGATGTCGGTGATCTCCGGCGCGGCCTGCCGCAGCCACGGCAGGACCTGGTCGAGTGGCCAGTCGAGGAAGGCCTCGAGTACCACGCCTATCCGCAGCCCTGCCCCTGTCACGTGCCGAGTCTTTCCCGGTGGTTTATGACCTGTCAAGAGACTGTCAGTATGTCGGGACAAAATGAACATGACGCAGGCCGGGATGGCAATGACACGCCTATACTTGGTCTAGTTACGCGGTCAATATAATGTTCGAACAAACAACCCTCGATACCTGCTGGATCCTTCCGGACCAGCGCGACGGGTCCCACAGCGCCGACGGAACTGGATGACGAGCCGGATGCAGGAACCCCAGACGGCCGCGGGCAATGTGGCCGCCCCCAGCGTGATCACGATTGACCGGACCAGCCCGGTGCCGCTGTACTTCCAGCTGGCCCAGCACTTCGAGGCGGCGATCAGGTCGGGCGCGCTCAAGGTCGGCTCGCGGCTGGACAACGAGGTGCAGCTTGCCGAGCGGCTGGGCCTGTCCCGCCCCACGGTGCGGGCCGCCTTCCAGTACCTGTCCAACAAGGGCCTGGTCGTCCGCAAGCGCGGCGCGGGCACCCTGGTCGCCAACGAGCGGATCGACCGGGATGTCGAGCTGACCAGCCTGTACGACGACCTGGCCGCGGCGGGCCGGTCGCCGGACACGAAGGTCATCCGCAACGAGGTCACACACGCCACCGATGCCGTGGCCGCCGCGCTCAAATTGCCCGAGCCGGCCATGGTGGTCTCGCTGGAGCGGATCCGGCTGGCCGACGGCGAGCCGATCGCGCTGATGCACAACTTCCTGCCGACCGGGCTGGTCCACCTGAGCATCGACATGCTCGAACAGCACGGTCTTTACGAGCTGCTGCGCGCGTCGGGCATCCGGCTGGGTTCGGCCACCCAGCGCATGTGCGCCAAGAACGCCTCTGCCGCCGAGGCCAGGATCCTGCACGAGAACCGCGGCGCGGCGCTGCTGACCATGGAGCGGATCGCCTACGACGAGACCGGCCGGCCGCTGGAGTTCGCCCAGCACCTGTACCGTGCCTCGCGCTACGCGTTCACGACCAGCCTGTCCCGCGTGGACACCACCGCCACCCTGCCCGCCGCCCCTCGCTAAAGCGCCTGGTCGCTGATGCACTCCAGGCCGACGATCATGGAGCGTCGCCAATACTCCTGCGCAGGACGCGCGGAGCCGTCGATCCGCATGAACCTAGGACCAGAACCGTGACTTCCCCTCAGTGCATATAAGGGTTAGGTACTCACTCGACATAGGATGATCCGCGTAAGGCCTCACCGAGGAATCGCCCGTTCGCCCGGCACTGGAGATAGGCCGCCGGTGACCGATGATCGTCTCGGGCCGCATGATGTTATCGGTGTGACTTGCCATTGGGGGGTTGATGGAGGAGGACAGACGCTCAGCAGTTGCGGCTAGGCTAGTGAAGCTCGCTTCACTCGTGCCTGAGTCGTTTGGCACCGCAGCCAAGATCCGAGACGAACTCAAAGCCGCTCCCGGTTACCTTGAGAGTCCGGTACGGCTCGCCGTCGCGGGACAGATTAAGCGAGGGAAGTCGACATTAGTCAATGCCTTGCTGGACCGCGATATCGCCGCCACCGGCCAGCTCGAGCTTACCTTTAATGTAACTGAGTTCCTCGGTGATGCGCCGGAGGATCTCATTTTGTATCTCGGCGGAGCCGACGGGCCCGGCACGCACCTTCCACTCGATCAGCTACGCCAGTTGAGCGCGAACGACCCAGCGAATCTGGAACTGCTTCGCCGCATCGCGCGGATAGTAGTGGTCCTTGACCATCCTCTGCTCAAGCAGATCGTCCTCATCGATACCCCCGGTCTGGGGAGCGTCTACGGTGAGGATTCCGCGAGGGCCGAACGAATACTCGCCGATGACCTAGACGAGGAGACTGTCGCCGCGCTCCGTCGGCTGAGGAGAACCGAGGCAGAAATAGCTTTGCTGAGCCAGCAAGAGGCCGATCGCGCTGACGCGGTGCTCTACATGTTCAGCCGCGATCCCGGACTCGTCGACAAGGCCGCGGTGTCCCGGTTCCTTCGCCATGACGTGCGCGCCGATCCGACCGCTTCGATCCGGGCATTCGGCGTGCTAAGCCGGTGTGACGAGTCCTGGTCACGATGGGCCGCCGAGGACGTTGATGTTAATCCTGTCGATTACGACCCTATTGAGCGGGTGGCAAGGCCGCGCATCGGCCGGTACCTGGCCAGTGAACCGGACATAGCACAGCTGTTCCATACGATAGTTCCGGTGGCCGGGCTGGTGGCGGCGGGCGCCCAGATGCTGACTGCTGAACAGTTTGAATGGCTTGGGGTGCTGGCCGCATACCGCCCAGAGTGCTGGGTCGACTGGTTCGAGTCCGCGGCCAACTTCATGAGTCCCACGATGGATGACCCTCCGTTGCCGTTGGCTCAGCGCAGGCAACTGATGCGCATGCTGGGTCCGTGGGGAATGTTGCTGGCTTGCGGGTACATCCGCGCCCGCTGCACGAAGCGCGAAGTGGTCGAGCTTATGGTCGACCGTAGTGGCATAACTGACGTCCGTGAGCTGGTCCGAGGCCACTTCGCGCATCAGGCCTACGTCGTGAAGCTCGACGAGATCCTCCAGACCCTTGCCCGGTTCCTGAGGCAAATGGACCGGGAGGACCGCCTTCGCGGAGCCGACGGGGCGGCGAACATTCGCAAGCTCGAAGACGCGCTCACAGATATCCGCGACCAGGAACCTGGCTTCACAGAGATGGAGATACGACGCGATCTGTTCCACGGCCGGTTGATGCTGTCCAATGCGGACACGGCGCGGCTCAGCCGACTCCTTGGCGGCGCTGGCCAGAGCTGCGCTCAACGCCTGGATGTGCACGAGCAAGAACCAGCGCTGCCCCTCCTGGCAGCCCGGGCCGACACGGAGGTCCGTTACTGGCGCCAATGGACCGGTGGCGGCGTCGCCAACGCCGAGACACGCTCGGCGGTCGCTGCGCTCGCCCGGACGGCCGACGATATCCTGTACCGGGTCAGGTTGGCGCAAAGCCTTCTCGCCTGGCGTGCGCGGCCCTGAGATACTCACAGTGTCAGAGCGCGAAGCGACCTTCGTGGCGAAGGCGGTGACCAGTGCGGCTGCCCGGACAGAAGCCTGAAGAAAAGGCGAGCAGGATACGAGAGGTGGCGCGCGACCTGGCATTCTACGGCGCGCAGGTGTCCGGTATTCCGCCGCCTATAAGTGATGCCCCTACCGCGGCTTTCTTCGCCACTATTCAGTCGGCCATCGACGTGCTAAACGAAATGCAGCGTAATTCCAACCTGCAGGCCTCGCGCACAAGCGACCGGGCTTCGGCAGACCAAGCGGACTGGAAGAGCGTTCGTACCGCGGTCGTGCTCTCGCTTGCCGATCTCCGGCACCAGTTGAGAGCACGCGATATCGCGGTGGCCACCGGGAGAGAGGATTTGTCCGATATGAGGGAGCTCGTCGGCTGGGTGATCGAGCGGCTAGATGAAGCGCTTGAAACTGCCGGGGCGTCCGAATTCGTCGATGACGGCAAGTTGAATGTCAGCCGTCACCACGTGGTTGGTCGTATACCGTCGAATGCGACGCATCCGGACGGTACCATAGCGTCCTCAGTGCGGTCAGGGCTGCTGGTCGCGGGAGAGGTGCTGACCCCGCAACAAGTGATCGTCTACTCGGATTCGGTGACATCGTACGGTGACTGACCTCGACCAGGCGCGTGGCGCATTGCGCGCCGTCGCTGATGAGCTGCTCTTTCTGACTCCGGACACCGCGGAAGTCCGCAAACAGGTGACCGAGGCGGTGGAAGGGCTCCTCAAGGACGACTATTCCACCATCGTGTGCGGCGAATTCGGCCGCGGCAAGTCGACCCTGCTCAGTGCGGCGGTCGGCCGGCGACATGTATTCCCGCATCACCCGGACGACACAACCGGCGTGGCCACCATGCTGGCCTGGGGTGCGGAGGAGAGCGCGGTCATCGTGCAGTCGTCTTCGGCGACCGGCGATCAAGATGGCGAGACCTCGCTGAAGTCCATCAGTCTCGATGAAGTACAGGAGTTTGTGACTGACGCACCGGCGACCGGCCGCGACCAGGTCGTGGTCGTCCACATGTTCGCTCCTTTCGAGATCCTGCGGAGCGGCCTGACCTTAGTGGACACACCGGGCTTTAACAGCCGGAACCAGGCACACAACGAGATCACCGCACAGCTGATCGGCTCGGCCGACGTGCTCGTGTTCGTAACAAGCTTTGGTGAACCAGTATCTGAACCCGAGCTTCGCGTGCTAAGGAAATCTGTCCGGTCCGATCAACGGGTCCTCTGCGTCGTCTCCAAGGCCGACAGTGGCGACCCGGAGGAGTTCATCCAGGCTGCGCGGACGCGCCTGAGCAAGGCGCTCAGCCGCCCGCCGACCAGCGTGCCGGTGATCGCTGTCTCCGCAAACACCGCGTTCAAAGCTTTGCGTACGGGTGATCATCGCTGGAGGGATCTCTCGGGAATCGAGGAGTTTCTCACGCAGATACACCGGCTGGGCCGTGCCCGGGTGGCCGAGCGTGCGGAATCCGCCGTGGCTGACGTCGGCGCGGTGCTGGAGGAGATGCTCGGTACGGCCCGCGCCGAGGTAGCGATCTGGGAACAGGTCAGCTCTGACGCGCGCGCCGCCGAGCGGCGCCTTGCGGAACTGAACAACGAGATCGGCCGGGTGACGCGGCTCCGGGATGGCCTGCAGACCGAAATCGCGGCCATGGTGCAACCCCAGATCGAGGCCGTGCGGGAGGCGACAAGGGCCCGGTTCGCCGAACTGCGCCTGATGGTGACGGGGGACTCCACGCTGTTCAGCGCCCACATGGACCCGGAAGAGTACCTGCAGAACTTCAAGGATCAGATAGTGAGCATGGGCGAGCACGCTGACCGTGAATCGCGGGCCATTGTGCAACGCACGCGCGCCGAGTGGTCGCAAGACACCGGGATAAGGCTTGGCCCGGGCCGTGCCTTGACGCAGCTGCGCAATCAGCTCGCGCCCACGTTGCTCGATGACCGGCGTTCGAACAAGCCGGGGGTGACCTTCGCCGCGTTGCGCGACGGGCTGACCTATGGCACGTCGTTCGCGGCCGCAGGTGCGGCCGTCGGGGGCATCGTCGTAGGGCTGCTGGTCCCGATTGGCGGGCCGGTCAGCGTCTCGCTCGGCGCCGGCATCGGAGGGCTGCTGGGGCACCTGGTCGGGTGGTTCGGCGGCGCACAGAACAGTGTGTCGAGAGCACGGCAGGAGTGGCGGGAAAAGCGCGTTCACGAACTCGCAGCCGACGCTCCAAGCTGGATAGAGCAGAACGCGGAATTCCAGGACACCTCGCTGTGCCGCTCCGGCGATGCCATCCGGCATCTCGTGGCCGGAGATTGCGCCGAGGCGCTCGACCGCCATCGCGACGGCCTCGAGGACGAGTTGCGCAGACTCGAGGATGAACTGCGGAAGCTGGAAGCCGCCGGGGCAGACGGCCAGGATGTCGCCCGAGCCCTCTCGGCGGCGCGAGATAGGGTCGGCCAGCTGGAGGATCTCTGGCGACGGTACACCGCAGCGTTCCGGCAGCTCCATGAGGTCGCCATCGCCTGAATGCCTTTCGTGGGGGGAACACTATATGACGTTGGCCTCAGGGCCCATCCTGGCTTGTGGCGTCGACTTCGGTATGACGACCTCGTCACTGGGCGTGGCCACCACCGCCGACGGCGTGCGCCTGATCGAAGATCCCGAGGTGCCGGCCGGCGTCCGCCACGACATTCCCACAGCGCTGTGCTTCGGTTCCGACAACAAGATCTACATTGGCACTGACGCGGTACGGACCGCAGGCAGCTCGCCCGAAGGGTATGTCGACAACTTCAAGCGCAACGTGGGCGAACCCCAGCCGATCTACCTACGGGGCCGTCCCTTCGCGGTCGAGGAGATGATCGGTTTTATTTTGCGGTTCCTCCGCGACCAGGGCAACATGCTCGGCGCCGCCCAGGCGGTTCGAACGGCGCTCACCGCGCCGTCCGTATGGACAGACGCCAAAAAGAAAGTCCTGCAGTCCGCCGCCGAGGCCGCGGGCTTCGACATGGGGACCTTGAGCCTTGAGGAAGAACCGGTCGCCGCGTATGAGTACGTCCGCACGCTCGGACCGGTGGAGGAGAACCGTCCGGTATTGGTCTACGACCTCGGCGGCGGCACGTTTGACTGCGCGCTGCTCCGCCCTGCGCCGTCCGGCGGTGCCCAGACCTTGCTCAGGGACGGCCTCCCGAGACTCGGCGGCGTCGACTTCGACTATGCGGTCAAAGATGAACTGGCCAGCCGGTATCCTCAGGTCCGCGAATTCCTGAACGCCGGGCTGAACCGCCAGGCTGAACTTGGGCTTATGGCTTCCTGCGAGGCCATAAAGAAACGGCTGTCCCGGTCGCCATACGTCACAGAGCAGGTGGACTTGCGGCCTGCGCCGCCCTTGATCGTGGAGTGCACCCGCGAAGAGCTCTTGATGGTGGAGTGCACCCGCGAAGACTTCGATCGACGCATCGCTCCGCTCGTCGATGCCACGATCGAAGTCTGCGATCGAATTCTGGACCATGCGCGGCTCCGCTGGCGCGATCTGCAAGCCATCGTGCCGGTGGGCGGGTCAAGCGCGGTCCCGCTGGTGCGCGAGGCCCTGAACAGGAAGGCTGTAGGGAAGGTTATAGACGTCCCGGAGCCGGAACTCGCCGTGGTTCGCGGTGCCACAATGCTCGCCCGGGCCGCCACCGTCCGTCGGCGTGGAAAAGCGCCCTCAGGCATCGCAAAACCGCTGGTGTGGTCACCGGTAGCCCGGCCGACCGAGGCACCAGTCGTGATCGATAACGTCAGGCCCTCCGCCGCGTCGTTGCGGCCGGCGCTTATCTGGCTGTGGATCCTTCTCGTTGCCTGGGTTGGCGACCAGGGCACGCTCGCCTTCCGGCACTGGCAAGAACTCGGTTGGTGGACCATCGCCGGGTGCTGCGTGGCCGCGGTAACGGCAGCGGCGGTATCCACCGCCCGCCGACGGTTCCCCGCAGGCCTCGACGCCATCGTGGTCATCGCCACCGTCGTCGCGGGAATTATCTCGTTCGTCGTGACCGCCGTCTACTTCTACCGTTCCTGGATCGAGGGTCACAGCGGATACGGCCTGCTCGGGTTGTGGTCTTTGTCCGCGGGCATACTGGCCTGGATCACAGCCGGTGTTGAGATCTATTGTGGCGCGACTGCCCGGCAAGAGATCGTGTCACAGGATCGTGCCGAGAAGCTCGCCAGGATCGCTGATGAAATTCGGAAGCCGCAGTGGTTCGGCCGGAAGCCAAGCCCGCCTCGTTTGTTCGAGCCGTTGCTGAAGCTACCAGCCCTGCGCGCTTTCGAGCTTTCCGCGGGGCAGGGCCCTGGCTTCCGATACGCGCTTGCCGCCGGCTCGTGCGTCGTGTTCGTGCACGAGAGCACTTCCGAGGACGACCGGCCTCGGCTCGACGCCACGCTCGATTCGTGGCGGGCAGCGTTCGGGTCAAGCCAGCGCACCGTGACGTTGCGTGCGGTGATATTGCTCCCTGGGCAGCGGGTCCCAGACATCACCGCCGACGAAGCGCTCAAGTTGGGGGCGATCCTGGCGACCGAGCGTACATTCGTTGACACGGTCGGGCCGCTGCTGGACGACCAGGACAAGGTGTATGTGTCGATCGCCGAAAGGCTTTTGGAGAAGACGGCGGCAGCGCCGCGCTAGCCCACACGCCCGCTCCCATGTCGCGATGCGCGAGCAGCGTGCCAGACAGGCGCGCTCGCACCTGGACAGTCAGGGTCACCTGGGGCCGACGAAGGGGCGCTGGGCGGTCTTGGCTTTTTCGTAGGCCTCGCGGGCGCGGCGGGTGTCCTCGAGGGCGGAGACCTCGGCGACCGGCACGTCCCACCATGTCTCGCTGTCCGGTGCGGGCACCATCGGGTCGGTCTCGATGTGCACCAGCACCGGGCCCGGCTCGTCCCTGGCCTGCGCCAGCGCGGCCTTCAGTTCCGCAATCGTCTCCGCGCGGAACACGCGCACCCCGAGGCTCGCCGCGTTCGCGGCCAGGTCCACCGGAAGGACGTTGCCGTCCAGCCGGCCGGTGCCCGGGTCCCGGTACCGGTAGCGGGTGCCGAACCGCTGCACGCCCACGGTTTCCGAGAGGCCGCCGATCGAGGCGAAGCCGTGGTTCTGCACCAGGACCACGATGACCTTGATGCCCTCGGCCACCGCGGTAACCAGTTCGGTGGCCATCATCAGGTAGGACCCGTCCCCCACCAGGACGTAGACCTCGCGGTCCGGGTCGGCCAGCTTGACGCCCAGGCCGCCGGCGATCTCGTAGCCCATGCAGGAGTAGCCGTACTCGACGTGGTAGCCCTTGGGATCCCGGGTGCGCCACAGCTTGTGCAGGTCACCAGGCATTGATCCGGCCGCGCACACCACTACGTCCCGCGGGCCCGCCGCACCGTTGACCGCCCCGATGACCTCGGACTGGGCGGGGGGCTGGCAGCCGAGGCCGTAGGCCAGGTCCACGGTCTGCTGCCAGGCCGCCGCCAGGTCGCGCGCCCGCGCACGGTAGGCATCCGGGACCGACCAGCCGGCCAGCGCGCCGGCCAGGCCGCGGAGCGCCTCCCTGGCATCGGCGACCAGTGGCGTGCCCGCGAGCTTGACCGCGTCCCCGCCCGCGACGTTCACGTTGACGAAGCGCACCTGCGGGCAGCCGAACGCGGTGCGGGACGCCGTGGTGAAGTCGCTGTACCTGGTGCCGATCCCGATGACCACGTCCGCCTCGCTGGCGATCCGGTTGGCCGCCACGGTGCCGGTACTGCCGACGGCGCCGAGGGCGAGCGGGTGGTCGAACGGCAGCGACCCCTTGCCCGCCTGCGTCTCGGCCACGGGGATGCCGGTGGCCTCGGCAAGCGCACGCAGTTCCGCGGTCGCCTCCGCGTAGATCACCCCGCCGCCAGCCACGATCAGCGGGCGCGCGGCGGACCGGATCACGGCCGCCGCGCGGGCGAGCGCCGCTGGCTCGGGGACCGGCCGCGGCACGTGCCAGACCCGCGGTGCGAACAGTTCGGCCGGCCAGTCGCGCGCCTCGGCCTGCACATCCTGGGGCAGCGCGAGCGTGACGGCCCCGGTCTCGGCCGGGTCGGTGAGCACCCGCATGGCCCCCAGCAGGGCGGATGGAAGCTGCTCGGGGCGCCAGACCCGGTCGAAGAACACCGACACCGGCCGGAACGCGTCGTTCACCGACACGTCCAGGGCCGCGGGGTGCTCCAGTTCCTGCAGGACGGGCGTGGCGATCCTGGTGGCGAACACGTCGCCGGGCAGCAACAGGACCGGCAGCCGGTTGATGGTGGCGAGGGCCGCGCCGGTGACCATGTTCGTCGCGCCGGGGCCGACCGACGAGGTGCACGCCCAGGCCGCGAGCCGGTTGCGCATCCGCGCGTACGCCACCGCCGTGTGCACCATCGCCTGCTCGTTCCTGGCCTGGTAGTAGCGCAGCGCACCGGGGGTGGCCAGTTCGGCTTCGAGCAGCGCCTGGCCGATCCCGGCGAGGTTGCCGTGGCCGAAGATGCCCGAGCAGCCGCCGAAGAACGGCTGCTCGGCCCCGTCGCGCTCGCTGCGCTGGGCGGCCAGGAACCGCACCACGGCCTGGCCCACGGTAAGCCGGACGGTGCCCGTCATCGCAGTCCTCCCGGTGACGTCAGCCGCGGGTCGGGCTCCTGGCCCGGCCAGGTGCCCCTGATCCAGCCGTGCGCCGGGTCGTCGCAGGCCAGCCAGGCCCGCTCCCCCGGCCCGGCCATCACGTTCAGGTAGTACATGTGGTACCCGGGCACCGCCATCGACGGCCCGTGGAACCCGTGCGGGATCAGCACGACGTCGCCATCCCTGACCTCGGCCAGCAGGTCGGCGGGCCGGTCCGCGGTCCCGTAGACGCGCTGATAGCCTACGCCGGGCCCGGCCGGCCCGGCCCCGATCTGGAAGTAGTAGATCTCTTCGAGCACCGACTCCCCCGGCCGGTCCTCGTCGTGCTTGTGCGGCGGGTAGGAGGACCAGTTACCGGCCGGGGTGACCACCTCGCAGGCGATCAGCCGGTCCGCGCCGAACACGCCGGGCATGCAGAAGTTGTGCACCCGCCGGGAGCACGCCCCGGCGCCGCGCAGTTCGACCGGGACCTCCGCCGCCGGCACGTACCGCGGGGGCAGGCGCTCACCCGCCCGAGCGCTGGCCACCGCGAACCGCCCCCCGGCCTGGCTGGACACCCGCACCCGCGCATCGCGCGGCAGGTAGGCGAAGTCGGCCGGGCCCGCGAACACATCGGCCCGGCCGGTCAGGCCGAACCGCTCGCCGTCACACTCGACCGCACATGACCCGGCCAGCGGCAGGAGTACTGCCTCGCTGGCCCCGGTGCCGAACGTGTGCGACCGGCCCGGCGCCAGGGCAAGCACCCGCAGCCCGCTGTACGCCCAGCCGGCCTGCTCCGGGGTGATGGACACCAGCCACGGCCCGTCCGCCGCGGTGCCCGCGCGGACGTGGCGGGGGGTGCTCACCGGCGCATCCTCCTCACAGCAGGCTGACCGCGGTGTCCACCGCGGCGGCCACATTGCCGTCGGCCGGGTACAGCAGCGACCGCCCGGCGACCAGGCCCATCACGTTCGGCAGCCGCAGCGCCTTCTGCCAGCCGGCGAACGTCGACTCCGGATCGTCGGCGACCTCGCCGCCGAGCAGCAGGGCTGGCAGCGTGGACGCGGCCATGACCTGCTCCATATCTTCCACCACGGGGACCTTGAGCCAGGTGTAGGCCGACGTCGTGCCCAGGCCGGACGCGATCGCCAGGGCGCGGATCATCGCCTCGGGGGCCAGGTCGTTGAACACCCGGCCGTCCGTGCGGTGCGAGATGAACGGCTCGACCATGGCCATCAGCCGGCGTTCGGCGAGGCTGGACACGGCCTGGGCGCACGCCTGCATGGTGGCGGCCGAGGCCGGGTCGTCGGGGTCGATCCGCAGCAGCATCTTGCCGCCGTCGAAGCCCATCCGCTCGATCGCCGGGGCGTCGTACCCGGTGAACCGATCGTCGATCTCGAACACCGTCCCGGCCAGCCCGCCGCGGTTCATCGAGCCGATGACGATCTTGCCGTCCAGCGCGCCGAGCAGCAGCAGGTCCTCCAGCACGTCGGCGGTGCCGAGCACGCCGTCCACGCCCGGGCGGTCCAGCGCCACGCACAGCCGTGCCAGCAGGTCCGCCCGGTCGGCCATCGCGAGCCGTTCCCGCCCGGCACCCAGCGACCCGCGGGCCGGATGGTCGGCCGCCACGATCACCAGCCGGCCCTCGGGGCCCATCACCGCCGGCGCGCGCCGCCGGGCCGCGGCCGCCTCGGCCACCAGCCCCGGCTGGCGGACGCGGGTCTCGATGATCTCGGCCACGCGGTTAGGAAACATCGCCGGTCCCGGCCATCAGGTCAGCCACCTCGCCGGCGGTGGGCATCGCGTCGGAGCAGGCGAGCCGGGAGGCCACCAGGGCTCCGGCCGCATTCGCGAACCGGATCACCGCGGCGGTGTCCCACCCGGAGAGCAGCCCGTGGCACAGTGCCCCGCCGAATGCGTCCCCGGCGCCGAGGCCGTTCAGAATCTCAACAGCAAACGGCGGCGACTCCACCACGCCGTCCGAGGTCACGGCGAGTACCCCGCGCGGGCCCTGCTTCACCACGGCCAGGTCCGGGCCCCGGTCAAGCAACGCGTGCCCGGCGGGCAACGGATCGCGCTCGCCGACCGCCATATCGCACTCGTCGAGATTGCCGACAGCGACGGTGACCAGGGCCAGCGCCGGGCCGACGGCCTCGCGGGCCGCCCCCCGCGATTCCCAGAACATGGGCCGGTAGTCGAGGTCGAGGACGGTGATGGCCGCGCCGGAGGCGCCGCCGGGGCCGCGTGCCTCCAGGGCGGCCATCGTGGCCGAGCGGCTCGGCTCGGCGGACAGGCCGGTGGCGGTAACCCAGAACACCCGGGCGGCGCGGATCGCGTCATAGTCGAGTTCCTCGGCCCTGATCTCCAGGTCGGGGGCCTTCGGGTAGCGGTAGAAGTAGATCGGGAAGTCGTCCGGGGGGAAGATCTCGCAGAACGTGACCGGCGTGGGCAGCCCCGGCACCCCGGTAACGAACTGGTCGCTCACGCCGTACCCCTTCAGCGCGTGGTGCACGAAGCGGCCGAACGGGTCGTTCCCGGTGCGGGTGATCACCGCGGCGCTGCGGCCCAGGCGCGCGGCCGCGACCGCGACGTTGGTGGCGCTGCCGCCGAGGTACTTCCCGAAGGTCGTTACGTCCTCCAGGGAGACACCGGCCTGCAGCGGGTAGATGTCGACACCTACCCGCCCCATCGTCAGCACGTCGAGACGGGCCGTCTCACTCCCCACCCGGTTGCTCCTGTTCGGGCTCGGCGTACCAGCGGACCTTGTCGCCCACCTGGTTCTTCATCCGCTGGCGCGCCTCTGCCACCGGGTCGGCGAGCAGTTGGCCCACGCCAGCTATCCCGTCGTGAGCAGGAAGTCCAGGCACGATCCGTCCTCAGCGATGTCCACAACCGCGCCACGCAGCACGCCAGAAGAGTAATCACTGCCCGGGTTCACGCACAGCGTCCGGCCGATCCGCTGCACACCGCGCGACTCGTGGATGTGGCCGTGCAGCGAGACCGGTGGCTGGTACTTCTTGATGGCGTCACGCACCGCGTGGCTGCCGACCGGCACGATGCTCGGCCTGCCGCCGCGGATGACCGGCTTGAGCGTGGCATCGAGTTCCGGGGCATCGTCCAGGCCGGTGGCGTACGGCGGGCAGTGGAAGTTCATGATGATCTGCCTGCCCTCGGGCAGCGACTCCACCAGCTCGGATATCAGCTTGGCGAGGTCCTCCTCCGAGCACTCCCGCTCGGTGCTCCACGGGGTGAACGGCACCACGCCCAGGCTGGCCATGGCGACCGGCCCGAGGTCGCAGACCGTGCCCGACGGAAACTCGACCCGCTCATCCGCGGCGTACACCGAGTCGGCGTCCACCGGGTCGTCGTTGCCCGGTGTGATGATGCAGCGCACGGCGGGATCGAGCCGCTCGGCGGCAAGCTGGCACCACCGCTGCGCCTGGGCCGCGATCTCGCTGCGGAACTTGCGGTCGAGCGCGGCCCCGTCCTGCTGCAGTTCGGCGAGTTCGGCGGCGTCCATCTGCGCGGCGTAGAAGCCGCGCCGGTTGATGTCGGCGGTGAGCTGATCCCACCCGTCGGTGGGCACGCTCACCTGTTTGCCGTCGATCTCGGTCCGCAGCTCGTCGCCGTCCCGCAGCACCGGGATCAGGCCCTTCCCGGCGAAGTCGCCGCCCAGCAGCAGCACGTCGGCCTCGTAGACCTTGGCCGCGGCCAGGAACTTGCGGAAGCAGACGTCCGAGCCGTGTACGTCGGTCGCGAAGAAGATCCGCAGGGCTCGTTTCTTCTTCGGTTTGCGTTTGAGCATCGGCTATTCCGGCGGCAGCTCGTGCATGGCCATGGCGAGGTCAAGCGAGTCGCGCTGCTTTCTGACCGAACGGGCGATCACGTAGATCACCGGGCCCGCGCCGAGCACGATGACCAGGGTCAGGATCGACTCCCAGCTGAACTTGCCATACACGCTGGAGTGTGCGACAAGCTCGTACACGGTGAACAGGGCCAGCACCGTGGTCGCGCCGCCGATCCAGGCGATCTGGCGGAGGAACCCCTTGCGCTGAGCCTCGGACATCGCGGAGGTGTCGATCAGGTCGGCGCGGCGCAGCGGCAGGAACAGTGCTGCCACGCCACCGGCCAGCAGGATCAGCGCGAAGAACAGGCTCTGCAGCGCGACGATGCTGCCCAGGGCGACCAGGCTGGTCAGGAAGCAGAACCCGATCCCGACGATCACGACGATGCCGATCGCGTTGTTCGGCGCGTGGTTGCGCTCGCCGATCTTGGCCACGCTCACCGGGAGCAGCCGGTCGAAGGCCTGGGCGAACAGTACGCGCGTGGTGACGGTCAGGAAGGCCAGGTTCACGGCCAGCTCAGCGAACGGGACCGCGGTCGCGAAGAGGATCTTCGTGATCGGGTCGGGCGACAGGATCATGCCGTAGCCCAGGCCGCCGGCCACCGAGCTCAGGCTGGTGATCTTCCCGTACGCGGTCGGGTTGATCACGCCCAGGTTCGCCTGGGCCTGCATGAAGGTCAGGCCGGCCCGCGCGCGCAGGATCGCCCAGACGCCGACCCAGAGCACCACGAGCACGCCGATGCTGACCGCCGAGGCGATCAGGTAGGTGCGCCCCGGGCGGCGCAGTTCGCCGCCGACGTAGTAGGAGTACAGCACGCCGTTGTAGTTGAGCACCATGAACGGGAT
>Ga0306920_100004970_pt1 | contig 17102 bp, 16 predicted proteins | sample flu12Cox44000170_FD_204666 | JGI IMG/M metagenome (GOLD analysis project Ga0306920, IMG submission 204666) | Lab enrichment of tropical soil microbial communities from Luquillo Experimental Forest, Puerto Rico - flux4day.12C.oxic.44.000.170 (v2)... | ecosystem: Environmental > Terrestrial >... | reverse complement strand
CTCTTTCTTAGCAGCGTCGATGGCTTGCGTGTTGATATCCGTAATGAATACGGTCGCACCTGCCGACACGAATGCGCGAGCGATCTCAAGGCCGATTCCGGAAGCGGCAGCCGTGATAAGAACCTTTTGAGCCATCGTGCCCTCCAAAGATGAAATGTCTCAGACGTGACTTCCCGAGGTCCCTACGGAGGGACTACGAGCGATCCCGGTTAAATGCGCGGCTCGGATATGCTATCCGACTTTTACGCAATCATCGATATTGACCCACCATCGACACCTTCGACCGGGAAGCTCACTTTCTCGCGCCGTTGGGCCGTGGCGATCTCATAGCAGCGGCAAGTAATGGTCGGGTGTAGGAATAGAGAGTATCGCGTTCGGGCCCAGCTTTTCGTATTCGACGAGGGGCTTGTGTTCGCCGGCCAACATCATTTGCTTTGCTTCGGTTTCGAAAGTGCTGACCGTCACTCCGACACCCGGGACGAACCAATGCGCAGAGATCGAGAGAATGGTCTTTGGCTTGGGGATTTCAGTGCCAAGTCGCCACCGTGCTTCGGTGTAGATATTCTGGGTCACGACATTCATGGGATTGCCATGTCCGAAGAAGATCGCGGGCAGCATTTCTGGCGTACTGATTCTCATATCACTCACGAGAACGCTAACCTACTTTGCAAGTCCGATTTGCTTCATGAAGTCTAGGTTGTCCCAGAAGAAAGATTCGGCGATCATTTTTCCATTCTTCCACTGACCGATCGTCACCATGTTGACCTTGAAAGATTTTCCGGTCGGAGCGATAGACTTCCCATCTGGAGTCAGCATCGGTTTCGTGAATGTTCCCGTCATAACTCCGGTCACACAGGTCCACTCGTCGGTGCCGAACTTGATCGGATGAGCAATAATTTTCGTGTCGGGAGCGAAGACGAATTGAGGCTTGAGTTCATCGACATGGTCCTTCAAGCCTTTCGTCTGATGGCCGTCGGGATACGTCACAAGAACATCGTCGGCGTGACTCTCAGAAAATTTGTTCCAATTTTGTTTGCTATAAGCTTCGAAGTCTAATTCCTCGAAAATCCTGAGGCGTTCTGCAACGGAATCACGATTAGTGGCTTGCTCTGGTTTGGTGCTCATCGGAAGTCCTTTCATCAGCCGGGCGGCCATCGGTGGCGGGCTAACAACGGAGGAAATATATAGTTCCTCGGTCGAACCGGCAATTGCCAAAAATCAACTGTCGGGAATGGAGAGCGATCAGAGAAAGCCGGGCTTGTCCCCATCGGTTCCAGGTTTGTTCACGCCCAAGTTGCCTCGCACCGAGCGCTTCGGCGAATCAATGAGTTTCACGATCAGGTCGGCGACACTCTTGCGCGACACTTCTGTGCCTTTGAACGGCTCGTCACGTTCTGTCGTCTCGTAGTCCACTTCGTCTTCGTCGCTCAGCCACGCGGGCCGCAGTATCGTGTAGTCCAGCGCGGATGCCTCGATCGCGTCGGCCGCTCTGCGAAACGGCGGAAGGTAGTCTCCGATCTGGCGGCGGTTCCATTCGCCGAATTTTCCCGGCACCTCATCGTAGATTCCAAGCGAAGCCACAAAAATCAGCCGTTTCACCCCCGCCGCGCTCATTGCCTCCACGATTGCCTTCGCCTGTCGATCAATGTCGACCCCCGCCAGGTTGGCGTAGATAATGTCCTGATCGGCAATCACGGGATTCAGCTGGTCTTTGTGCAGCACATCTCCTTGCACGGTTCGCGAATTCTTCGGCGCATTCTTCAGTTTTTTCGCGTGACGCAGAAACAGAGTGAGCTTCACATCGTGCCGCTCGGCCAACATCTCGATCACCCACTGCGCAATCTGGCCGCCCGCGCCGAGTATCAATACCTTTTTCATCTGCATCTCCATCCGCACACAATCCGCCTCGCGGTCACTCGCACTCGTGCCCGCGAGGGCGAATCCGTTTGTGACCGCGCGCTCAGGCTCCAGCGACAGCCCTGCCGCTCGATTTCATATGTTTGCCGAGGAAGCCGAGAACCTTTTCCGGGTACCGCCCGAAATAGTTATACCCGTCCCTGAAACGGTGGGTCGTATCCTCGATCCAGATCAGCTCCTTCTCCTTCGTGCCAAGCATGTCGAACGTCTTCTGTGCATCCTCGGGATTCTTGGTCCACGCGTCCTTGCGAACCTGCCACATCAGCACCGGCATTTTGATGCTCGCCGCGAACAGCTGCGGAGTCATATCGGCCGCGGGAAACGCACCCATCTTCAGCAACTCAAGATCGATGAGTTCCTGATATTGCGCAACGCCCTGCAGTTCCGAAAACGCCAGGAAGATCGCCGACATGGAGGGAACCAAGGGACTGCACATGCACTGCACATTTGCGAATAACTCTGGGTGGCGCGCGATCGCCTCGTACTGCGAGTTGCCACCCATGCACTGGCTGAAAAGTGCGACCGTCATTTTGCTGAGCCTGGGGTGGGCATCCACGTATTTCTTGACTCCCACGCAGTCTCTCCATTCCCAACGGCCGATGCCGCAAATGCCGTTGTTCGCGGCGCTGCTGTTACCGTGATTGCGGATGTCGTAAGTGAGTACGTTGTACCCGGCTTCGGTCAGATGCTTGTACTGAATCACGAAATCGATCTCTACTGCTCTCCACTTCTGAGACATTACTAACCAGCTGTAACTTACAAGCCCTCGGGCGGTTAGCCATGCACATGTTGCTCCGGAACCATAAACTCCGATCTTGTAGTCGGAATCCCCATAACTTGCTGTTCTAAATCCAGCTGCAATACCCTTGAAATAGTCATTGATTGCCCCTGCAATCTGTTCCTGGGATGGGTCGAAATCAATTGTGAAATAAATTGCTGAACCCTTTTATTGAAAAAGAAGTAACGCGTCGTGATAGGCGCTCGTTGAATCGTCTACTCCTTTTGTATACGAGAAATAGGCTAAATTGGTTGGTGATTGAACAAGGGACTCGATAGCTCCCCTCTGACTTTGCTGGCCAACTGATTACTGCCGCTGTCGACCTGCATGATGAGCAAGTAAGACGCAGCGAGCAATGGACTTATCTCATCCGCGACTCGATCTATGATACCTGCGCAAATGAGGATCTGGGAAGTAAAGGTCAGGTTCTGGGTGGAGTGGTCGGCTATCCGGAAGTTGAGTTCACTCTCCCAGAAGATAAGTTCCGGATGGCCCGTGACTCGTCCGGAATCGGAGGCAGTTTCTGGCTGGAGGTTCCCACTTTCCCAAACTGGACTCTAGACAATTTCGGCTGTCGCGCTCGGGAGTTGTTTATCGTTTTGCACCGGGGCGATTTTTCGTCGATGCATGGAGGACGGGCTTGCTGCGGGCTAATTTCGCTTGGTTGCGGAATCGGGCTGGCGGAAGACCAAACTCACGTTTGAAAGCGCGGTTAAAGGCCGGCTCGGACTCGTAGCCAACTTCACCAGCGATCTGCGCAACGCTGCTACTCGTAGACTTGAGCATTTGCGCGCCGAGTTGAAGCCGCCAGCGGGTCAGGTAGGCAATGGGCGTCTCCGACAGATAACGCCGGAACCGCTCGGCCAGTACGGAACGCGAAATTCCTACATCGTTCGCGAGCGCTGCAATCGTCCAAGGATGCCCTGGCTGGCGATGCATCAAGGCTAGGGCTTTCCCAACTTCCGGGTCACGGACGCCGGCCAGCCACCCGGTTTGTTCCGGCGGAAGCAGCGCGATATAACGTCGCAAAGCTTCAACAAACAGCACTTCTGACAACTTGGCAATCACGGCCTCGCCGCCGGGCCTGGATGCGTCCGCGTTGCCCACCGAATAGCGGATAGAGTCTTCCAGCCATTGGCCCGAGGCGTCGTTGCGGATATTAATCTTCAGAACTGGTGGTAGCCCGCCAAGGAAGACGCGGCTGAGTCGCGGCTCGCAAGCCATGTAGCCGCAAATGAACTTGGTGATTTCCCCGCCTCCACCCATGCGGGAGATTTTGAGGCCTTGAGACGATATTCGTTCCAACTCTTGCGCCATGTCCACCGCCTTGACGGCCGAACCGTTTCCCATGAAGTGGGGGTCGCCATGCGGAAAAATTATGATGTCTCCTGCGTGTAGAGGAACCGGCCGATCCTCGCCCTCAATATGCGCGTAGCCGCGGCCCTCGGTCAGCAGGTGAAAGATGATCACGTGCCCGGAATCCGGCGAGAGATAGGGAGCTACCGTGCGCGAGGCTGGCGACCGAAAACACCAGGGCGCAGAAAACTCGCCGTTGTAAAACAAGGCTCCGTCGAGTCTAACGGCCTTCAGGACTTCGGACAAAACATCCATACGGCTCCAAACTGCCGCGATCGAGTTTCGGCAAACTGGCCCGGACGCCGGGTCAACTAAACCACATACTACTCGCGCCCCAGCAAGAGAACCAGACGCTTAGATAAGTATCCCCTCCGCATCCTGCCGCATAGTGACTCCGTTGACACAACACAGCAAGGAATCAGTGATCGACCGCAATTCAAAAAACAAAGGAGACCAAACGATGTACGCCACTACGATCTCATCCGAATTTGTAGATCTGAAAGCTCGCCTCAAGAAGACCTGGATGGCTGGCGACTACGATCGGTTCTCGCGTTACATGGAGAACGGTGCGCGGGATTTCTACGAACGCCTGGATATCGCTCCCGGAGCCCATTTCCTGGACGTCGCCTGCGGCTCAGGGCAACTAGCTCTGATTGCCGCGCGGGACGGTCTGGAGGTTACCGGTGTGGACATCGCTCGCAATCTGGTAGAGCGCGCACGGGAGCGAGCGCAAGCCGAAGGTCTCCCGGCTCGCTTCGAAGAAGCCGATGCCGAGGCACTCCCTTTTGAGGACGCCAGCTTCGATATTGTGGCCAGTCTGGTCGGGGCGATGTTTGCACCGCGACCGGACCTTGTCGCTAGAGAACTCCTGCGCGTGTGCAGCCCGGGAGGGACTATTGCGATGGTCAATTGGACCCCACAGGGATTCATCGGCCAAATGTTCAAGGCAGTATCGAAATTTGTTGCTCCGTCCGAGATGCCTGCTCCGGTGCTGTGGGGCGACGAAGCAACAGTTCGTGAAAGGCTCAACGAAGGACTCTCGGATCTGTCTTTGGTCCGACGCCAATATACCTTCAGCTATCCCTTTCCTCCTTCGGAGGTGGTGGAGTTCTTCCGCCTCTACTACGGACCCACCACTCAGGCGTTTGCTTCCCTCGATGCCACCGGCGGTGAGAGTCTTCGCCGGGAGCTCGAGGTGCTGTGGACTTCCCACAATCGAGCGGGGGCTGGTAGCACGACGGTCCTCTCCGAATATCTGGAAGTGATCGGAGTTCGATCTTGAGTGAAGTTTCAACCCTGTGGGAGGTCTAATGAACGAGCCGCGTGATCTAATCCAACGCTTGAAAAAGAAACCCAATTGCCCAAGGGTGATGGCGAAACCCTTTCCGTTTACGACGTCGAGTCGTGCCCGTTCGCCTCGGGCGATATCCTGTGTAGCCGGCACGTTCTGGCTTCATCGTTCGGTCCGGCCTACAATGCCATTTGGCATCGCGATCCGGACGGCGATTGGCAGTTCTATCAAGATGTTCCGCCTCGGCAAGGCTGTGCGCGCTTCTTCGGCAAAGCGGTTGCAGACATCACTGTGCTGCCGATCGAGACCCAGTGGGACGGACCACGACGCCTGCGCATCGTTTGTGCCGGGCCGGATTGAGTGGCAGCTCGATCTCTGTTCGACGCTCGCTACCCGTGCGATGAACCTCCTGATGGGGAGCTTGATGCCTGACACGCTTTGGAAGAACCCAACTGTCGTAGGCGCAATGGCGACTGTCGCTGGCGTTGCCTTGGGGGCGGGTAAACTGCGGTTGACCGGCCGGGGGCCGAACGGCCAGAGATTCATCGCAAACCCTCGGTCGACTTGGACAGTGCCCAGCGCCAAGGTTACCATCGACGGGCGCAACCTTGGTGCGGTTGCGCCTCTGCGGGAGCAGCCAAAGCTGGGCGATTTTTGGATACCGCGCACTGGGCTGCTCGCCATCGGGCGAGCGTTCTTCGATGCCTTCGATCCAGAAATTCATTCGACAGCAACAAGTCGAACCGAGTCTGCTGCACCTGAATCATCAACAAGGTTCGCTGCCGCATAGTAATTGCGTCGACACAGCGCAAGCAGCAAATCGCTGGTCGACCAAGATCCAAAAAAAATATAAGGAGATGAAGCATGTCACCAGAAACCACTGCTACTCACAAAATAAAGGGCTCCGTAGGTCGTCGCGCGGAATTATTGGCGGATCGCATCGAGGAAGGCGCTGCCGGCTTGGCTGCCTTTGCGGAAGGGCTCTCGGAATCGGAGTGGCGTACACCGGTGTCGGGATCGGACCGTCGTCCTGTCGGTGTCATCGTGCACCACGTCGCCAGTGTCTATCCTATTGAGATTGATCTCGCGCGAGCAATCGCCAGTGGCAAAGCTGTCACAGACGTCACGTGGGAAGTTGTCGCGGAGTTAAACGGAAAACATGCCCAGGAAAATGCCGAGGTGACCAATGCTGCCGCGGTCGAGCTCTTGCGCCGGAATAGTCGTGAGGCGGCCGCTGCAGTTCGCGCATTCACGGATGACGAGTTGGATCAGGCGGCGCCTTTCTCCCTGAGCTTCGGCGCGCCAGTCACCGCGCAATTCGTCATTGAGGACCACGCACTGCGGCACAGCTGGCACCACTTGGCGCGTATCCGCAAGGTGTTGGGGCGATGACCTCGGCAAACAGGCGGTGCTTGAGATTGATGGGTGTGCTAGCACATCCCGATGACGAATCCCTCGGTATCGGTGGAGCGCTGGCGAGGTATGCCGGCGAGGGGGTCGAGACTTACCTTGTGACGGCCACGCGCGGCGAGCGTGGACGCTTTGGCGAAAGCGGAAAAAAGCCGCCGCCTGACGTTGTCGGTCGTGTGCGCGAGGCCGAGCTGCGGGAAGCGGCAAGAGTATTAGGCGTGCGCGAAGTCAATTTCCTCGACTACTGCGACGGCGACCTGGACCAGGTAAACGTCACCGAGGCGGTGGCACGGATTGCCCACCACGTCCGTCGAGTGAAGCCCCACGTGGTCATTACCTTTGGTCCCGAAGGCGCCTACGGCCATCCCGATCACATCGCCATCTCGCAGCTCGCGACTGCCGCGGTTGTCGCCGCCGCCGGGGAAACCGAGTCGGGCCGACCTCATCGCGTATCGAAACTGTATTACATCGAGTGGAGCCGGAAGAAATGGGAGGCCTATCAAACTGCGCTGCGCGGTCTGATCGCCAACGTGGATGGTATCGAACGAAGGTCGTCGCCATGGCCAGATTGGGCTCTTACGACCGTAATGGACACCAGTCAGTTCTGGCCGACCGTCTGGAAAGCTGTGTCGTGTCACAAGACACAGATGAGCATCTATAAGCACCTCGAACGCTTGCCCGACGAGAACCATAAGGCGATCTGGGGAACACAGGAGTTTTATCGAGTGTTCAGTCTGGTAAATGTCGGTCGCGCGCGTGAATCTGATCTCTTTGAAGGGCTGCACTGTTAGGATTCGCCTTGTGGCGGATTGGGGGGTATACATCGCGATGAACACGAAACTCGATACGTTGAAGAACAGAACGGCGCCGATCGAAATGGCCCCGGACGACTTTCGTGCGCTCGGCCATCAACTCGTCGATTCGTTGGCCGACTGGCTAGCTAAGATGCCGCGTGGGTTGGTGACGAGAGATGAGTCGGTTGCAGATATCCGACGCGTGCTCAAGAGCGAGCGTGGGCTTCCCGACGTCGGCGAGGGAGCGGCACAAGTGCTCAGAGAAGCCGCCAACCTGCTGTTCGAGCACTCGCTGTTCAACGGTCATCCGCGCTTTTTTGGTTACATCACGTCAAGTCCGGCCCCTCTCGGAGCGCTTGGCGATTTTCTAGCGGCGATGATCAACCAGAATGTGGGCGCATTCCGGCTATCTCCGCTCGCGACCGAGATAGAAGCGCAGACCGTTCGGTGGATTGCTGAGCTCATCGGATATCCGACCAACTGCGGCGGCTTCCTGGTGAGCGGCGGCAACATGGCGAACTTTGTGTGCTTCCTTGCGGCCCGCGCTGCAAAGGCCACATGGGACGTACGAACGAAAGGCCTTGCGGAGCAACCACGGTTGCTGACGTATGCCTCGACGGAGACGCACACATGGCTTCAGAAGGCAGCCGACATGTTTGGACTTGGCTCCGATGCCATTCGTTGGATTCCCGTCGATGTCGGCCAGCGGATGAATCTCGACGTGCTCGAGTCGCAGATCGATCGGGATCTTGCCCTCGGCGACTTTCCGTTTCTCGTGGTCGGCACTGCCGGCTCGGTCAGCACTGGTGCGGTGGACCCACTGCCGGAACTCGCGGCGATTTGCCGCGCGCGCAAGCTGTGGTTTCACGTGGACGGAGCGTATGGAGCGTTAGCGGCTCAGGTACCTGGTGCTCCGGAAAGTCTGCGGGCGCTTAACGAAGCAGATTCGGTGGCGGTCGATCCCCACAAATGGCTCTACACTCCCCTGGAAGCTGGGTGTGTCCTTGTGCGACGGCGCGACGATCTGCTGCGAGCGTTTTCTTATCATCCTGCCTACTATCACTTCGACGAAACGGCCATTAACTATTTCGATCAAGGGCCGCAGAATTCGCGGGGTTTCCGCGCTCTCAAGGTGTGGCTCGCCCTTCGGCAGGTCGGCCGCACCGGTGCGATCGGCATGATCGCTGACGACATGCGTTTGTCGCAGCATCTGGATGCGCTCATTCGCAGTCACTCCGAGTTCGAGGCGTTCACGCAGCAGTTGAGCGTCACGACGTTTCGATATGTACCGTCGGAGCTGAAGCCACAGATTGGTTCACCCGCCGTCGAGAAGCGCATCGATGAAATCAACCAGGCGCTGCTGACTCGCGCTGAAAAAAGTGGTGAAGCATTCCTGTCCAACGCCGTTGTCAATGGAAAATTCGCTCTGCGAGCCTGCATCGTGAACTTCCGCACCTCGCTTGTCGACATCGAAGCACTTCCGGCGTTGCTCTCGCGCCTCGGCGAGGATGTCTGCCGTGAGTCTGTATTGGGGGCGGGCATTGGCCCAGCTCTTCGCACGTAGGCAGGGTCGCTCTTGTCGTACTGCGGGCATTTCGCCCTTAGCCCGGCTGATTCGCTGTGCCAACGCGGCGATTGCCTGATCGAGACTTATCTTCTGCATTCGACAGAAAAGGACATCATCAATGGCGCTATAGTGCCACGGAATCGCACACTATTCTCAGCGATTTGGGACTCCCACACTCAGAAAGGGGCGCTAACAGGCGAATCGTTTTCCGCTTGGTCCCGCAGGGGCCAGCATATCGATTCCTTTCAAACTGGAAAGTATCTATGTGCGCGTAACGATCGGCTCTCGTAGCCAGTACCTCGATAGCAGATTCCGCCAGAATCTGCCCTAGTCGAACACGGACACCAGTCGTAGCGGTTGTCTCGACGCCTGTTACCTTGAACCGAGCACGCAGCAGTCCCTCGCGCGTGGGGTGTGGCTCCATCTCGCACACTTGAGGATTCGAAACGATGGCCGGCGACAAACACTCAATTGATACCGCAGAGCCCGTATCGAATTCAGGAAAAGTCTCCTGGAGCACCGACAATACGAAGTAGATCGACTCGCCCTTAATGATCTGAGCGTAAGGAGGCTGAAGTGAAAAGCCCTTCCGCTTGAGTCGAAGCGAAACATCGTTCCGCTCCGAATCCGCCGCCGTATCGTCTTCCGCAGAGTAATCTCGCAGAAACGCCGATGTAGTTCAGTGGTGAGCCCCACCGTGATAGTTGTAGGCGATCATGCCGCCACGATAGGGAACGGACCTGGGACCGTACACATACCCGTAGCGACCGCCATAATAGCCGTGATAGTGATAGTAAGCGGGAAAGCCAAAGAAGAAACTAAACGAAGGTCCGTAGAAATACGGATATCCGTAATACGGGTAGTAGGGGGGCGCGTAGACGTAGTAAGGATACGGATAAGGCGGCGAAGCTAGATAATTCGGCGTCTGCTGGGGCTGCTCCGCTTGCGCCGGCGGATAATCCGCGGAGTTTACGAAGCGGAACGCCTGGGGAGCATTATTCGTTTCGATGGTGACCGGGGCCGTAACTTGGAATGTAAGCGGCGTCTCGGGTTGAACCACAGTCGGCAAGCCCCTCGTCAGCAGAACACCAATGGTACTGGCGGCCGCACCAGCTGCCGCGCCGATTGCAGCGCCCTTGCCCCAACCAGCCGCTGCGCCGATGGCCGCGCCGAGTCCGGTTGTACCGGCAATAGCGGCGGCATCACGTCCCACCGATGTCGGGCCTTCGCGAACCAGTAACTGCGACTGGATTGGCACGATTTGGCCGTCCACGAGGGTTAGGCTGGTCAGCGTTAAGCCGAGACGTGAAACGCCCGACACCCTGCCTGCCTTCTTTGCCTCCACGACCTGGCCGGCGACGGTCTGGCCGTACCGTGCGACCACGATGCCAAGCACGGTTACCGGTTGCGTTAGCGCGGCAGAAAAGACGTCACCGACCCGATTGTGGTCGGAGGAAAGCGGTTCATTGATGCGAACGGTCAAAATCGTTCCCGGTTTCATTGTTAACGGCGGCGACACCATTGGCGCGTCCTGCCCGAACACAACGGTTGCCATGAATAGCAAGATCACTACGAATGCCTTGCTACGTCGAACCAAAATAGTGGTCAGGTCCATAGCCCCCTCTGACCAGCCCGAGATTTTAGTCCAGGAAAGGTGCAAGGGTTTTTATATCACAGTCATGGGCTGTGAAGATCGATTTGCTCCCTTAGGGGCTGCAGGCCGCGGGGCAGACCTATAGCCGAATGCGCTGCGCGCCGCAGGTTAGGGCCTTTCTAACATTTCTAACAATTGGAATGGAGTGCGGCTGGTAACGCCTTCCGCCAGTGAGACTTAGAAGTGGGGGGATGCAAGTTCGATCCCCACCGCCCCTACCAACCATCCCATGCTCAGAATGAGTTAGCGATTTCGCGGGACGGCAAAACGCGGCAATAAGAATTAAGTGAGCCTCTCGGGTGGCGCCTTTGTTCTGCTTTCAAGTTCCGCGCCCCACTACTCGCGAACCATCTTTATTTTTGGCGCTTCACTGCCTCCCGCCACCCTTGCGTCACCCTTGAATTTTCCTTCATTTTTCCCGGTGAGCTCCATTTGATACGAAAACACCTCGCCCTGTGAGCCTTTCGTTCGAAAAGAGAAGATCTTGCCCTCCAGCTTCGCGTCCACCATCTCCGCAGTACTCTGCCCGGTGGCCTTCGGGCCGTCTCCATCATCCACAATCTCGTAGAAAACCGCCGTGCCACTCAGTTTGCCGTTGTCATCTTTTATCGTGAGCGTGACCGCCGGAACATCCCCCATTTTCCCCTGCCACTTGCCTGCAATCGGCGAGTCCGTTGCCGCGATTGCAAATCCTCCCATCACTGCGACTGCCAATAGCACTGTTACTAGCCTTTTCATGTTTCCTCCTTCAACTCTTAAGACTGAACTGATGCTGTTCACCTTCTTTTTGGACCCTATCCCTTGCAAATGCGCCATAGTCGTTTGCGATCGGCAACACCACGAACAAATGCCTACGGGGCGGTGGATGTTCGTTCGAGCTTCCACGCTGCGGGGACAGGCATTCCAGTTCGAACCAGCGCGATTTGAAGGTCGGTCTGGTCCGCACCGCCCAACCTCATGTCGTATTGGATTGATTCCTCGAAATTACCGGCGATCGTGCTGATTTGTCCTTTGGCCTTGGTGCTCAAATGCAATACTTTGCCTTCTGGGGTAGCCTCGGAAATAGCGTCTTCCCCGGCCAACGGAGAGGCATCCGTAAGTATGCCGTTCGCACTCATCTGAATATTCACCCGGCTGACAGAGCCAACGATCTTGCCGTCTTTTGCCGTGAGTATAAGAGTGACAAACGTCTTGCCCTTGAATTTACCTCCCCAGATTCCGACAAACCGTTGTAGCTCTGCTGGTGTGCCGTAGGAGCGAGCAACTTGAACGGAAAACGCTGAAGCGCCAAGACAAGCAGCGGCGAGAAGGCAAGAAGCTACAGCAGTCTGAACAAGCCCCCAGGTCTTGTGTGAGTGGTTTCTTTTCTTGAAAAGATTCATGACGCGTTCCTCGAGCGTATTTGGGGATAAGAGTTCCAGTGCATAGCGGGCGGGAACGGAAGAAGACGTTGCCGCAATGGTTTGCGCAATGCTCACAAGCGAACGAGCATAGGCTGTGCGTGTTGGCAAGTTTCCTGCGGCGATCTCATCGCACGCGAGTTCTCGGCTCCGTTCAATTTCGGACTTGATGACCCTCGCCGCCGGATGAAAAGAAATTGGCAGCAAGATAAGTTCGTGCACAAGATTCGCAAGGAAGTCGTACCGGCGAATGTGCGCCAATTCGTGGCATATAGCCGAAAGAAGCTCCTGCTCCGAAGCATGAGAGAAAAGCCATTCCGGCAAAATCAACCGCGGAGGCCAAACGCCTACGACAACGGGACCGTGGAAGTCATCGGAGGACGCGATCGACACTCCACCCAATTGCAATGCTAAACAACAATGTGCCAAGGCGGCTGCCTGCTGTGAGGAAAGAGACCGGCAGCGTGCGCCCTTTGCTACCCGTTGCGTGCGGTGCAACGCCCAGCCCAAAGAGAATCCACGATAAATGACAAACAGGACATAAAGGGCAGTGAGGAGATGAGTCAGGAGGGGCGCGAATGCAACAGCCCGATGCCGAGCACCATTCCAGTGCGAGAGCGTGTCCGCTGAAGATGTCACGACGCCTGTACGCAACAACTGTGTATTTGTGTCATGGAAGGAAAGGGTGAGAAAGCTGCCGTCGGCATTAAGGGCGTTGCGCAGAGTGGTGAGAGGAAGGAGCGAAGCGAAGATAAGGGCCAGCACCCATAGTGCATGCCGATGGGCGGGGGGACCGTGACGAATCACTTTAGCAAGCACTATGGTCACAACGGCAATTAGGCAGGTCATCCAAACGACATTCGCAAGATAGGTTAGGACCAGGCACTCAATCATTTCCATAATCGTCATCCTTATCGCATCGTTCCTGCTCTTCGAGCCGGGTGCGTAATTTTTCCAGCTCCTTGGGACGAAGTTGTTTGCTCTTGACCAGACTCATGAGTAGGCTTTCCACGGACCCGCCAAAGAGGCGGTCGAGCATGTCGCGAATTGCGTTGCTTGCAGCTCGATCGTGGCTCAGTAGCGGCTCGTACTCATATGCGCGGCCACGAAGGGTGCGCTTGACCCACCCCTTGCGATGCAGCACGTTCAGCATCGTCTGCACAGTCGTATAAGCCAGCTTCGGCGAAAGGTTGCCCTGAACGGCCTGTACGTTGGATGGCCCGGAATCCCACAATACGTTCATGATTTGCAATTCCAGGCGCGTCAATTGCTTCTGGGGTTTGCCCATTTACAACTCCTAAAGTATTAGGAATATAGGACCGGCCGTTTCTCTTGTCAACTAAAACGTTAGGAGTTGATTCAATTTTGAAGCTCAGTCACCGGGCAAGGGAAACCACAGGGGCCGGATAACTGTTGACTGGCGGGCCAACAACTGCCACTTGCCGTTCTCGAAGAGGAGCACGTCCGTGAAACGCCGATCGAGTGTCGCTGCGCCGTACAGATGGGCCAATTCGCTGCCTTTTTCCACAAGCATTCGAAAGCGAGGATAAACAGCTCCTAGGAGTGTCGCTTGTTTGTCACTGCGTGCCCTGCCGGGGCGGGGCCAGCACCGGCTTTCCCTCCCGAGATGGACCTGAGTCCAAGAATGGTGATCTTATGATTGGCGAAAAAGCCGCTATTCCCGTTGTCGCGCAAGATGGATTTGACAGTGTAGCGAAGAGTGCCACCGGCGTCACCAGGACCTGGGGACTGATAGCTCCAGTGATCGATCGAAATGCCAATCTCCTTTACATTATGGTCTTCGCATAGGTATTCGAGATCCCAGCCGGTGAGCATGGGTATGGCAAATTGGAACGGAATATCTTCGATAACAAAGTCTTGACTGAAAACGCCATTCGAACCGACGCTGCCGCAGCCGCTGAAAAACCCAGGACCATCATCTGCAGGGAGGATCGAGTAGGGAGGCTGCACCACGCCAACGTCAGCCCCGGCCATGGCAGAAGCCAGCTCGGCAAAGATGTAGTCGCGCCGTGTATCGTTGTCTTTGAAGATCGCGTAGGGATCCCAGCTGACAAAGCCGGAATCTGCGTGACTGGCATTGTCCGGTAACGGAGCAACGGCTTGGTCGCCGTTCTGTTTGTTATAACGCCTTGTATGGTCGGCAAAAATTTCGCTATGGTCCAGATTATAAGCCACCTGCCGAATGTGATGGTCTCCACAATTCCACCCGTACCCTGTTCCGCGAGGAAGCACGGCAACCGTCTTCGTGTTAGCGAAAGCGGGATTTTGAATAAAGGAAAAGAAAGACGACAAGGCTGTGTTGGTATTCTTGTTTTGTGCGTAGAAGTAATTGTCGACAAATGTCCCATCCGGGGTGCAGTATTGGCCGCCGGGGCCGCCTCCTTGATCCACCACCGCATTCAAGTTGACGCTGTTCCAGGCCACTATGGTGAACGTGTAGGTCCACGCCATCCCTTGGCTATAGCTTTCGTCGGCAAGCAGGCCAACCGCGTCCCAGGTCAGGATATTCGTTTTGGTATTGGGGTTAAAAGCAAAGTTGATCTTGCTGAGGAAAGTGCCGAGCACGCGGACGTAGTGGTCGTCGGTGGGGTAATTCGATCTCCAGCCATTTAGGAAAACGGCGGCCTGATTTGCGTACAGAGGAATGGTTTGGCTTTGCTCGACTCGGACCTCTGTGTGCCCGTTCCCAGGATCGACCTTGGCGCTGCCGGAACCATGGATTGCAATCACCGTCCCTACCTGTTCGAAAACAACTTGGCTGGACTGTGCAGTTAGGGGAACGATCGGAAGCTTGTCGAAGTCAGAACATGAGAAGAGTTGCCCGAAAGTCGGACAAAAACTGCAAGAGGTCAAGCGGGAAGCAACAAATGCGACGATCAAAATCCACAGACCGCGTCGCAACCGTGCAGGATAGGTCCCCATAGCTCTCTCCTTTGCAGAGAAATAGAGTCTTGGGCCCGTTTAAGGGTATGCACCCGTGTGCATCAATAAGCTGGTAGTTGGGTCCTCGATTTCCAGGATTGGGCGGCTAGGCTATTGTTCGCGCACTACGCTATTTGAAGCAAATTGCAAAGTCAAGCGTTGTGGCGTGCGATCTACGTCAGTTTTCTCAGTAAGATTGACAAGAAGAACGAAGCTCGCGAATGGGCGGCGAAATTGGCTTTGATCGTGACAGTCCAGAATCCGGTTGTTCAGGCTGATCTGAATGCGGTCGCCTGTTCCTTTCGGAATGATCCAATGGAGTCCAGACACGAGGGTGCGTTCGGGTCTATTTATTGGAGAGTCCCCTACCGCCTGTGCAGATTGCTTGGAAAGAAAGGAAGAAGCTGGACGCTGAAATCAGTCAATGCGTGCTCCACAATATCCGCGTTCTCGCGAACTTGTCTCTCCATAATGGTGGTCCCTAGGGTAGGGAGGACTCCATAATGGAAGAGAACTAGTGCGGCGGACCTCAAAACGAAAACCGATTGAACTCAGGTTCTGAGCGCTTGCGCCTGATGACGCGGAAAGAGTCCATGTGGGCCTCTTACGATTTGTCATCACCGGCGTCTTGGAATCGTGAAGGTAATATCAGACGCACGCGGCTTGCCCGTGAGCTCCAGGTAGCGCAGATACTTCTGTGTGTTTGTCCTGGATGGCCATGATTTCCCGCTGCTGATCGATCTTCGAAAAGCGATCCGGCGAGAGGTAGATGTGCTGGATCGGAACTCGTCTCCGGTGTGATTTGCCGCAGCAATCCTTTCCGCGACCACCGCGCGCCTCCGTGTTCGTTTGACAATGGCGGAGACTTGAAAACGTAGTCTCATGCGGTAAGGTCAGATCTTGCTTGGAGGTGGAGGCTCCAGGGAGTTTCACTTACTCAACCAGGAGAGAAGGTAGATGTTTGTTCCATCCGGGTCGCGTAACATGGCCGCGCGCGCACCCCAGGATTGATCTGCAGGTTGTGTATGGAATTGGATTCCTCGCGCTACCAGCTCAGAGTGTGTCTTGTCGACGTTGTCCACTAGTAGGCTGACGTGGTCAATGCCGACGAGATTCAGGCTCAGGTTAAAGGCTTGGCGCGCGACCGGTTCACGCCCAGGCGACGCCACAAAGAGGAACAGCTTCGCGGACCCAGCTACCATCGTGCATCCGCGGTCATTCTCAAATGCCTGGGTAAAACCAAGCCGCTGGTAGAACTCGACACTGCGACCGAGGTTCGTAACGCCGATGCCGATATTGTCGACGCTCTGAATCATGCCGCTCCTGTTTCGAGGCGGCATTCTACATTAGCCCAATGAAATTGGGAACGGCGCGTTCGAAAGTTGCCGCGAGCGGGACTAGCGAGCCGTCTCGCGGGCCGCCGGTACCATCACATTTCAATCTAACGGTAACTTAACTAGGTCCATTGACCCGCGTAGCGTCGAGTTTCAGGGCATTCACAAAATTGCTCCATCGGGTAGGCGCTGGGCGCCGTGGAGATCAGCAGATCGAAATAGTTGGAGTTAACGCCGCCGCATCGCTCCAAGGCACGGCTTTTCCGGATTGGCTTGTCCACATGCCCTTTCCCCTTGTTTCAATATTCTTCCTGCCCATCAATCCTAATTCGAAGGACACCGGAGGCAACCATTAGATTTTCCATTGACTTCTCGTCAGTTATGGAGCGATAGCAAACTCATCGGAGATGCTACGTCCATTGATGCGACGGATTCAATCAAAATCACCAGGGTTTACTGGGATTTGAGGGCAACGGAGCGATGACTCCGGTATATCGATTTATGCGAAGGAAATTCTACTTCTTGAGTTCCTTTTTTGCCCGTTCCACAAGCCTGCAAGCCGAATTCAACGTTAGACGGGTTTCCTCCACGTTTCCTTTGCGATGGTATTCTTGAGCTTCAGTGAAAAGTTTTTTCGGCATATCCAAGAGGCGATCCC
>Ga0306920_100004969_pt1 | contig 17103 bp, 16 predicted proteins | sample flu12Cox44000170_FD_204666 | JGI IMG/M metagenome (GOLD analysis project Ga0306920, IMG submission 204666) | Lab enrichment of tropical soil microbial communities from Luquillo Experimental Forest, Puerto Rico - flux4day.12C.oxic.44.000.170 (v2)... | ecosystem: Environmental > Terrestrial >... | reverse complement strand
GCCGTGCCAACGCCGCAATTCGGGTGGCAGCCGCAGGAAAGCGAACCCCACTGGGATTCGTTGCCCTTGACCATGTCCGCGAAGCCCGCAAAGGTGCTGATAAAGGAAATTGGGAACCAGTCGCGGGTAGGCTCAATGCGGCCAACCTGATTGCTGACGTCCTGGGCGAGGTGCGACAGCGTGTAGCGCTGGCGCAGGCGGCGCTCCGTGGTGATGTCCTCATCGCGGCCAGTGAAAGAAACGGGCTGGAAGCTGACGAAGGAGATCTTCTTGGGGTTCTCCATTGCGAACTTCACGATCGAGCCAACCTGATCGTTGTTCACATTGTTGACGATGGTGACCACGAGCACGATTTCGATGCCGGCTTCGTGCATGTTTTCGATGGCGCGAAGCTTCACGTCAAAGAGATTGCCGATCTGGCGGTGGCTGTTGGCGTCATTGCCGATGCCGTCAAACTGGAGGTAGGCGTAACGCAGGCCCGCTTCGAAAGCCTTACGGCAGAAATCCTTGCTCTTGGCAAATTCGATGCCGTTGGTCGCGGCCTGAACCGAGTTGTAGCCAACCTTGCGGGCATACGCGATGGCATCAAAGAAGAACGGGCTCATCGTCGGCTCGCCGCCGGAAAACTGCACGGACATCTGGCGGCGCGGTTTGATTTTCACTGCGTTATCGAGAATTTCCTTAACTTCATCCCAAGAAAGTTCGTGGACGTAACCGACCTGGTTGGCATCCATGAAGCAGGGATCGCACATCATGTTGCAGCGGTTGGTGAGGTCCACGGTGAGAACGGAACCGCGGCCGTAGCGGACGTTCGATGAACCGTGCTTGTGCAAGCCTTCATCGTTGTGCGCGGGGATATCGCGGCCGGGAAACTGCTTTTCAATCCACTTCAGGAATTCGGCGTCGATGGCCATCATGTCTTCGTAGTGGCCATGCAGCGGACATTCCTTAATCATCCAGACCTGGCCGTCGCGCTCGATAATCTGCGCCTTCACTTCGCCGACCTTCTCGTGCATCAGGTCGCGCCAGTCTTTTGTGCCAGCGATGATGGCTTGGCGCGCTTCCTTCACGCAAGCCGGGCAAAGAGAGTCTGTCTGCCGGGGGAAGCCAAGCGTCGGCTTGGTCTTTTCCCAGGACTTGAGTAGCGGCTTCTCGGACCACCGTGGTGTGACCGAGGGATTGGGATTGCGCTTGTTGAAGTATTGGATGGAATCAAAGGTGATCCTCGCCGTTTTGCAAACGACCCAGTCAAGCGACCGGAACAAATTCGTACTGAGAGAATTAGGCATACGAGCCACAGCCTCACTTTCCTAAGTTCGTGCCCAAATCCGAGATTCAGTTTGTCGTACTAAATGAGCCTAGCTGAAACAGCCCCCAAGGCCCTTTTTAGGCTAGCACGCACCAGCGTGCAGACCTAAGTCTTTGAACACGTATAGTTTGACGGGGTAACGGGGGAGACGCCAGAAAGATGCGGGGAACGGTCGAAAATGGGGTCTAAACGGCATAAGAGGCCACTGAGCGGGGTATGTGGGGTTCCAGGATGGGGTTTACTCTCTGGGCGCAGGTGCAAAGACTTTCCCAATTCGGGGCTCGATACCGAAAAGAGGCTTACTCGTTGAGCGTGGGACGCAACACCGCGACTAGGAAATGAGCGAAGTGGGAAGCACCGTCGTCCATTTGCAGCCAGCGGACCACGCAATGGTCAGAGAGGTACTTGGCCACGCGTGATTCGGCTATCCCGAGATGCGCCGCGAGCTGCGGTTTGATGGAAGACTCGGCGCGGCGTGCGGATCCGCCTCGCAAAAGGTTAGGAATCGCCACGCGAAGGGTCTGGCAGGACTCCACGTAGTAATACGTCGTGAGGTCAGAGTCGGTGAGGATCCAGACACCAGGGCCAGCCGGAGCGCGATCGGCATCTTCTAGTTTGGCAGGGGCGCTGGCCAAAAGGCGGCGAAAGTTCATTTCCAGTTGCGAGAGACGGGAAGAAAGACCCGGGTCGCCCGAGCGTCCGCGCAGGCTGGGCGCGGGAGAATCGACGGCGTTATCGAGCGCCCGCGACTCGGCGACACGTTCTGGAGTTTCCTCCGCGACAGGTGGCGAAGGAGTCGCCGTAACAAATCGAGATTCCCGCCGCAAGGGAGTTGGCTGCGAGCGCCGGCCACCGCGTTGGTGTTCTCGGCCGCCACGGCGTCCCCGGCGATGCCGCTTTTCAAGACCGCGCGGCGTGTCATTGGCACAGGTGACCGCTTCGGCTTCTGCAGGAGAGGCAGCAGTCTCTTCCGCGACGGGTGGAATTTCCGGAGTGGAGGTTCTTGCGGGCTCGACAGCCGGTTCAGGGCGCGGCGAGAGAGCAGGAACTTCCGCAGCAACCGTTGCTCCCAAACGCGTGGCGCTTTCCTGCGCCTTGGTTTTCCAGTCGGAACGGCGGAAGCGTTCGGCCGCGGTCAAATACCATTTTCCCGCGGCGTCTGTGTTGCCGGTGGATTCGAAGAAGCGCGCCAGTTCGAAAGCGACCATGGCGTCGCGCGTCTTGGAGAATAACACGGTCAATTGCGCGGCGGGATCTTTTCCAGTGCGTGCCCTGCGGATGCGTGCGGTGATCTGCTTCCAATCAGCCATATCGTGAGACGCATTCTAGCAGTGAATCGCAGCTTCTGCCAACGTGAGGCGGAGCGCCACGGATCGGGCCTGGAGCGGGATGTTTGCACCTTCAGTCGGTCCCGTTCTCGTTGGCTCAAGGCAATACGCTCCATTTCCATGGGGCCCCCAGGCCTCCATGAAAGCGGACACTTCTACGTTGCACAAACCGGACATTCTCACTTTGCAGCGACACGGGATGTTTACTGATTGACGTCAACCGGAGGGAGAAGCATGCCTTGGCTGACGCCCGAGGAGGATGACATGCAAGGCCTGCGCGGATTTTTCGCGACCGTACTGGCAGCCAGTTTTGCGACCGTGCCCGTATGGGCGGGGCCGGCCACGGCGCTCGGCACCGTGATTGCCGCTGACCGCGCCCATGTGGGGCAGGCGTCCGCGGAAGTCGGGACGACCGTGTTTGGCGGGGACCGGCTAAGTACCGAAGCGCAGGGTAGCGTGCAAGTACGCTCGGGAGCGGCGCGTTTGCTGCTGCTGAGCGCGAGCAGCGCTGTGGTAAACGACAACGAAGGCGCGCCATCGGCGAAGCTTCTGAACGGCACCGCTACTTCTTCGACGGGCAATGCCCATGCCTTCACGCTATATGCGTCCACAGCCGCTATCCGAGCGGCCACAGATGCACCCACGATCGGACAAGTGACCTACATCAACGAAAAAGATCTGCTCGTGAAAGCGACGCGCGGGGGACTTTTGGTCACCGTTGAAGATGAAACGCAGGTGATCCCGGAGGGAACTTCTTATCGCGTGCTACTGGATCCCCAGGGTCCCGCAGGTGGAGCGCCCGGTGGTCGCGGCGGACCACCGCTTAAGGCAGGCCGCAGCCGGTTCCTCTTCGTCGCCACGGTGACAACGGCAGTGGTGACCGGGTTTTTCATTTCCGAAGCGCCAGAGAGCGCCAGCCGTCCGTAATCTAGATGGAGGTAAATCAAAATTCGACATTGGATGGTCATCGCAAAGAAGATGCGGTGGCCGTTTCGATTTTCGGGCGGCTTAGAGAACGGCGATTACTTCGATTTCGACCAAAGCGTCCTTGGGGAGGCGCGCTGCCTGCACGGTCGAGCGAGCCGGCGGCGCTGTGGGGAAATATCGCGCATAGATTTCATTCATCGCCGCAAAATCGTTCATGTCCTTGAGGAAAACCGTGGTCTTCACCGTGTGAGTGAGGGGAACGCCGCTGGCCTCCAGGATCTCCTTCAGGTTCTCGAGGACTCGTTCGGTCTGCTGGTGAATTTCCGTGCCGACAAATTCTCCCGTCTTGGGGTCAAGCGCCACCTGGCCAGAGACGAAGAGGAATCCATTGGCTTTAATCGCCTGCGAATAGGGTCCGATCGGTTTCGGGCCGCGGTCGGTCAGAACGATATCTTTCATGATGTGCTCTCCTGAGTTGCGAAGGGAAAAGGATAGCAGAAGAGCGAGCGGGTCCGCAGGTCAGCGCGAGCGGCGACCACGAGTACGAACGAAACCGGTATTCGAATGGTTGCGGTTGGCTTCCCGCTGGGCGATGAAGTTTTCCGCCTGCTTGTCTGAAAGACCCTTGTCTACAAGCTCCAGAATCTGCTTTTCGGTCATCCCGGTGTTCTTGAGGCGGCCGATTTGTTCGCTCGTGAGTGTGGGCAGTCCCTGCAAACGCCGGTGAAGGATTTCCTGAACCGTCGGATTGGACATGCCAATGAGTTTGAGCGTCACGGCTTCCCCGCTGAGGATATCGATCTGATCCGATTGCGCCATTTCCAGGATCTGGGGATCGCTATACCCCGCGCGGGACAAATTGACGGCGGCGTCACCGCTGGAGAATTCCTGGTGATGATCCCGCGCCGCCTTCAAGAGTGAGAGGCATAGATCATCGCTGGCGCCGGCTTGCTTAACCTTCGTGAGCTGGGCGATTTCCGCATTGCTAACCTTGAGTTTCTTGAGCTGATCGAGGCTCGACGACCACATGCCGGACTGGTCCAGCGGAGTATAGTCTGTCTCCGGATGTTTTGCGCACCCGACCATCAACAGAAAGAAAGCGCTGAGAACCAAGAGAGATTGCCGCATGCATCCATTGTAAGAGGGACAAGCGCGCCGGACAGATGCTGTGCCTTCGTTGATACCGGACCTAAGGGCAAGTCGGATTACACCTGGTAAATGCGTTCGACTCCGTAGACCCCGCTGATCCGGCGGATGTTGGAAAGGATGGACTCCAACTGGCGCTTGTCAGAGATTTCGAGGCTCGCTTCAATGCGGGCATTCTGGCGGTCCGGCCGGCTGTCCAGGGAACGGATGTTGGAGCCGGCGTCGCTGATGACCGCGGTGATTTCCGCGAGAAGACCCGGACGATCCTTGGCGCGCACCAGGAGTTCCACCGGGAAAGTAGCGGCACTTTCGCTGCCCCATTCCACGGTGATGCGGCGCTCCGTCTGATAAAGCAGGTTCTGCACGTTGGGACACGCCCGCGTGTGCACGGCCACGCCGCGGCCGCGCGTAACGTAGCCGACAATGTCATCCCCAGGAATGGGGTTGCAGCACTTGGCCCGGAACACCAGCAGGTCGTCTTGCCCGCGGACGATCAAGGGAGCTTCGCCAAATCCCAGCATGCGCTTGACGGTCTTTACGAGCGTGGGCTTGGCGTCTTCGGTAGGCCTGTCAGATTCCTTTGAGGGCTCTCCGAAATAGCGAGCCAGGACCTGCCGCGCGGAATACTTTCCAAATCCAACGGCGGCGAAAAGATCTTCTGGCCGGGAAAGGCCGTACTCGGTAGCAAGCTTCTGCAAATCTTCACTGGGAATTTTCTTCAAACCCTTGGGGAAATTCCGGGCCTCGTTTTCCAGAAGACGCTTGCCCATCTCGGTGGCCTCTTCACGCTCCTGCGTATTGATGAAGTGGCGGATCTTACTTTTCGCGTGAGAGGATTTCACGAAGCTCAGCCAATCGCGGCTCGGCTTGTGGCCTTTCTGCGTGAGGATTTCCACAACGTCGCCGCTGACAATTTCATGGCGGAGAGAAACCATCTGGCCATTCACTTTGGCGCCGACGCACTGGTTTCCCACCTCGGTGTGCACCGAGTAGGCAAAGTCCACCGGAGTGGCACCCCTGGGCAGTTCGAGAACGCGCCCTTTCGGCGTAAAGGCATAAACCTCGACGGGCGCAAGATCCACTTTTAGCGTCGAGAGAAATTCGCCGGGCTCCTGGAGTTCCTGAGACCATTCAATCAACTGTCGCATCCAGGTAATGCGCTGATCGTCGCCGGTGGAGACGGGCTTGCCATCCTTATACTTCCAGTGGGCGGCCACGCCTTCCTCGGCGATACGATGCATCTCCTGGGTGCGAATCTGGATTTCGAAGGGCTGCCCGCCGTGAATCACCGTGGTGTGCAAGGACTGGTAGAGATTGGGGCGCGGCATGGCGATGTTATCTTTAAAACGGCCGGGCACGGGCCGCCAGATATGATGCACGACGCCGAGCGCGGAGTAGCAATTGCGCTCGGAATCGGTGATGACCCGCACCGCGAGCAGGTCATAGACCTGATCGAGGCTGCGTTCCTGGCGGACGATTTTGCGGTGCAACGAGTGCAAGCCCTTGACGCGCGCCTCAAGTTCCGCAGGAATGCCATTCTCCACCAGTTTGGTGCGGATGGTGTTTTGCACGTCTTCGAGAAATCTTTTGTGGGCTGGGGCCTTCTCGCTGACTTCCTTCTGCAAGGAAAAATAGGCATCCGGTTCGAGGTAACGGAAAGCAAGGTCTTCCAGTTCGCCCTTGATGATGGCCATGCCGAGCCGGTGGGCGATGGGGGCATAGATGTCCATGGTTTCCCGGGCGATGCGCTGCTGCTTGGCTGGCTCCAAGAATTCGAGGGTGCGCATGTTGTGGAGCCGGTCCGCCAGCTTGACCAGCACGACGCGAACGTCGTGGACCATGGCTAGCAGCATCTTGCGGACGTTCTCGGCCTGGCGCGCCTCCGGAGCCATCATGTTGAGGCGGCCAATCTTGGTAACGCCTTCCACGAGGCGCGCGACCTCCTCGCCAAAACGTTCTTCCAGGCGGGAAACTGGAAACTCCGTGTCTTCGATCACGTCGTGGAGCAGGGCGGCGGCCAGAGTCGTGGCGTCAAGTCGCATGTCCGCCAGGATGTGCGCAACCTCAAGAAGATGGGAGACGTAAGGGTCGCCGGAATTGCGGAACTGGTCGCGGTGGCGCTCCGCCGCAATCGTATAAGCACGGTGGACCAGCCACGGATCATCCGAGGGCCGGTTCTTGCGCAACTTCTCGAGGAGCTCTTCCAGGCGTGCGTTGAGGAGTCGCTCGGTACGGTCGCGGTTGAAGTTCAGCGGCAGATTGCCAGGCGACGGCATGCTCTAGTGTACGCCGGGGAGCGGCATTGGGGGAAGGGTGCTACCGCGGAAGCGCCGAAGACCACCTAATTGGGTGCCGAGCGCCTAGATGTGTCACTCGCCCTCCGCCTAAATGCGACTGGCGGGTGGCGCAGAGAATTTGGGCGGAAATTCCTTGCGGGAAGCGGCATCCGTGGACAACTTATTTGCGCACAATTCAATACTGTGATGCGCAACCCATTGCGATGCGATTACGGGCGAGGTGACCTCCACTTCGCAAAAGCAAAGGGCCCCGACCGCAAATCGAGGCCCTGGGAAGAGCGATTCAACAGTTCGTCAGGAGGCCGGCTTCTCCGGTTCCGCGGCGCGCTTCTGCTTGATTTCCTTTACCTTGTCGAGGAGATCGTCTGCCTGCTTGGTGAGAGCGTCGCGCTCCGCGGTGGACTCCACCATATCGGCTTTTCGGCGGTAGAGAAGGTTCAGATAGGTCATCGCGTCGTCGTAGTCGGGCTTCAGCCTGATGGCCGTCTCGAGGCTCTTGATGCCATCTTCCACCAATGCGCCAAACTTCTCGGCGTAAGCCTTACGCACGTCGGGAGGAAGCGGGTCCGTGTCCTTCACTTGCTTATTGATATGCGCCTTGTTGTACTCGGCGCGCATTTCGGTGTTGCCACGGTAAGCGAGCGCCCAGTCAATAACGCCGATCGAGTAGTACGGCTGAGGATCGTTCGGCTTCAGTTGGATGTGCTTCTGGTGGTAAGCTTTGGACTCCTCAAATTTTTTCGGATCAAACGGCTGCCCCGCCATCTGGTAAAGGATGGAAGCGAGCCCGTCGATGGCACTGAGATTGTCCGGAGCCTGCTCGAGTGCGCTCTTATATTCGGAAATGGCTTCCTGGCCGTGGCGCATATTCTCTTCCGAGGGCGCGCCGGGAATGTACTGGCTGGCATAAGCCGTGGCGAGATACAAACGCGCGTTGAGCAGGCTCGGGTCGAGATCCTTGGCTTTCTTGAAAAACTCCACGGCTTGGTCATACTGGCCATTCTTGAAAGCGGCGACACCTTTGTTAAGGTCATCGCGGGCCTGAAGTTTGCTGCAGCCCGAAAGACCGAAGAGAAGAGTGAACAACGCCGCCAGACACACCATCTGGCCGGCAAAGCGGGAAAACCGCGAGGTGGTTTCCCGTAAAACCCATGCATAAGTCATCGAGGCATCCATCCCTGATAAGCGCGGCTCCGACTGGGGTCGGCACCGAAGCTAGGATTCACTTCCGCCCTGTAGGGGCCATTCCATCACGTTCAGCGGTTTTTTTCCAGTTCAGATGTCAGCAATCCGACGGGCGAAGCGCCGGCAGCATGCATGAGATCCAAAACCTGGGCCACCACCTGAAACTCGAGAGAACCGTCACCTTGAAGGAACGCGATGCGATGAACGCGCAGGGCGAAACTCCGTTTCCAGGCGATCGCGGAATTCTTCGCGCCTTACCGACAACTGGTTAACCCGGAGCGAACCATCGGAAAGAATCTGTACCACAATCGGTTCCGTGGGAGCAACTACGATCGGCGGACTCACTTCGCGGGGCAGATCCGCATCGAGGCCCACCTGCCGGTGCGAAATGATCATGAAAATGACCAACAGCACCAGCAAAATATCAATCAGCGGGACAATGTTCGCTTCACACAGGATCCCGCCCTTACCACCCGTAACGCCTATACCCATGAGTCACCTCGCGGCCAGAATATGACCCTGCGAGAGAACTCTCACATATCCACGAGAAAAAAACGGAAGACTACTGTCCGGCTTCGAGCTTTGCGGTAATCAGACCAACCTTGTCGATGCCGGCTTCCTTCATAATGTCAATGGCGCGAGCCACATCCATGAACAGGACGTCGTTGTCGCCCTTGACGAAGGCTACTTTTTCCGCGCGCTCCTTGAAGATCTGCTCGATGCGCGGTCCGAGCCTTTCCCAGGTTGTATCTTCGTTGTTAATCTTCAGCTTGCCGTCTTGCGCGACCTGCACGACCACCGTCTTGTTCTCGAGCTCCACGTTCTGCTGCTGATTCGGCGAGGGCTGCGGCACCAGGGTATCGAGGCCCTTGGGCGTGAGCGGCGTGATCACCATGAAGATAATGATGAGTACAAGCAAAATGTCGATCAGTGGCACGACGTTCGGCGAAGCTAGTTGACCGTGACCTTCTCCTCCAACATCCATCCCCATTGCGCATTCTCCTTAGGCCAGGTTCGCATCAACCGCGTGAGCGAGATCCCGCGCCGGGTGGGATTCGGCGCGGCGTCCAAAACTCAGCAAACCAATGTCGCGAAAGGCCTGTTCAACTTCATACACCGCCTCAGGACTTGGGCTTATCCTGAGGGTTAGAGTTCGTCGGGTTGGCGGTCGGACCACCAGACTTGGTGACTTTCTCGGTCAAGAGACCGAGCTGGTCCACTCCAGCCGAGCGGATTTCGTCCACGACAGCTACGACGTCGCCGTATTTGGCGCGCGCGTCGCTCTTCACGTAAACGGTCTTATCCAGCTTATTGGCGATCTGGTCCTTCACCTGACCGGTGATCTCTTCCTTCTTGATCTTGTTGTTGCCGAGGAAGAGGCTGCCGTCACGAGTGACGGCCACAACGATAGCGTCGTCGCGATCCGCGTCCTTCATATCCCGGGGATTGTTGACGGGCGCCATGTCCACCTGGTGGGTTTTCTGCAACATGGGCGTGACCACCATGAAGATGATCAGCAGCACGAGCATGATATCCGCCATGGGAATCACGTTCGGCGCCGCCATCTGAGGTCCAGCTTGTGGCTTGTAAGCCATAGTCTGCCTTCTTCCGTGTTACTTCTTGGTCGCGCCGCGGCGCAGGATGAAGTAGTTGATCAACTCCATCGAGGAGTTGTCCATCTCGACGTCGAACGCTTCCACTTTGTTGGTGAAGTAGTTGTAAGCCCACACCGCGGGAACCGCGACCAGCAAACCGAAGGCGGTGGTGACGAGCGCCTCTGCGATACCGCCGGCGACGGCCGATAGACCGGTGGCCTTCTGCGACTCGATGCCCTTAAACGCGTTCAAGATGCCGACGACCGTCCCGAACAGTCCGACGAACGGAGCCGTCGAGCCGATGGTGGCCAGGGCCGAGAGGCCGCGCTTCATTTCCGCGTGCACGATGGCCACGGAGCGCTCCAGGCCGCGCTTTGCGGCTTCGATGACTTCCGCGTCGGAAACCTGCTGCGATGCCGACTGGAATTCGGAGAGGCCGGTGGCGACAACCTTGGCGATGTGGCTCTTTTTGTTGCGCTCGGCGATGGCGATGGCTTCGTCGAGTTTGCCGTCCTTGAGAGCGCCGGCAACCTGCTGCACGAACAGCCGCGACTGCTTGCGCGCGTTGTTGTACATGAGGAAGCGGTCAATCATGACGCCGAAGGAATAGACCGAAAGGATGAAGAGAATCACGACCACGACTTTGGCGAGGAGACCCATCGAGGCCCACATGGAACGCAAATCCCATGAGGTCGCTTGTTCCTGCAGCCAAGCCGCATAGACGAACAGAGTTGCGAACATTCGTTTGCTCCTTATTTCCGAGTGGCTCCCGTGAGAGGGAAACCAACAAGAGTGTCAAATCAACTGCATACCCGGAACGGCGCGCAAGTCCCACGACATCCGCGCCGCACCGTTGAAACTACTGAGCCAGAGAGAAAATCACGTCGATTTCCGTGTCCACTTCCACGGGTTCGCCGTTCAACAGCGTCGGCTGATAACGCCACTGCTTCACGGCATCCAGCGCGGATTGCACAAGCAGCGGATGGCCTGAGACCACTTGCAACTGTTCGACGGCGCCGTTCTTGCCGATGATGGCATGGAGCTTCACCGTGCCGCTGATGCGGGTCTGCCGGGCGAGTGGTGGATACTGCGGCTGAACCTTGTTCACCAGTTTGGCGGCCTGCACGGCGCCACCAACGCGGGTGCGCGTCACGTTGGGCTTCGGGGGTGCCGGAGCGCCGCCTGCGCCGCCAATGACACCGCCAATGACGCCGCCCATGGAGCCACCAGCGACGCCGCCGGGAACACCGCCGGTCATGCCGCCCATGTCTGGCGGAGCTTCTTCTTCCTTAATGATTTTGATGTCCTTCGGAATGGCCTTCGGAGCAACCAGTTTTCCGGCCTCCATCAAGTGCGCCACCGGCTTGACGTGCACGATCTGCACAGCCGGAGGTGGCGGAGGTGGCGGAGGCGGCGGAGGCGGTGCCAGAAGGATCGAGGACATCATCGCCTTCGGCAGCGCTTCCGTATAAATGAGCGGGATCAGGATCAGAATGGCAAGGAAGCCGACCTGGAAAATCATGGACAAAATTACAGTCCACGGCTTGTTCGTCTTCTTGTTCTTCGCATTCGATACGACCATTTCTTCAAACATGGTTCCTACTACCTCCTCCCAGCGGGTTCGAGGCGGGGTTGGCCGCCCCCGCGGGGTTTGTTGCCGGCTGCGGTTCCGGTGCCTGCTGCCAAGCCCTTGCCGCGCCATCGATTCCACGCCACGACGAGGGGAGCTGCAATACCAAAACTGGAGTACGTTCCTACCACGATTCCCACCACCAGGGCAAAGGCAAAAGCCCGAAGCACCTGGCCGCCCATCAGGAACAGGACGAGCACGGTGAGAAAGGTCAAGCCGCTGGTCAGGATGGTTCGCGAGAGCGTCTGATTGATGGACTTGTTGATGACGTCGGCGAACGGCTCCTTCCGCATCAGGCGGTTGTTCTCGCGGATCCGGTCAAAGATGACGATGGTATCGTTCATCGAATAACCGACCAGGGTGAGCAGCGCCGCAATGACGGTCAGCGAAATTTCAAATCCGAAGATTTTGAAGAGCCCAAGCGTAATCAGGACGTCGTGGAAAACAGCCAGAACCGCCGCGGCTCCGTAAACCCACTCGAATCGAAAGGCAATATATACCAGCATGCCTGCCAAAGCATAGAGGGTAACGCGGATGGCCTGGTTGCGGAGCTCGGCTCCGACCTTCGGGCCCACGATCTCGGTGTTGCGGATAGTGAAGGGCGCCAAGGCGAAGCTATCCTTCAGCGCGGAGATCACGGCGGCGTTGACACCCGGAACTTTCGAGAGATCGTCAAAGTTCGTGACCAAGCCGTTCATATTTTTGTCGCGATAGGCGAGCAGGCTCTTGACGAGCAGTTGGTACTTGTCGCCGGCGTTTACGGAGAGTCCGAGGGGATCCTTCTGCGCCAGGATATTCACTAGTTCGGCGGAAGTGACCGAGTTGAAATCGGGCTTGCCGGAGCTACCCAGGCCATGGGTGGCGTTCAAAGCGTTCAAAACCTTGGCTTTACTCTCATCGAGCGCCTGATCGGTCTGACCAGCCTGTTCGACGAAGATAATCACTTCGTTGGAATTGGGATTGGCGATGTCGCTGATTCCCTGAATCTCCGTATTGCCTAGTCCCTGGGATTGCAGGCGGGAGCGCAACTCGTCAATGTTGGGCGGTTGCGCGAAGCGCACATCCACATTGGTGCCGCCGCGGAAGTCAATTCCGTACTTGATGCCGCCCTTGAGGAAGATGGCGGACCAGCCAATGAGCAGCAAAAGGGCGCTCAACCCAAAGAAATACTTGGCCTTACCCATCCAGTCGATATTGGGCTGTTTAAAGAGCTCGATCATGCCGTTTTTGCGCTTCCCTTCTTTAGACTCCATGGGGTTCCGGTTTGTTCCCGACCGGAAACGCTGCAAGCACCTGGACCCCGTAGACTTCCTAAATGCTGAGTTCCGCCTGACGATCCATCTTGGCCAGGTGATCCTGGAAGATGGTCTTGGACACAAAGATGGCAGTGAACACGTTCGCAATCAAACCGACCGTCAAGGTGATCGCGAAACCACGGATTGGGCCGGTTCCAAAGATGAAGAGGAAGATGGCCGAAACAACCGTGGTCACGTGGGTATCAATAATGGTCAGAAACGCCTTATCAAAACCGGCATCCACGGCCGCCGCGGGGGACTTCCCATTGCGCAGTTCTTCGCGGATGCGTTCGAAGACTAGAACGTTCGAGTCCACGCCCATACCGATCGTCAGGATGACGCCAGCGATGCCGGGCAGCGTGAGCACCGCACCAAACATGGCCAGCGCCGCGAGAAGAATGATGAGGTTGAGGATCAACGCGAGCACGGCGTTCACGCCAGACAAGCGGTAATAGAAAACCATGAATACCATGACGACGAACAAGCTGAGAACGGAAGCCTGGACGCCATGGCGAATGGAATCGGCGCCGAGCGACGGGCCGACGGTGCGCTGCTCCAGATAGATGATCGAAGCGGGAAGAGCTCCGGCCCGCAGGATTTGCGCGAGCTCATGGGCACTCTCTTGGCTGAAGTTGCCGTCAATTCGGCCGGTATCCTCAATTTTGCTTTGAATAGTCGGTGCCGAATAAACCTGCTTCTCAAGAACGATGGCCATCTGCCGGCCGATATTCTGTTCGGTGAATCTGCCAAAGTTTCGCCCAGCGTCGCTCGAAAGAACGAAGTTGATTTGCCACTGGCCGGGCATTTCCGTGTTGCGGCTTTCCGTGGCATTGCGCAGGTCGCGGCCCGTGACGGCAGGAGTGCGGCTCAAGACGTACCAGCTCTCGCCTGTGTCCTGACTGGTTCGCGAGCGCGATTCCCGGCTCCCGCGCACGAGTTCCGTGCCGGGGGGCAGCACGCCACCTTTCGCCGCCAGAGCGGCTGCTTGCGATGAATAGGTATTCGGGTCTTCCACCAGCTTCAATTCCAACTGACCGCCCGCCTGAATTACGCGCTTCGCGGCAGCCGGATCGCCTTCACCGGGAAGCTGGACGAGAATTTCGTTGTCCTTGCCGACGCGGCCGTGCGGCTGAATCGTGGGTTCGGTCAAACCGAGGGCATTGATGCGGCGCTCGATGGTTTCGAGCGACTGCGTCATCGTAGCTTCCTGGATTGCGGAAATCGTCGTCGGGCGCATCGTAAGGAGCAGCGCGTTCGGATCCCCCGGCGCGGTCCCCATGGTCCAGTTATTCTCAAATTGGTCGTGGATCAGATCGCGAAATTGCGAAAGCTGGTCGGAAACAACATTGCGCACGATGATGTGCGTATCATCTACGCGGCGCACTTCATCGTAGTGGATATTTTTGGCGCGCATTTGCGTCGTCAGGCGATCGACGGTCTGGTCGGTCTCCTGGGCAACGGCTTCCTGCACCTGCACCTGGAGGATAAGGTGCGTGCCGCCCTGCAGGTCAAGCCCGAGCTTGATCTGGTGCGCGAAATTTTCCTTGATCGCGGCCAGGGAAGTCGGGAAGTTAGGCATCCCGATAATGGAATACAGACAGAGAAGAATAACGGCAAGGATGAACAGCGCTTTCCACTTCAGATTAGGGTTCATGGTTAAGAGATCAGGCGCGAATCGGGGCCAGCCGGGAGGTTATTTTGCTGCATCTTCAGAAGCCTCCACCTGAGCAATCGCCGCACGCGCGACGCGAATTTTCACCTGGTCGGCGATTTTCAGAATGACCGTATCGCCGTCCATTCCACTAATGGTGCCGTAGATGCCCGAGGTGGTGATGACCTTGTCGCCGTTCTTGATGGCGGAGAGCATCTCTTGCACTTTTTTCCTCTGCCGCTGCTGCGGCATGATCACCAGGAAATACATGATGCCGAACATGAGCGCCAGGGGAATCAAGAAGCCACCCAGGCCCCCCGCGCCACCGGCTTGCCACATCGCAAAGGCTGCCAGATTCATGTTCGTAGTTTGTACCCTTTCGAAACTTTGCCTCATCCTCAAACGGCGGAAGAGCCCGCCGCCAAAACTGCCACAGGGAAAAAACTATTGCAAAAGCGGCGAATTTCTCCGCTTCCCCTCCCCGCTCGATTCTCGCTCGGAGACCCGACCGACTGCGGGTTGCCGCCGCCGCGCAAACGGCTCGCGCGCATCCCCGGTACTTCGCTTCAGGCCGGCCCAACAGTATAACGCGCGCGCAGCTCTGCCGCGAATTTCGCCAATTGTCCAAAAAACATAGCCTCTCGGATTTGCCGCATTGTGTCAAGGTAAAAGTGGACATTGTGGTGGGTAGCAAGGATGGCCGCGGTGATTTCTCCGGCGGCGAAGAGATGCCGAAGATACGCGCGCGTGTAGCGGCGGCACACGGAACATTGGCAGTTCGGATCAAGAGGGCGCTGGTCCTCAATATATCGCGCATTCTTGATCAGCACGCGGCCTTCGCTCGTGTAGATGCAGGCGTGCCGTGCGGCGCGCGTCGGCAGCACGCAATCCATCATGTCAATGCCGCGGGCCACGTAATCGGCGAGTTGTTCGGGACGGCCAACGCCCATCAGGTAGCGCGGGCGTTCCTGCGGAAGTAGCGCCGTGACCTCGGCGGTCATTCCGCAGGTGATTTCGTGCGGTTCCCCGATCGCGAGACCGCCGACCGCATAGCCGGGAAAATCCAGCTCCAACAGCTGCAGTGCGCTTTCGCGCCGTAGATCGGGGAACGTCGCGCCCTGCACAATGCCAAACTGCCATTGCGGCGCGTCACCATTACGCTGCGCTTCGGCCAGAAAAAATTTCCGCGCGCGGAGCGCCCACTCCGTGGTTCGCTTAAGCGCCGCCTCGGCAACATGGCGCGGAGCGGGCGTCTCGATGCACTCATCGAGCACCATGGCGATGTCCGAACCAAGGGCGAGCTGAATTTCCACCGCTTTTTCCGGGGTAAGTAAATGCTCCGAACCGTCGAGATGCGAACGGAAGCGCACGCCTTCGTCGGTGGTTTTGCGCAAATCGGCGAGGCTGAAAACCTGGTAGCCGCCAGAATCCGTCAGCAGGGCGCCGCGCCAGGACATGAACTTGTGCAGCCCGCCAAGTTTCCTGACCAGGGCGTGCCCCGGCCGCAAATAAAGATGATAGGTATTGGCGAGAATGATGCCGGCGCCGAGTTCCTCGAGCGCATCCTGCGTGAGGCCTTTAACCGTGGCCGCCGTGCCCACGGGCATGAATACGGGTGTTTCGATGACACCGTGCGGCGTGGTCAGGCGGCCGCGTCGCGCGCCCGCCGGATCCGTTTGCAAAATCTCGAACGAAAAACGCACTCCAGAAGTGTATCAGGAGAACGCGAAGGCGATTCCCACGCGGATCACGATATAGATCACGAAGCAGGCGAGTACGATGGTGAAGGACTTTCCACCCTTTAGCTTCTTCGGATTGGCGCCGGCAAAGCCGATGGCGATCAGGACTAGCGTCCAAAATGCAAACAGATCAATATTCTTGCCCAAAGTCACAAGCCACTTCGCGGAATCATCTGGAAGCAGGGCCGCCGCGTTTGTGGCGACTGGATTATCCAGATCAAACATGCCAATCGGCTTCAGGAAAAGGACTGCAACAAAAAGGATGGTCGCAAGAAGGGAAGGTACGAACGAGTGCGCCACAACGGCCAGCGAAGTCTTGTAGCTAACGTTTGCGCCCCCGAGCAGATTGTACGCACCCATTAGGACCAGTGAGATAAGCAAAAGCGCGACCAAGGGAGTTGGCACGCCAAAGACGTAGGCCATTGTCGGCGCATATTTCGACCCCATTTCAATTTGTTGCTGTTTCTGTTCGGGCGAAAGTTGCGCGGAGCGTGGACTCTTCTCAATCTGCTGGCTCATGTATTCGCGCCAGTTAAAATGCTGGTTCAGGGCTATGGTCGCCCCCAGACTAAAAAGAATCATAAGCGCGGCTGGCAGGATCCAATTAGGTTTGCGCACAATGTCTTCAAACGTCGCCTTGGGTGAAAAAAACATGCCGAGAATGCGGCCGAACGGAGAAATCTGTGCCTGGGGCTCCACTACAGGCAGGGGTTCGGTTGCCATTGAGGACTCCTTACACCACAGTTGCAGGAGATGCTGCTAACCGCTACTACGCACAGGTTATGGAGAAAGTATCACACTCGGGGTGCGCCAGGTACCTCGGGAACCGCGGCGAGAAGCTCCTGGGTGTAAGCCGCTTCCGGCTCGTGCAAAACCAGCTCGGCCGGGCCGAATTCGACAAACTGGCCGGCGCGCATCACCGCAATGTGCGTGGCCATTTGCGCGATGACCGGCAAGCTATGCGAGATGAACAGGTAGGTCAGCCCGAATTCCCGTTGCAA
>Ga0306920_100004968_pt1 | contig 17106 bp, 8 predicted proteins | sample flu12Cox44000170_FD_204666 | JGI IMG/M metagenome (GOLD analysis project Ga0306920, IMG submission 204666) | Lab enrichment of tropical soil microbial communities from Luquillo Experimental Forest, Puerto Rico - flux4day.12C.oxic.44.000.170 (v2)... | ecosystem: Environmental > Terrestrial >... | reverse complement strand
GCGGATTATCACGGACACGGCTGGGTGTTTCGGGCAATTTTCAAGCACGATCGCAAAGGCAACTTGCTCGATCTGGACGACAACAAAATCGACAATGCCGATCCGCGGAAATTTGCGAAAGCGGTGCACCTGAAAGACGTGCACCTCGCCGATGGAATGCAATGCGGCGATTGCCATTTCGATATTGATGTTCATGGCAACGGCATGCTCTACGGCGAGCCACGCAACGCTACCACAATAACGTGCGTCGATTGTCACGGCACGATTGACCAGCGACCAACGCTCATTACAAGCGGTAATGCCGGCAAAATCAATTTACTCAACACCAGTAACACGCCGTTCGGGCCACGGTTCGTCTGGGAAGCAAACAAACTTTGGCAACAATCCTCCATGTCGCCTGATGTTCGGTGGGAAATTCCGCAAACGATCGATACGATCGATCCACTCTCGCCGCGCTACAATCCGAAGTCCGCTTACGCGAAAACGCTGCAGCGTGACGGGAAAACGTGGGGCAGTCCTGTAGTCGGCATCGGTGATGCCGGAGCCCAGAAAAGCGGCGAAGCGAAAACCGGGATCAACGATCCCGGCTACAGCAGGCGCGTTCGTCTGGCGCACGACAACGCAGCAATGGATTGCCAGATCTGTCACACTTCCTGGGCAACCAGCTGTTTCGGTTGCCATTTGCCGATGAAGGCAAACCAGCGTGTGCCACTAAATAAATTCGAGGGTGTGACCGATCGAAACTTTACGACTTACAATCCACAAGTTGTGCGCGACGACGTGTTCATGCTCGGCATCGACGGCACAGTGAAGAAAAACCGGATGGCGGTGATCCGATCTTCCAGCGCAGTTGTAGTCAGCTCGCAAAACGCAAACCGCGAATGGGTTTATTCGCAGCAGCAAACCATTTCGGCAGAAGGTTACAGCGGCCAAGCCTTCAATCCGCACTTTCCACATACGACAAGCAGCGTCGGCACAACCAAAAATTGCACCGACTGCCATTTGTCGAAAGACAACGACAACAACGCATGGATGGCATCGCTGCTAGGCTTCGGAACTGGCACGGTGAACTTCTTCGGGCGCTATGCCTATGTCGGCGAAGGACGTCACGGATTTCACGCGGTTGTTTGGACCGAACCCGACGAGCCCCAGGCAGCCATCGGCAGTCACCTGCATAAGATCGCATACCCGGCAGATTACAAAAAACACGTCGATGGCGGTTTGATTCTTACCGAAGCGTACGAACACAGCGGCCACGACATCCGGGACATCGTGTTGCGTGGCGAATACCTTTATACCGCAAATGGTCCCGGCGGTTTTGAAGTCTTCGATGTTGCCAACATCGACCAGAAAGGATTTTCAGAACGGATTATTAGTGCGCCGGTGTCACCGCTTGGTCAGCGCACTCGTCTCCACACCAAATACGCAACCAGCCTCGCGCTGCCCAGCACGCTCGCGCTTGATCCTGGGCGCCAACACATTCCCGAAAACGAAGAACAACCGATCGATCTCTTCTACGCATTTGTTTACATCTCTGATCGGGAAGAGGGACTCGTCATCAGCAATGTTGCGACGCTGGTCAATGGAAATCCGGACGACAATTTTCTCAAGGAAAGTGAGACAGTCCGTTTTAATCCCGACGGCGTTTTGACCGGCGCAACGTTTGTCGCTGCGGCGGGGCATCGGCTCTACATGACAACGCCGCGCGGACTTTACGTCATCGACGTTAGTGACGCAACCCATCCGCGTATCGCGGGCGGCCTAACGAATGGATTCCTGCGTAATCCGCGCTGCGTCGCAATCCAATTTCGTTACGGCTTCATCACTGACGATGACGGGCTGAAGATTGTCGATTTAACCGAACCGACACGGCCAGTTCCAGTTTCGCGCGCAACCGTGCGGCTGAAGCATGCCGGGCGGCTCTATGTCGCGCGCACATATGCCTATGTCGCAAATGGGCCGGATGGACTTGCGATTATCGACGTTGAGAATCCGGAGCGGCCGTTTATCGACCAAATGTTCAATGCGGGCGGCGCCTTGAACGACACGCGTGCAGTGCAAATTGGCAGTGTAAACGCATCGCAATTTGCGCTCGTGGCCGATGGCAGAAATGGATTGCGCGTAGTTCAGCTCATTTCGCCCGATACCGTTCCGGGCGCTCAGGGATTCAGTCCGCGACCGAATCCGAAACTGATCGCGACTTATCCCACGAAAGGTGAAGCGATCTGTGTTTCGCGCGGCTTGGAACGCGATCGTGTTGTCGATGAAACCGGTGGGCAAACCGTGGTATTTGGACGGCGCGGCTCGCGTCCATTTCATCTCGATGAGATGGAACGGTTTTATCGAGTATCGACGGCCGGCGAAGGGAAAAACGTTGCTGGCAAAGGCGAGCTCTTTCGTGTCGAAGACGTGATGCTTTCGGGCGGAGTGTTGCAGACGAAGAGCGGAACGGTATTGGCGCCACTCGAGTTGCCAACACCGTCGCCGACACCAATGCTGTCGCCCAGCGAACCAGAAGTCGAGCCGAGTGCTATTCCGATGTCGAATGCGCGATAAATGCGATTCTCCGGAAAATTCTTGAAAGAAAGCAACAGATCAAGCTCAGCAAACATCCTCATAGGTCATCGTCCTTATCGTCCCAATGTGCGCTCTTGTTTCAATTCACCCAAGCTTGCCGCGAATGGCAGTTTGCGTTGAACACCGTCGGGAAAGTTTAATCTGAACGATTCTTACAAACGCCGACTGAGCGATTTTGGCCGGACGTGATAAGTTGGCAATGTGCCGTAGCCTTTGGCCATGGGCGTTTGGCCGACGTAATCACATGTAAAATCGCGCTTAGGTTTCGCAGCGGCCAGCGCCGCGAAGGCTTCGCTGGCATAAACCTGGCCCGGCGGCGTGATTGGTTCGATGCGCGCCGCACGACTCACATGCGTGCCGCTGAAACTTATTCTCTTAGTAATCGGTTCATGAAATTCGTAAACCGGACCGGCATGTAACGCGATCCTCAGGTTCAACTCCGGACGCAAACCTTTTTGTTCCCATTTTGTTTTGGTGACCAAATCGGCCAATTGCAGCGCGAAGTTGCCTGCCACGTGGACGTCGGAGAACACGAAATAAAGTCCGTCTCCCCAAGTGTTCTTTGCAATAATGGATTTTGAGAACGTTTTCGTTAAGTCTGCGATGGCACCGAGAAAATGCTGAATAAAGTGCGGCACTTGTGATTCGCTCAGCTTGCTGAAGCCGACCGCATCGGCGAAGAGAATGGCTACGATACGTGAGCGGAATTGGGATTCCTTGGAGGGCGCCGGTACCGTCGGCGCTCGGGGTTTGGGGCGCGCCGGCGCGCGTGCGTTGAGTTTCGAAAGATAAACAACCTCCGGATCGTAACCGAGGCGCCGCCACTTCTGCACAACGCTGGCGGAGCCGCCGGGCCCATCGCCAGGCATTCCATCCCACACCGCGAGAGGAATCAGTTGCGTGCCGAGCTGGCGAGCGCAAATCGCCGCCAAACCAAGGATAAGTTCATTGCAGAATTCATGCGATACCCCGCCGATCTCAAGCCGCTGATTGGAAGCAGTAACGACACGCGCCGCTTGCGCCAGAACTCGATCGAACCGGGCGCGCCAATTGCCCCGCGGAACAACCTCGACGCTATCGCGAACAAACTCGCCTTCATTGTAAGGCAGGACGATTGATACCTCACCGCCGCGATCGATCATTGCTTCGAGAAACAAAATGTCGGATCCACACGCAGCGGAAGAAAAGGCGAAGCCGGGTTCCAGTTTGTCGAGCTTCTGTTGGATCTCTGTCGCGACGGCGCTTTCCAGCTCTTCCGGAAATCGCGGTTCGCTGCGGTCCGGCCGGTCGATCATGTGTCCAGCAAATACGACCACACTAGGAACGCGCAGATACTTGTCGATCCAACTTGGATTTTTGTTCCAATGTTTCAGGATCAGCCGCGCATTTCGCCGGCTTGAGTTAAGATCGCCGTGACGACCGCTGCCTTTTTCTGCCGCGCGCGAATACCATTCTCCAGCCTGCGTGAAATCCCGACAAACTAAACTCGCTTCGCCTAATGCAGCGAACTCCCAGTACGAATCCCCTTGCGAATCCTCGACCTCCTTCAAGCATTGCTCGCGCACTTTGGTCGCGATCTCACGGGCGCGATCGCTGTCGCCGATGAGCAAGGTCATCGTGGCAGCATTGATTCCAGACCAGTACCCGCTGCTCGTTTGGTATGCTTCTCCATATATTTTGGCGGCCCTTTTCAAAAACTCTTTTCGCTGCTTAGCGGTCGCTGCCGTCGCGGCCAGGTCCTTGTAAGTTCGACCGAGCATGCCGAGGGTTTCTTCCGCTGGCTGGGTCTCGTGACACAAATCTTCAAGGATCGACTTAGCGCGCTCCGTTGCTCCGCTACGGGCCAGCGCCAGACCTTGGAGTTGCCGTAATCGCGTATCCGCCGGCCATGTGGTCAAACCAGCAGTCACAACGTCGTAGGCGAGCAAAGGTTCCCCTTGGGCGAGAATGCGTTCGCCAAGACACCGAAACAACGCTGGCGAACTCGATCCTTCTTCCGGAACACGCGAACGCCAGATCGACATCAACTCCGCCAGCGACGCTGATTCGATCGATTGAAGAATGTCGCCGACGCCGCGGTGGCCACCTTTCCTGCGAGGGATTCGTTGCCGAATCATACGCAAAATTCTACTCCCTCACACGGCAATGCAGCAAAATTGTTTGCCAAGCAGTGCGGACATCACGCGAATTCCGTCCAGGGCAGAGGAGCCTCACTTAGATAGAGCTCTATGCACTTCATGTTCGGCGCTTAGATGACAGGTAAAGAGCGCTGGCGAGTAGCTTGGCTCTGGCGGATTTGCGCAAGGCTTTCGTTAATGAAGCGTCGCTTAAGACATTCCTTCGCCGCTGCGATGTGATTCGCTACGCGTAAGCCGATCCGGGAGAGAAATGCGTACCGGCTTGGCGTGCGGAAATGCGCCGATCGGCTTTGGCGCGCGTGTACTTTCGAAGCTTACGCTCACCGCTTCTTCATCTGCTGCATCTGCGCCTTCATGCGCTCTTGCGCTTCCTTGAACATCGCATCGTACCGCGCGTCTACCTGTTCTCTCCAGGCACGAAACTCCTTCGCAAACAGGGCGCGCGCGGTTTTGTTCACTTCCTTCGCATAAATCGATTCCTCGGTGGTCTGCGCGGTTTGCTCCACCTCGAGGACTGCGCTGACGGCGGCGGAGTTGAGTTTGTCGTATTCGCGATCGGGAATCTTATTCATGCGCGCTTGCTCGCAGGCCTGTATGGCCTTGATTGCGCGCTGTTCCGCTGCATCGATCCGCTCCTTCGCGGCGTTATCGGTTGGCCGCACCTTTTCAAACTGGGTGGTGGCCACTGCGGCCTGCTGCTGCACCGTCGCTACTTTTTGGCTGATCTGCTTCTGCGATTGACCAATTCGTGCAATGGACCACCAAGTCGCCGCGATGCCGGCAAGCGCGAGAATCGCAGCGGCTGCGAGCATCATCTGCCGGCGTTTCTGCCGCCGTTTCTCCCGCTGATACAGATCGTCAAAACCAACGCCTAACAACCCTGCCACGATCTTCAGAAATGCTCGCTCCCGCCCGTCGCCTTCCGGTCGCAGATCAGCCGCGATCGGTTCGACCGGGACGCGTGCGTTGGCCGCGTTGACGTCGAACCGCATGCTCTGCGGAAAACATTCGTCTTCGGCCCGGCCTCGGTCGGTGGCATTCGGTGTGCCGCGCGCGATCAGGGCAATGATATGATCGCGTCCGTGCCAGCCTTTGAACGCGCGCACTTCTTCTTCGACCCAGTGCGATTGCGCCGCATCCGGCGAGCAAATGACAATCAGGTACCGCGACTGTTGCAGCGACTTCTGCAGATTGTCACCCAGCTCGGATGAGGTCGGCAATTCTTCGCGGTCGCGAAAGATCGGCATGATGCGCGATGGCACTTCACCTTCGCGGCTCGGCGTGCCGACGAGAGATTTCGGCACGCGATAGGTTTCCAGTTTCTGATGCAGCCAATCGGCAACGCCAGTGTCTTTGTGAGAATAACTGATGAACGCCCAGTATTTCACGACCTGATTAAATCAAGTTGCCGTGGCAAAAGCGAGTCGAATCAAGCGCATAGGTTCCACGTTTCCAATCCTTCCGCTTCGCGTCCGACGCTAATCGCATTTGCTAGATATTTCTGTTCTTAAAATGCGCTCGCGTCTGGTCCGACACGTTGGTCATGCCGTTGCATGACAGCTTCAAACAATTCCGGTCCTGTCATCCGCGACGCAGCTTCATGCGGACACGAGGCGACGCACATCGGTTTCGGCGAGGAACGTTCTCCTTTCGCATCGCAAAGATCACAGGTTGCGGCTTTGAGCTGCGCGATGCGTTTGGTCGCACGCGGTCTGGTTGGGTCGACCACTTCCACGATACGCCGCTGGTTGGGCACCATGAAAATATTTCCATAAGGGCAATTCGAGGCGCACAAACCGCAGCCGATGCAGTGATCTTCGATCACGATCTGCAGATGTTTGCCGCGATGAATCGAGTCGACCGGACAACCCGACATGCAATGTGGATCGGTGCAGGAGCGACACGAAACCGCGACGAGATAATCGCCGAAGTGGCGACCGTCGCGCAGCAAGCGCGTGATCGGCACGCCGTGCGATTCGTCGCCATGCTCACGGATGCAACCTTTGGTGCATTCGTCGCAACGCGTGCACAGATCCATGTCGAGCACGAGAATGCTCTGGCCTTCATAGAGACCTTGTTCAACGTACTCGGCCATGATCGGATTGACTTCGCTGTCGCTGCGGAGCGAGCGGAGTGATTGTTCGACCACACGGCGTCGTAGCACCGAAAACTGTCGCAGCATCTCGAGGAAATCCGCGCGACCAACTCGCGCGAGCTCGAGATAATTCAGCGCCGAAACTGTCGCAGTGCGTACGCCGGCAGGAATTTCAGCTCTGGAGTTAAGTGCCGCGGCGATTTCGCGATCAACATGGTCAATGCTCTTCAATGCGTCACGCGCGGAGAGGCCGAGCAGCCCAATTTCACCAAACATCGTTCCTGGTCCCTTCGTCAGCACGCGCAGTTCGTCGCCGTAACGCTGCACGCCGACACGAATGTGTCCGAGGCGGATGAGGTAGGCTTCGTTGGCAAGTTCGCCCTGGCGAAAGATCACCTGACCAGGCGTGACGCGCACAAATGAAATTCGCGCGCGCAGATAATGAGTAATTTTTTCGTATTCCTCCCGCTCGAGATCGCGGAATAGCCCGATGCCTTCCAGCACGCGATTCAGTGAACGATCGCGATATTGTTCTTCGAATTTTGTGCGACGTGTCGGTAATCGCATCAAACGATCGAGGACGTTGCGACGTACTTCCCACACTTCGGCTCTTTCGAGGACCGTCAGATTCGCCGCCCGCGGTGAACCGCTCATGCACGCCATTTCACCTGCGATCAAATCTTCCGGCGTGAGCTGCGCGCGGAAGACGAGCGGCTGGAAGAATCGCAACATTCCGCCGAGACCGTGGGCAACGCGCACTCCTTCGAGTGTCACCATCGCTTCGAGTCGTCCCGACTTGATGATGAAAGCCGTGTTGCCAGGCTCACCTTTGCGACAAAGAACCTGTCCGCGGCGCAGTTGTCGTCTGACGACCAATCCTTGCTGCCAAAGGAGGAACTTCGGCGGTATTCCGTCGAAGACCGGATCGCGCAGCAATTCCGCGGCAGAAAGAACTTCCGCGTGACCGGCGGTGCGACGCGGCTTCACGGTTGCGATCGGATTGAACGTGATCGCCGTGGTCGGGCACGAGACCATGCATTCGCCGCATTGGACACAGGTCGACTCGCCCATCGGATCGTTGAGATCGAAGCCGACGCCGGCCGTGTTGCCTTTGCCGGTGCGACCAATGACGTGATTTTCCATTACGTCATCGCATGCGCGGATGCACCGATCGCACAAAACGCACGCACTGTGATCAACGGTGAAGACCGGCGACGACGCATCGAGTTTGCGACGACCTGCGCGTTCGCGTGGCGTGGGCGGCGCTTTCAAGAGAACATCCAGTTTGAAATGCGATGCATTTGCGCCAGTGCGCTCCACCATTTCGCCAAGCTCATTGAATGGGGCGAGTTTCTTCGCGAGTTCCGGATGCGGCGCCGGTTTCAAGCAGTCTGACGCGAGCAGTTCCGTCACGGCTTTTATCGACTGACGAACGCGATCGCCGTCCGGCCCTGGCGCGTTCATGGTGAAGACTTCCATTCCGTCTTTTACCGGATGCTGACATGCCGGCAGAAGTTTTCGCTCGGCCGCCCGCTTGCCGCGTTTCTGTCCGTAGATCTGAACGACGCACAAACGGCAAACCGCGACGGGTTTCATGTGGGGCAAGTGACACAGCGTCGGAATCGGGATCTTGGCTTCGTCGCCATACAGTTTGATGGCGGCGTCGTAGATCGTGGTGTAATGCGGCGTCGTCTGACCATCGAGGTCCTGCACGACGTTGCCGTTCGCATCTTTCAACGGCTCGGCCAGCGGCACAGTGATTGATTGGCCGTCGATTTGTAGCGTGACCTGCTTCTCATAATCAGCCTGTGTCGGGGCATCCAGCCTGACGAGTTGTCCGTTGATGTCGCGGCTGAACAAGTCTTCGTCGTCGTCGCGAACGAACAGGCCGGCTGATCTTTCGGGAATTATTGCCACGACCAACCTCCAATTCGCAATCTCCAAGCTCCAGCGAAGCTCCAAGTCCCAAGCTCCAAAGCGGCAGTGCGCAGATCTGTTACTTGCAGCTTGGTGCTTGGATGGAGCTTTTTCATCGGAGGTATTTACTCATGTCATCGGTGAAGTAGTTAATTGCAGTGCGCAACGGCACGGGCACGGAACGGCCGAGTCCACAGATCGAGGCGAGCTCGATGGCGCGACCCATCTCGGCGACGAGTGGCAACAACTCGTTAGACCATTGCCTTTGATTAATTTTTCCATCAAGCAAGTTTTCGCCTAACGAGACCATTTTCTGCGCGCCCAATCGGCACGGCACGCATTTGCCGCAGGATTCGTTTCGAAAAAATTCGAGCGAATTCACTGCTTCCTCCGCCATGTCACGACCTTCGGCGTAAACGACCAGTCCTGCGCCGAGGGCCTGCGTCGGGCTTAGTGCACGGAACAAATTCAGCTCCAGTTCCAGATCGAGAATGTCCAATTCAGTTGCGTTGGGGTCGAGCCCGCGGCGCTTAACGAGGGCCTGCCACGATTTGTTATTCGTGTGATCGCGCGGCAAACCGGCAGTGTTAGTTAATTTCGCCGGAAGAAATCCGCCGCTTGGCCCGGATGGCGCGAAGCTTTTTAGTTTCCGATCGCTGACGATGCCCTGGCAAAATTGCTCGCCGTAAATCAACTCGCGCAACGTTAATCCCATTGGCACTTCGTAAACTCCCGGCCGTTTCACATCACCGGAAACGGAAAACAAGCGCCGCCCTTTCCATTCGTTCACACCTTGCGCCGCGTACTTCGCGCCGCTGTTGATGCAGATGTACGGGACCCACGCGAAGGTCTCGACGTTGCTCACCAACGTCGGTCGATCATCGAGGCCGTTCGTTTCGAGCTTCGGCGGCATGTTGCGCGGTTCGCCACGACGGTCCGACATCGCTTCGATGAGCGCGCTTTGTTCGCCGCAAATGTAACCGCCCGGACTGACGAATACTGAAACTGGAAAGGGCCGGCCGAGCAGCAACGCATTCGGCCCGCATACGCCGAGTTCCTCCGCGCGCGCGATCTCTTTACGGCACGCTTCGATCTGCTCGGGATATTCGTGCCGAATAAAGATGAAACCCTCCGTCGCGCCGGTGACGAGCGCGGCAAGGATGACACCTTCGAGAACAAGATGCGGGGTGCGCAAAAGCAGCTCCCTGTCCTTGAACGTGCCGGGCTCGCTTTCGTCGCCGTTCACGACGATGAAAGCCCGCGTGTCATCGCGGCGTCGAACCGCGGTGCGCACCGCGTCGCGCACATCGCGCCATTTTTGTGTTGCTGGAATTCCGGCGCCGCCGAGACCGCGCAGATCGGCATTCTTCAATTCGTTGAGCAAAATTTCTGACCAACCGGCAAGCTCAGGTCCTTTGGCCCAATCGTCTTCCGTATGCCAGCAACGCAATGCTTCTTCGACCTGCTCGGGTAACTCAGCTTCGAACTTGGTGTGCAGGGCGCCGGTGCGGAAACGCGCGAGGTCGTCCTGCGGCCAATCGAATTTTTCTGAAAGAAGATTCGCCGCCCGAACGAGTGCTTCATCGCGGATCTGGAGCGCGCGCAGCACGGCAGCATATTCCGGTGATTTGCCAGCGTAGGGATCGATGGTAAACGGCGCGGGGGAGAAAGCTTGATCGATATCGTGATCGGCTGGACGGACTTCACCGCGCAACCAGTCCTGCGCGATTTCTTTCAGCTCTGCCGCGGAACGTTTGAGATAAAAACAATCGTGCTCCGCTCCTGTGACTGAAACGCACGCAGCCGGCGCGCGATCGCAACGGCCGAGACACGAGACGCCTTCGACGTGAATCATGAGGGCGCCGCCTAACGAGTCTTGCAGATCGTGCAGCATTTTTCCCGAGCCAGCCATGTGGCACGCCATGTCACGACAGATTTTCAACGTCACCGGTTTTGGCGGCGTGAGTTGAAAATGCGGGAAGAAACTCGCGACAGAATGCAATCGATATAGCGGCACACCAGTTTGCTCGGAATATTGCTCGAGCGCTTCGCGTTTCAGATAACCGAACTGGTTCTGGATTTTTTGCAGCGCGGTGACGAGCGAACCCATGGCACCTATCCGTTTATCGCTTCCGAGTGCTGCGTGAGACAAGCGAAAATGCTGGTGGAGACAGCGGGCTGCGCTGTCCGATGTGCGCGGCAACAAGGCAACATGCGGTCGTCCATAATCAACGCGATGGTTCTCCGACACCGGAACGTGGCGTCTCTAACAACATTTGTTTAAGCGAAATCGTTGACGCCGTCATCGGCGCAGTGCCGGTTTGATCGGGCGAATGGTACAGGTGACAGGTCGCGCATTCGCTGGCCTTGCTGGCGATGCCCGCCGCACTGTGACAACGCACGCAACTTTCTTTCGTTGGTATAAGAACATCAGAAGTTAAGCGGCTCGATTGGGCGGCGACGTGACATTCGCGGCAGCTGGCCACTGTGGCGTGTTTAGCGTGACTGAAATGCGCGTGCGGCAACCAGCGTTCGATCATCACAGGCTTGGTGATCTCCGCCGTCGGATAAGAAATGCCGGCCGCTTGTTTCACCTCATGACAAAAAGCGCAGCCGGTGTATTTCGCGCGACTGCTGGCATCGTTTTGCTGCGAGCCTTTGTATGGGTCTCTGGTGAAGAAAACGCTGCGCTCCAGCCCCTCCGCATTCGGAAACTGCTTGAGCAACTGCCGCACCTGCTGCACGGCGAATTCGTTGATCTTCGTTTCATTCGTCAGGCCACGTTTGCGGCGCGCCAGCTCGGCGTATTGCGCGGGGAGCGTCCGCAAAAATGTGCGGACTAATTGCGCGTCGCCGTGCGGTAGTTGGAAATCCGGATTGCGCACGTCGAACTGCAGCGAATGGCATTCCTTGCAGTGCGCTTCGAAAGTGATTGGCTGCATGTACCTCCCGTTTGGCTCGGGCTGATGACAGTAGTTGCAATCGAGCTTGCCGGCTTTTGTCGGCGGAATGTCGCTGCTGTTCAGATGACGCTCGTGATTGAAACGCAGCACATTTTTGTCGCGGAAATTTTCGCGTTGCAATTGAAATGGGGGGTGACCTTCGCTGAATGAGGAGAAGGTCTTTGTGTAGCCATCGGCCGGCCGCGGAAGTTGCAAAACGACCTGGCGCAAGTTTACCAGCCTCGGATTCAGATGAAAACGGTCGCGCGGGAGTTGTTTTCCGCGCTCGGCCGAAGCTTGCATGACCGCGCTGTTGTTGTGGCAGGAAGCGCAATCCAGATTCACGATTCGCATCAGCGCGTCCAGTCCCTGGTGTTCCCTGTGACACGCCGAACACGACCGATTCGTGATGACATTTGGCTCATGGAAATCGTGCTGCTGATGGCATCGCTCGCAGGCGCGATCGATGCGCTCGAATGAGGGCGCACCCTTTGTGAAACGATCGTTCAACACGTGGAAAAATCCGGGCGGCTGTCCGGCGGAACTGCTCGTTAGGCGCTCGGGCACGTGGCAGGAGGCGCAGCCCTCAATTCTCGGCACCGAGACGACGCGGTTGCGCCGGTGCGGTTGGATGTCGGAATGGATGATTTTTTCATACTCTTGTAGATGCGCATGCGAACGCGAAAGCGGACCGGGGTTGAAAAATTCCTGCGGCTTTTTCTTCTCGGAGTAATAAATGGCAACTAGTCCGCCGGCGAAGAGCACAACAGTGAGGAGAAATCGCGCGCTGCGCGACGTCGTGCGCGTGAAACGTGATTGCACGCGATCGCGATAGCTCCTGGCGATTTCCCTTTGTGTGCCGCGTTCTTCATTCATGGCGCATCAATAACGAAAGAGCGTGACGAAGGCGTGCCACGTTGTCATGAGGAGGAGCAGAAACGACAGCGGCACGTGCACGAAGAGCCAGCCGTGCAGCCAGTATTGCATGCGCACCTGTCTATCGGTGAGCCGGCGCTCCTCGCACCAGCGGCGCATTTCATCGACACGCGGTCGATACATTTCGTCGACGCGCAGTCTGAGGTGGCGAAAAATCTCGTCTGCTTCGCGCGCGTGACCAAGGCGATATTTCTCGCCGCGTCGGGCACGCAGGTACGGGAGCAAGCGTTGCTCGATGAAACCGGCGAGCACTTCCTCCTCTGAAACATCGATAGCTACGGTCGATCCGCTCGTCGCCTGCTCTTTCAAACTGCGCTGCAATTTTTCCGCCGCGGCGCAGAGTTGCGCGCGCACATTTGGAATTTGCTCGAAAACAATTTCCGCCGGCAACGATTCCTTCATCATGGTCGGCAATTTGTGTTGCAGGATAAGCCCATAGATTCCGCTCACCATCACGATCGCGTAGAGCACCATGAGCGTCGTCGTCATCGGGCTGCCGAGACGAAAACCGCTGTGCAGAAGAACCAGCGGAATCGTGAGGAGGGTTAGCCAGATGTGACCGCGCAACCAGCGTTGCACGTTTCCTAGCGGGAGAAACGGGAGCTTCTTGCGCAGGCCGAGCAGCGCCGCGAACACAAAAATGCCTAGCGAGATTGTGCCGAATACGAGCCCAAGCGGCGTGCCGCCGATGCTGCGATGATCCGATGGCCTTTGGAGCGGCCAGGACTGTACTCGGAATGCGGCCGGCAAGATCTCTGGCTGGAAGTTACCGAGGTAAATCCAGAATGCTGCCAATGTGGCGAGCACGACAAAAATCATCCACGGAAAGTGTGAGCGGTTAAGAACCCGCATACCGAGAGATTGTGATTTCAGGCGGGTTCACGAAGCATTCATCCATGCTTGATCGAGCTTCTGCGTGTACCCACTGAGGCGAGTCGCTCAGCGGTTCGCTGGGAAGTTTCTCAGGGGGTTTTTGCATATCGCATCGTCCTGAGGCGACAGCCAAGGAAATACCTTATCTGTGCTTGTTCTGGAAGAACTTTCGCGTTGGCAAGATTAATCCGTTTGTTCCGCCTAACTTTCCAATTGTTGCCGCTGCAATTTCTGGCTTTCGAGAGGCTGGTCTGAAGCGATGGGTGACGATGACGCGGTTGTTACTGATGCTTACCCCTGTCATTTCTCTGACAGTTCAATAATGCCACCCCAGTTCTTCAGATCCTGGCCCTGAAAAATCGCGATTTTTCGCAAGTAAAACTCTGCCGGTCCATCCGAACCGCCCCGCAGTTCACAGACGCGCCTCATCAAATCGGCTGCATCGGAAAATTTTCCTGTCCGAAATTTCTCGAGTCCTGTCTCGAAAGCGTCAATCCAAGCTCGCTGGGCCGAATCTGCATCACCTCGGCCGAGCAACTCGTGAATGCAGATGCTATGAGCTTTGCCGGCCACCCGAAATTCGCCGAGCCGCCGGGTATTGAATTTGCCGTCCAGCTGTTCTCTCACCGCCTCGGAAATCAGGATTTGGGTACCGAGATATTTATTCAGAGACTCAAGACGCGAAGCGAAGTTGGTTGTGTCTCCAATCATTGTGTAATCGAACCGAAACGATGAGCCGAGATTGCCCGCGAGCACTTTGCCAGTGTTAATGCCAATTCGCGTCCGCAACTTTATGCCTCGCACTTCGATTTCCGTCAAAGCGCGGAGGTCGCATGCTGCTTCCACTGCGCAGATTGCATGTGCGGGCTCTTCGACAGGAGCGCCCCACGCCGCCATCACCGCGTCACCGACATATTTGATGATAGTCCCCCGCCTTTCGAGGATGCAGCGTGTGGTTTGCTCAAAATACGTAATGAGGATTGCTGAAACCTCGGCGGGATCGAGGTCTTCCGAAAGCGTCGTAAATTTTTCAAGGTCGGTAAAAATAACAGTCGCCTCGACAACCTCTCCACCCGGCCGGAGGTCGAAATCAGAATCGGCGATCTTGTCAGCCATTTGCGGCGACAAATAGAAGCCGAATGCGTTACGCAATTCTTTGCGGCGCCGCGATTCGAGCAAATACTGCGAACCGACGGCCCAAACCAGACCGAGTGGCATCTGGACGGCCGCGGGAACCAGCCAGGCAAACCAGGTTCTTTGTTCCCACACGAGCCAGCACGCGCCGCATGCGATTGCCATCGAAATGATGACCGCCACCAAGCTCGCTACGAGCGGACGAAAAAAACCGAGGCTGCCAGCGACGAAACCAATGAGAACGATGAAAGCACTCTCCCGATTGAGTGGCATTCGACTCAACCATTCGTCGCGCAATAAATTGAGCAGAATGGTCGCGTGAATCTCGAGACCAGGAGAAAATTGACGGTTCCACCTGGAATAAGGCGTCGCGAATTCGTCTTTTCCCACTCCGAGATAACCGACCGCTGACCGTGGTCCGATCATTACGATTCGATCCTTAAAGTAGCCCGGTGGAATTCCCTCCGGATCGAGCGCTTGGGCGATGTTCACCGAGGAAAAACTGTCTCGTGGCCCGTAATAATTGAGCCACAGCGTACCAATGCTCTCTCGTGGCTTGTGCGTAATGTTCGCTCCCAGCACTCCCGCGGCGACCCATGTTGCCGTCGGCACAAGGGTAGTTCCTCTTAAGTACATCTGACGCACCCCATAATCCGGGTCCACTGGCCTGAAAGCGAGAATTCCGTATCCGACGGCGGCTTTGCGCAGCAGTTTTGTCGGCGCAGCGACTCTCTCCTCTCTCACGCTGCCAAGCCGATCTACAATGTCGAGAGCCGCACCGAGAACTACTTTTCCATTGCGCTGGATAGACTGCGCAAAAGCTGCATCGGCAGCGGGATCCGGCGCAGGTGCGTCAAAGACGATATCGTAAAAGACGAGCTGCGCTTTCTCCTGCGTTAGACGATCGAGCAGGCGAACGTGCAGCGCGCGGTTCCAGACGTCGTCTAGCGGCTGGTTCAGTTGCTTTGCCGAATACTCGTCGAGGTAAACAAGCGTGATTTCACGGGTATCAAGTGTTGTCCGCCAGAGGAAGGGTAGATCGTAGCTCAACCGCACCAAAGGTTCCGCGAACGAATAGCGCAAGCACGCAAGTCCCAATATCGTCGCGGCTAGAATTCCCGCCGCGATTACCGAAGCGCGAATGAGGTGCTTGACCTGACGAGTCTGCATTAACGCATTGCAATAATAAGCGTCAAAGTGGCTAACGCGGCGCCGACTGAGGAGCCGGTGTCCGCTTTTTCGTCGGCTTGTTCCTGCCTGTGTGAGGCGGCTGTGACCCGCGCTGAGCAGCAATATCGCGCGACGGCGTCGGCGTTGGCTTAGACTGACCGCCTCGCTGAGGACGCCCTGAACCGTCCCCATGCGGTGGGGGTGTTGTATGTCTGGGAGGATACGTATATCGCTGTCCCCGGCCTATGCCTATGCCGATCTGAATACCCGAGGCGGGTTGCGCGGGGTATGGTGTCGCGGCTGGAGTTATCGCGGGGCGCGGCGCAGCTTGCGATTTCGAGGTCGCGGTTTTCCCTGCGCGCGAGGTTTTTTCTCGGCGCGAGGTTTTCTCTGGGCGTGAGGTTAACTTGTTTGGTGTTGGTGTCCCGCCGGTAACGACGCTGGAGTTCTCACTGAGATATCGGCGAAACATGGCGCGATTTGGCTCTAGCGCAGCCGCGATGAGAAGATCATGCTGGCCAGCTTCAACGTGACCTTGTTTGATCAGGCACAAACCGCGACCGAGCCATCCATCGCCCAGCGCGGAATTGAGACCGATCGCAGTGTCGAAAGAATCCTTGGCATCTTTGAGGTTGTTCTCAGCGCTCAACAGAAATCCGCGCAATGCGTGCGCAGCCGGGTTGCGCGGCGAAAACTTCAGGCCTTTTTCCAGTGCCTGCTTGGCCTCCGAAGCGCGCCCGAAGTTAAATTGCGACTCAGCCACTCGCGTCCACGCAAACCCGCTGTTTGTGTCAAGCTGGGCCGCCCGCTCCGCAGCTTGCAGAGCGCCAGTGAGATCGGACTTTGATTGCCGGTAATAGGATTCCGCAATCCAGTCGCTCGCAGTCTGTGGCAAGGTGGCACTTGATCTTTCCTTTAAGGTGACTGCGGCAATCAAGGTGGAAAGCGCCTGGCGACCGGGAGCGTTTTCGTCAACTTGTTTCAACAGATCCTGCGCTTTCTGCACTTGTCCGGCGACAGCGAATAAACCGGCGCGATAAACCTTTTCGCCGGGAGAAGCAGGTACGCGACCGTGCGGATACTCTGCAAGCGCCCGCAGTCCGTCGCCTTGGCTATAAGCTGACAGTGATTCTCGCAGCCTGTCCTGCTCCGACGGAGAAAGCGCGAGATCGTTCAAATCGAGAACGCCCGGATAGTAGAAACACCACTGAACCGAATCCATCGCGTTGGCAACAGCAGCCTTGGCAGGCGTGCCCCCCGGTTGTATATCTGCACGCTCGCCGCTTTGGACTGAGACAGAACCTTGCGCATTCGAGATTTCTAC
>Ga0306920_100004966_pt1 | contig 17109 bp, 16 predicted proteins | sample flu12Cox44000170_FD_204666 | JGI IMG/M metagenome (GOLD analysis project Ga0306920, IMG submission 204666) | Lab enrichment of tropical soil microbial communities from Luquillo Experimental Forest, Puerto Rico - flux4day.12C.oxic.44.000.170 (v2)... | ecosystem: Environmental > Terrestrial >... | reverse complement strand
GGCGGCGCGAGCTTGAAGAACTTCGCTTTTGCGCTGCTCGTCGGCATCTGCTCGGGCGGTTACCATTCGATCTTCTACTCGGCGCCGCTCGTACTGGTCTTCCGCAAGCGTCAGCTCGAAGCCGCGGCGAAACGGCGTCGCGCCGGTTTGGCGCAGGACCGCACGGTCACCGCGCGTTCGCGTTCCGAAACAAGCGCATTGCAAAGCCGAGGCGGCGTCCCGCGCGAAGACATCGTTGCCGCGCGGCGCGAGCGGCGGCAAAAGGCGAAGGCCGCGCGTACCTCGGCACCTGCCACACAACCGCCGCGCTATCGCCGCAAACGCGATACGGATGGCGCGGTCGCCGTCGAAGAACCCTACAGCGGCGAAGAAGCGGTGATTGACCCGCTCGACGCGCAGAAAGCGGGACTTCACGATGCAGCGCTGGAGCAAGGCCACGAGGAAATCGCGCTCCACCTCGAAGAGTTCGACGAGCCAAGCGAGGAAGGCAAGCCCTAGAGGGCTGCCCCCGCCCACTCCATCCGAAGCCGCCTTCGAGGCGGCTTTCGCTGCGCTTGACGGCTCCGCCGTGCTTGGTGACTCCACAGCGGTTCACGATTCCGCCGGTGCCTTCGTCGAGCGGATCTTCGCAAAGAGCGACGAGTATCTGCGCGATCGCTACGCGACGATTGCCGATGCCCCACGCTTTCACACCAAGATCGCGGGCGTTTCGTTCGAGGGCCGGCAAGATACCATCGCCGGATTGCAGGCGGGGGCGACGCTCGAGTTACGGCGCGAGCCGAGCAATCCCCACGATGCCAACGCGATCGCGATTCACTATGGCAATCTCCAACTCGGTTTTCTGAATAAGGAGCTGGCTGCGCACCTCGCCCCGCTGCTCGACAATGGAGTGCGTTATCGCGTGCGCGTCGCTTCGCTGACCGGCGGAACCCAAGAGAAGAACCGCGGCGTGAACGTCCTGCTCGAGCGCGAAGTGGTAGGCCCGATTGCGAAGCGGCGCGACGGGAAGGGATTACTCTTCGATCGCTCCGGCGATGAAGCGGGATTCGCAGAATCGGTGCGCACAGCGCTGATCGGCGCGTGTAAACCGCACGAAGCGCAGACGGCCGTGCTCGAGCGGATTGCCGCGGGAAAGAACACGCTTGCCGTCTTTGGAACGGGTCGCGGCAAATCGTTTTGCTTTCAGTACACGGCGGCTTTGCGCGCCTTTGCGGCTGAAGGCAAGACGCTGGTCATCTATCCGCTGCGCGCGCTCGCCAACGATCAGCACGAAGCCCTGCGGCGCACTCTCGAGCCTCTCGGCTTGCGTTGTTTTCGCGCGAACGGTTCGATTGAGAACGACGAGCGCGAAGACCTCTTTAAGGCGCTTGCCGAGGGCTCATGGGACGTCGTGCTGGCAACGCCGGAGTTTCTGGAGTTTCATCGCGACGCGCTTACTGGACGCAGCGCGCCGTCGTTCGTCGTCGTGGACGAGGCGCATCATCTTGCAGAGTCGCGCCACCGGCCGGCCTATGCGCGTTTGGGCGCGACGATTGACGCCTTTGGCGCGCCGCAGATCCTGGCGCTAACCGCGACCGCCGGCGACGACGCGTTCGCGCGGATCGTCGAGGACTTGGGCATCGAGGCCTGGGCGATCGATCCGACGATCCGCGAAAACCTGCACGTCGTCGACGCGCGCGCTACGAAGGATAAGCTGGGATATTTGCGCGAGCTCTTCGGCGCCGCCGGCTCGCGCGAGCGACGCGAGCGCGGCATCGTCTACTGCAACTCCCGATCGGAAGCCACCAAAGTGGCCAAGCAGCTGCGAAAGTTACTCGGCGACGTGGTGATGTTCTATCATGGTACGATGCCCAATTCGGAGCGACTAGAAATCGAGCGCCTCTTTCGCGAAGGCGCTCTTCGCGTGATCGTTGCGACCTCGGCGTTCGGCGAAGGTATCGACTTGCCCGACGTGCGTCACGTCGTGCTCTACCACCTCAACTTCGACTTCGGCGACTTCAACCAGCAAGCCGGGCGAGCCGGGCGGGACGGCGAGCCTGCGCGCATCCATCTGCTCTACGGCCCACACGACCGCGGGCTTAACGAACATCTCATCAATCTCGACGCGCCGTCGCTGCCTATGCTGCGGGAGCTCTATCGAGGGATGAAGAGTCTTGCGCGCCCTTCCCTTCGACTCCGCTCAGGGCAGGCTCTCGGCTCCGGGCAGGCTGTATTGCGCGGCGACAACTCGACGATCGCATCCCACGTCGATATCGAACGAGCTCAAGTTCGCACAATTGCGGCTGCACTGCGCATCTTCGCCGATTCGAACCTCGTCGAAGTCGGTGAGGATGACAGCGGCAGGTACGTCCGCTTCCTTCCTGTGCGCGGAAGAGTCGATATGCAGCGCAACGAGCGTTACGCCGAAGGTGAGGCGACGCGCGAGGCTTTTGCGCGATTTGCCAACCTCGCGCTAAGCGCACCTGCGACTACGCTCGAGCGCATCATTAACCGGCCGATCTATCCTTCAAGGGTTGCGCTTCAGCGCTAAGTCGTTCTACGTAAGGAGCTGTCTGAAATCGATATCGAATGCCGACGGCGGCGTGCCTTCCTGCCAAATCGTTTCGCGGTACGGATCGATGAGCACGACGTACGTTGTTCCGGCTTCGCGAAGACGCTCGAGCTTCGCACGCAACTCCGCCGGATTATCGGTATGCGAACAAAGCTCGACGGCGACCTCGGGTGCGCCTGGAAAGAAGCCTTCACGCTGCTTTGCCGTTAGAGCGTCCCAGGCTGTCTTCCGCACGAGGGACACGTCGGGAGCCACGACCGACGTATCAGGCAAGCGGAACCCGCCGTTGGAATCAAAAGCGATGAAACCGTGCGATTCAGCCCACTCATCGATGAGCCGAGCTAGCCGCATATTGCGCCTCGACGTTTCGGCGCCCGTCGGAGGCGTCACGATCAGCTCGCCGTTTGCCTCGCGTTCGAACTGCCAACCAGGATTCTGCAAAGAAATCCGAAGGAGATCGGCATCGCTAGCGACTAGCGGGATGTGCGCTCTCACGCGACAAGGATACCACCGGGGCGAAATACCCTCAAGTGAGCGCGCGGGTCATCTTCGATTCGTCGACGTTCTTGTAAAAGTCGTTATCGGTTTCGACGACTCCGGCAGCGGCCCACGGATCGATTTGCCGGCGCGTCGTTGGCAGGTGCACCGTTGGTCCCGCCGCGTCGGAGTAATCGGCGCCGCCGAAGGGTTCGAACTCGTCGCTTTCTCGATGGGCGAGTACCAAGTCGTTAACGGCATCGCGAGCAGCAGCTGCATCACTGCGAAGCGGGCTTGTCAACCGGCCGTCGCTTGCGATGGCGTCGTAGACGGCAATGGCCGGCCGATCGGCACGCCACGGCATGTCGCCGGTCGCTTGCGGAAAACGTGCCATGCCGTCGATCGCGCGCACGTCTTGGCGAATGGCGCTTAGCGCATCACGATCTGCCGCAGCGCCGGCAACGTCGTCGTTGAGCCGCTTGATCGATTCTTCGGCGTTGCGAATCTTCGCCGGGTCGAGGTCGAGCACGTCAAATGCGGCGGCCGGACCGAAACCTCCAAAGTCGCCGGCGTCGTACTTCGTACGCATCACATCGCTGACGATTGCTCTGGACATTGCTCGGGGATCATTTTCGTGCGCGGCGATGACGTGTGCGACGTTGCTGGGAACTCCTGGCGCAAGCATCGTTTCGGGACTTGCTGCGAGATACTTGACGCCGGCGTGCGAGAGCGCATCGGCGAATCCCAAAGTGTCCATGAGGCATTGGTTTGCGACGATGCCGTCAATGCGGCGTTGCGAATCTTCAGGGTGCTCTTGCGCGTGCAAGGCAACGCCTTCAGCGATTGCTTTGGCGATCGCGGGCATCGACATTACGCTGCCGTCTCCGGTTTCCAGTCCGCCACCGTCGCCTCCGCCGTGATCGACTAGATCGATCCACGTCTGCTTCGCGCCGCTAGCTTGCGCGTTGTCGAGTGTGTGCGCGACAAAGCGGGCGAGATTCGCCTCCGAGCTCATGTCGTGTGGTCTGCTTAGATGGACGCGGGTGACGTCGCCGTCGGCGATGGTGTACTGCTCGGTGTGGAGAGCGCCCGACTCGATCGCATCGCCGTCAGCGCGCAGCCGAGTCGTGTCTTCCACCGTGAACTCGATGCGCGAATCGCGGTCGCTAGTGTGCAGCGCCTGCGAGAGTGTCGACTCCTGAATGGCGTCGAGGTTGTTGTCGCCGTCTCGATAGATTCCGAACTCGAGCGCGCGGCGCGCGGGCGTGACCGTAACGTTCTGCAGCATGAAGCCTCCTGATGTTGGTGAATCGGGGCTCTACTGCGACGACGGAGCGGGGCGGCTAGAGTTGGGAGAACGGGACCGGACGTCGAACCGGGGGCGCGATGACGCAGTGTGAAGTCTGTGGCGGCGAGCTCACTAGTGCCGGAAGCGTCCCGGGATATCAAGAGCCGAACGTCTATGCGATCTACGACTGCCGGCGCTGCATGACGATGGTAGCTAGTCCCAAGCAGATTGATCCGAACGTCTATAACGCGATTTACGCCGTGCCCGGCGGAGCGCCGGGGTACGATCGCTACTTTCAATACGCCAGGCGGATCTTGCAGGTGCACGATCCAATGGGCTATCTGACGACGCACGTAGACGCCGCTTGGGGAGTTCATCAAGCCATGCGCCGTAACGGTGCAAAAACCGTTCTTGAGGCGGGCTGTGGGCTGGGTTACTTCACGTACGCGCTGCGGCGCGGCGGTTACGATATTCTCGGCCTCGACATCTCGCGCGAAGCGGTTGAGAAAGCGCGGCAAGCTTACGGCGATCTCTACGTAGCCGAATCGGTCGAGTCCTACGCGGCCTCCGCAAACAAGAAGTTCGACGCGATCGTGATGGTCGAGGTAATTGAACATCTCGAAGATCCGATTACGACGTTGGAAAGTGCGGCGCGGCTGCTCTCGCCCGGCGGCGCAATAATCCTCACGACGCCTAACCGTACGTACTACGGTTACGACAAGCCGTGGAGCACCGATCTACCGCCGGTGCATCTCTGGTGGTTTTCCGAAGACTCGATTCAGGTAATCGCCGAGCGCATCGGCTGTCGCGCCGAGTTCGTCGATTTTAGCGAATACAACGCGAAGTATCCGGTGTTGCATACGTTTAGCTGCGCGCACGCCGCCAATCTTGACGCCGAGGGCCGCGTCCTTCGGCGAGAAAGCCTGCCTATGTCCCTCGCCCGAAAAGCCGGGCTGCTGCATGAAGGTTACTGGCTGGCGTCGCGCGCGGCCGGTCTTGTCAAGCGTGGCACCGCTTCCAGTAGCCGCCCTACCATGGTCGCTGTCCTCCGACCAGCCTAGAGCAGAAGGCCTCTCGGGCGCTTTTTTAACACGCGTTTACTTCACTGCTTGATCGCGATGAATGGTGAGGTCGGACGTCCAGGAACTCGCAATCTCACTTTCGGCTCGCTGGATGCGCTAAACGGCGGGACGTAAACGTAAACTTTTTCTTGCTGCGTCGTCGAGTAAAGGTCGCCGGCCTTATCGACGGCGAGGCTGATCGTCGTGCCTGGGACTTGAATTGTAAACGCCTTCTTTGTGTACTTGGTAAAGGGCGGTTTGTATACGTCTACTCCGCTGCCGTTGGTCACATACATCGTGTCGTTGGCATCGAAGATCATGGAGCCGTACGGCGCACCGCTTCCTTTCGGAAACCTAAGCTTGGGCATACTGCTGGCGCTGAAGGGTGGAATGTACTTATCCATTGTCTGGTTGTCGTCATCTTTAACCCACAGATTGCCTTCGCGGTCGAATGCCATGCCTCGCGTCGATTGGCTGCCGATATGATTGATAGCCGTGCTCATAGTGAATGCCGGCGTGCTTTCTTTGGTGATCGGCTGCATAAACACGTTGATCTGAAACGCGGAATACGTACCAGCGGTGTAGGTCTGCCCTTGGAAGATGTCGCCATGCGAGTCCACCTCGAGCATCTCCGGCAGAAGCCTCGTCCGAAGCAGGAAAGAAACGCGCCCGGCCTTTTTGCGCCACACGAGGACGCCCTCGCGCTTTTCACCTGAGGGCCCGCCAACAAGAATGAAGGTTTGGCGGCCGGCGAAGCCGGTCGATCCAGGCCCATTCGCTTCGATAGCCCACAGCGGTTGACTATGGACGCTGAGGGGCAGCTGGTAAACGTAGACATGTCCAGGGTTGGAGTCGTCCGCAACATACGCGTAACCCGGGCCAAACGGAACTGCGCTATGAGTGGGCGAGAGAGGACCGGCAGCGCGCGGGATAGGCGTCGGCCTGGACAGGCTTGACGAACAGGCGCCAAAGGTCGAGGCGCTCACAATAAGGACGAGCGCCTGGTGAGAAAATCTGATGCTTTGCATGGATTTGCCACCTCACGGTTTGATGCTGACGATCGGCACGCTCGCCTTGGCGGGCACCGCCAACTTCACTAGCGGCGCAGGTCGCGGGACCCTCGTGCCGGTTTTCACCCCTCTTCTAACATTCGGGAGCAACACGGTGCCCGCCTGCTTGTCCTGCCTAGGTAATGGCAGCTAAGCGGCTACGAAACGCATATTCGCAGGGTCCGCGTGCGTACTACCCTTAAAGCGCTTGGCGAACGACGCTTTCGGCTGCGACCAAACAAACGTTTGGAATGTAGCCGCGTTCTTACGGGAAACTACCGGCTCGTGATCATCGACCACGACGTCATCGTCTTGGGCGCGGGGCTCGCCGGCATGCGGGCCGGGCTCGAAGCCGCGCGCGAGGGCGCAAACGTGGCGATCGTCAGCAAAGTCCATCCGATTCGCAGTCATTCGAGTGCGGCGCAGGGCGGGATCAATGCGGCAATCGGCGAGCTCGACAGTTGGGAATCGCACGCCTTCGATACCATCAAGGGCAGTGACTATTTAGCCGACCAAGATGCTGTTGAAGTGATGTGCCGCGAGGCTCCGCAAGACATCATCGAGTTCGAGCACATGGGCGTGATCTTCTATCGCGGCGCCGACGGGCGACTCGGCACTCGCGCCTTCGGCGGCGCGTCGCAAGCCCGCACGTACTTCGTCGGCGATATCACCGGTCAGGCGCTGCTGGTTACGCTCTACGACCAAATTCTCAAAGCCGGCGTCAAAGTTTACGAAGAGTGGTTTGCAACCGAGCTCTTCATGGACGGCGGCGCATGTCGCGGCGTCGTTGCCCTAGAGATGATCGCCGGCGAACTCCATCTGCTTCGCGCCAAGGCTGTGATCGTTGCCTCGGGCGGCTTGGGCCGGCTCTACGAGCCGAGCACCAATGCGCTGATCTGCACCGGCGACGGATATTCGTTGGCGTATCACGCCGGCGCGCCGCTCATGGATATGGCGATGGTGCAGTACCATCCGACGACGCTCGCGGGCAGCGGCTTCTTGATGACCGAAGCGGCACGCGGCGAGGGTGCATATCTCCTCAACTCGCTCGGCGAGCGTTTCATGAAGAAATACGCTCCGAACAAGATGGAGCTGGCGGCACGCGACGTAACCTCGCGCGCCGAAGCGACCGAAATTGCCGAGGGACGCGGCATCGACGGCAACGTCCTGCTGGATCTCCGTCATCTGGGACCTGAGGTCATCCTCAAAAAGCTCCCGCAGATTCACGAGATGGCGCTCGACTACCTGGACATCGACATGATCAAGAAACCGGTGCCGGTTCGGCCGGGCATGCACTACCAGATGGGCGGAATCAAGACCGACGTTGAAGGCGCGACAATCATCGCGGGACTCTATGCTGCCGGCGAAGTCGCATGCGTCAGCGTTCACGGCGGAAACCGGCTCGGCGCCAATTCTTTGCTCGATACGATTATCTTTGGCCGCCGCTCCGGCCGTGCTGCCGCGGGCTATGCGAAAGGCGCGCCGGCGAGCCGCGGCGGTGAAGACGTCTTACGCGCGGAGCAAGCGCGCCTGCAAGATCTTATGGCGCGCCCGTACACGGGTGAAACCTGCGCGGGGTTACGCCTCGAGCTCGCGACGATGATGGACGAAAAGGTCGGGCTCTATCGCGGCGACGCGGGTCTGCACGAAGCACTCGACAAGCTTCAAGAGTTTCGCCGGCGCTACCAGAACGTGGCGGTCGGGGATAAAGGGCGCGTTTTCAACCAGGCGCTCACGTTTGTGCTCGAGCTCGGGTATTTGCTCGATTGCGGTGAGACGGTCATCCGCGATGCGATCGTGCGTAAAGAGAGCCGTGGCGCCCACACGCACGTCGATTACCCCGAGCGCAACGACGTCGACTGGCTCAAGCATACCTTACTGACGCTTCGACGCGAGGGCGAGGAGCCGGAGATCTCGCACGTTCCCGTTACGATTACTCGCTGGCAGCCCGAGGTACGGACGTATTAAATGCAGTTTACGATCGAAGTTGGACGCTATAATCCCGAAGGTCAATATGCCGAGAACGCCGTGCCGGGGCACCCGTTTCCGCCGCCATGGAACGCATCGCCGGTTCGGCACTATCAGACGTTTAATGTCGAACTTCCGGAGCACGCGGTCGTACTAGACGCGCTCATCGAGATTCGCGAATATCAAGATCCTTCGCTGGCAGTCCGTTGCGCCTGCCGCAGCGCGATCTGCGGCTCGTGCGGCATATGGATCAACGGTCACGCCAATTTGGCGTGCAAGAGTAAGCTCGCAGAATTTACCAAAGACGGCAAGACGCGCGTGGAGTCGCCGCCCTCGATGCCGATCATTCGCGACCTCGTTTGCGATATGACACCTTTTTGGGATAAGCACTTGGCGGTAAAGCCGTGGCTGCAGAACAAGCTGCCGATTCCGCCCCCGGACGAAGAATACCGCGTACCCAACGCCTCGATGGAAGAGCTCATTCAGGAAGTAAGCTGCATCAGCTGCGGAGTCTGCCTGATGGACTGCGAGTCCTTCGCGGTGAATCAGGAGTTTCTTGGTCCGCAAGCTCTGGCTCAAGCCTACCGTTACGCAGGCGATCCCCGGGACGCCGAGACGAAAGAGCGTCTGGGTGATTACAGCAAAGCCGGCGGCATATGGGATTGCACGCATTGCTTCGAGTGCGTGCAACAGTGTCCCAAAGGTGTCGCACCGCTCGATCAGATCCTCAAACTGCGCAAGATGGCCGTCGATGCCGGATTCACGAACAATCCAGGGACGCGTCACGCCGATGCGTTCGCGGAGTCCGTTAGAGACAGCGGCCGCCTCAACGAGCTGACGCTTCTGCCTAAGTCGGTCGGTTTCTTTAACATCGTTGAACAACTCAGAACGCTTCCGGGCGCGTTCAATCTGATCCGTGCCGGTAAGCTCCCGCCGCTAATTCATAAGAAGATTCCGGGCGTGAACCGGATCAAAACGATTTTCGAACGTGTCGGAGGAAGGTTTAAGTGAAGGTTGCGTTCTGGCCGGGTTGTGTCTCGAAGGGCGCCTGTCCGGAGCTTTACGTTTCGACCCAGGCCATCGCCGAGCCGCTCGGCCTCGAGTTGCACGAGCTCGTTTCGGCTCCGTGTTGCGGCGCCGGGGTCTTAAGCGAGCAGAATGCTGAACTGGCCGAAGCGCTAAATGGGTTGACGCTCGCAATGGCCGAGGCTGAGGGCGCCGATCTCATGACGATTTGCAGCACCTGTCAGGGCGTGCTCTCGAATCACAACTATCAGTTGAAGAACGATCCCGCGCGCCTCCAAAAAGCGAATGCGACGATTTCCGACCAAGGATTTTCTTACCGCGGAACGACGACGGTCAAACACTTGCTCTGGATGCTCTTCGAGGACATCGGAATAGACCGGGTCGCGTCGGCGATCAAACGGAAGCTCACCGGCTTGAAGATCGCGCCGTTCTACGGCTGCTACATTCTGCGGCCGGTCGAGGCGCTCGGTTTGCGCGAACGACCTGAACGCAAGACCTATCTTGACCAACTCATCGCATTGCTCGGGGCCGAGCCCGTTGAGTATCGCGGCGCCACAAAGTGCTGCGGCTTCCCGATGCTGACGTTCAATCGCGAGAAAGCGCTGGCAATGGGCGGCAGCCATATCATCGAGGCAAAGGAGAAGGGCGCCGACCTCCTCGTCACGCCGTGCCCGCTCTGTCACTTGAATCTGGATGCTCAGCAACCAGACGCGGCGCGCGTTTTGAAAAAAGACATCGACGTTCCAATCTTTCACTTGCCGCAGCTACTTGGGCTTGCGTTCGGATTCGAGCCCGAGCAGTTGCGCCTGAATCATCACGTCGTGCCTACCAGGGGCGCGCTTGAAAAGGTCGAGCTCAAAGTCTAAGCGACCCCAGCGGCATCCTACACTCGCTATGACTTAAGGAGTCTGACCTTGCCTCACTCTGCTGCTACCCTTATGCGTCGATCCGCGGGCGTCGCTCTCCTCTGAATTGCGATGGCCGGCTGCTCCTCGAACACGTCCGTTGCGCCCACCGGCGTTTCCAATCAGGCTAACGCGTACAAAGAATCGCAAGGATTTGGGCCCGCGCCGCAAGGCCACGGGAGGCAAGCTTCATCATTCATAGCTCCCGTACCCAAACGGCACCACACTCTCGAACAAGATTACGACTCCCGCCGTGATTGGCCGATCGCGGTGAGCCCCGATGCGGTGCTCTGGACGGAGCTAACCCGGCGTTGGTTCGGGAGCGATGAAGGGCAGTCGCGCAAGAGCGTTAGGCCTTCAGGCGTGCTGTGCGTAATCACATATTGTACCAGCGGCGGTTCGGCATCGCGTTTCGCGGTCGGCGGCGGCTGAAAACGCGTCGGGAAGTTCGGATCTTTGAGGTTTTGATCCGACCACGGATTCGCTGCTTCGCTGGGATAGTACCAAGGATAATCCAAGATCAGCGATTGCGACGAGCCGTCGGCAAAGTGCACCGACATTCGGACATCAACCCAGAATCCGCGAGTCTGGGGATCGAATTGCGAGCCGTGTGGATCGGAGAAGATGACGAAACCGCACGGTTCGGCGGCGGCTGAGGATTGGCCGGCGCCCAGCGCGCCGTTGCCGGTCTGCGCGAGCATTCCACCAGTCTTGACGCCGGCGCCGGCGTCCCAGATAGGCTTAGAGTTATGCGTTCGCGCGAGTTCCGCGTGAAGGGATTGAGTCCGCGTCGCGAGCTTGTGACGCCCCGCGCGGCCCTCGATATTACGGATCGCGCGCGGTTTGACCACGGGCACAACGGCAACGCGCGCGACCGGAATCGGGGGTTGCACGAGGGGAGCGGGTGTGGCGATCGGCACGAGCGTGATATGCAGGACTTGCGCGTGCGTGACGGTTTCGCGAGTCGGCCTGTGCGCGAGGCTCGCCGGAATCAGGCCCGCGACGATCTCGTGCAGGGCAATCGATATCGCGAACGCGACGAGCAGCCTGTCTTTGGATCGCATGAGAAAAGCGCCGAGCCCTTCGCGATTGAAAGGCTCGGCGTTTCGACGCTGGCTTAAACTACGGATTGGTGCCGTATGTTTGTACGTACCACTGCCTGAACTGATCGTAGGTGGGATAGTAGCCGTACTTGTGGTAGAACCAGTCGCGGTACGCGTCTTGCCGGCGGTTCACTTCCTGCTGTTCCGCGCGCTTCTCTCGAACTTTGTGGTTGTAGTTGACGACGAGCGGAATGGATGCGGCCGTAACGGCCGTGACCAGGATGATGGTGTTGGTGCTGCCTGAGCCGTCGGCAAGTGCGGGAGCCGCTGCGCCGGTTGCAAGCGCCGCAGTTAGTGCGGCAGCCAGAGCCTGCGGTTTCTTCATGTCCGTCCTTTCTGCAGGCCCATCGATTCCCTGACTCAAACCCGGTCACTCGTGGAAATCGAGAGCCTGATTCGACCGATCCCGGATTTTCCGATTCCCGGGATCCTTTTCCGTGACATTACCCCGTTGCTCAAAGATAAGCAAGGCTTTCGGCGAGCGATCGACCTATTTGTCGAGAGATTCAAAGGCCGCGGTATCGATCACGTGGTCGGCATCGAAGCCCGAGGCTATATTCTCGGTGCCCCCATCGCCTATGCGATCGGCGCCGGTTTCATACCCGTGCGCAAGCCGGGGAAGCTCCCTCACCAGACACTCACGGAAGAGTACGCGCTCGAATATGGGACGAATTCACTCGAGATTCACGCCGACGCCATCGTGCGTAACGAACGTATCCTCGTCGTCGACGACCTGCTCGCAACCGGCGGCACCGCGGCTGCGACAGGCCGCCTGCTCGAGCGCCTCGGCGCTCGCGTTGCGGCTTTCGCTTTTTTGGTGGAGCTCAGCGATTTACAGGGGCGCAAGAAGCTCGGCGGACATGAGGTCGTTACCTTCGTAACCTATTAGCCTTTCATGAAGCATGCTGCCCCGGCCGCCATCTTTGCAACGGCATTCCTGTTTTTAACATTCACGCTGCCGAGCTTATCGCGCCCCCACGCGACTCCGACACCCGCGCCGACGCCGACGCCGGTCGCGGATCCCGCGATTACCAAACTCGCGCGTCAGCAGTTCGTCCAATGGCAGGACGGCGCGGTGAACAAGAGCCTTTACGCCGAGCAAGTCCTCGATAAGCTCACCGATCAAAAAATGGCGCAAACTTCGACCGCACTGGCGCAGCTCGGTGCGCTGACCGACGTCGTCTACCTTGGCCCCTGGATTTCGCAGGATTTTCCGCCCGGAGCGCGCGGTTACGCCTTCCAAATGCGCTGTGTCTCCGGCAACGTCTACCTGTGGCTAGCCCTCGACGCTGAGGGGAAGATCGCGACGATCCTCTTCAAGAACCGGCTCGACGTCGAAAACGTCACTCCGCCACCCAGCCCCGTCCCGAGCGCGCTCCGCGCCCCGGGGGCCGCCTCGATGTAACAGGGACTGCGAACCCTGGATGCTGCGCGGCCCCAGCTCGCACGGGGCCCGCACTCACCCTGCTATAATGGGCGGATACCTATGACGATCGCCGAGCTGATCGAACGGGTCCGTCGCTACGAGCCCAACGCCGATGCGGGCGCGCTGATGCGCGTCTACGAGCTCGCCGTTGCCGCTCACCAAGGCCAGCGGCGCGCCTCCGGCGAGTCATACATCGAACATCCGCTGGCTGTCGCGGGCATCCTCGCCGACCTCGAGATGGACCACCAGACGATCGCAGCCGCTTTGCTGCACGACGTCGTCGAGGACACGTCGATCACCCAAGAACAAGTCACGGCAGAGTTCGGCGAGGAGATTGCGCGGCTGGTCGACGGGGTCACCAAGCTGACGCGAATCCCATACCAATCGAAGGAAGACGCACAGGTCGAGAACCTTCGCAAGATGTTTCTGGCGATGGCCAAGGACATTCGCGTGATCATCATCAAGCTCGCCGATCGCCTGCACAACATGCGGACGCTGGCGAGCCTTACTCCCGCCAAGCAACAGGCGATCGCGCGCGAAACGCTCGACATCTACGCGCCGATCGCGCACCGTTTGGGAATTTGGAAGATCAAGTGGGAGATCGAAGACGAGTGTCTTCGCTATCTCGATCCCAACGGCTATCATGATATCGTTGAGCGCGTCGCCAAGACGCGCCGCGAGCGCGAGGCCGACGTCGAAAAGGCGATTGACCGGCTGCGAGACGAGTTCAAATCGTTAAAGGTCAATGCCGAAATCCAGGGGCGTCCGAAACACTTCTACTCGATCTACTCCAAGATTAGCTCAGGGCGCGAGTTCTCGACGATCTACGATCTCACGGCGATTCGCATCATCGTCGACTCTGTGAAGGACTGTTACGCGGCGCTCGGCGCCATGCACGCGATGTGGACGCCGCTTCCAGGTCGTTTCAAAGATTACATCGCGATGCCCAAGCCCAACATGTATCAGTCGCTGCATACGACCGTTGTCGGGCCGACGGGCGATCCACTGGAGATTCAAATCCGCACTTGGGAGATGCACCGCACCAGCGAATACGGGATCGCAGCGCACTGGCGCTACAAAGAGGGCGGCAAGGCCGATCAGTTCGAGAACAAGCTCTCGTGGTTGCGCGCGCTGCTCGAATGGCAGAAGGACATGCGCGATTCTCGCCTCTTCATGGAAAGCCTCAAGCTCGACCTTTTCGATTCGCAGGTCTTCGCCTTCTCGCCGCGCGGCGACGTCTACTCGATTCCGGCCGGCGGCACCCCGCTCGATTTTGCCTATCAAGTTCATACCGACGTGGGGAACCATTGCGTGGGCGCTAAAATCAACGGAAGAATCGTTCCGCTCGATTATCAGATCCAGAACGGCGACATCTGCGAGATTCTAGTCAACAAGTCGAGCGGGCGCCCATCGCTAGACTGGCTTGCGATCGTCAAGACGTCGGGCGCAAAACACAAGATCAAGCAATGGTTCCGTAAGGAGCGGCGCGAGGAGAACGTCTTAGCGGGCCAGGAGGCGCTCGAACAAGAGCTGGCTCGGGCGGGACTGCGCACCGACGTTGCGCGCGGCGAGCTGCTCGAGCGCATTGCGTCACGTTTGAACTACGCAACGCCCACGGACCTCTATGCGGCGATCGGCTTCGGCGACGCGTCGGCGCAAGCCGTGGCTAACCGCGTGCGTGACGAGCTAAAACACGATAACGTCGTCGACCTGACCAAGATCGGCCGTAAGACTCCGTCGCGCAAGAGCTTGCGCCGAGCTAGCGGGGTTCGCATCGCCGGCGTCGACGACGTCTTGGTCCGGCTATCGAAATGCTGCTCGCCTGTGCCCGGCGATCCGATTATCGGCTATGTCACGATCGGCCGCGGCGTGAGCGTCCATCGCGCCGATTGCCCGAATGTGGCCTTCATGAACGCGACGCCGGAGCGCATACTCCAAGCGCAGTGGCTTGGCGGCGGCGATTTGACGCACGGCGTCGACATCGAAGTGGAAGCCGACGATCGCTCGCAGCTGCTCCAAGACATCATGGCGGTCTTTTCCGAGCTGCGCACGCAGGTGAGCTCGGTGAACGCGCGCGTGCGCAGAGACGGCGTGGCGGTAGCAAGCTTGACCGTGCAAATCCGCGATTTGGATCATCTGCACAAGCTGCTTACCAAGTTGGAAACGCTCAAGAATATTCGGCGCGTTTACCGCGTGACCAAACGCGAGCGCACGGCGCTCTAGTGTCCCGTCTCAGGGACATTAGTTGAACCTTCTCGTTCCGGCCGCTGCTGCGTTTGCGGCCGGCGTCATGAATAGCGTCGCGGGCGGCGGAAGCTTTCTTTCGTTTCCGGCGCTCGTCTTTGCCGGCGTTCCACCGATTTCAGCCAATGCCACGAACAATGCCGCGATGTGGGTCGGCACCATCGGTAGCGCGCGCGGCTACCGTGAGGAAGTTGCCGAGTATCGCGCACTTTTGCTGCCGGTGATCTGCGTCAGCATCGCCGGTTCACTCATCGGAGCCGGGCTGCTGCTAGCTACGCCACAGGCGCTCTTCGAACGTTTGATCCCCTGGTTGCTACTTTTCGCGACGCTGGTTTTCGCAGTCAGTCCGCAGATCACGCGCCGCGCTGCAGCGCCGCCGCGTCACGCGCCCTGGCAGCTCGTAGTGCAGTTTGCAGTTGCGGTTTACGGTGGTTATTTCGGCGCGGGCATGGGAATTCTGATGTTGGCACTTCTAGCTTTCTCGGGCTTGCCGAGTTTCAACGCCCAAAATGCGATCAAGAACGTGCTCTCCGTTTCGATCAACGGCATGGCGTTGCTTCCCTTCGTGATCGCGCGAATCGTGGACTGGCGCTTCGCGATTCCGATGGCGCTATTAGCCTTGATTGGTGGGTACTTTGGAGCTCGCTTCTTTCGGCGTGCACCGGAAGCGCTCGCTCGGACGATCGTCGTCGGCATCGGTACGGCGATGACTATAGTTTTTTTCCTTCGAACTTTCGCTTGAAAGTTAACGGCGGTCGCTAGCTTTAGCAGGGTGACCAAAAAGGCGATTCGAACGCCGTTTGCTATATTCGCGTTTATTAAACGAGGTTGAGCATGTTTTCGAAAAATCGCGCGACGCTGCTCGTAGCAGGAGCACTTCTGGCAACATCGGCTTGCGGGGGGAACAACACCGTTCCATCCAGCCCCGGCGCGATGAATGCAGCGTTGCAACTCTCGAATCCACAAGCCGTCGGCGTAGAGCCGGCGGACAATACGTCGATTCTCAAAAGACTGAAGAAAGACGTCACGGTCGGCTCCACTGTCGACCCACTGAACGGCGACACCGGCCCGCACGCCCTTAACATCGTTCGTGCGACCTACATTTTGAAGAAGGGGCAGCTGGTGGTCTGCAACTTCGCCGATAAGGCTGGAGCCCCCGGAAAGGGGACGACGATCGACGTGCTCGATCCGAAGCCTGGCTCGAAACCCGTGCGGTTCGCGCAAAACAAGAATCTTTTAGCCTGCACCGGCGACGATGTGAGCATAGGCAATGACGTCGCGGGTGCCGGACTCGGTAAGCACGACGTAATCGAGTTCACTCCACATGGTAAAGTGATCAAAAGCTACGGTCCCCCGATCGAGTCTCCGTTCTCCGACGCCGATGCATCCAACCCAGGTCTGTACGCCGCCGATTACACCTTTGTCAGCGATGCGCGGACCGGTTCGATCATCGACTTCAGCATCAACAATTACGGGCACCCTAACGAGATCGCGGGTGTAGGCGGATTCGCGGTCAACGGTGCAAAAGGTTGGGGCATCCTGGGGCCATCGGGCCTACAATATGCTAAGAAGCCTGACTCGCTCTATGTCGTAGACGGTGTGGATAATACCGTCGTCGCCATCTCGCACGCCAGTAACCTGCTCGTCACGAACGAGATCGTCGTCCAACCAGGCGGAAAGACGTTCAAGTGTAAGCACCCGAAGACGACGTGCGCGACGCTCGTCTATAGCGGCGCACCGCTGGACGCTCCGGTCGCTGCGACGCTTCTACCTAACGGCAATCTCATCGTCGCGAATACCCACGGCGGTAACAAACTCGTCGAGCTCACTCCTGCCGGCACAGTTTTGGCCGTAAAAGCCGTCGACAAGAGCGCGACCCCGCACGTGTTCGGCTTGGCGTCAGCCGGCACGAGCGACACGAATACGGTGGTGTATTATACGACCACTGAGAATAACACGGTTCACGTACTCGAACCATAGGAGCCGACTCTCGGAGAGATAGTATCGGCAT
>Ga0306920_100004965_pt1 | contig 17109 bp, 14 predicted proteins | sample flu12Cox44000170_FD_204666 | JGI IMG/M metagenome (GOLD analysis project Ga0306920, IMG submission 204666) | Lab enrichment of tropical soil microbial communities from Luquillo Experimental Forest, Puerto Rico - flux4day.12C.oxic.44.000.170 (v2)... | ecosystem: Environmental > Terrestrial >... | reverse complement strand
CAAGCCAGTGTTGGCCAGCTTATCCCGGCTGCATGCTTCCGGCATTCTTGAATATAGGGGTAGAAAACGCTGTCTCATAAGTACAGCTGCAGCGAAAAAAGTCCAAGGTAGGATCCCTGCTGAAATTAGTTCTGAAAGGTTGTCCCTTCACCGCCACCCTAGGTTGTTCACGTCCGCTCATTGAGGTGCTGATCAGGCCATCAACAACGGGGAAAGATACCGAGCTTCGACAGCGGAGTCTTGCTTGCCGCTCAATGGATCTCGTGGTGTTCAAGTAAAGGGCGGGATTCTGCCTCAAAGTGCAGGATTTCAGGCTTAAATCCTACCCGCGGCCATTCTTTGCAGGCACTTCCTCAAGCCGTGCGGGTTCGATTCCTGCTCGGCCACTGGATCTTATGCGGGCAACATCCCAAAGAGTGGTAAAAGTAAAGCGGGAGCAATCTCGTGGCAGCTACTTGTCCGTCGCCCTTGAAGGGTTCGGTTCTGGTGATCATCTTTCACGATATATGCGAGGAGATCAGGCTCGGCGAACTGCGCCAAATTCTCGACGCCAAGCAAACCGAACCGGTCTTCAAGCATCCCATGCCCGAGTATGTTCGCTTTGAGAATCCGCCGGTCATTGAGACCCTCGATCCCATTTTGCTGAGCAGTGGCGAACGGCTACATCCACAGGTTAAGTATTACGATTACGGGGTCGTCAGTGTACTGATGGAGCTGTCGTTCGAAGGGGACTGGCAATCCCTCGCTGATCTGGCAGCAAAATGGGTGCCCAGTGTCGAATTAGAACGTCACGCCGAAGAGCTGGTGCGCCGCCGAGTGCAGAAGCTTAGTGCAGCTATAATTCGCCCGTATAGCCACTGGCTGGAGGAAGACTATTACGTCTTCCTGCTCAATGAAGTTCAAGGGCGGCCGTTGGGCGCGGAGTTGCTCAAAGAACATGGTTCACAGATCGCACAGATCGTCAGCGGAGAACGCTCGGAATTGGCCCAGGCCGAAATCGACGATGTGCTTCAGGGCAGCCTTTCGTATTACCCCAACGATTTGATCGTCATCGGCTGGAACGCCTCCCTCGTTTACGACACTCCTTCCGGAGCTGCAACCTCCGTCCAGATTCTGGAGTATGTCAACTCCCAATTGCTCGAATTTCGCCATTACGACGAGCTGCTGACCAAGGAACTTGCCAGCGTCCATGGATCCCTGAAACATCGCGGCGGCTTCTTGAAGCGCTGGCAGATGCGGGGGGAGGCGTCGCGCCTCAACGGCGTGACCGTGGAAGTGACCGAACTGGTGGAACGATCCGACATCGCGATCAAGTTTGTCAGCGACATGTTTTCAGCGCGATTGTATCGCCTGGCGGCAACCAAGGTCGGCGTTCCGGATTACCAGAACCTGGTTAACGAAAAACTCAAGATCGCCGAAGGCCTATATCGTTTTCTGATCGAAGAATTTGATCAAAGCCGGGGCTTTGTCTTGGAACTGATGATCGTCATTATCCTGGTGATCGAACTGATCTTCTTGTTTCGGGGTAAAGGGTTGTAAGCGCCGACAACGTCCTCTAATGCTGCTGTCCGTACTCATCTTTCGCCTGCTGCAGGATGGGAATGTCGGGATCGGCATCCTTCCACAGGGTAAAGAAGTTCTGATACGCTTCCTTTGCCTTGGCGGTATCGCCCTGCATGACCAAAGCCCGACCTAGGCCGAGATGGGCGAGCGGGGCGATGGGCTGGTTTTGAACTACACCTCGCCACTGCAGGATCTTCTCGAATTCCGCAGCAGCCTCCTGGCCACGGTGAGCGGCCAAGTAGGCCTTCCCGCGTACATAGATGGGATAGAGAGAAGGGGTAAAGGCAGCGGTGTTTCCCGGCGATCCCAGCTCATATGGAGCGGCGGCCTGCAAAATCTCGATTGCCTTCGCTGGCTCATGGTGCCTGAGGGCGAGCTCGGCCTGAATGGTGGGTAGATAGATAAACTGTACGATCGTGTCTTGCGGGAATTGTTTTCCTAGCTGGTCCCTCAGCGCTTCCGCGCGGTTGTTTCCTGCGGCGGCCAGCGCCAAGGCCGCCCCGTATTGAACATCACGGCCGGAGGAAAGCGACAGCGCTGTCATGGCGTGCTGCTCGGCCGCGTTGGCATTGCCGAAAACCGCTTCCCGAAAGGCCACATCGGTGTCGTAACCGGCTGCCGCTTCGCTTTCACCCGCGCGTTTGGCAGATTCTATGGCGCGCAGTGAAATCTCGCGAGCCCTGCCCAGGCGCCCGGCGAAGGCTGCCGTGTCAGCTTCGAGGCGAAGCATGGCATTTTCTGCCCCTGGCTTTCCGGCTGACCACGATAGCTGCTGTGACATCGCCCCGGTGTCGTTCTGCAGGAACGCAAGCCGATACAGGTTGAGTCGCAGCGCGGGCGAGTCGAGTTTCTTCGCCTGCGCCTCGGCCGCGGTAGCGCGAGCATCTTCCAGGCGATTCAGAAACAGGTTAGAGCCAACCAGGTTGGCGTAGGTAAGACCACTCGATGGCTCGAGCCGGATTGCCTCCTTGTACTCCTCGACCGCGGTGCTGAATTGCCCCAGGCTATCAAAGATAACGCCCAGGTTATTGGGCGGAATGTAGTTGCGGGGATAGGTTTGGGCCCAGAGCTGGTACGCCTGCCGGGCCTTCTCGAGATTGCGGGTAACAAAATGTTGATAGCGAGACTCAATGCCAAACCGCTCCGCCTCGCTGACTTTGTCGCGAAGTTCGTAACTCTTGGTTGTGTTTTTCGCTGCCAGGCTGGTTTCGCCGAGATTGTAGTAGCAGGCGCCAAGCGCGGCGTAGGCCATGGCAAAATTGGGGTCGAGGCTAATCGCTTGCTGGTAGAAGGAGACGGCGCCGGCGTTGTCGCCTTGTCCCAACTGGATTTTCCGCCCCAGGCTGTACTTCTGCAAAGCTTCCAGCGAAGGCGTGGTAGCCTGCTCCACCGGGGTGTCGAACTTCTGCACCGTGCTGAGAGATTCGCCCAGCTTGCTTCGCATACTGGAAGCAGCCTGGTTCAGGGCGTCCAGAACATGGTCCTTGTCGCCCGCCTGGGCCTTGGTGCTGGCGATCAATTCGCCATTGGCGCAGCTCGTCGCGTTGAGGATCAGGCTGTACTGCGTACCAATCTGAGCGATCGAACCGCGCAGCACGGCGGCACTGTTGGTCCGCTGGCACAGCTCCTGTGCGATCTCGGCAGTGAGGCGGGCATCGGAAGGCTTGCCCATCAGGCGCAAGGTCTGCTGAATGCGCTGCTCGGAGACAAAGGCCAGGAAGGGAGACTGTCCCAGTTGCACCTCGAGGCCCTGGCGAAGAGCGCCATCGAAGACCGGATCATTCGTGCTGTTGGCGAAGTCCGCTAGCACGATCGTGTCCTTGTTGGTCAGCGGAGTTGGGCGACGCAAGCGCAAATACAAGCCACCGGCGATGGCAAGTGCGGTCAGCGCAACCGCAATCGGCAAGGCCGCCTTCCAGGCTGGGCGCCGCAGTTCGGGCGCCTGCTTCACCTCTGCAGCTAGGACCGCGGGCGATGCCTGGGGTTGGGCCGACAAAGTTGCTGGATTCCGCAAGGATGTGGCAGCCGGTCCTACTTCGTCACTTACCACCGCGACGCCGCCAGTATCATTGGCCTTCCTGAGCCGCTTCAGGTCGTTGTGGACGTCGCCGGCATGCTGATAGCGATGTTCAGGGTCTTTCTCCAGGCATTTGCTGATGATTCGCTCCAACCCGAGCGGAACGTCTGGATTGAGACGCACTGGAGCTATGGGCTTCCCCTGCACGATCGAAAGAAACAACATGCCTGTTGTGTCGCCCTGGAAGGGCAACTGTCCGGTCGCCATCTCGTAGAGGGTCACGCCAAAGGAGAACAGGTCGGTGCGCGCGTCCAGTGGCTTGCCCAGTGCTTGTTCGGGCGACATGTACGGCATGGTTCCCAAAGTCCCGCCGGCAGTGGTCAAGAACTGACTGTTTCTGAGCGTCTCCTCCGACCCGGTCGGGGGCGCCCCCTGGCTGGCGATCTTGGCCAGGCCAAAGTCAAGAATCTTGGCCCGACCTTTCCTGGTGACGAAGATGTTGGCGGGCTTGATGTCGCGATGAATGATTCCCTCGCTGTGGGCCGCGTCCAGACCGTCAAGAACCTGTTCAGCGATATCGATCAGACGCTCCATCTGCAACGGAGCGCCCGTGATCACTTCCTTTAAGGTGGCACCGTCCAGGAACTCCATGGCGATGAACACCCGGTTGTCGCCCTCACCGATGTCATAGAGGGTGCAAATGCTGGGATGGTTCAGGGCCGAGGCGGCGCGGGCCTCGCGCTGAAAGCGCTCCCGCAGGTGCGGGTCGTCAGCGAACTCTTCGGGGAGAAACTTCAGGGCGACGAAGCGGCCAAGCCGTGTATCTTGCGCCTTGTACACGACCCCCATGCCGCCCGCGCCCAGCTTTTCCCGGACGCTGTAATGCGAAATGGTGCTGCCAATCATGATGCTGAAGGGCGGCCAGGAGGAAATGGTATGCAACGCGGAATCACCGAGTCAATCCGAGGGCGATTGCTCCGGCTCACATCCGTCTCGAGTTGATATCACAATAGTGCTAATCTTCAGCCACGCCGTACAGGTTAACAAACGTAATGGGTGGGGGGTAGGTTTTTGCGCAAGGACCGTCGACCGACCAGGAAACTGCCAGAGAGGCCGCTTCCAACCGGTGCCATCGCTCTGGTCGCCGCAGGGGCCGCCTTGCTGGCTGCCATCCTGTTTTGGGGCGGCAAGCTGAAGCGCTCGCCGGCCAAGGCGACTTCGCAGGCAACTTACGTGGGACAGCAGACGTGCGCTGCCTGCCATGCCGAGCAGGCAAGGGACTGGCGCGGTTCTCATCATGCCCAGGCGATGCAGGTTGCGAATGACTCGACGGTCCTGGGCAATTTCAACCAGGCAAGGCTCCAGAAGGATGGCGTGACCTCTGACTTCTTCAAGAAGGACGGCAAGTTTTATGTCAGCACGCCCGGGGCAGACGGCAAAACTACAGACTTCCAACTTGCCTATACCTTTGGCGTCGACCCGCTGCAGCAATACCTGGTACCGTTTCCCGGAGGCCGGTTGCAGAGCTTCGTGGTGGCCTGGGATTCGCGTAGCCCCCGGCAGAACGGTCAACGCTGGTTTGACCTTTACCCCGGACAGAAGATCGCCCCGGGAGATCCGTTGCACTGGACCTGGCGTAACCAGACATGGAACTATATGTGCGCAGAGTGCCACTCCACCGACCTGCGCAAGAACTACGATCTTGCCACCGACACCTACGCCACCACGTGGTCAGAGATCGACGTTTCCTGTGAAACCTGTCATGGGCCGGGGTCGAACCATGTTGCGTGGGCACATGAGCACAGCAAGGGCGCGTATCAGAAACAGGCCGCATCCAAGGGGCTGATCGCGAACCTGACGCCGGCGGTCGGAGCCTGGACCGGTTCCGAGCCCGATACGGGAACGATGCACTGGAAGGGCCAGCCTCGTTCCCAAACTGAGGTTGAAACTTGTGCGCCCTGTCATTCGCGGCGTCATCCCATCGCCGGCGACGCACAGCCCGGGCAACACTTTCTCGATGGCTATGTGCCGAGTCTGCTGGATGAAGGCGTCTATTACGCCGATGGCCAGATCCTCGAAGAAGACTACGAATGGGGCTCGTTTACCCAAAGCAAGATGTACCACGAAGGCGTCACCTGTTCCGACTGTCACAATCCTCACAGCGCCAAGCTGCCTAGCAACAACTTGAATGCCGTTTGCGGAAAATGCCACTCGCTGGCGAAGTTCGGTGGCGAGCAGCACCATCACCACAACGCCGAGAGCACGGGAGCGCTGTGCGTCAACTGCCACATGCCGACGCGAATTTACATGGTGGTAAACGCAAGGCGAGACCACAGCTTCCGAGTGCCGCGACCAGACTTCTCGGTCACCTACGGAACGCCGAACGCTTGCAATCAGTGCCACCAAGACAAGTCGAGCGCATGGGCCGCCGACACGGTGGTCAAGTGGTACGGTCCTAATCGCCGGCAAGAGGCGCACTTCGTGGCGGCGCTCGATGCCGGTCGTCGTGGACTGGCCAATGCCGAGAGCACGCTCACAGGTCTGATCGCGGATCGAACCAAGCCTGGAATTGCGCGCGCAACCGGGCTGAGTCTGTTGGCGCAGTACCTGACGCCGACCGGCATTCCGGCCGTCGAAGAAGCTCTCCGGGATGACGATCCATTGGTGCGTGCTGAAGCGGTGCAGGCGTTGGAACCCTTGCCTGCGCCCGACCGTGTGCGTATGGCTGCGCCGTTGCTCAGCGATCCCATCCGTTCGGTTCGCATCGGGACGGCGCGATTGCTCGCCGGCACTCAGCCGGAGCTCCTGCAAGAGGCGCAGAAGGCCGCACTCGAGCGGGGGATTTCGGAATTGGTTGCCAGCGAGCTGGTGTCTGCCGAGCGACCCGAGAACCACGTCAATCTGGCTTTGCTCTACGCCCAGATGGGGCGAACCAGCGAGGCCGAGAACGAATTACGAACCGCCCTGCGGCTGGATCCGAATTCGGTGCCCGCGATGGTTAACCTCGCCGACTTGTATCGCACCCAGCAGCGCGATGACGAAGGTCAGAAGTGGCTGGAGAAGGCACGTACGGTCGCACCCAATGCCGCCGAGCCGATCTATGCTCTTGGACTGCTGAAGGTAAGGCAAAAACAATACCAGGATGGGCTGGTTCTGCTCGGCCGGGCGGCGATGCTACAGCCGTCCAATACTCGCTACAGCTATGTCTACGCCGTCGCCTTGAATTCCAGCGGGCAACCGGATCGAGCGATCGCCGTGTTGGAGGATGCCCACCGCCGGCGCCCTGCCGATCGCGAGGTGCTGACTGGACTGGTTAACTATGAACGTGCCCAAGGAAACTTGTCCGCAGCGACCGCCTACGCGGAGCAGTTGGTGCAGCTCACGCCGGATGATCCTAACGCCCGGGCGATGCTGGCCCAGCTTCGGGCAACGAGGCGTTAAGCTTGCATCGGCTGCTGCTGCGTGGATTGATCGGCGCGCGGCTCTCAGGTTCGCAGCCAGACTCCAAGCCGTGCCGCCAGCGACAGCACAACGCCGCGGGACAAAAAAATCAAAAATCGGAAGGTCCAACATGTCTCTGTTCCGCCACCGGCTCAGCTCAGTGCATGTCCGCCATAGCGAGACGGTCTACGCAAGCAACCCCCTGAGCTACAAAACCCAGCAGTCTTATCAGGTAATAGTGGTACCTCATCCTTCGTTGCTTCCTGTCGCCACTGCCTATCACAAATGACAGTTCCTGAAGGTCTTCGTTCGTAGTGAAGTAGCATGCCAACAACAGCCAGCCAGCGGTGAGATCGCCCAATTTCCAGCCGGTAAACCTGAATGCACAGCCCGAGGAGAAGAGAAATGATGATGCAGCAAAAGCTGAGTCAACTGGAGCAGGAGCAGCGGACGGCTCGGCCAAAGAAATGAAAACGGTCGACACAGTAGGAAGCAATGGCCGCGACATGGAATAGAAAGGCTCTGCCATTTCTGCTGAGTTTGCAGCTGACAATAACGAGCGCGCCCGAGCTGGTAGCTCAGGATCAGCAAGCGGCCCGGCGTCCTCCTCGGGCTATACAGGACAAGGCGCAGCGCCATCAGTTTATTTCTGTAGATGGTCGGGCCCTGGGCAGCAGGGCAATGGTCTAGGGCCAGAGCCGAAGGCTATTCACCGGTGTGATGGTCAGTTTCTATTTGATTTCGGCGACCGCATAGGTGAGAATGTCCGACACTAGGCCCTTAGGGCCACGGGGTCAGTCAGTTGAACATGGGCCCTTGGGGATCGATGGATACTTCCTCGCATGATGTTCTTCTCGTGGGTGGAGGCGGCGCGGGTCTCCGCGCCGCCATAGCCGCCGCCGAAGTCAATCCCAAACTCAGCATCGCCGTGGTCTCCAAGGTTTATCCCATGCGCAGCCACACCGTTTCTGCCGAAGGCGGGGCCGCCGGGGTGGCAAAAGCCGATGACAGCCTCGACGAGCACGCGTACGACACAATTTCTGGCGGTGACTGGCTGAGCGATCAGGATGCGGTCGAGGCCTTCGTCAGAGAAGCTCCGCAAGAACTGCTGCAGCTAGAACGATGGGGTTGTCCGTGGAATCGCGAGCCTGATGGGCACATCGCGGTACGGGCGTTCGGCGGCATGAAGAAACGGCGCACCTGGTTTGCCGCCGACAAGACCGGCTTCCACATGTTGCACACGCTTTTTCAAACGTCGCTGAAGTTCGAACCCATTACGCGATACGACGAGTGGTTCGTCACCAAGCTGCTGGTCGACGACGGACGGGTGCAGGGTGTTGTTGCCATCGAACTGATGTCGGGGAGAATCCAGGCGATTACTGCCAAGGCTGTGATTCTTTGCACCGGCGGCTGCGGCCGTGTATTTCCTTTCACCACCAATGCCAACATAAAGAATGGCGATGGCATGGCGTTGGCTTATCGCGCCGGGGCTCCCCTCAAAGACATGGAGTTTGTGCAGTACCATCCCACGGGTTTGCCGTTCACCGGCATCTTGATCACGGAGGCGGCGCGCGCCGAGGGCGGCTACATGCTGAACAAGGATGGCTACCGCTATCTGCAGGACTACAACCTGGGGACCCCGGAGGCGAAGCCGGTGCTGCGGTCGATGGAGCTGGGTCCGCGCGACCGCCTTTCGCAGGCATTCGTGAAGGAAGACCAGAAGGGACGAACCATCGCCACACCCTATGGATCGGTGGTTCATCTCGACCTGCGCCATCTGGGGGAGAAGCTGATCAATGCCCGGCTGCCCTTCGTTCGCGAGCTGTGCCTGAAGTATCAGAATGTCGACCCGGTGAAGGAGCTGATTCCGGTCCGACCGGTGGTGCACTACATGATGGGCGGGGTCAGCACCGACATCAACGGAGCCACGCCGCTGGCGGGCCTCTTTGCCGCCGGCGAGGTTGCCTGCGTGAGCATCAACGGCGCCAACCGTCTGGGATCGAATTCGCTTCCGGAGTGCTTGGTATTTGGCGCCCGTGCGGGAAAGGCAGCGGCACTGTATGCATCCGAACGGCCTGCTCCCAATGGACCCCTGCAGGCACTGGTGCTGGACGAGCGCAAGCGGTTGGAGTCAGAATTCCTGCACAAGTCGGGCGGGCGGCAGCGGATCGCTACCATCCGCGGCGAGATGCAGGCAACAATGGAAAAGAGTGCCGGCATCTATCGTGAGCGGAATCTGCTGGAGGAAGGTGCAGGACAGTTGCGCGAACTGCAGGAGCGATATCGCGATATACAACTGGATGATCGCAGCCGTACGTTCAATACCGAGCTGGAGTCGGCACTGGAGCTGGGCTTCATGCTTGATGTGGCGGTGTCCATGATCGAGTGCGCGCTGCATCGCACGGAGTCGCGCGGGGCTCACCAACGGACCGACTATCCGGCAAGAGACGATGGCACCTTTCTGGCCCATTCGCTGGTGTTCCGCAACTCCGACGGGTCGTCGCGGGTTGAGTATCAACCGGTGACAATAACCCGCTGGCCGCCCGGGGAGCGGGTATACGGGCAGGCTAGACAGGAGCAGCAACACTAAGCGGAACGGAATGGATGGAAATGGCGGAAACGATCACTCTCGAGATTGCGCGCTACTCGCCGGAACAGGACACGGCACCGCACTTCCAGAGCTTCGAGGTCCCGGTCCACAAGGAATGGGTGGTGCTGGATGCCCTGAACCATATCAAGGACAGGGAGGACGGCACCCTCACTTACCGGTGGTCATGCCGGATGGGGATATGCGGCAGCTGCGGCATGATGGTGAACGGCGAGCCCAAGCTCACCTGCGCCACCTTCCTCGCTGACTATGCCACGAAGGGAAGCAAGATTCGGGTTGAACCCTTGCGCTACTTTCCCGTGATTCGGGACCTGGTTACGGAGTTAGGTGATTTCTTGGGTAAGCTGAAGAAAGTAAAGCCATGGCTGATTCACCCCAGCCAGGCGCCCCTGTCCCAGGGCGAGTTTTTGCAGACTCCGGCACAGTTGGAGCGCTACAAACAGTTCAGTATGTGCATCAATTGCACGCTGTGTTATGCGGCATGTCCGGTATTTGGGCTGGATCCCATATTCGTCGGCCCTGCAGCACTGGCGTTGGCACAACGCTATAACATGGATTCCCGCGATCAAGGCTCGGGGGAACGCATAGCCGTGTTGGCACATCCGGACGGGATTTGGGGCTGCACGTTTGTTGGGGAGTGTACGCGGGTCTGTCCCAAGCACGTCGATCCCGCAGGTGCGATCCAGCAGTACAAACTGACGGCGGTCTTCGAGTGGCTGAAATCGTTCATAACCCCGAAAGGGCAAGACATCTAACATGGGCGCAGTGAAGCCGGAAACCATAAGAGTGGAGTACGCAGAATTTCATCCGCGTTGGTACCGGCCACCAGTGTCGGTGTATTGGTGGCTGAAGCAGAGGCAATACCTGACATTTATTTTGCGGGAGCTGAGCAGCGTCTTCGTGGCCCTGTTTGTGGTGATGACGCTCTTCCAGTTGTGGGCGTTAAAGAAGGGACCGGAGGCCTACGCGCAGTTTCAGCAGTGGCTGCAATCGCCCCTGGTGATCGCGCTCAGCATCATTGGGTTGTTCTTTGTCGTGTTTCATTCGATTACCTGGTTCAACCTTACGCCAAGTGCGATGCCGGTGCGCCTCGGCGGGAAGCGACTCCCGGCGTTCCTGGTGGCGGCCCCGAGCTACGTGGCTTGGGCGGTGGTTTCAGCCATCGTCGCGTGGCTGGTTCTGCGGTAACCATGAGGTAAGCATGGCAAGACAGTCAAACGAGGCTTTCTTCTGGGTGCTGTTCAGCGCCGGGGGAGTGGTCGCGGCGCTGCTGATCCCGGTGCAGCTATTTCTGTTTGCCATTGCCTTCCCCTTGGGTTGGCTGCCGGCACCCAGTTATGAACATCTGATGGCGTTGGTCAGGCTGCCGCTGGTACGGATCTATTTGTTCGTGTTGTGTTGCTTGTCGTTATTTCACTGGGCGCACCGCTTCCGCTACACGCTCTACGACGGGCTGCAAGTGAAACACTTGAACGAAATTATTTTTACCCTCTGTTACGGCGGGGCCGTGATCGGGACGATGGTTGCAGCCTACTTATTGTGGACCATCGCTTAGCTCCCTGCCAAGACACGCTGCTCACAAAGGGGAGGAGCCAGTGGAATATCAACTGAAGACGATTGCCAAAAGCGGCATTGAGGCAGCACTCTCCAAGGCCCAGCTCTATCGATACTTGAACGAGCCGGAGGAGTCGGAATCGATCTGCCAGGACATCCTCGCGGCCGATCCTGAGAACCAGGCGGCGCTGCGACTGCTGGGTCTTGCCATCACCGACCAGTTTCGCGGCAGCATGTCGGACCGATATCCGGAGGCCGAATCGGCGTTTCAGCGTCTTAGCGATCCCTACAGGCGAGAGTACTATCTGGGGATTCTTAGCGAGAGGCGTGCCAAGGCGCAGGCGCGCGCAGGCCGTCCGTCACCCGTCTGGGTGCCATTGCTCGAGGATGCGATGAAGCACTTTGAGGCGGCGGAGAAGCTCAAGCCGACCGACAATGAAGAAGCCGTGTTGCGCTGGAACCGATGTGTAAGGCTGCTGCGCGCGGTTCCGGCAACCGAGAGAGAAGAAGCGGTTGGCTTGGGCGACGAGGACACCGGGCCTTTGCAACTCGCCCGTCGTTCGCCTAAAGCCGGGCGCTAAGGGTGACTCCCTGGAGGCGAATCGAACCCTTCATCGCTGCTTGCCTCCCCGGTTAGGCGTGAGAACCAGGGCCGTTGCCTCGAAGTGCAGCGCGGCGCCTGCTGCAGCATTATCCTCGGGGGAATGGAATTGGCTTCTCGCTCGTTCCGGCGCTCCGCCCGCCCGGTGAGCGGGCCAGGCGGGCTAGAAATTTGGCCCAAGAAAGCGACTACACCCGGAATGCTTTCTGGACCAGGGTGAACCTTGCGGCGCCGATCAGGCCAGAGTCATCGTTCAGCACGATCTTGATCGGGACCGCCTCGAGCAGCGACTTCATCCGGCCCTTGTCGAGGAACGAATCCATGAAGGCGGGCTCTTTCATTTTTTCCACGATCTTACCGGCGATACCCGCAACGTAAACTCCCCCCGTAGCCATCATCTTTAGGGCACAATTGCCGGCCTCGGAACCAAAGACGCTGACGAATACTGAGAGCACACGCTCGCAGATCCGAGCTTGCTTGCTTACTCCCAGCTCCGAGATCGAGGCCGACGGGTCGCGTGATGCTGCCAGTTGGTCCTTAAGCCACGCCGGCTCTTCTTCTTTGCCCGTGTCGCGCAAGAACTCGTAGATGTTCATTACTCCCGGGCCGGACAGAATGCGCTCGTAGCTCACATGCTGGTGTCCGTACTTCTTCATCAGGTACTCGAGGAGCTCGAGCTCGATGTCATTCTTGGGTGCGAATTCGGTGTGTCCACCTTCACACGCAAAGGGGTGGTGACGAAATCCGTCCCAGTAGAGTCCTGCCTCTCCCAGTCCCGAGCCGGCGGAGACGACTGCCATGTTTCCCTCGGCGTCGCAGGCTCCTTGGCTGATGGTCACAAAGTCCTTCGACTCCAGAGCTTCAAGTCCGTAGGCAAGCGCCTCGAGGTCGTTGATCAAACCTACGGATCGCAGCCGCAGCTGGCTTGCCAGCTCGCGGGAATCGATTACCCAGGGCAAGTTGGAAATCTTGCTGCGTCCGGCGCGCACCGGCCCGGCGACGCCAAAACAGGCGGATTGGGCAGGAATGCCCTCCGTCTTCACAAAGTCGGTGACGATCTCTGGCAGGCCATTGTGTTCCTTGCTGGCATAAATCTTCTCCACCACACACTGCAGCCGATTCCCCTCGGTCTCAAAAGCTGCCAATCTGGTGTTGGTGCCGCCGATGTCTCCCGCTAGAATCATTCGATTGTCCTCCAGTGCCGGCCGTCGCGCTCCATAAGTTCCTCCGATTCTTTTGGTCCCCACGAGCCCGCGGCGTAGTTGGGAAAGTTGCGCGGCGGCAAAGCCCGCCAAACGTCAATCACCGGATCAAGAATCCGCCATCCCGCCTCGACCATGTCGGCGCGCTGAAACAGGGTCGCGTCACCGATCATGCAGTCGTACAGCAGCACTTCGTACCCAGTATAGGGATCGGTCCCGAAGTACTTGGAGTATTCGAAGCTCATCTCCACCGAGCCCAGGCGCAGCTGAGGACCGGGTATCTTGGCTCCGAATCCAAGTGCCATGCCTTCGTCGGGTTGAATCTGAATCACCAGCCGGTTGGTCTGCAGCTTGTGAACCGGCGTCTGGCGGAACAACTGAAAAGGTGCCGGCTTGAACTGGATGTTGATTTCCGTATGCCGTTTGGCCATGCGTTTGCCAGTTCTAAGGTAAAACGGAACGCCTGCCCACCGCCAGTTATCGATGTTCAACTTCATGGCGACGAAAGTTTCGGTCTTCGACTCCGGCGAGACCCCCGGCTCACTCCTGTAGGCCTGTACCTTTTCGTTCATTACGAAGCCTTCGCCGTACTGCCCGCGAACGGCCTGGTGCAGCACATCCTCGGAGCCGAGCGGCTGAACGGCGTTGAGAACCTTGGCCTGCTCGTCGCGGACGGCGTCAGCACTGAAGGATGAGGGCGGCTCCATGGCAGTGAGGCTGATGAGCTGCATCATGTGGTTCGGAACCATGTCGCGCAGCGTACCGGCGCTGTCGAAGTAGCCTCCGCGGAGTTCAACCCCTACGGTCTCGGCGTTGGTGATAGCGACATGATCGATGTACCGGCGATTCCAAACCGGTTCGAAAATGCCGTTGCCGAAGCGGAAGACCATGATGTTCTGCACCGTCTCTTTACCGAGGTAGTGGTCGATACGATAAATCTGCTTCTCCGAGAGCACAGCCTTGATTTGTTTGTTCAGTGCCAGTGCCGATTCGAGATCATTTCCGAACGGCTTCTCGATGACCACCCGCCGCCAGTGCCCGTTTTCCTCGCGAGACAAGCCTGACGCGCCCAGTTGCTCCACGATGGCACTAAAAAATTTTGGTGCCGTCGCCATGTAGAAGAGGTAGTTTCGGTCGGTTCCAATCTGCTTATCGATCTTCGCCAGAATTTCGCCCAGTTTCGAAAACGTCGCCGCATCACCGAAGTCTCCCCGCATGTAATGAAGAGACTGTACGAACCGTTCCAAAACATCGCTGCCCTGCTCCTCCAGTGGAAGGAGCCGCGTGACTCGAGCACGGAACTCCTCCAGGCCGATGTCGTCAATTGCCACCCCGACGACCGCGAACTGGATGGGCAGCAGGTGGGCTTTGTCCAGGTTGTAGAGGGCGGGAACCAGCTTGCGCATGGTCAGATCGCCCGTCGCTCCGAACACCACCATTGCGCAAGGGCCTGCGGGCTTGCCCGCCTGTTCCAGTTCCTCATCCAGTTCGGTGACGGGAGACAGCGACATGTGTACCTCACTGCAGTGGGCGCTTACAGTAAAACGCCTGCTAGAGCGCTGTCAAGGTGAGTGGTCGAAAATTCATTTCCACGGTGCCGTGAGTCTCCGCGCGCTTTACCGCAACCCAGCGCTGTACTACTCTTAGCGTACTGGGTAGGGCGGCAGATGCTGAGGACTTGGTTTTCGATGCTTTTGCTGGCGGCATGTTTCGCCCAGGAACAGCCGCCGGGTTCTGGCGCCCGTCCGCCTGGTGGCGTCTCTATTCCCGTGGAGCTTAAGACGACCGTCCAGGCCGAGAGCGCCCGCCGGGGTGACCCGGTCGAATTCAAGAGCCTGGAGGCCGTGCTCCTCAGCAACGGGTTGGTGATGCCCGTCAACGCAAGGCTCACGGGCCGAATCATTGGCGCTGCACCCTTGCGAGGCGACAAGCCTTCGTGGCTTGTCCTGCTGGTCGAGCAAGCTGAATGGAAGCAGCAGCGGGTACCGCTGCACGCCTTCATAGCCGCGCAAATCAATATTACGCAAGTCACCAATCCTGGTTCGCCACCGGCAGAGGGGATGTCTAAGCCTCAGAATCCACGACACGTGGCGCGGGAAAGCGCACGGATTGCAGTGGAGAACGGGCTCGATGTTCCACCGTCAACGAAGTTTCCCGTCGATTCGGCGGCAACCGCGCAAGCTGCCCCGCGCACGCAACCGGTCAAAGACCTGCGCATCGTTCGCGACAAGGACGGAATCGCCTACTTGTTCTGCGTCTCTTCCAATCTCAAGCTTCCCAGCGGAGCGCTTTTTGTCCTGCAGAATGAATCGGTCGCTCCAACCTCCGGGACGGAAGCGCGGTCGGCTTCGCCCTCGCACTTTCGCGCACCAGCGCAATAGGGCATGATCCGGTCGGAAACCTCCTCAAACACATTGCTCACGCGCTGAATTGCTTGTATCGTTGGGAGGAACTAAGTCAATTCCAAACGGTCTGGGTGACGGGTGTTTCGCGCTGGCGACGTGCGGCTTCTCAGGAGAACCCGTTCAGGGTTGCGATCCTGCTTGACCATTAGGGGAACGTAAGGATGTATTGGAAAACGGGTCCGCAAGATTCCTCAAGAATGAAAAATCCTCAAACTCAGTCACTAACAACCACCGCTTTTCCTCGCCCGACGGTCGCGCGGGCTGGGGGCCTTATTGCCGGTGTTGCCATTCTGTTGCTATTAGCCGGGTGCGACAAGAAAGAGGCGCCGCCGGCGCCTGGACCTCCGGAGGTTTTGGTTGCGCAAGTGGCGCAACAGAACGTTCCCATCTTTAACGATTGGGTGGCGCAACTCAATGGTCCGGTGAACGCGGACATCACCCCCAAGGTTCAGGGCTACCTTCTTCGCCAGCATTACCAGAACGGCTCCTTTGTAAGACAGGGCCAGCTGTTGTTTGAACTCGACCCGCGGCAATATCAGGCTGCCGTAGATCAGGCCAAGGCAGCACTGGACAGGACGCAGGCGAACGTCGATCGTTTCCAGAATGACGTTACACGTGATACGCCACTGGCTGCGCAAAACGCAATTCCCCAGAAGCAGCTCGATAATGACATTGCCAGCCTGAACGCCGAAAAGGCTCAGGTCCTGGCGGACAAGGCGGCGCTGGACAATGCGCAGCTCAATCTCGCCTGGACCAAAATTCACTCACCGATTGACGGCATCGCAGGCGATGCCAAGTCGCAGATCGGCGACCTGGTGGGAACCACCACCAAGATGACCACCATCTCGCAGGTGAACCCGATCTGGGCATACTTCAACATCAGCGAGAGTGCCTACCTGCAGAATGCGGCCAAAATTTCTGCAGTTATTCAAAAAGGCAAATCGGCCAGGGTGGCGGTGCGGTACATCCAGGCGAACGGGGAAGAGCATCCTTATGCCGGCCGCATAATCCAGGTGAACCGGCAGGTTACCGCGGGCACGGGGACCATTCAGCTGACCGCCGAGTTTCCAAACCCCAACGCCATTCTGCGCCCGGGCGGCTTTGGAAGCGTCCGCATCCAGACCGGTGACAACCAGAATGCTCTCTTGGTTCCGCAGGCGGCGGTGATCGAAGTCCAGTCGATCTATCAGGTGATTGTCGTGTCGCCAGACAACAAGGCCACGTTTCGTCCCGTGAAGGTAGGCGACAGGGTCGGCCCCGACTGGATCATCACCGAAGGTTTAAAGCCGGGTGAGCGGGTTGTGGTTGAGGGCATCCAGAGGATACAGCAAGCCGCCGCCACAGCTCCCCAGTTGATGAAGGGAGGGGGAATTCCAGTGAGCCCCAAGCCCTACGTGCGAGCAGGGTCCGCGGCGGGGAGCAACTGACGATGTCGAAATTCTTCATCAACCGGCCGATCGTAGCCATCGTCATCGCGATTCTTATGGTGATGGCCGGCGTGGTAGCGATGCTGGAGCTGCCCATTGCCCAGTTTCCCAATATTGCCGACCCCATGATCCAGGTGAAGGCCACCTATCCCGGGGCCGATGCCACGACCATCGCGGAATCAGTGGCGACTCCCATCGAGCAGCAGATGTCGGGTGTCAGCGGCATGAATTACATGTACTCGCTGAGCGCCAGCTCCGGCGGCGGCATGTCGCTATACATAGACTTCCAAC
>Ga0306920_100004964_pt1 | contig 17110 bp, 11 predicted proteins | sample flu12Cox44000170_FD_204666 | JGI IMG/M metagenome (GOLD analysis project Ga0306920, IMG submission 204666) | Lab enrichment of tropical soil microbial communities from Luquillo Experimental Forest, Puerto Rico - flux4day.12C.oxic.44.000.170 (v2)... | ecosystem: Environmental > Terrestrial >... | reverse complement strand
CGCCCAAGCAGGTTCATTTCCATGCTCTCGGGAACATCGACGCGCGCGTCCTGGAGCAGCGAAGCGACGTCATAGGCTGCGGGTCCGAGCAGCGCATCCTGAAAATCGACCAGCCCAATGCGGGCGATGCCCTCACGCTGTGGCAGCCAGAGCAAGTTGGGCGAATGATAATCGCGCAACACCCAAGTCGCCGGCGCTTCCATCGCCGGCTCCAAAGCATTGCGCCACGAGGTCATGAATGCGGCGCGCGCTGCTTCGCCCACAGGGGCGCTGGCATTGACGAGGTACCAGTCGAGCAGCAGCTCGGCTTCGATCAGAAAAGCGCTGATGTCATAGCGCGGCAGACGGTAATCGAGCGCGCTTGTGACCGGCAGCCGGTTTGGCAGAGTGCGACCGTGCAGCGAGGCCAGAAGATCGACGGCGGTCGCGTAGCGCATTTCGATGGGCGCCGCGGGATCGCCGCTGACAATGTGCTCATCGCCGAGATCCTCCATCAGGATCACGCCGTGATCGAAGTCGGCGTGCAGGATTTCCGGAGCAGACAGATCGATGCGGCGCAAGCCTGCGGCGAGCGCGATATAGGGCACGATGTCTTCGGCCAGATGCGCGATCGCGCTGTACGGCTTGCCGTCGCGAACCGGCGGGCCGTCCGGGCGCCGCGGTGCGTTCATCAGAACCACAGTCCGATTGGCCGCGGTCAGCCGCTCGAAGATTCGCGTCGATGCATCGCCCTGCATGCGCCGTCGCTGCGCCTCGGCAAAACCTGCCTCGTCAATGAAGCCGCGCAGCAAGGCGACGCGTTCGGCGCGCGCGGCGAATACGCCGTAGCCGGTGTAGCGGACCTGACGGAGATTGGGCCCGGCGGCGGGCGCGAGCGTAAATGCGATATCGAGCCGGTCGGCCGGCAACGCTCCGGCGGCACGGTCGGGCCATTCGATGAGCACCACTGCACCGTCCGGTACATCGTCGAAACCGAGCTCGGCAAGCTCGGCGGCGCTGCCGACGCGGTACAGGTCGGCATGGACCAAGGTGAAGTGCGGCAGCTCATAGCTTTGCACCAGGGTGAAACTCGGACTCGGCACTTCGATCGCCGCATCGCCGGCGAGATGGCGGATAAGCGCGCGCGCAAATGTGGTCTTGCCGGCGCCGAGGTCGCCGGACAGTGTGATCAGGTCGCCGGGTTCGAGCGTGCCGGCAATATCCGTCGCGAAGCGCCGCGTCGCCTCTTCGTCCGGCAATGTCACGGTAAAGCTTGCGCCTCGGGGCGCTGTCAAAAGCATCGCGATCCCGCTACTCGGCCGCCGTCAGGTTGGCGGTTTCGGCGAGGGGGAAGGTACATGTGACGGTGGTGCCTTGTCCCAGTGCAGAGGTGATCGTCACCTCGCCGCCGTGCAACTCCACAAACGAACGCACCAACGAAAGGCCGATGCCGGGCCCGCGATAGCGCGAGCCGAGCGAATGGGTTTCGAACCAGTCAAACACCTTTTCCAGCATGTCGGCGGGGATGCCCGGACCGGTATCGGTCACCGAAAACACGATGGCGTCGGACCGCCGTTCGGCATGAAGGGTAACGGTCGAGCCGGGCGGAGAAAAGTTCAAAGCATTCGCCAACAGATTGAACAGGATCTGCCGCAGCCGCAGCTTGTCGGCGACGAAGCTGCCGATATTCCGCGGCGCTTTGATGTCGAGGGTGACGCCACCGCTCACCGTGCGGTCTTGCACGCCTTCGGCGGCGGCCATCATGGTTTCGCGAATATCGACCGAAGTGAGTTCGAGCTGCATCCGGCCGGCATCGATGGTCGCCAGGTCGAGAATGTTATTGATCAGCGCCAAGAGTGTATTGGTCGAGACCGTGATGTATTCGAGATATTCGCGCTGCTTTTCGGTCAAGGGACCGGTTGTGGGGTCGCCGAGCAGGTGGACGAAACCGATAATGTTGGTCAGCGGCGAGCGCAGCTCGTAGGAGACGTGATGGACAAAGTCGACCTTGATCTTGTCAGCGTCTTCCAGCGCCTCGTTACGCTCCCGCAGCGCCCGTTCGACATTGACTGAGTCGCTCACGTCATGAAACGTCACCAAAGTCGCGCCGTCGGGAAGCGGCACCGTGCTGCAATCGATGACCCGGGCGTCACGCCGTTCGATCCGGCCCAGCATCAGTTCACGGCTTTCGATCGCGGTGACGGCTTCGCGCAAAGCCCGCCACGCCGCCGCATCGCCGTGCAACGGCTGGCATAATGCCGAGATTTTCTCGATGTGCGGCCGGTCGGAAAGCGCTCGCGCGGCCAGCCGCCACATCGCCTCAAAAGCGGCATTGTGCAGCCGCAACCGACCGTCGCTGCCGAACACGGCGACTCCCTCGGCGAGCTTGTCGAGGGTTTCGCCTTGAATGTGGATCAGCTCCTCAAAGCGGCGTTCGAGGTCCAGCCGTTCGCTGACATCGTGAAACAGATAGGTCACGCCGCCGTCGGGATTGGGCGTCGTCACCACCCGCAAGGTGCGTCCATCCGGTAGATGCCAAGTGTGATCTTTCGCCTCGACGGCGCGATAGGCTTCGTGCAGTTGCGACTTCCATTGGCGAAAGTCGCGCTCCTCGGGGAGCTTGCGCCCCATCCGCAAGAATTCGATCACGGCGGAATCGGTCGGCCGCTGATCCAGAAATGCGGGGTCAAGATTCCATAACGTGCGATAGGCTTCATTGCAGAACGTCAACCTATGACCGGCGTCGAACGTGGCGACGCCGGTCGGAAGCTGATCGAGCGTGCGACGGTGCGCATCGGCAAGCCGCGTGAGCGCGCCGCGCATGGCCTCGGCTTCGGTCGCATCCACGACAATGCCGGCGCTGCCTGCGTCGGTATCGATTTCGAGCACATCAAAGGTTCGCTGTGCGCCGGCGATCGCGGCGCGAACCCGGCCAGAATAGGCGCGGCCGGCGAGCCGCGCCTGAGTGATGCTTTCGCGCGCGGTCTGATCGAGAAGCTCGATGCGACGATCGACCGCCTCGGCAGCGCTCTTGGCCTCGACCGCCCGAGCATAGGCCGCATTGACGAAAGTGAGCCGCCCGGTCGCGCTTCGCGTCCACACCGGCGAGGGCAGCGTCTCGACCACGGCCCGCAATGATGCCGCTTCGGCGGCGAGATTTTCGTAGCGCTCGAGCAATTCCACGAGTTCGCGCTTGATACCGCCGGCGTCTTTCAGTCGCAGGACCGCATGCCCGCCCAGCGCCCGGCCTTGCGCCTCGATCGGGTGTCCGGCGAGCGTCGTCAGCGCCATTGAAAACGGCTCACCACGCGTGCGCAAAGCGTGCACGGCGCGAGCCATGGCTGCGGCTTTGCCGGTGTCCAGCCAGCGATCCAAGGTCAATAGCTCTTGACCGCCGGTTAGCCCAAGCGCTGCCGGGTCGCCGAGGATGCTGGGCTCGTTCGACGCCGCGGGCCAATCGATCACGACCTGTTGCTCGGATAACAGCAGCGCCTTGGCGCGGTCGGTTTCCCCCCGCAAGGCTATCGCCTGGTCACGGGCGAGGGCGTGCAGCCGGGCGGCGCGCCGGCGGGTCCGGACCAAAACGACCGTGGTTACGATGGCGAACAATACCGCGCCCACTGTGAGCGCCAGAAAAGCGATTTCGTGCTGAGCAAAACCGGGATGGGCATCCAGCGCCAAGCGATGCAAAGCCGGCGCAGGCTGTTCCGCCGCACCGGCCGCTGACGACATCAGGGTGCCAATTGCCGTTGCCGAACGGCCAATTGCCTGGTGGCGCCGCTGGCGGCAGCACCAGCTCGTCCGGATCGTGCCCGGCATGCCCCTTGCCTCTGCCGGCCTCAACCCCATTCCGCCGGCCGGTCCGCCGCGAGCGAGCCCGCGAATCGTGCAAATTTACTCTTAAGATTAATCGTGCCGAAAGAGTCCAGATCGTGAACGCGGCGGCGGAAATGGCGCCGCTTTGGTCTCAGCGCCGCGCCTCGGCGGTGCGGGCCTCTGGCTCCCGCTCCTGAACCGCCTGGGCATCGCGGGTGAGGTCTTCGACATTGATGCGCGAGAGCGCCACGCCGAACTCGCGTTCGGCGGCCGCCACTGCAGGCACTACGACTTTGGTCACGAGCTCCGAGCCGGACTGGGGCTCCTCACTGTCTTCAACGGTGCCGGCGGCCTGCAGAATATCGTTCGCGGTAATGCGGCGCCGGTCGCGCGCCAGCTCATAGCCACCGCGTGGACCGCGAATACCTTTCAAAATTCCGCAGCGAACCAGAGCCTGCAGCACAGGCTCTAGGTGGCGGGGAGGTAGACCGTGCCGCGATGCAAGTGTTTTCGCCGAGATCGGCTTTCCATGCTCCTGCATCGCAACGTCGATGACGGCAGCGACGGCCAGAACTGCTTTACGCGGCAATAGAGGCATTGAACGGAAGAAACGTTATTTCACACCGATTGGTTCGAGGCTGCGGTTAATAATCTCGCGATGCCTCGTCGCACGTCATCGGCGCTCAACTGCTGTTGAAACTTGCTTTACCCCGTTGAACCGAAACCGCCGTCCTCACGCCCGGTTGCATCGAGGCGTGGCGAATCAACAATTCTGGCGTGTATTATTGGTGCAATGATCATCTGCGCGATTCGGGTTCCCCGCATGATTTCGAAAGTTTCAGCGCCCAAATTGACAAGGATCACCTGTATTTCGCCGCGGTAGTCAGCGTCGATGGTTCCCGGTGAATTGAGCACCGTCACACCGTGGCGAAGCGCAATGCCGGATCGCGGTCGGATCTGACCTTCATGCCCGTGCGGCAAAGCGACGGCGATTCCGGTCGGGATCATCGCCCGCTCGCCCGGCGCAATCCTGACCGGAGCGCCTGCGGGTACAGCGGCAACAAGATCGAACCCGGCGGCGCGTTCGGTCTGATAGGCGGGAAGCGGCAGATCGGCCGCATGCGGCAAGCGAAGGATGCGAAGCTCGGCGCTCATTGCTGCCGCCCGTCGAGCGCCGCGGCGATGTGCTCGATCAACGAGCGCGCGACCTCGTCCTTGGCGAGCGGTGGCCATGATTCCACGCCGGTCCCGGTAACGAGGTGCACGGTGTTGGTGTCGCCGCCCATGACGCCGCTTTCGGCAGAGACGTCATTGGCGAGGATCCAGTCGCACCCTTTTTTGCGGCGCTTTGCTTGCGCATTGGCGATGACGTCGTCTGTTTCCGCGGCAAAGCCGATAACCAGGCGTGGACGCCCGCATGTGCGGTGGGCGACGCTGAACAAAATGTCGGGATTTTCGGTCAGCGTGAGCGTTGGCGTTCGCCCCGGTTGTTTCTTGATCTTGCTTGCGCTTTCGCTGTCGCTTCGCCAGTCGGCTACCGCGGCGGCGAAAATCGCGACATCGGCAGGAAGAGCGGCCTCGACCGCCTCGAACATCTGCTGCGCGGTGTCGACCTTGACGACGGCAACGCCCGCAGGGTCGGGCAGATTGACCGGGCCGCTGACCAGCGCGACCTCGGCGCCCGCCGCCGCGGCGGCGGCGGCGATGGCATGGCCCTGTTTGCCGGACGATCGGTTGGCGATGTAACGCACCGGATCGATCGGCTCGTGCGTCGGTCCGGAGGTGACGATGATGCGGTTGCCGGCGAGCGGGCCGCCGCGCCGCAACAGGCTCCGCGCGGCAGCAACGATCTCAAGCGGTTCAGCCATGCGGCCCAACCCGGCTTCGCTGCGCTCCGCCATCTCACCGGAATTGGGCCCGACGACGCGAACGCCGTCGGCGATCAGTTGCGCCAGATTGCGCGCGGTGCCTTTGGCCGCCCACATGCGCGGATTCATTGCCGGCGCGATCAGGATCGGCTTGTCGGTCGCCAGCAGAACCGCGGTGGCGAGATCGTCGGCATGACCGCCCGCCATTTTGGCGAGCAGGTCGGCGGTCGCCGGCGCCACGACGATGAGGTCGGCATCGCGCGCCAGGCGAATATGCCCGACATCGAATTCGCTTTGCGGATCGAACAGATCGGTAAACGCGCCTTCCCCGGTGAGCGCGCCGACCGCAAGCGGCGTCACAAAATGCTGCGCGGCCGGCGTAAGCACGCAGCGCAGGCGCGCTCCGCGCTCCTGCAAGCGCCGGATCAGGTCGAGCGATTTATAAGCAGCGATGCCGCCGCCGATGATGAGGAGAATGCGCGGGCCGTCTTGGTGCTGCGTCGTGATGGTCTTTTGCCGTGGCGCCGCCGCTGTCGACTCGAACCGGTCGTCGGTACTGGGGGTGCGATCGCTCTCTTCCGCGGCCTCGCGCAGGATGACCCGGACCTCATCCTCCATCGATCGGCCGTGGCGTGCCGCCCGCAACCGCAGCAGCTTTTTCAGCGTCTCATCGAGCTGGCGAACGGTCAGGCTGGCCAAGGGGTTATCCGGCTTTTATCCTTGCTTAGCGGCAGTTTAGCAGAGGTTCGAAAGCATTGCAATCAATGCAATCAGGCTATGCAATCACAATGGCGAGTTTCAATGCCGCAGGGCGAACCACAACAACAGCAGCGCGATAATCCACAGCGCCGCGACCATCCAGCGGCCGCGCCGGGCTTCGGTCTTGTCGAGCTCGGCAATGGTCTGCGGCGACAGCACCAGGCCGTCACGGGTCATTTCGTCGAGCTGATCGAGCACGCGGGCGCCGCGGCTCAGGAGGCCGGGTGCATTGCCGACGAAGCGTCCGAGTTCGGCAGCGCCAAGGGCGGCGCTTTCGAGCTTGCCGGCGGCGCCAAGGTGCCGCTCCAGCCATTCGCGCACCACCGGCTCCGCGGTACGCCACATGTCGAGCTTGGGATCGAGCGAGCGAGCGACGCCCTCGACCACGACCATGGTCTTTTGCAACAGCAACAGCTCCGGCCGCGTGCGCATATCGAACAGGCCGGTGACTTCGAACAAGAGCGCCAACAGCCGCGCCATCGAAATATCTTCTGCGGTGCGATTGTGGATCGGCTCGCCGATGGCGCGGATCGCCTGCGCGAAATCCTCGATTGAATGCCGCGGCGGCACGTAGCCGGCTTCGAAATGAACTTCGGCGGTACGGTAATAATCGCGAGTGATGAAGCCATGCAGGATTTCGGCGAGGAAGAGACGTTCCTTGATGCCGAGCCGGCCCATAATGCCGAAATCGACCGCAATGAGCCGGCCTTCGTCGTCGACGAACAGATTGCCCGGATGCATATCGGCGTGAAAGAAGCCGTCGCGGAGCGCATGGCGCAGAAAAGTTCGAATGAGTGCGCGAGCCAGCTGCGGCAAGTCGAAGCCCTTGGCCTGCAGCCGCGCCCGGTGCGACAATGGCGTTGCATCGATCCATTCCAAGGTCAGCACGTCCTTGCTGGTGCGGTCCCAATCGACTTCGGGCACGCGAAACTCGGGATCGGCCTTGGTGTTTTCCCCCATCTCCGAAAGTGCCGCCGCCTCCAGGCGAAAATCCATCTCCACCAGCACGGCCCGGCGCAGCGTGTCGACGACCTCTACCAGGCGCAGCCGGCGTGCCTCGGCGGAGACGTTCTCGGCGTGCTGGGCGGCAAAGGTAAAGGCGGCAAGATCGGCGTGAAAGCGGCGTTCGACGCCAGGCCGCAGAATCTTCACGGCGACCGCGCGGGTGCCGTCTGCGGCCACGACCGTCGCCCGGTGCACCTGCGCGATCGAAGCGGCGGCAACCGGCGGACCGAAACTTGCGAAAATCGCCCCGACCGGCTTGTCGAACGACGCAACGAGCGCCGCCTCGGCCTCGGCTTGGGGAAACGGCGGCATGTGATCCTGCAAGCTCTCAAGATCGCGGGCGAGCGCGGCGCCGACGACGTCCGGCCGAGTAGCGAGAAATTGCCCGAGCTTGACGTAGCTCGGGCCGAGCCTGGTCAGCGCCGTCGAGAGCCGCGTTTCCGCCGAACCGGTGGTGCGCCGCTCCAATAGCCGCGCCATTCGCAGCAGCGGGCGCACCCCGATCGGCGCCATCGCCGGATCGATGATGCCGAACACGCCTTCGCGGGCGAACACGAAGCCGGCGCGGGCGAGGCGTAGAAGATGCGCAGGAGCCGAGATCACAAACGCCAGCCGGAATGCAACGTCACGATGCCGCCGCTCATTGTCTGGAAGCCAACACGCGCGAAGCCGGCCGCGCGCAACATCGCGGCAAAGGCTTGCGGTTTTGGAAAGCGGCGGATCGATTCCACCAGATAACGGTAGGGTTCGGCATCTCCGGCAACGAGGCCGCCGAGCGCCGGGACGACGTTGAATGAATAGAAATCATAAAGCCGGTCGAGGGCCGGAACGTCCACCGACGAGAATTCCAGGCAGACAAATTTGCCGCCGATCTTGAGCACACGGAAAGCCTCTGCGAGTGCCCGTTCGATGCGCGGCACATTGCGGATGCCGAACGCAATCGTCGCCGCATCGAAGCTGCGGTCGGCAAAGGGCAGCGCCTCGGCATTGCCTTCCGCAAATGTAACCAGGGCATTGCCACCGGATAGCGCCGCGCGCTCGCGGCCGACTTCCAGCATGTCGGGATTGATATCGCAGATACTGACCTGGGTCCGCGCGCCGCCGGCCTCGATCAGACGAAAGGCAATGTCGCCGGTGCCACCGGCGATGTCGAGCACCGAAAACGGCGCCGCCTTCGGCGGATTGACGGCCGTCACCAGCGCATTCTTCCAGGCTCGATGCAGCCCGAACGACATCAGGTCGTTCATCAAATCGTAGCGGCGCGCGACGCTGTGAAAAACGTCGTTGACCAGCGCCTGCTTGGCCGTAAGCGGCACCCGTTTGGCGCCGAATTGGGCGGTTTCCGTCATCGCTGCCGACCTCGTGCGCAACCATAGCGCGGCTCGCCGGGGCAGGCTATGTGTTTGAAATTAACCACGTTGCGGCGGCGGCCCTGGACCAGAATGCCCGAGCTTCCGGAGGTTGAAACGGTCCGCCGCGGCCTCGAAGCGGCCATGGACGGCGAACGCATCACCCGCGTTGAGGTTCGGCGCCCCGATTTGCGCTGGCCGCTGGCCAAGGACTTTGCGCAGCGGCTGCAAGGCAAAGACGTGACCGGCATCGGCCGGCGCGCCAAATATTTGCTGGTCGATCTATCGTCGGGCGACGTCCTGCTCATGCATCTCGGCATGTCAGGATCGTTTCACGTTTTTCTCGGCCGCGATCAACACAAAGACAATCACCTCGGCCGTTACTACCACGAGCGCAGCAAGCACCTCGCCCACGATCACGTGGTCTTCCATTTGGCGTCGGGCGCGAGCGTGACGTTCAACGATCCACGCCGCTTCGGTTCGATGAAACTTGTGCCGCGCGCAAAGCTCGACCATGAGCCGCTGTTGCGTGGACTTGGTCCCGAGCCGCTCGGCAATGCCTTCGACGCCGCGACGTTGGCGAGAGCCTGCCGCGGCAAGAAGACGAGCCTGAAATCGGCGCTGCTCGATCAGCGCGTCGTCGCCGGGCTCGGCAACATTTATGTTTGCGAGGCGCTGCACCGCGCTCACCTGTCGCCGAAACGGCGCGCGTCGACGCTTGCCGAACGCAACGGCGCACCGAATGAACGCGCGGTCCGGCTGGTCGAGGGGATCAAGGCGGTGCTCACACAAGCGATCAAGGACGGCGGCTCCTCGCTGCGCGATCACCGGCTCACCGATGGCGAGCTCGGCATGTTCCAGCGTCACTTCCGGGTTTACGATCGCGTTGGCGAGCGGTGCCGCACCGAGGGCTGCAAGGGCATCGTCAAGCGCATCGTCCAGAACGGCCGCTCGACCTTCTATTGCCCGGTGTGCCAGAAGTAAGTCGTCTTACGAGGATTTCATGAGCGAGACCATCATTGTCGAGAGCCGCGAGCGGGTTGGCCTGATCCGGCTCACTCGCCCGCAAGCGCTGAACGCGCTCAACAGCGCGTTGATGCGCGACCTCGCTCAGGCAATCGACAAGTTTGAAGCCGACGACGCGATCGGCTGCATCGTCATCACCGGCTCCGACAAGGCCTTCGCCGCCGGCGCCGACATCAAGGAAATGGCCGGCAAAACTTTTACCGAGGCCTTCGTCCGTGATTTCATCGGGACGTGGCATCGCGTCTCCGATGCGCGCAAGCCGGTGGTCGCGGCGGTTGCGGGCTTTGCGCTTGGCGGCGGCTGCGAGCTGGCGATGCAATGCGATCTCATCATCGCCGCAGATAACGCCAAATTCGGTCAGCCGGAAATCAAGCTTGGCATTATTCCCGGCATCGGCGGCACCCAGCGTCTCACCCATGCGGTGGGCAAGGCCAAAGCCATGGACCTCATCCTGACCGGGCGCATGATGGACGCGCAAGAAGCCGAACGCGCCGGGCTCGTGGCCCGCATCGTGCCGCTGCAAAGCCTGCTCGACGAAGCCATCAAAGTTGCCGCGACCATCGCCGCAATGTCGCTGCCTTCGGTGCTGGCCGCCAAAGAGGCGGTCAATCGCGCCTTCGAAACGTCGCAGGCCGAAGGCATTCGTTTTGAGCGGCGGGTGTTTCATTCGCTGTTCGCCACCCGCGATCAGAAGGAAGGCATGACCGCGTTCATCGAGAAGCGACCGGCGAAGTTCGAGAACAAATAAACAGTCGCACCATTAACGGAGAAGACAGACCATGCCCGACAATCTTCGCTTCTCGAATCCAGATGCCATCGCCAAGCCGCCAGGCTATAGCCATGTCGTGGAAGTGATCGGACCGGGACGCCTGGTTTATTTTGCCGGTCAGCTCGGCATGGACAAAATCGGCAAGATGGGCGCCAATCCCCGCGAGCAGATGGAGCTGGCGTTCCAGAATTTAAAAGTGGCGCTTGCTTCGGTCGGCGCGGGTTTTGAGCACCTCGTCAAGGTCAACAATTACATCGTTAATATCGGGGCCAATATCGCCCAGTTCCGCGAAGTCCGGGATAAGTATGTCAACGCGTCCGCGCCGCCGGCCAGCACCACGATCGGCGTTCCGGAGCTGGCGCGCCCGGGCGCATTGTTCGAGATCGAGGCGGTCGCGATCTTGCCGGCGAAATGATGGTCGCTGTCATCCGGGTTAAAGCTATACCTGCGCCGCGTCTTGTCTGATGAGTCGCCGGGCTTCGCCTGCGCCTCTATATTGGCGGCATGCTCAGCGACGACGAGCTTGAACGCTACGCGCGCCACATCGTGCTGCGCGAGGTTGGCGGGCCGGGCCAGGCGGCGCTCCGCCGCGCGCGCGTTCTGGTGGTCGGCGCCGGCGGTCTTGGTGCGCCGGTGCTGCTCTACCTTGCCGCCGCCGGGGTCGGCACGCTTGGCGTCGTCGATGACGATGCTGTCTCATTGTCGAATTTGCAGCGCCAGGTCATACACGCCACCCCCGATATCGGCGCGCCCAAGGTCGAGACCGCCGCCGCGGCGATCCGGCGGCTCAACCCGAACGTCACGGTGACGCCGCACCACGTCCGGCTCGCCGCTAATAACGCGCTTGCGCTGGTCGAGGGCTACGACATTGTCGCTGACGGGTCGGACAATTTCGCCACGCGCTATCTGGTGTCCGACGCCTGCTTCCTTGCCAAGAGACCGCTGGTCACGGCGGCGCTTGGCACCTTCGATGGCACGCTGACCACGATCCGCGCGTTTGGGCGCGGCAGTGACGGCAAGCCCAACCCGACTTACCGGTGCCTGTTTCCGCAGCCGCCGCCGCCCGGCACTGTCCCCGCCTGCGCGGAAGCCGGCGTGCTCGGCGCACTCGCCGGCGTAGTCGGATCGCTCATGGCGCTTGAAGTGATCAGAGAGGTTGTCGGCTTCGGCGAGGGCTTGGTCGGGCGGCTGTTAATGATCGACGCGCGCGCCATGCGTTTCGAGACGCTGCGCTACGGCTGGGATCCGGCCAATCCGCTCAACGGCGAGAAGCCGACAATCCGCGATTTGGCGGGGCATGAATATCAGCCTGGAGCGAAATGATTTGAAGGCCTCTTTGCCGATCATTCCCGCGTAAGCGGGAATCCAGAATCGCCTCGCGAAGCCACTGGGTCCCCGCCTTCGCGCGGACGAGCGGATGTATGAAGCGCTCAAATTTATCGGGCTTGACCGTGATAAACGCTGTTTGGGCGCATGTCGGTCGCAGACGCGACGCGATTGGTCATATTGAAAAAGCCGGCGATCGTGGCGATGTCCCAAATATCGCGAGCGGAAAACCCAACCTTGCGCAAGCGTGCGCGGTCCTCTTCTTCCATCAACCAGGGCTCGGCCGTGAGCTTGACGGCAAAGTCGAGCATCGCGCGCTCGCGTTCGGATAGCCGCGCGACGCGATAATTCATCACCATGAGTTCGCCGAGCGGCGGATCGCCGGACAATTGCCGCACCGCCGCGCCATGCGCCACCAGGCAATAATAGCAGCGATTGTGCGCGGAGACGGCGACCGCGATCATTTCGCGTTCGAGTTTACTCAAACCGGACGGCGCCAGCATCAGATCGTTGTACATGGCGACAAAGGCCGAAAGCTTCGTCATGTCGAAGGCATAGGCCTTGAGCACATTGGGAATGAACCCGAGTTTTTCCTCGCATTTGGCGAAATAGGCGGCCATCTCTGGCGTCAATTCCGCGGATTTAAGCTTCAGCGCCGTGAGGTCGCGATCGTCATCGGCCGCCGCAGAGCGGCGCTGCCGTTGCGCGCCGGCTTTGTTGTTGTGTTTGCGCACAATGGCCTCGCTGCCGCTCTGGTTAACTGCCTGCGCTACCGGGCTTACGCGTTACGGAGCGCGCCTAGGCGCGCTAGCACGTCACCGTCAAGAACGATTAGTATTGCGCATCGTAAGCCGAGCAGACATGAACCGACAAGCCAATCCCCGAGGCGAGCCTCAAACTGACGCTGCCGGGCTCGTCGCCGCCACCGCCGACCTGTTGGCTGAGCGAAAGTCCGCCGTGCCGGACGGTTTTGTCGGCAAATTGTTCGGGCTTGCCGCGCCCGAAGATTTGCGTCAGTGCGGCGCGGCCGAACTGGCAACGATCGCCGAACAATCGTGGTCCTTTCTTGCCGAGCGGCGCGGCGGAACTCCAAAGGTACGGTTCGAGCCGCTCGCGGGCATGCGCGGTCTCGCGGTGCTTGAAATCGTCAATGACGACATGCCGTTCCTGGTGGATTCGGTCGTCGGCGAGCTAAACGGCCACGGCCTCGAAATTCGCTCGTTTGTTCATCCGGTCTTCGTGGTCCGTCGCGACGCCACCGGCCGCCTCATCGCGTTTGAACCATCGGCGGCCGCCGATGCCCGTCGCGAGAGCTTCATCCATTTCCATCTCGAGGAGGTCGGCGATCCGGCGCGGCGCGCCGCGGTCGTGGACGCTCTCAACGACATCCTCGCCGAGGTGCGGATAAGCGTCGAAGACTGGCGGCCGATGCTGGCGCGGGTGCACGATGTCATCGCCGAATTGCAAACAAGGCCGCCGCCGCTGGCGAATGAGGAGATCGCCGAGACGACCGCGTTTCTAAATTGGATGGCCGACGGCAATTTTACTTTTCTTGGCGCGCGGGATTACGTTTCCGTAAATAACGCGACGCTCGCGCCGAAATTCGAGACCGGTCTTGGGCTGCTGCGGGCTTCCGATACGGGCACCATGCAGCAGTGGAATGAGCCGCTGACTTTGACGCCCGAGATCCGCGCGGCTCTGCAGCAACCAACGCTCCTGATCGTGACCAAGTCGAGCGCGCGTTCGCGCGTGCATCGGCGCGTGAATCTCGACTATGTCGGCATCAAACACTTCGATCCCGCCGGCAAACTTGTTGGCGAGCATCGCTTCTGCGGTTTGTTCACCTCGACCGCCTATACGCAACCGGCGCGCGGCATTCCTTACCTACGGCGCAAAGTGGAGCGCCTCATCGGCCGAGCCGGCTTCGATCCGACCAGTCATTCCGGCAAAGCGCTGGTCAATGTGCTCGAGACTTATCCGCGCGATGAATTGTTTCAGATCGATGAGGATGCGCTCTACGACTTCGCGTTGGAGATCCTGCACCTCGACGAGCGGCCGCGCCTGCGGGTGCTGCCGCGGCGGGATCGTTTCGACCGCTATGTGTCGGTGCTAGTTTACGTTCCCCGTGACCGCTACTCGGGGCAGATCAGAGCGGCGATCGGGAAATATTTGACTACGGCATTCCATGGCCGCTTAAGCGCCTATTACCCATTCTTTCCCGAGATGCCGCTGGTGCGCGTGCAATACGTGATTGCCCGCGGCGACGGCGCGCTCGCCAATCCGGACCGTAGCGCGCTGGAACGGGACGTCGCGGGTATCGTGCGCAGCTGGACCGACGCGCTGCGTGAGGCGTTGGCGATCGGGGCGGATTTGAGTCGCGCCCGGGCGCTGTTCGCGCGCTATCGAGATGCCTTTCCGATCGACTATCGGGAGGTCTATGCGCCGGCGGACGCGGTGGCCGACATTCGCGGCCTGGAAATCTTAAGCGCGCAGCGCCCGCTAGGGGTCGTGTTTTATCGTTCGCCCGAGGCGGCCCCGCCGCGGATCGGCTTGAAAGTGTTCAGCCAAAGCCGGCCGATTTCATTGTCGGATCGCGTGCCGGTCCTCGAAAATATGGGTTTCCGTGTGGTCGATGAGCGCACCTATCACATTGCGCCGGCGGAGGCGGCGGAGGTCTGGTTTCATGACATGGAGCTCGAAAGCGCCTCCGCGCGGCCGATCGATTTGCCGGCGTCGGAAAGCCGCCTCCAGGCCTGTTTTCTCATGGTCACGGCGCAGGCAGCCGAGAACGATGGCTACAACGCGCTCGTCCTCGCGGCCGGGCTGGGCTGGCGCGAGGTGGCGCTGATCCGGGCGATTTCGCGCTTCTTGCGCCAGCTCAAGGTGGCTTATTCGCAGGATTACATGTGGGCGACGCTGCGCAAGCACGCGCCGCTCGCCACGCAGATTTTCGAGCTATTCCGCGCCCGCTTTGTTCCACGCTCGACATCGCCGGCAACGCAACGCGCAGCGAGCGAAAAAGAAATCTTATCCGCAATCGAAAACGCGTTGCAGGCGGTCGACAGCCTCGACGAGGATCGCATCATCCGCCACTTCGTCGGTGCGATCACTGCCGCGGTGCGGACCAATTTTTACCAGCTCGATTGCGACGGCCGCGCCAAAGACGTCATCGCCATCAAGTTTGCTAGCCGGGCGCTTGACGCGGTGCCGCTGCCGCGGCCGCTCTATGAGGTGTTTGTCTATTCGGCGCGGCTGGAAGCCGTGCATCTGCGCTTCGGCAAGGTCGCGCGCGGTGGCATACGCTGGTCGGACCGGCCGCAGGATTTCCGCACCGAAGTCCTCGGTCTGGTCAAGGCGCAGAATGTCAAGAACGCGGTCATCGTCCCGGTCGGCGCCAAAGGCGGGTTTGTACCCAAACGTTTGCCGGCCGGCGGCGCGCGCGAGGCTATCCAGTCTGAGGGCGTCGCGACCTACAAGACCTTTATCTCGACGCTCCTCGACGTCACCGACAATATCGGCGTGGGTAGGGTCGGCGTGATCCCGCCGTCCGACCTCGTTCGCTATGATGGCGACGATCCTTATCTTGTCGTCGCCGCCGATAAAGGCACCGCGACTTTCTCCGATATTGCTAATGAGCTTGCGGTCGGCCACGATTTCTGGCTCGGCGATGCTTTTGCTTCGGGTGGCTCCGCCGGATACGACCACAAAAAGATCGGCATCACCGCGCGCGGCGCCTGGGAGGCGGTGAAGCGGCATTTTCGCGAAATGGACATCGATGTCGCGACCACGCCGATCACGGTGGTCGGCGTCGGCGACATGTCCGGCGACGTTTTCGGCAACGGCATGTTGCGCGAGAAAACGATCAAGCTTATTGCCGCCTTCGATCACCGAGACATTTTCATCGATCCCGATCCGGACCCGGTGCGGACCTTCGCCGAACGCAAACGGCTGTTCGATTTGCCGCGCTCGAGCTGGCAGGATTTCGACAAAACAGTGGTGTCCAAAGGCGGCGGCGTGTTTTCGCGCGCCGCCAAGGACATCAAGCTGTCAGCGCAAGTGCAGGCGTTGCTTGGAATCCCCGAGCATGTCACGCCGAACGATCTCATTCGCGCCGTCCTCAAAGCGCGCGCCGATCTGATCTTCTTCGGCGGCATCGGCAATTATGTCCGCGCCTCGGACGAGAGCGACGAAGCAGCGGGCGACCGGAGCAATGATGGCGTTCGGGTCACCGCCAAGGAGTTGCGTTGCAGGGTGATGGGCGAAGGCGCCAATCTCGCGGTGACCCAGCGCGGCCGCGTCGAAGCAGCCTTCCATGGGATCAGGCTCAACAACGATGCCATCGACAATTCGGCCGGCGTGAACACCTCCGACATGGAGGTCAATATCAAAATCGCGCTGAGCATTCCGTTGCGCGATGGACGTCTGACGATGGACGGCCGCAACGTCTTGCTGATGCAAATGACCGACGAAGTCGCCGGACTTGTCCTGCGCAACAATTATCTGCAGACGCTGGCGCTGTCGTTGGCGGAACGGCGGGGCATGGCGGATTTCGGTTTCCTGCAGCGGCTCATGCAATCGCTCGAAACTCGCGGTCTGCTCGATCGCGCACTCGAATACCTGCCCGATGACATGCAGCTCGAAGAGCGCCGCCGCCGCATGCAGCCGTTCACGCGGCCGGAGCTGGCGGTCCTGCTCGCCTATGCCAAGCTCAGTCTCTACGAGGAGCTGTTGGAATCCGCGGTGCCGGACGACCCTTATCTGGCGCGCGAACTGGGGCGCTATTTCCCCAGAGCCATTGCCGCAAAGTATCCCGACGCGCTTGAGCACCACCGTTTGCGCCGGGAAATCATCGCCACCCAACTTGCCAACTCGATGATCAATCGCGGCGGCCCGTCGCTAATCGTGCGGATCGCCGATCAGACCGGCGCTTCGCCGGCCGCAATCGCCTCAGCCTTCGCGGCAACCCGGGACAGCTATGAGCTTACCGCCTTGAACGCCGCCATCGACGAGCTCGACAATAAGGTGTCTGGAAAGCTGCAGCTCGATCTTTACATCGACGTGCAGAACCTGTTGCTCGACCGACTGGTCTGGTTTCTGCGGGCGGTCGATCTGTCCAAGGGACTGGCCGAAGTGGTCGCGCATTATCGCGCGGGCATTGCCGAAGTCGCTGCCAGCCTCGGCGAGTCGCTGTCGCAAGATCTGCGGGCGGCGCG
>Ga0306920_100004963_pt1 | contig 17110 bp, 11 predicted proteins | sample flu12Cox44000170_FD_204666 | JGI IMG/M metagenome (GOLD analysis project Ga0306920, IMG submission 204666) | Lab enrichment of tropical soil microbial communities from Luquillo Experimental Forest, Puerto Rico - flux4day.12C.oxic.44.000.170 (v2)... | ecosystem: Environmental > Terrestrial >... | reverse complement strand
TGCGCGCCTCGTCGACCGCGCGGCCACGCGTCTGCCCACCGGCCAGACGGTCGCTCGGTATCGGCTGCGGGCGGTGCCGCAAGCCAATCAGCAGGTTGTCGCGGACGGTGGTCGAAAACAGATAGGTTATCGGCCCGACATATCCGATCCGACGGCCGCTAACCGCCAACGGTATGCTGTTGATATCGGTTTCACCGATCAGTAGGCGCCCGCTTGTCGGGATTACGAGTCGGGGAAACAACTGCGGCACGAGATTTCGGCCGCTGCCGCTCTGACCGAGGATCGCCACATCGGTTCCGAGTGGAAAGTCGAAGCTGATCGCTTCGAGCAAGGGGATGCCATCGCTGTCGACGAGACTGAGATTGGTCGCGGTGATCTCGCCGCGCAGCCGCTCGACATCTTCCCGCTCGTCAAGCAGCAGACGTTTGTCGAGCATATCCGGGACGTTGAACTGCTCGACGACCTGCTCGTATTTGATCGCGACGTCCTGCTCGTTCTGGTAGAAATCGAGCAGTTCCTTCCACGGCGATGAGATATCCTTATAGGCGGCGAGCACGGCGACCAGCGCGCCGAAAGAGAGCTCGCCCTTGATGACAAAATATCCACCGATCAAGAAGAAAAGGAACGGTGTGAAGTTGCCGATTAGGTTGTTCAGAAACTTGACAAAGAATTTTCGATTATAGACTTCGAATCGAATGTCGTAAATCTCACCCAAGCGGTGAGACATGTCGGCGAGCTGATAAGCGGCGGCGTCATTGGCGCGAATTTCGGTGCGTGCGGCGATGGTTTCGGCGATGCGGTCCGAAAGCACACGTACCTTGCGCACCCGCTCGCGCCCGAGCCGGCGAATGATCCGCTGCATCTTGGGGATCAGGTAGCCCTGCAGCGGAAAGAATGCGACTGCGGCGGCGCCGAGGATTGGGTCCTGCACGAACATGAATATGAAAATCGTCAGCAGGGTGCCAGCTTGTGAGATTGGCAGGGCGAAAGCCTCGCCGATAAAGCCGCCGACCGGTTCCAGCTCACCCGTCATCATCGCAATGACTTGGCCGGTGGCGGTCCGATCGAAATGGCTCAACGGAAATCGCAGCACCCGCTCATAAAGTTGGTACCGCAGACGACGCAACATTCGCTCGCCGACCTGCCCCTTCTTTACGTTGATGTGCAGTTTGAACCACCCATTAATCAACACGAGAGCAAGAAAAATGCTACACAAGACGATCAGATAGGGGATCTGATTGAACTCCATTCCCATGAATTTCTGCGGATATTCTTTGCCCGAAATCGCTCGATTGACGATCAGCTTTGGCAAATCGAGAGAATAATAGAGAAATGGAAAAGAGAGCAGGGTCACCACCACCAGATATATCTGCTCCCGCAGGCTATGACGCAGGATGTATCCATAGATCGATGGAGCGAGCCCGTCCGTCCCGGTTTCCGGCAACAGGCCTCGCAAGAAAGCCGAGATCGGCCGCAAGGCCGATCGCAGGAACGCGGCGAGGTTGTGGAAAAATCCCATGCGGCTAGTCTCTGATCCCTGGCGTGACATGGCGGTCAGGCTCCGCGCATCAGCTTCCCGCTCTTCATATCGGCGTACGTCAGCATCAGACAGGTTCGTAAGTCCAACCGCGTGTGCTAAGCGTAACCAATTCATCTTCCACCCCTATGTGATACATCTCCTAATACAGCCTCCACAATACTGGTGATCTTTGAGCGAATTCGTTGAATAATGTGGGACCACGCTGTGCCGATTAGGAAAGTAAACACGTATACGTATTGATTTTCTTGGAAGGCATAAACCAGGCACGTGGCCGTGATCGCACCGCCAACTACCTCGATGCTCGATTTTCTGATATAGTGATCGTTCTTGTAATGGTCCTGCTTTAGCGCGACTAAAAAAGACGTCAGGCCCCCGGCAGCTCCCAGAGCCACGAACAACTGTATCCGAAGCAGATCAGGACTCATTCGCGGGTTCGTGGGCTCGTGAATCGGTCAAATTCAACGCCGGACTGGCCGCCGCTATCCTCGGCAAATAGTCGCCCTTCCCGGCGCGCGGAAGATCCAGCCAGCCGATCTTGACAGGAAATTGATCACCCCGTCTCTGTTTGAGCAGCCGGCTGCAAAGCTGACCGCGCCGGAACCTTTTGTCCGCATAGCGCGATCGTCTTTCGAATACCGGCGGCGACACGTGGATCGCGCCAGTCGATAAAATGCTCTCATTCGAAGGCTGGCTCAGATCGTCAGCCGCACCCGATCGATCCTGGCAGGCGCAGCCTGCACGGCTTTGCCTCTTGTGCCGGTTTATTCCGGTGCTTAATCGCTGTCTCAGAGCGGCTGCAACATCGGCCGCTACCTCACGCGGCAAGCTCAAAACGAGATCAACGTCGCGTTGCCGAGCATTGCTCCGCTCGTCGACCGCGTCACGCCGGCCGTCGTTAACATTTCCGTCGAGTTGAAAGTGCAGACGTTCGGCTCCAAATTTATCATCGATCCCCGCGGTTACATTGTCACCGACAACCATGTCGTGGAAACGCCGACAAGGCGGCCGCGATCTTTCAGGCCAACAGCAATCGGGAACCAGCGACAGGGACACTCGCAGCGTCGGTCATGCCTGACAGCCCCGCCGCAAAGGCAGGCATCATATCCGGTGACATCATCACCGCTGCGGGTGACCGCGAATTCGAAACCGCCCGCGACCTTCCGCGTCTCACGCCGGTCGGGAGCAGGCTGGATCTAACGAGTTCGCAACGGCATGGAACAGACGATCGAGGCGACCATCGGCGAGATGCCTAACAAAGAGGCGTCTACGGAGCACGCCGGCGAGCAGCCCCCAATTGCGCCCGACCTTTGACACTTACGGCACCGGTGTCGCTGCGGTGCTGGCGGATAATCGTTAAAAAGTCTCGTAAAACTAAAAATGTCGTTCCACGGAGATAGGATCACTTTGTGGTTGCGGCCCGGATCTGCGAGTCTACTGGACGGCTTGCTTCGATCCTGCTATCGTTCAATCTAGAATGCCAGCCATTGATCAGGCTGTTCGGGCGCACGGATTTCGGGCGCACGGAGCGTTCATCATTTTTCCAGTTCGCGATGCAGCTCAGACTATTCCGACATTTTGTCCCGGCCTCGGTCGTATTTCTCGTGTCGTCGGACGCCTTGCTGATTACGGCGGCCTTTTATCAACTCTTGTCGCATGCGGAGATCGGTACCCCGATCGTCTTTGGAGCCTCCAGCTTTAGCGCGCAATTTGCCGGAGGATTGGCGGCGGCCACGGTAACCGCGATGCTGTCTGTGGGTTTATACGGACAGCAGAGCTTTATGGATTTTCGGTTGCTCCTCAGTAAAATCGTAGTTGCCTCGATACTTGTGTTGATGCTTGTTTCTTTCTCGGTAAATTATTGGCGAGATGGACTTGTTCAACTGTCCGATTTCTCTGATTTTCCGATCAAGGCGACGCTGATCTGGCTAGTCTGCGTGGCAGTCACGCGCGGAACTTTTTCCGTTACGTTGGGCCGTGGCCTGCTGAAGAGGCGGATCTTGGTCCTTGGCAATGGAACGCAAGCAGCCCGCATCGCCAAACTCGTCGAAGCCGGGCAAAACGAGCACTTTCACGCCGATATCGTTCGTTGAAGTGCCTGGCGACGTAGCGTCTTCGCGGTCGGCAGGCATCCACAATTCTGCTGGCGACCCCGACGCACTTGTGGGATTGGCCTATCAACTAGGAGCAAGCGAACTCGTCGTGGCGGCCGACGATCGACGCGGCCTGCCGGTTGACCAATTGCTGCACTGCAAGCTCGCCGGCATCAAGGTAATCGACTTTCTCGATTTTTGGGAGCGGGAAACGAGAACGGTCGATCTTGAGGCGCTTAAGCCGAGCTGGTTCTTCTACTCGGACGGCTTCCGCTGTGGCCCGGTTGGTGAGTTCCTAAAGCGCGCCTTCGATATCGTCGCCAGTTCGAGCTTGCTCGTCTTAACCTTGCCGCTACTCGCTCTGACCGCGTGCGCGATCAAGCTCGAAAGCGGCGGGCCGATCCTCTACCGCCAAACGCGGGTCGGGCTGCACGGCCGCGTCTTTACCATCCTGAAACTTCGCAGCATGCGTGTCGATGCGGAGACAGATGGGCGGCCGCGGTGGGCGGCACAGGGTGATCCGCGCATTACGCGAGTGGGATCGATCATCAGAAAACTTCGCATTGATGAACTCGCGCAGATCTTGAACGTGCTGCGTGGCGATATGAGCTTTGTTGGACCCCGCCCGGAGCGGCCGTTCTTCGTCGCCGAGCTGACCAAAGCCATTCCCTACTATGCCGAACGCCACTGGGTGAGGCCGGGTATCACCGGATGGGCACAAATAAATTTCCCCTACGGGGCCTCTTTGGAAGATGCCCGTCGCAAGCTCACCTACGACCTTTATTATGTGAAGAATCGAGGAATTTTCCTCGATGCGCTGATCTTGCTTCAGACCGCCCGCGTGATCTTCTGGAACCAAGGAGCAAGATAACGATTTGCCCATCGCGATTTCTGTAGCTGGAACGGTCTATTCAGCGTGCGCGCTGGCATTCGCCGCGTTGATCGCATTGACGGTTGCGCGCGGCCGGACGAGCAAGACCGGCACCGCGATTCTCGGCTGCTGCCTTGTATCGGCGATTTGGGCAAGCGCGACCGCTGGTGGTGTGGCTGTCCCTGTTCTTGCATTGTTGGACAGCGTCAGGCTTTCCGCTTGGCTGCTGTTCGTGGTCGCTCTCGTTACGATGCGAGCCGAAGACGGTGCCGGTCTCGACCGGGCCTACTTCTACGGCACACTCGCCTTCTGCCTCGTCGCCGTTGGTAATGACGCATGGACCCTCGCCCTCGACGGGGGTGCAGCGCGTCTCTACATGTCACAGCTGCTGATCCGCATCGGGTTCGGGGTCGCCGGCCTTCTCACGATCGAGAATTTCTGGCGTAACACCGCAGCACAGCGGCGCTGGCACGTCTGGCCCCTATGTGTCGCCGTTGGGGGTCTCTTCGCTTACGAACTGTTCCTCTTTTCTGACGCTTTCATTACGCGCGGGCGCGTCGACCCCGGCCTCGCGCTCGGACGGCCGATCGTGGCGGCGTTCATGGTTCCTCTGCTGGCACTAGCTATGGCTCGCAACCGCGAGTGGCGGGTCGACATCCATGTATCCCGCCAAGTCGTTCTGCACACCGCAACGCTCGGAGCGAGCGGCTGCTTCCTGCTTGCCGTCGCTGTCGTCGGCATGCTGTTGCGCAGGTTTGGCGGTGATTGGGGGCTGGTGCTGCAGCTCGCAATGCTGTTCGGAAGCATTGTCGTCCTCGCGATCGTGCTTGCATCGGGAAGCGTCAGACGACGCCTCAATTATCTGATATCACGTAATTTTTTCACGCATCGCTATGATTACCGAGTCGAGTGGCTGAAGTTCATCGAGCTGGTTTCGGAGCCCAAGGAGGGAGAGGAACTCTCGGTGCGTATCATCCGCGCTCTCGCAGAATTCGTCGATAGCCCGGCCGGGGTGCTGTGGTCGTTAAGCCGAGGTATCGGCTATCTTCCGGCCGCGGCATGGAGGCTGCCGACTCCCGATCAAATGAAGATGGCGCTGGACGACCCGTTTATTCTCGGCTTCCGCGACGGCAGCTGGATACAAGAATGCGGCCTGGAAGCACTAGACGAGATGTGGTCGTTTGCTTCGCGAAAAGCCTGGCTGGCCGTGCCATTGTCGCATCGCAGCGAAATCGTAGGGTTTGTTATCCTCGATCGCGCGCCATACACAGTCGGCCTTGACTGGGAGGCCTTTGATCTATTGCGCGCCGCCGGCCGCCAAGCGGCCAGCTATCTCGCTGAGGATCGCTCAACCAGGGTGCTGCGCGACAGCGAATTATTGACCGAGTATAGCAAGCGGTTCGCTTTTGTCGTCCATGACATCAAGAATCTGGCGAGCCAACTAAACTTGATCGTGTCAAATGCGAAAAGACACATCGAAAATCCCGAGTTTCAGCGCGACATGCTCCAAACGGTGGAGGATTCGGTCGAGCGAATGAATAACCTGCTGAGCCAGCTAAAGGCGGACGCTGCGCCGCGCGCCTCGCGTCTGCTCGACCCAAGCCTCGTACTCGGCGCTGTTGCCGGAGAGTTCTCCCGTGCTTCGGTGCCCGTCGAGTTTTGCAACGAGGCCGGAGCATGCGCTGTCGCGATCGACCCGGATCGCCTCCGATCAGCGCTGATCCATCTCGTCCAAAACGCGATCGACGTATCTTGCCCGACCGATCGGGTGACCATTTCTTCACGCCGTCTCGGAGCCCAGCTCTTGATCGAGGTTAGCGACAGGGGCCCGGGGATGGACGACGCGTTTATTCGCAACGAGCTGTTTGTGCCGTTCCGCTCGACGAAGTCGGGCGGCTATGGGATCGGCGCCTTTCAAACCCGCGAACTCGTCCGCATGGCGGGAGGTGATCTCGAAGTAATTTCTGAACAAGGATTTGGTACGACAATGCGGATCTCCTTGCCACAGGCCCCGAGAAAGAGCCAGTGGCGTCCTCCGCCGCGATTTGAGGGACATGGCATCGAACCCGAAACCGCTGTTGATCGTAGATGATGATGTGGGCCTTCTGCGCCAATTGCGCTGGGCGTTTTCCGATCACAAGGTGTATCCGGCCGGAACCCGCCAGGAGGCTATCGACATCGTCAGAACGGAAGTCATTCCAGTCGCAATCGTCGATCTTGGGCTTCCGCCCGACCCGGATGGAGCGTCCGAGGGATTAGCAACATTATCGGGAATTCTTGCAGCCGCCCCGGCGACGAAAGTTATCATCGCGACAGAGAACGAGACCCGAGAGCACGCGCTTCGCGCAATCGCTCTGGGTGCCTACGACTTCTATCAAAAGCCGATCGATGTCGATGTGCTGCAGCTGATTGTGAGCCGCGCCCAACACATGTCTGGAAGCCGAGAACCGCAGGCTCGCCGAGGTCGCTCCCGCATCCCCCGTCGATGGCATCATAGCGAGCAGCGCGGAAATGCTGCGGGTGCTGCGCAATGTGGAGAAGATTGCGCCTACCGACGTCACCGTGTTGTTGCTAGGCGAAAGCGGTACCGGCAAGGAGTTGCTGGCCCATGCCATCCATCGAATGAGCGCGCGCGCGCACGGGCCCTTCGTCCCGATCAATTGTGCAGCGATTCCGGAAACATTGCTCGAGAGTGAACTCTTTGGCCATGAGAAGGGAGCCTTCACGGGCGCGGTGAGGCTGAACGTCGGCAAGATGGAGAGCGCCGACCACGGCACCCTGTTTCTCGACGAGATTGGCGATGTGCCATTGGCAATGCAGGTCAAGTTGTTGCGTTTTTTGCAGGACCAGATCGTGGAACGGGTCGGCGGGCGAAAGCCGATTCAGGTGGACGTGCGGATCATCTGTGCGACCAACCAGGACCTCGACCGAATGATGGCCGAGGGCCGTTTCCGTGAGGATCTGTATTATCGCTTGAACGAGGTCGCAATCCGCGTGCCGCCGCTCCGAGAGCGTCTTGGAGATGCGGTATTCCTTGCGAGTTTTTTTCTACGGCGCTTCGCGGCGGAATATGACCGACCGGTGCGGGGTTTTGGCCCCGGGACGCTGGCGGCGCTGAAGGATCACTCTTGGCCCGGCAACGTCCGCGAGCTCGAAAATCGTGTAAAACGTGCAGTTGTAATGGCCGATGGGCCATTGCTTTCGCCAAACGATCTTGGCCTGTCGACACCCGACGAGGAGCCGCAGTCGCTCTTCATTCGTGCGGCGCGGGCCCGCGCCGAGCGCGAGGTCCTGCAACTGGCGCTTGCCCAGGCTGGCGCCAACCTGTCGAAAGCCGCGAAACTGTTGGGGATCAGCCGGCCGACACTCTACGACTTGATGCAGCAGCACCAAATCGGCGTCGATATGTGAGGGCCACTTGCCTGAGATAGGAGAGTCTATGCCTGAGGGTCAACGCCGCTGTGCATGGCGCTTCGCCATTTTTGCTGCTGCCATTGCCGTTTTCGCCGGCCCTGCCGCCTTTGGCAAAGATTCCACCGCCTCGATGAAAGAGGCGGAGCAATACGTCGCAAAGGGAAATCTCAAAGCCGCTGAAATCGAGCTGCGCAACGCGATCCGCGAAACACCGCAGGATCCGTTGCTCCACGCGCGATTAGCGAGCGTGTATCTCCAGCTCGGCGACGCCGCTCTGGCGGAGCGCGAAGCGCGAACCGCCCGCGACCGCAACGGCAATGAAGCTGATTATCTACCGGTGCTGGCCGATGCACTGCTCCGCCAGGATAAATTTGCCGACCTCGTCGACCTCGTTAAGCCTGGCGATCGGGATCCTGTGCTCGAAAGCAAGGTCAGGACCGCGCTCGGCACCGCGGCGGTCGGGCTAAACGATCGCGACAGGGCCGAGACGCAGTTGCGAGAGGCAATCAAGCTTGATCCTTCAGCGGCCAGGCCGAAAATCCAGCTGGCGCGCCTGCTGACCGGAACCAAACCGGAAGAAGCCGACAAGACCATCGACGAGGCGATCGCTGCCGATCCGAATTCGGCGGAAGCGCTTCAGGTCAAGGGGGAAATGCTGCGCAACCGAGATGACCAAGAGGGCGCCCTACGCCTGTTCGACCAAGCGATCAAAGTAGATCCTCAGAACGTGCTCGCGCATCTCAGTCGCGCCAATGTCTACATCACACAAGGCAAGTACAAGACGGCCGACGAGGATCTCGATCCCATCCTCAAGACTTCCCCTAACAATTTCCTGGCGAACTACTTGCGCGGCCTGGAGCTGGCCAAGCAGCAAAAGTATGCGGACGCGGATCACATATTCGACCGCATCAGCCCGGGCTTTTCTGTGCTGTGGGCGGGATATTATCTGCAGGGTGCAACGAAATTTGCGCTCGGCCAATACGCCCAGGCCGAGACCATACTGGGCAAATACCTCGGCCACGCCCCGAGAGATTTAAGGGCGACTCGGCTGATCGCGACCGCAGCGCTGCAGCAGCGGGCCGCGTCCCGCGCGATCGAGTATCTCAAGCCGGCGGTGGACAAGATGCCGGCGGACGCGGAAACACTGACCGTCCTGGGCAACGCGTATATGGCGGATCACAAGCCGGACCTCGCGCTGCAGCAGTTCGAAAAAGCCGCTACCCTCGATCCCGACAACCCGGCCATCAAGACACGGGTCGGCATGTCCGAGATCGATGTCGGGCAAGGGCTGCAGGGTCTGGCCACGCTCGAGCAGGTGTTCGCGACCGAATCCGGCGCGCCCGTCGCCGGACCGACGCTCGCGTTGAGCGAGCTGCGCGCGGGCCGAGTGGACAAGGCGGCCGATGTGGTCAATTCGCTGATCAAACGCGACGCCAAGAACCCGATTTATCAGACCTTGCTCGGGCTTGTCCGCGTCTCTCAACGGGATTACCCGGGGGCAGAAAGCGCGTTCCGTGCGGCTTTGGCGATCAACCCGGAACTCCCCACGGCGACCCGTGACTTGGCGCAGCTATACGTGGCCACCGATCGCGTCGACAAGGCCAAGCAGGTCTACACCGATCTGCTTGCGAAAAAGCCCCGCGATATTACCGCCCTTCTCGGGCTCGCTGACATCTACATTGCCCAGAAGAAATGGCCCGAAGCCATTGACACGATCAACCGCGCCCGCACCGCGGAACAGAACAATCCGGCACCGGGGCTCAAGTTGGTGAGCCTTTACGAATTGCGCCAGGACTGGAACAGCGCGAAGGCCATCGCGGGAGAATTGTCGGCTCAGTTTCCGGGGGATGCCGAGGTCCTACAAGCACAGGCACAAGCCCAGTTTGGGGCCGGTGACATTGATGGCGCGATTTCCAGCTACAAGCATGCCTACGAGCTGACGCCGAATTCGATGCCGATTTTGTCTCGTTATCTCTCGCTGCTCAACACTGGGAAATATTTTGCCGAGGCTCGCGGGGTGTTGCAGGAAGCAATCAACCGTGATCCGCGGAACGCGGCTTTGAAAGGCGACCTAATCCGGGTCGAGTCGGAGATCAATGGCGTCGATGCGGCGGTAGTCAGGGCGCACGCCCTGGCCAGAGACGAACCGGACAACGACGTCTATGATCTCGTATCGGCGGAGCTGTACGAAAAGGCAGGACGCACCACAGATGCTATTGCGGTCATCGAAAAGGCGGTCGCGGCAAAGCCCTCCGATGACCGTCTGGTGATTGCTCTGGCTCGGCTTTATGGCCTGGCGGGAGACCCCGCCAAAGCCGAGGGCGCGTTGACCCAACGGCTCAAGGCGGACCCCAAGGACTTCGCGATAAGCGCGGCGCTCGCGCAGCGATACGCGGCAACCGGGCGCCTTGAAGATGCCAAAAAGATCTATGCCGACCTTCTTTCGCAACAGCCGAAGAATGTGGCCATCCTTTTGGGGCTAGCCGAGGTCTTCACCGCGGAAAGGAAGTGGGAGGAAGCGACAGATTACATAAACCGAGCACGTACGGCGGCGCCATCCAATCCGGCACCGGGCATCGCACTGGTCAATTTGTATGGATTGCGCCAAGATTGGAAGGATGCAACAGCGATAGCCACCGAGGCCGTCCAGCAATTTCCTGTCAATCCCGATGTCATCGAAGCCAAAGGGCGTGTGCAGGCTGCGTCGGGCGATACAGAAGGCGCGATCGCGACCTATAAGCGCGCGTATGAACTCGCGCCAAGCTCCGCGCCGATCCTGGCGCGTTATCTTGCGCTTCTGAACCAGGCAAAGGATTTCCCTCTAGCGCGAACCGTCCTGCAAGCCGCGCTGGCCCGCGATCCCAAAAACGGGGGGGTGAAGGGCGACTTGATTCGCGCCGAGGCGGAAATCGGCGGCTTGGATGCGGGTCTGGCGAAGGCGCGCGCCTTCGCCAAGGATGATCCGGACAACCCGGTTTATGACATTGTTTCGGCGGAGTTATACGAGAACGCTGGGCGGTGCGACGACGCCGCCACCCTGCTCGAAAAAGCGGCCGCTACGCGGCCGTCTAATGACGACCTCGCCTCGGCTCTCGCGGGCCTTTATGCCCGGGCTGGCGATAACGGCAAGGCTGAGGCGGTGTTGAACGCCCGCCTCGAGAAGGAGCCGAAGGATCCGCTGATCCGTTCGGCGTTGGCCTCGCTCTATCTGCAGGAAAAGAAGTACGGGGATGCCGTTGCCCAATATACGCGCGTTATTTCGGAACGCCCGGCCGATGCGGCCGCGCTGAATAATTTAGCTTGGCTTTATCAACAAAACGGCGATCTGGCGAAGGCACGCGAATTGGCCGAGCGAGCCGTCGCCGCCGCGCCGCAATCGCCGAACATCGATGACACGCTGGGGTGGATCTTGTTGGCGCAAGGCGAAGCTGACAAGGCGGTAACCTATCTAAGCGCTGCTAATGCTTCAGCTCCCGGAAACCCGGACATCCGATATCACTTGGCGGTGGCTCTAAACCGCGTCGGCCGCACCGCCGATGCCCAGGCAATGCTCGAGACGCTGCTCGGCTCCGGCGCGGCATTTTCCGATAAGGCCGAAGCAGAAAAGCTGCTGCAACAGCTCAAACGCGGCTGAGCAGTCTCGCTGCTTTAGCGGGCCGCTTCGATCTCCTGCAGTAGCTGGCGCAATTCTCGCGCCAGTCGCGGCGCGGCAGCTATGCGCGAGCGAGGAGCGCGATCGGCGGCCGATGTCACCTCTTCGCCGCCCTCCGGCGCCGCGCTGAGACGCTGGAGCACCGTGGTCAACTCTTCGACTGCAGTCTGCAACTCTGAAAACCCGGCAGCGCCGGCAAGTTTGTTGTCTTCGGTGGGCCATTGCCGCGCGGCCGCAGAATGCATTGTTGTCTCGAACGCCTCGACCGATGTCCGCATCGCCGCTTCGAGCGCCGCGGTGTTCGCCGATAAACGGTTGATTGCATCGAACAGGGCATCGTGCTTCTGCTCGATCGACGCTACGAGCCGCTCCGGAATTTGCGCCGGTGGTGTCGGCACTGTCTCGCCGGTCAAGGGGCGGCTGCAAGCCTGCTCCAGAAGTTCCACAGCGCGGCTCAGCAGCCGGACTTCGATGCGCTCTCCGGGTAGCTGACAGATCGCATCGAGCAGCGGTTCCGCGGTGACGTCGACAGCGGTGCGGCCGAGAATCCCGAGGAGTATCAAGCCGGCGATTATCATCATCGCAGAAGCCGTTGGAATCGCGCCGGGTTCAATTGGCAGGGAAGCGCGGTCGTGTACCAATGCCAAGGCTGCGATCCCGGCGAGAACGATCAGCGCACTGAAGAAATGACACCGAGCTAGCCAAACATAATAAAGTCTCGCCATCTCGCCTCTGATGTCGCTCATCGTCAGGCGGATATCCAGCGCACTGCCGCCCCTCGGGTCTACCGATTGGGCCAGCGCCACAGCCAGCCTCGGTGCGAGCCGCCGCAACCCAGTGACCAAGACACCGCGCTGCTCGCGTCGGCCAGAGTCCTGATCAGCCGCCGTTTGTGCCAGATGATGCCGCAAGCGAAGGATATCGGCGACGAGCGTTGTCGTCGTCATCAGGACCGCGCACAGGCCATACACGGCCAGAGCGGCGACCGCGACAGCGGGCCAGCGTGACAATATGACCGGCGCAATCTCGCCGCGCGGAGCGTTTATTACCCCCGGGATGGCCGTTGCTGCGGCCATGAAAAGCGCCCCGATTGCGCTCGACAAGACGATCATCCATGGTCTCATCGATGCTCCTTCCATCACCCGCGATCACGGGTATCAATCTGCCCTTCGGCTTGCGCTGCGGCGCCCTCAGAGTATCAGATGACGATTAACAATTCCTACCCTGCAGCGCCCGGGCGGCGGTCGGATAAGTGAGATGAGGGATTAAGGCCGCCAGTCGCGCCCGCGATCCGTGAGACCGTCTTACGCGCTCTTCAACCTTCGCTGGCCTGAACTCTGGCCCAGCTGTCGCGCAGTCCGACTGTGCGGTTGAAGACGAGGCGTTGAGGCGAACGGTCTGGGTCTGCGCAAAAATAGCCTTGACGTTCGAATTGGACTGATTCTTCGGGGAGCGAGGCTGAGAGCGACGGCTCGACGCGAGCCTCGCTCAGCGTCTCGAGTGACCGCGGGTTGAGATCGGCCAAGAAATCACCGCCGACACCCGGGTCAGGGCGGGTGAAAAGCGGGTTGTACAGGCGGATTTCCGCTGGCAAGCTATGAGCTGCAGCGACCCAATGTAATGTCGCTTTGACCTTTCGGCCGTCGGGCGAATTGCCGCCTCGGGTCGCCGAATCGTAGGTACAGATCAGCTCCACGACATCTCCGGCTGGATTTTTCACCGCCTCGCGGCAGGTCACAAAAAAGGCGTAGCGCAACCTGACCTCCCGGCCCGGCGACAACCGAAAGAAATTCTTGGGCGGTTGTTCCATAAAATCGTCTCGCTCGATGTAGAGTTCGTGCGCGAAGGGTATCCGCCGCGAACCGGCCGCCGGGTCTTCGGGATTGTTGACGGCCTCGAGCTCCTCGGTTTGTCCCGAGGGGTAATTAGCGATTACGAGCTTCAGCGGACGCAGCACCGCCATCCTCCGCGGGGCCGCCTTGTTCAGGTGCTCGCGCACCGAGTGCTCGAACATCGCCACGTCCACGACGCTGTTCGCTCGGGCGACGCCGGCGCGGCGCACGAAGTCGCGAACCGCAGGCGCTGGAACCCCCCGACGCCGCAGCCCGGCAAGCGTCGGCATCCTGGGGTCGTCCCATCCTGTCACCCGGCCCTCGCGGACCAGTTCTGTCAGAAAGCGTTTGGACAAAACCGTATAGGTGAGGTTGAGGCGGGCGAATTCGTATTGTCGGGGCCGCGACGGCACCGGCAGATTGTCGATAAGCCAGTCATAGAGCGGTCGGTGGTCTTCGAACTCGAGCGAACAGAGCGAATGGGTCACCCCTTCGATTGCGTCGGATTGGCCGTGCGCGAAATCGTAGGTCGGGTAGATGCACCACTTCACTCCGGTGCGCGGGTGCTCTGCATGCAGAATCCGATAAAGCACCGGGTCGCGCAGGTTCATATTTCCGGAGGCCATATCGATCTTGGCGCGCAACACCCTGGCGCCGTTCGGGAATTCGCCGGCTCGCATGCGCCGGAAGAGATCGAGGTTTTCGGCGACGGGCCTGTCGCGGTAAGGGCTGTTGCGCCCGGGCTCGGTCAAGGTGCCGCGCATCGCCCGCATCTCTTCGGCGGGGAGGTCGTCGACATAGGCCTTTCCCGCGCGGATCAGATGCTCGGCCCAATCGTAAAGCTGCTCGAAATAGTCCGAGGCGTAATAAAGGTACGGGCCCCAGTCGAAGCCAAGCCAGCGCACGTCGCGCTTGATCGCGTCGATATATTCCTGCTCCTCCTTGGTCGGGTTGGTATCGTCAAAGCGCAGGTGGCAGCGCCCGCCATATTCCTGGGCCACGCCGAAATTGAGCCAAATCGCTTTGGCGTGGCCGATGTGCAAATAGCCGTTCGGTTCCGGCGGAAAACGGGTTACCACCTCGGCGTTGCGCCCGGCGGCTATATCGGCATCGATGATGTCGCGGATAAAGTCGCGGCCCGGCCCCGCCGCAGTCTCGTTTGCCATCACACTCCTTGGCTCCGTCATCCTGCCTATGTGGCGCATTCGCCCGCGCGGGCAAGGTGGAAGGCCCCTCACCCAGCCCTCTCCCCGCATGCGGGGAGAGGGTCCGAGCTGCGGCGCGGCAGGTGAGGGGCAGCAACCGACGGAGTGAGAGGCTAAAGCTCTACGGCCGCTCTCCGATATCAGCGGGCGGGGCCGCCGAGATGCTTATTGAAGAAGGCAAACACCTTGTGCCAGCCGTCGACCGCCTGCTCGGGGCGGTAATTCGGGCGATACCACGCGAAGAAGGCATGACCGGCGCCGTCGTAACGGTGGAACTCGTAGTTCTTCCCGTGGCGCTTCAACGCGGCTTCGGTCTTGTTGACGTGTTCGACGGTCGGGTTCGGGTCTTCATTGCCGAACAGGCCCAACAGCGGGCAATTGATCCCTTCGGTCAGATCGATCGGCGCCACCGGCTGCGCCTTGGTCAGCCGCGCGGGGTCGTCGACAACGACGTTGCCGCCCCAGCAATCGACGGCCCCCTGGATGAGGTGCGAGAGCTTGCAGGCCGCGAGATAGGCTTGGCGCCCGCCGGAGCAGAAGCCCATCACGCCGACCTTGCCGCTGGCATGCGGCTGCGAGCGCAGAAAGTCGATCGCGCCGGTCACATCACCGAGCATCTGCTCGTCCGGGATGCCGCCGCCTTCGCGGATCTTCGCCACGACTGCCTCATCGGCGCCGTCGCCGACCCGGAAATAGAGGCTCGGCGCCACCGCGGCATAGCCGTGATGGGCGAATTTGCGTGCCACTTCGCAGGTCCATTCGTCCCACCCTGGCATATGATGGATCACGACGACGCCGGGATGCGGCCCGGCATTGGTCGGATGCGCATAATATGCATCGCCGCGGTCGCCGCCGGCGCCGCGATAAGTCGCCATACCCGCCTGTGCGTTCCGAAACGCCATGTTGGACCCTCCCTTTTGATGCCGGCGGCTCTCTTGGCACCGAACCCCGGGGAAAGCAAGCCCCACTTGACATTCGTGTCGCTGTCCGGACCCTGCTCGGTCGAAAAACGCGGTGGGAAGCTTCTTGATGACCGGTGTCCTTGATGGCGTTCGCGTACTTGATTTCACGACCACGATCGCCGGGCCGCATTGTACGCGCCTGTTGGCCGATCTCGGCGCCGAGGTAATTAAGGTGGAAGCGCCCGATGGCGATATGATGCGCACACGGCCGCCGCGGCGGAACGGCGCCAGCACCAGCTTTGGCCAGCTCAATGCCGGGAAAAAGAGCATCATCCTCGATCTTAAGGCGCCGCAAGCGGTCGACGCGGTCCGGCGGCTCGCCGCCACCGCCGATGTCGTCGTCGAGAATTTCCGGCCGGGCGTGATGCGCCGGTTCGGCCTCGATTACGAAGCGCTCGCACCGATCAAATCCGAGCTGATCTATTGCGCCATTTCGGGCTACGGCCAGACCGGCCCGTCGTCGCAGCTGCCGGCTTATGCTCCGGTGATCCATGCCGCCTCCGGCTACGATCTGGCGCATATGGCATACCAGGGCGAACAGCGTCGGCCGGATTATTGCGGCATCTACATCGCCGACGTGCTGACCGGCACTTATGCATTCGGCGCGATCACGGCGGCGCTCTTCCAGCGCCAGCTGACCGGCCGGGGGCAGATGATCGATGTCTCGATGCTCGAAAGCATGCTGAGCCTGACATTGAGCGAAATCCAGGCCGCCCAGTTCGCGCTGCCGCCACTGGGCAGGCCGATCTTTGGCCCGATCGTCGCCAAGGACGGGTACATCAATCTGTCGATCGCCAGTGAAAGGACATTTCAGAATCTGGCCGTCGCCTCTGGTCATCCGCAGTGGATCACGGATCCGCGCTTTGCCGAATACAATGACCGGCGGCGCAATTGGGGCGAGCTGATCGACGAGCTTGAAGAGTGGTCGCGGCGGCACACGACCGCCGAAGTCCAAGCGGTGTTCGACCGCCATGGGGTGCCTTCCTCGCCGTACCGCACTGTCAAGGAGGCGATGGCCGATCCGCAACTCGCGCATCGCCAGGCTTTCGCCGAGGTACATGACGCGGGCGGCGGCTTTCTCGCACTCAACCCGCCGTTCCGATTTTCCGCCGCGCGGGCAGCAGCCGTCCCCTATGTGGCAACGCTCGGCGAGCACACCGAAGCGGTGCTGACCGAAATCGGCTACACCCCGGCGGAGATTGCGGCTCTCTTCAGTCCTGCCGGATCAGACTCTGGCGCGTGACGACGACCTCGCCGCCCACGGTCAGCTGCACCAGGTTGACGGTTTGGGCAAGCTCGGGCGAGCCCGAATAGAAGGCCTGCACGGCCCCATTGCCGACGCGCATCGGACGGTCCCAGTGACCGAGCGCCAGGTAATCGACAGCAGTGGCGGCGATTTCCTCGTCGCTGAAGACCCAGGACGGGCGTAGCGGATTGGCGCGGGTTTCCGGCGGCTCGTAATGACCGTGCGCCATTGCAACCTGCCAGCGCATCGATCGGGCCCGCGGGCCACGCAATGGCGCCATGTCGAAATAATCCCGATG
>Ga0306920_100004961_pt1 | contig 17115 bp, 9 predicted proteins | sample flu12Cox44000170_FD_204666 | JGI IMG/M metagenome (GOLD analysis project Ga0306920, IMG submission 204666) | Lab enrichment of tropical soil microbial communities from Luquillo Experimental Forest, Puerto Rico - flux4day.12C.oxic.44.000.170 (v2)... | ecosystem: Environmental > Terrestrial >... | reverse complement strand
GATAATGCTGCGCACGAAGGACACCGGGGGGCCGTTGACCGGCTCGCGCGCTTCGGGGAATGCCTCCCTTGCCGCCTCGATCGCGGCGAGCGATGCGGCATGCTCGCCTAGCATCGACAGCGCCAGCGCCAGCATCGGCCGTACGCCCGTCATCTGCGGGTCCTGTCGCAGCTTCGACTGCGCCGCCTGTTGGACGGCGCTGAACATGTGCTTGGACTCGACGGAGTCGCCCGCGGCCCAATACAGGAACCCCAAACGTAAATTGCGGTCCAGCGGGTCGGTCGGCCACGCGCTCATCAGTCTCGCCGCGTCGCGGTAGCGGCCCTCAGCACGCGCGAGGACAGCCTCAGCCCGATTGCGATCCTCGGTAGACAGGGCGTCGCCGTGCTCGCGCAATGCCAGTCGCAGTGGTTCCAGACTGTGCTGAACCAAGCACTCGGTGCGGGCAACTCCGATATAGCCGTAGCGCTCTGAAGGAAACCGCTGCTGATAGAGCTTCCTCTGATCGATGAGTTCCGAGTAGTGCCTGAGTCCCGTCGATGTCGTGATGACCAAATGCGCGGCGCTATGGCTCAGCGGATCCAGATCCCACGCACGCGTGAAGTGCTCTAGTGCTTGGTCAAATCGGCTCTTGCGCCGCAACGCCAGGCCGAGGGCGCTGTGGGCGGTCGCGGAATTGGGCCGCAGCTGCACGACGCCATCCAGATCGATGATCGCTTGGTCAAGGTCGGTCGCGATGTACATCTCGTAGAGACCGCGCGCCAGGCGTGCTTCCGGCAGGTGTGGATCGAGGGTCAACGCGCGCTCGTAGTACTTGCGCGCACAGTCCCCGTCGGCCGCACTCCGCGAGCCGAAAAACATCCATGTGCAGGCTTGCGAAAGCAGTGCAGCCGCGTCGGCGTAATCGGGATCCAGGCGCAGCGCCTGATTGAGCAGCCGTTGCGCACCCGACCAATCCGGATCGCTGTCCGGTGCCGGCTTGAGCCCCAACGCGACCGCACCGAGGTAAAGGCTGTACGCGTCACCGTTGTTGGTGCTGACACGCTCGAGTTCGTTGCGCTCATAGCCCGTCAATGTCGCCGCGAGCGCATCGGCGACTTTGCGTGCCACTTCGCTTTGCAGCCCCAGTATGTGCCCGAGGTCGCGATCGTAATTCGCTGCCAACACGTGCCGATCGTTGCGCGTGTCGATCAGCTGCACAGTGAGCCTCAGTTTCTGCCCCTCGCGCCGCACCGATCCTTCGAGCACTGATCCAACACCGAGGCGCTGGCCAACCTCGTGGAGGTTGGGTGTGCTACTACGAAACTCACTCGACGACACGCGCGAAATGACCTTGAGGTCGCGAATGCGCGCAAGCGCGTTGAGAATCTCCTCCTGCAGGCCATCCGTGAGGTACGCATCCTCGGCGCGGCCCGTCAGGTTCACAAATGGCAGCACGGCGATCGCTTTTCGGTCGAGCGTCGGGAGCGTGCTCGCCGTCGTGGCAGCAGGCTGCGCAGCCAGCGGGCGGCTCACCTCGCGCGCGTTCCGGATCATCAGTTCCGCGATCAGACCGACCACGACTGCTAAGGCCACGAGCACTGTGGCCGTGCGCAACAGCCGCCGCCGAGTTGGCGCGGCTGAGGCGCTCGGGCCGAATTTGGCTTGCGGCACAGGCATGAGCGGCGCCCGCGCCGACACAGTTGTCAGTGTCCGCCTGACCTGCGCGGTGAATGCCTGCGGTGTTTCCCCGGCCGCAAGGCGTGTCCACTGGCGCTCGCGGAACCGGTCCGGCACGCGCGCCGTGGCTTCATTGGTCTCGTCGATCGAGACCGGCATCAGGAAGCTCTGGTCGTCGGCCATTTGGTACGATCGTTCGACGGCCAGTCGCCATTCGAGCCGAAAATAACCTTCCCCGCGAGCCTCAGTGTTGGCCGAGATCACCGGCACGAACAGCGCGCAATCGCGAATCTGGCGGCGGATCGCGGCGTCCCAGGCGTCGCCCCCGCGCAGCTCACTCTGGTCGAACCAGACTTCGATGCCAGCGGCGCGCAGCGCGTCGCAAATGCGCGCGGCTGCCTCGGCATCCTGTGAGGCGTAGCTCAGGAACACCGCCCCACTCGGTGTATTCACCCGTTCAGGCAACCGTTCCCCCATCCGCGCCTCTTTATCTTGTGCGGATCGCGGGAGAATGCCCTGAGCAGCCGTCTCGGGCAATTCCGCTAAGCGAACGCCCGCATTTCAGCAAAGGAACGGCGGGCAACGGAAAACCATCGGACCGCCCGCGCAGGGGTCATCCCGAAGGCAATCCATCCATTTTCCCCGGAACCGGAACTCGAATGGGGCATACCATGAATTGGCGCTGGCGAGCAGCCGCGGTAGGCTCTCGCAGGTACTCATGCGGAGAGACTGCAGTGGCAATTAAACGCACATCCAAGAGCCTCGGAACCCCCGTACGCAGGGCAGTGACATCACCGGGCTTGCGCCACGTCGACGTCAAGGTGCCGCATCAGATGATCCCGGGGGATCCCTATCTCGGCTGGGTGTGTAAGAACAAGTCGTGCGGGCTTGTCATTGCCATTGCGCTCCCGCCTGCCGGGAGCAAGCCGGCGTTGGCTGAATCCGGCGACCAACTGGCTGCGATCAAGTGCCCGCATTGCGGGGATGAAGATCTGTACCGCTGGAGCGCCCGCAGTGAACACAAGTATGCGGCGCGAGGTGCTGCAAGTTAATCAGCTGGCGGGCGGAAATTCGGGATACTGCGGTGCATTGCCGCCAATGCAGTCCCAGGGTGCCTTCGAGTCGACGAAGATGTGCATTTCAATTTGAACGCCCGGATCGCCGTCAACGGTACCGAGAGCCACTCCGTGCACTTCGCCGTCGTGCATCCCACACAGCGTGCTCCCACAGGTCTTGCAGAAGCATAGACCCCAACCGGGGGTGGACTCATATTGCGTGAGGTTCTCTACCCCGGTCACCCACCAGAGCGAGCCTGGCTCGACTTCCGCATAAGCAGAACCCGCGCCGCTGAACGCCTTTCTACATCGTGAGCAATGGCAGCTTCTGCCACGGCTGAGTGGTGCGCTGATCCGGTAACGGACGCGACCGCAGAAGCAACCGCCGCTCAGGCTCATCGTGCTTCCCCATAATTGCGTGTTCGGACTGGTGGACGAGGTCATGGGCCTGGATGCACCGCCCGGCGCCCCGAGTCAGGACGTTACGGCTGGCGCAGGTGCTACCACTGTGCGGTGAGATGCATAAAAAGATATCTCCCCATCGTGTCATAGACTCCGGGCAAGGTGTTGCCGCTACAAAGACCTGAACAATCGCTCTGGACGACCAGCGGGGGCACCTTGTCGGCGAGGTTGTTGACACCGAGCCGCAACTGAAGATTGTTGTTGAGGGCGATCGTCCCTGCCAGATCGAAGTAGCTGTAGGCATGGATGTGTGCCAGAGGGGGCCACACGGCTCCGGATAGAAACGGATTCGCGCTCGTCTGGTCGGAAACGGTCGGTCCGATGTAACGCCAGCGCAGATTGAAATCGAGCCCACGCCAGGGCGTCGACCAGGTGGTGTTCAATACCGAGCGCCATTTTGGCGCCAGAACGCACGTGAAGCCGAAATAACCGGCACAATCGTATGACCCGAGCCCGGCCACCGGAGTGGTCTGCAGGCTCTTCAGATAAGTGCCTACGAGCGTGAACGACAGCGACCCAGCACCCGGCAGCATCCAGCGGTAACTGCCGTTGATGTCCACGCCAGCCGTTGAGAGCTCACCTATATTGACGTTGAGATCCGAGACGTAACCGGCGGGGGTCAGCCACAGAGAGTCCTGCGAGTCGCGGTGGATCAGGGGGCAGAATTGCGCGGACTGTGCAGGCTTGCCCACGCTGGCGATGCAGTCATTCATGATGACATCGCCGCCAATACTCGCAATGAGGCCCTCGATCTTGATATTGAAATAGTCGATGCTTACCTGCAGGTTCGGCGCCATGCGCGGCTGGAGCACAAGACCCAGCGTGTAGGTATCTGCGGATTCGGGCCTCACGGCCGGATTGCCGCCGACGAGGCCGTTGTAACCGCCACCGAGCGGGTTCGGCACGATGTGACCGTACCGGGCAGGCTCCACGCCGGTCAGTTCGCACGCCTGCACCGAGGCCTTGGGGGTCGACCCGGCGCATGGGTCGGCGCCGACGTCCCCCGTAACCTGCTGCGGGGTGTAAAACTCGCCGAGGTTCGGCGCGCGCACGGCGTGCTGGTAGCTGCCGCGCAGGCGGATATCGCGCACGGGCGCCCACGTGAGACCCGCCTTGTAGGTTTGGGTGATGAATCCGTTGCTATAACTGGAATAGCGATAGCCGCCATCCAGAGACAGATCGTCCGCCAGGCGCCGCTCGCTGGCGAGCGGCACGCGCACTTCACCGAAGATTTCCCGGACGGTAAATTCGCCGGCGACCGGCAGCACCGGGGCGCCGCCGCCGCCGGTATTGCCCGCCTGCAGTTGGTAGTCCGGCCGATAGTCGGTCTGTTCCTCGCGCCATTCTGTGCCGAGGTTGACCTCGAGCCCCCGTCCCGCCCACGGAAGCTGCGCGCCGTACCTGGCCAGGTCGCCCGTCACCGAGCCGGACACAACCTGCTCGGTAACGCTCCCTGAGACGCTCGACGGGATCGTCATGGATGCGAGAGCGGCGGGCGTCACTCCATTGGGGGTCCAGATATTCCACGGTACACATGCGGGAGCTGGAGTGAACGTCGTGCCCGGGGTGACCAGCGGGCCATAAGGTCCGGTGGGTCCGCCGCAGACCGGACCATTGGGCCCCGGCAGCACATTCAACGCCTGTTGCATCTGCGCGACGCCGAGGTAGTTTAGATTGGAGTATCCCTCGTCCACCACGGCATGCTGACCGTAGACGTTGTATGTCCAGGAACCTGCAAAGCTTCCCTTCACTCCGAGAACCACGCGCGCCGAAGTGTTGCCGAAATTGGTGATCCGGTTGCCACCCTCGATGTTGCGGCGACCGATGTACAGGTTCAGACCCGGATACTGCTTGCCGTTGTAGACCTCATAATTTCCACCGTTGGCCGCGAGATTTGTGGCGGTACAGAGGATTGCAACCTCCTGCGCGGTCAGCAGCGGATCGGCACACGCAGTGAAGGACGAGTACAGGAAGTCCCCGCTCGGAGCAACCTGGGCGCTCATCGAATTGCGCATGTACATCACGTTCGTATAGACATCAGCATGGGGATTGATGTCGTAGTTCACGAACGCACCCGCGGTCCAGCGCTCGTTCGGCACCTGGGAGAAGACGAGGGCTCCGTAGTTGTACAAGTCGTTCGGTGTAACGAAGGGACGGAACACTCCGGTTTGTACGTCGACCGTATGAGAGACAAGAGTAGTGCCAGCCGCACCGAAGCCGCCAAACCAGCCACTGCGGGAAGTAACAACTCCTCCGCATGCCAGAGCGTGGTAAGGCGGGGTTAGCGGTGTGGGAGTAAGTGTACAGGCGCTGTAGTCGAACTTGCTTTGCACCGTTGCGGATTGGTTGTCGTAGGTCAGGTAGGCGCTTGCGTTGCCCTTATTGTCCGCGAAGTTGGCCCCTATGATGACCGACGCACTCTTGCCGAACGATGTGTTGACCTCGCTCGGCGGTAGTTGATCGCCAGCGGCAGTGACCAGCGCCGCTACACCAGCCTGATCGGCATTGTTGTGCTGATTGAAATGGTAGCCGGCCTCGACCTTTATGCCCTCGTAATGCGTATTGATGATGACGTTGACCACTCCCGCCACCGCGTCCGCTCCATAGACTGCGGACGCACCGCCGGTGAGCACGTCAATCCGTTCGACCAGAGCGACGGGAATCTGATTGAGATCCGACCAGTTCCGCCCGTCGGCGGAGCCGGGCCCGAGCCGCACGCCGTTCACCAGCACCAGTGTGCGATTTGTCCCGAGGCCGCGCAGGTCAACCGAGGCGGTACCGTCCGTAGCGTTGGTGACCTTGGAGTTTACGCTCGGAAAAACCATGGGCAGCGTGTTGAGGACGTCCTCGACGCGCGTCAGCCCGGTTTGCGCTATCTCGCGTGTGGATACGGAAGTTATCGGGCTGACCGATGCCTCATTTAATGCGGGCAGCCTGGTGCCGGTAACGATGACTTCTTCGAGAGGCGTGGGGGGCTCGGCGGCGGGCGTAGATAGCTCCTGGCCACGGAGCGCGCTCATCCCCGCCGCAGTCGCTGACGCAGTCAGCACAAATCGCACGACCTGCCGCAGCCGGATTGAACCCGCTCTTGCAGACAAATTGCGCCCCCCCGAGGCGTCGAGTCACCAGGCCGTTTTGGCTCTTTCGGCTAACGGACCCCCCTTTACGCTACTACCTTGGGATTCACTTGGGTAGCGATTGCCATAACAGCGATCCGCACCAGAGGGCATTTCAGTCCGGAAACTTCAATGCCCGCTCGACTGCCTTGAAGCGTGGCTCGTCACGGATCGGATCGAGGAGCGGGTCGACTTTAAGGTATATCAGGTCGCCCTCACGGTCCGGTACAGCCTGTTCGAGCGAATCGAGTGCCTTGGCTGTATTGCCCCACTGCGCATAGATCTCGGCAAGCTCGGTGTGACCTACTGCCGCACCCCGTAACACGATCAGTCTCTTCCGTGATGCTTCGGCATCGGCAGTGCGGTCCAACTTGTGATAGGGGGTATAGATATATCCCACGGAAATAAACAAAAACAGACTCTGAAAGTGAAATGTCCGCTTCTGTGGATTTTCGTCTGCGCTGATCATCGGACACTAGCGGTTGAGGGCGGCCGATAAGGAACCTCGCCCGAGCGGCGCATCTCGGCAAGCAGCGCCGACTGTCTGGCCACGAACTCCTGATACTGTCTCGCAAGGCTCCGAAAGCGCGTTTCTGAGTGCAGTCCCTTGAAATCGGGGGAGCGCTCGAGCTCATACCACCAGCCAAATTTCTGTGCGGCGAAAGCCGCCTCGAGCGCCTTCAAGGCACCGTCCGTGTTGCCGAGTAACGCGAGCGCACCGGCGTGAACCGCTGCCACCTCACTATAGGGCTTGTGGTGTTCCAGCCCCTTCAGCATGGAGTCCAGCAGCTTCGCGGCGCGGTCGCGCTCGCCCGAGGCGAGCAGGAGACTCGCGTACTGCACCGCACAGTTCGCTTGTGCATCAGTGCCTCGACGGCTGAGCACAGAATCCCAATCTGGCGTCAGGCACACCTCCAGTGCGCGCAGTCCCCGGCCATAGTCGTGCCGTTCGAGGGCGTCGTCGCGAATCACGATAGAAGGGCAAGCCAGATCCACACCGTTCAGTATCGTTGCGTTGAGCTTGCCGTGTGGGAGCGCATAGAGCTCGGTGGCTGCGCGCTGCGTCTCACCCAGGTTGATCGCAAGGCAAGTCTTCCACAACGCAGCCCCTATAGGTCTCGCAGCCGGGGGAATTGCGGATAGCACGTCCTGCGCCGCCGCGGTGTCTCCGAGTTCGCGGTACGCCTCCGCCGCCTCCACCCGCATCCAATAGGTCATCGGATCCAAAGCAATCGCACGCTCGTAGAGCTTGACGGCCTCGGCTAAGTTGCCGCGAGCAAACTCTACCTGGCCGAGCCGCGCCAGCGCTGGGTGGTAGGTGGGGTTGACGCGCAGGGCTTCGAGAAAGAGCGCCACGGCTCCATCCACATCGTCTCTCTCCAACCGGCTCAAGCCTTTCATGTAGTGATTGCGCGGTGCGAGTGGGTCGAGCTGCCGCGCACGCTCGATCATGGCGAGCCCATCATCGGTGTGCCCGATATTATCGAGCCACTCGCCGTAGAGCTCGTAGCCCTGGGCGTAGTTCGGGGCGAGTGCGAGTCCTTTGCGGAAATCCGCATCCGTGACGGCATCGAAAGCCTCGCCCGCCCGCCCATTGGCTCGCTCCACCCAGGCTTCCCCGAGCTCCGGATCGAGCGCCAGCGCTTTGTCAACGAGCGACGCGGCTTGCTTCTCGGTCTCGGCGTCCACATCCTCGTCGGGACGCGAAAGCCACCAGAGTAGGCGCAGTCCATGCGCCTCTTCGGCGTAGGCGACAGCGAAAGTAGGGTCGATTTCCGTCGCGCGCCGCAGCCGCTCGATGCCGGCTTTGGCGTCCGCGGTCTTGAAGGTGGATAAGAACGAGCGACCCTCCATGTAAGCAAGGTAAGCGTCGAGCTTTGGTGTGCCCCGCTGGACGCCGTTGCCGGGGCTGGCCTGGAGACTCACAGCCAGCGCATCCGCGACTTTGCCGGAGATTTCATCCTGAACCTCGAAGATGTCGCCCATTTGCCGCTCGAAACGCAGCGACCACAGGTCACTTCCCGAGCTCGCATCGAGCAGCTGCGCCGTAACCCGCAGGCGATCCCCAGCACGCTGCACGCTGCCCTCGACGAGATAGCGCGCATTCAACTTGCGACCAATGTCACGCGCGTCCACATCGCGCCCGTGAAACGTGAACGAAGACGTTCGCGCGATCACCGAGAGACTCTTCACCGCCGCGAGGCGGTGCAGCACGCTTTCGGCGATCCCGGTCGCGAGAAACCCATCACTCGGCTCGGCGCTCAGGTTCTCGAAGGGCAGCACGGCCACGGTGTGCGCGGGCAGTGCCGACGCCGGAGGGGCTTCCACGCGCACCGCCGTCATGACCGCTGCGAAGTGTGCGCGCCGCGCGGCATAGGCACCGATCGCTAGCACTGCCACCGCGAGTATCGTGACGACGATCGCGCGCAGGACCGACTTCGACCGCCAGGACACACGGGCCGGCGCGCCACCCGACATTGCACTCGCTGGCAAGCGGACCGTTGTCGATGCCTCCCGTGACAGCAGTTGCCGTACGCGATCTACAAATGCGGATGGCGTCTCCCCACCCGCCAGGCGCGTCCACTGCACCTCGCGGAATTTGTCCGGCACATTCTCTTCATCGTCAGCCGTCTCATCGATCACCACTGGCACGAGAAAGGCCTTATTGGCCATGATCAAATGCGAGCGATCGACGGCGAGCTTCCACTCGAGCCGGAAGTAGCCCTCGGCCCGCTCATGGGTGTGTCTGGAGATGACGGCGAGGAAGAGTGCGCAGGTCTTTATCTGCTTGCGGATCGACTGGTCCCAGGCATCCCCGCCGCGCAGCTCGCTCTGATCGAACCAGACTTCAATCCCAGCAGCCCGCAGAGCGTCGCAAATGCGTGAGGCTGCCTCGGCATCCTGTGAGGCGTAGCTCAGGAATACCGCCCCACTCGGTGTACTCACCCGTTCAGGCAACCGTTCCCCCATCCGCGCCTCTTTATATTGGTGGTGCGCTGACCTGGTTACCGCTCAGCAGTGTCTTGTGAGGCTGGCCGCTGAGGAATATCGCCGGCGCGACGCATGGTGGCGAGCAGCCCCGCCTGCTTCGCAGCGTTGTCGCTCACCTGTTTCGCCAGAGCCTGAAAGCGCGGGTCCGCCCGCAGTCCGTGCAATTCCGGTCCATGCTCGATGTCATACCACCACGCCCACTTGGCGGCAGCATAAGCCACTTCGAGCGCTTGTAGCGCAGCGTCCTTGTCGCCGAGCAGCGCAAGCGCATCACCGCGCGCCCGGGCGCCACCCTCAGAGGTGTAATCCTTGTGGCGCTGCATCGCTGTCAGCATGGCGTGGAGGAGCCTCGCGGCACGATCGCGCTCGCCGGCCGCCATCAGAATACTCGCATACCGGACTGCACATATCGTTCGCCCGTAGCCCGAGGAACTGCCCAGGATCGGATCCCAATCCTCTGTCAGACACACTTCCAGGGTGTGCAGCGCCCGACCATAGTCGCCCCGCTTGAGGGCGTCGTCGCGGATCACTGCAGAGGCACAACTGTGAGCAGGGCCGAGTACCCGCGCTTCGAGATCAGCGCGCGGGAGCGCATAGAGCTGCGCGGCCGCGCGCGGCTCTTGGCCCATGTAGCTCAAGACACAGAGTGATTTCGCCCCTGGCGAACCCTCACGGTACACGTCCTGCGCGGCCGCGACGTCTCCGACGGAGAGGTAGACCATCACGGCGGTAGAGCGCACCCATTCCGCCCTGGGATCCAAAGCAACCGCACGCTCCAGGAACTTGGCTGCCTCGGCGAAATTGCCGCGGGCGTACTCCATGCCGCCAAGCTGGGTCAGTGCAGGATAGTACTTGGGGTTTACGCGCAGCGCTTGGAGAAAAAGCTCGACTGCCTGATCCTCCTCACCCCTGTCCCCCAGGATGAGGCCCTTCACGTAGTGATTGCGCGGTGCGAGCGGGTCGAGTAGACGCGCACGCTCGAGCATGGCGAGCGCATCGTCGGTGCGGCCGATCCCATCGAGCCACTCGCCGTAGTTCTCGTAGCCCTGAGCGTAGTTCGGGGCGAGCGCCAGTCCCTTGCGGAAATCCGCATCAATGGTGGCATCAAAGGTCGTGTCGACTGATTGTTGCTGCCACCGACCGAAAGCCCGCTCCACCCAGGCTTCCCCGAGCTCCGGATCGAGTGATAACGCCTTGTCGACGAGAGCGCTGGCCTGCCTCTCGATCTCCGGCGCGGTGGGCGCACCTGTATGCAACATCCACCACAGCACGCGCAGCGCGTGCGCTTCCTCGGCGTAGGCGGCAGCGAACCCTGGGTCTATGGAGGTCGCACGCCTGAACCGCTCGATGCCTGCCTCGGCGTCCGTGATATTGAAGGTAGCGAGCAATGATCTACCTTCCATGTACGCCAGATAGGCATCGAGCTTCGGCGTGCGCTGGGAAGAAGTCTTACCGGGCTCCGCCGCGAGACTCACGCCGATCGCATCAGTCACTTTGCCCGAGATCTCATCCTGGAGCTCAAAGATATCGCCCATACGCCGCTCGAGACGTAACGACCACACATCGCTCCCGGAACTGGCATCGAGAAGCTGCGCAGTGACCCGCAGGCGATCCCCTGCGCGCTGCACACTGCCCTCGACGAGATAGCGGGCATTCAACTGACGTCCGATGTCACGCGCGTCCACATCTCGCCCACGGAAGGTAAACGAAGAGGTGCGCGCGATCACCGACAGGCTCTTCACCGACGCTAACCGGTGCAGCACGCTCTCTGCGATCCCGGTCGCAAGGAATCCATCACTCGGCTCGGCGCTGAGGTTTTCGAATGGCAGGACGGCCACCGTATGCGCGGGCAATGCGGACGGCGGAGGCGCTTCCACGCGGACAGCCTTCATACCCGCTGCAGAGTGTGCGTGCCACGCGGCATAGAGGCCTATCGCCAGCGCTGCCAGTGCGAGTGCTGCGATCACGAAGGTCGGGTACGGCAGTAAACGCCGACCCGGAGCAGTGCTCGAAGTTCCCGAGGCCGCTGCCGCAGCCCCGCGAACCAACGTATTCGATTGAGGAGACTTCCCCGAGAGGAGTTGCTGAATGTGCGTGACGAACTCCGCTGACGTCTGACCTGCGGGCAAGCGCGTCCACTGCACCTCGCGGAACTTGTCCGGCACATTCTCTTCATCGTCAGCCGTATCATCGATCACCACGGGCACCAGGAAAGCCTTGTTGGCCATGATCAGGTGCGAGCGATCGACCGCGAGCTTCCATTCGAGCCGGAAGTACCCCTCGGCCCGCTCGTGGGTGTGTCTGGAGATGATGGCGAGGAAGAGTGCGCAGCTCTTGATCTGCCTGCGGATCGACTGGTCCCAGGCATCCCCGCCGCGCAGCTCGCTCTGATCGAACCAGACTTCGATCCCAGCGGCGCGTAAGGCATCACAGATCTGCCGGGCAGCGTCTGCGTCCTGCGAGGCATAGCTCAGGAACACTGCTCCCGTGAGTATGCTTGCCGGCTTGAGCGACTCCGCCCCCATTCGCGCCCTCTTCCTCTTCGTCCGCCCCGACTCAGTCGGGGAACCTCAGCTGCCGCATCACCGCTTGATAGCGCGCCTCTTTGCGCAGCGGATCAAATAGCGGATCTGTCTTCAGCTGAACGAGGTAAGGATCGCGGTTACGCACGGCGGTCTCGAGCCAGTCGAGCGCGTGCGGGATCTGTCCCCATTGTGCGTGGACCGCGCTGTAAAACATCGCGCCGGCGTCACCCCAGTAAACCTGATACGGCTTGAATGTGGTCGCCGCCTCGGCATGCCGGCCCAGCTTGTCGTAGATCATCGCCAGGCAGAGAGCTTTGTTGAGTTCCTCTGCCAGTTCGCACGTCGCCAGCGCGTTCGGAAGATCACCGTTAAGGTAATAGGTGAAGGCCAGGAAGCTATGAGCCAGCCCGCGGAGATTGTCACTGGAAGCCACGGCGATGGCATCTTTGTAGGCGCCGATGGATTCTTCAAAGCGCCGCGCGTAGTTCGAAGCTTGTCCGAGTAGGAGATGGTTGTCGAAGTTCAGCGGGTCCAGGACCACCGAGCGGCGAACCGCGGCGAGGCCATTTTGAGCCTGACCCATCGCCACGGCACCGAATCCGCATGCTCCCAGAATTTCCGCTTTGCCGGGTGCCAACGCCATCGCGTGCTCGCACTCCTCACTCGCTCGCGTGAACTCGAGAGACCGAAAAAGGGCGACCCCGAGCGCCTCGTGACCTTCGGGCAGCTGCGGTGCGAGTTCGATCGCTTTCAGGGCATCGGACCGAGCACGAGCGAGGTTTTCATGGACCTCGGCCCCCCGCGCCCACGTCATTGCGAGGTCACCGAAGGTGAGTGACCGTCCCGCGTACGCCAGCGCGTAGTCTGGATCGAGTCGAATCGCTTCCGTAAAACCTGCGATCGCAGGCTGATGCCACTTCTCGGTCACCATTGTGTGCGCGGTCTTGCTCGCATGCAGGTAGGCATCGAACGCGGCCGGATTGCGCGTGCCACCGACTTCGATCTTCGCGGCAACGTCGCTCAACAGAGTGACCTTGAGAGCGCTGGCCACCGCGTTCGCAATCTCGGATTGCATCGCGAGTACATCGCTGAGATCGCGATCATAGGTTTCGGACCACAAGTGATATCCGGTGGCCGCATTGATGAGCTGCGCGGTGATGCGCACGCGCTGTCCCGAGCGCCGCACGCTCCCCTCGAGTATGGCGCCCACATTGAGCTCACGGGCGATAGCGCCGATCTTGGCGTCTTTGCCCTTGAACGAGAAGGCCGACGTGCGGGCCGCGACCTGAAGTTTGTCGACGCGGGCAAGCGAGTTCAGCAGCTCCTCCGTGAGTCCGTCGGAAAAGTATTCCTGCTCTCTATCCCCGCTCATGTTCACGAAGGGCAGCACCGCGATGGAATGGGGCGGCGGGTTGAAGGCAGCCGGGACAGTGCTCGTCGAGCTCGCCGTTGGTGTCGGTGTGGACACGGCCTGCGGGGCTGTCCACGGCTGCTTGTGTACGAGGTAAGCGGCCAACCCCGCCGCAGCGAGGGCTACCACCGCCCATACAGCGCGCCGTGACGGCCGGCTCGCTGCAGCGTGCGACGCCACGCTTCGCGTTTCGGGAACCGGTGCTGACCGGCTCGCCGGCGCTTCTTCGGGAAACATCAGCCGCCGTATCCGCTCGACAAAGACGGGGGACGCCGCGCCACCAGGGAGCCGCATCCACTGTAGTTCATGGAACTTCTCGGGAACCGAGGCGCCTCGCTCCGGGGTGACATCAATCACGACCGGGACGAGAAACGCCTTCTTCTCGGCCATGTCACCGGCGCGTTCCACGGCCAGACGCCACTCGCGACGGAAGTAGCCCTCGTCCCGGGCCTCGGTGTGGGCGGATATCAGCGCGAGAAACAGCCGGCAGTCGTGGATCTGCTGCCGGATCTGGTGATCCCAGGCCTCCCCACCCCGCAGCTCGCTCTTGTCGAACCAGACCTCAATGCCTGCCGCGCGCAGGGCCTCGCAAATCCGGCTGGCAGCCTCCTCATCCTGTGAGGCATAGCTGAGAAATACCGCGTGCGCTGGCTCAGTCACGAAGGGATCACCCTGACCCGATGCGCTCCAAGGTCATGCGAGTGGAGGTCTTCCCATCGCCTCCGTGGGCGGGAGCTTAGCCTAATTGCTAATGTCTCCGCAGGCTCGAAGGGCGCGTGCCACCGCCGCCCCGCCTTATTTAGGAGCCAGCGGGCAGCGGCCGGTGATCGGTCCGAAAGCCTCGCTGCCGGGCATCACGCTGACGACCTTGTAGTAGTCCCACGGATACTTCGACTCCGCCGGCGACTTCACCTGCATGACGTACATGTCGTGGATCATCACGCCGTCGGCGCGGATGTAACCGCCACGCGTGAACATGTCGTGGATCGCCGCGCGCCTGAGCTCGGCCATGACTTTGTCCGAGTCGGTCGTGCCCGCGGCCTTCACGGCTTTCAGGTAGGTGAGCGTCGCCGAGTAGGTGCCGGCCTGGGTCATGGTGGGCTGCGTCTTCATCTTGCCGAAGAAGCGCCTGGCGAATGCGCGCGTGTCGTCGTTGAGGTCCCAGTACCAGCTGGTCGTCAGGTACAGGCCCTGCGCCGTTTCCAGCCCGAGGCTGTGGATGTTGTTGATGAAGACCAACAGGGCGGCCGGCCTCATCGTCCTGGTCAGGCCGAACTCCCTGGCCGCCTTGAGAGAATTGGTAAAGTCATCGCCCGCGTTCGCAAGGCCGAGCACCTGTGCACCGGAGCTCTGTGCCTGCAGCAGGAACGAGGAGAAATCCGGGCTCGACAACGGCACGCGCACCGCGCCGAGGTTCTTGCCGCCCTGTGCCTCAACCACTTTGGCCGCAGCGCTCTGCAGCTGCGCGCCGAAGGCGTAGTCGGCCATCAGATAGAACCACGTCTTGCCGCCGGCCTTGAGGACGGCGGAGGCCGTACCGTTTGCAAGTGCGGTGGTGTCGACGACGTAGTGCACACTGTAAGCCGTGCAGTCCTCGTTCGTCAGCGATGCCCCGACCGCTCCGATGATGATCAAGGGTATCTTCCTCGCCGCCGCGATCTTGGACATGGCGATGCTGACGCCGGTGTTGGCGCCCACGATCATCATGCTCAGTCCCTTCTGGTCGGCCCACTCGCGGAACTTCGAGGCGCCGATGTCCGGCTTGTTCTGGTGGTCGGCGACCAGCGTGCTCACCTTGCGGCCGAGGACCATGGCGCCGACATCCGCGACCGCCATGTTCATGGCCTCGACCGAGCCAGGGCCACCATCGTCGGAGTACACCCCCGAGAGATCATCGAGGTTGCCAATCACCACCTCGCCGCCGGCGGCAAGTGCCCTGGCTTCGCAGGCGATGGTCAGCAAGACCACAGCCAGCCCGGTCTTCAGCCGCTGAATGCTCATGCCGACCCCCGCCTCAGGAGCAACCTGTGTGATGCGTGTTGATGTGGTGGTTGCAGCCCGCTGACGTTACACCGGCGCCAGCGCGACTGCCACCAGCCTCAGTCCACGGGTCCGAGCGTCCAGCCACCGTCGATGGTGATCTGCTGACCCGTGAGATACGCGGACGCCGGTGAGGCGAGGAACAGCGCGAGCCCCTTGATATCCTCGGGAAATCCCACGCGGTGCATGGGCATGACGGCGGCCATTGAGCGCTGTACCTCCGGGTGCTTTGCGTGGCCGCCGCCGATGTTGGTCACGAAGAAGCCCGGTGCGATTGCGTTCACCGTGATGTTGAAGGCCGCCAGTTCCTGGGCGACACAACGCATGAGGTGCGCTGCGCCGGCCTTGGCCGCCATGTAGGCCGAGCCGATCGCGGGTTCGCATTGATAGCCAGCGACCGAGGTCGTGACGATGAGCCTGCCCGAGCGCTGCGGCTTCATGATGCGCGCCGCCGCGCGCAGCGTCGCGAACACGCCGGTGAGATTGACGTCGATGACGCGGTTCCAGCGCTCGTTGCTGTAGCTCTCGAGCGCGCCGTCCGGATTGCGCGCTCGTTCCGAGCCGGACCAGCCGCTGATGAAACCGGGGCCCGAATCGATGCCGGCATTTGCAAACACGATGTCCAGCCGGCCGTGCGCTGCGACTGCGGCGTCGAAAGCCCGCTCGAGCTGCGGGTGGTCGGAGACATCGACCACCTCCCCGCGCACCGCGAAGCCCTGCGACTTGAGTCGCTCGGTCTCGGTGGCAATGCGGTCGCCATCGATATCGAGCAGCGTTACGTACGCCCCGTTCTCGGCCAGTCCTTCGGCGATGGCAAGTCCCAGGCCGCTGCCGGCGCCGGTGACGACGGCGCCCTGACGGGCGACGCTGAACAACTCTGCGACTCTCACGCGCGCCCTCCCCGCGGCTCCGGCCGCGGCAGCCCTGCCGCCGGCTGCCCGGCCACATCCACCACGATCTTCATTCCCTGCTGACGCCGCAGGCGCTCGAGCCCCTGCTCGATCACACCCTCGAATGGGATGGTCTCGACCCAACCCTCGAGCGGGTAGCTGCCGCGGGCCATCTCAGCGATGACCGACGGAAAAGCGTTGACCGACAGCGCCACACCGGTGAGATGGACTTCGGGCATGAGAAGGTCGAAGGGCGGGATGACCACCGGCTCGTGGTGGATCGCCACCACCACGGCGGTTCCATCGACGCGCGTGCCGTGCAGCATCGCAGCGAAGGCCTTCGCTCCACCCGCGGCGTCGATCGAGGCGTGGGCCCCGCGGCCACCGGTGAGGTCACGGATCGCCGCGACGACATCGCACGCGGTCGGATCGAGCAGATGCCGTGCGCCGAGGCGCGCGAGCCCCGCGCGCCGCGTGGGGGATGGATCTACGACGATGGCCTCCACTCCGCGGCTTCTCAGTGTCAGGAAAGCGCCGGCACCGATCGGTCCCGCGCCGTGAATGGCGACCACTTCCCCGGCACTCACTCCACAGCGATTCACCGTGTGCCACGCGATCGCGAGCGGCTCGATCAGTGCGCCCTGCAGCGCACTCACGCCGCGGGGCAGCTTGTGTGCGCGCGGCCACTTCACCACCGTGTATTCCGCCAGTCCTCCCGCGCGGTTGTAGCCCTGGATGGCGAGCGAAGGACAGTGGTTGTACTGGCCGAGACCGCAGTAGAGGCAAACGCCGCAGGTCTCCACCGGCTCAACCGCGACCAGGTCCCCGATTTCCAGATCGCCGGTACCCTCCCCGAGAGCTACGACTTCTCCGCACAGCTCGTGACCCATGATCACCGGGTTCTGTACCCCGGTGAGCGGGTGCGGGCTGCTGCGGGTGGTAACCGGTCCTTCGTAGTACTCCAGC
>Ga0306920_100004960_pt1 | contig 17115 bp, 14 predicted proteins | sample flu12Cox44000170_FD_204666 | JGI IMG/M metagenome (GOLD analysis project Ga0306920, IMG submission 204666) | Lab enrichment of tropical soil microbial communities from Luquillo Experimental Forest, Puerto Rico - flux4day.12C.oxic.44.000.170 (v2)... | ecosystem: Environmental > Terrestrial >... | reverse complement strand
AGCAGCTTCTGAACAAATATGCCCAAGAAGATGAGTCGAAACAAGCGCGGCAAACCCCCAATGAGGAGTAGGACCGGTCTCACTTCCGCGCCGGCGCATTCTGTAAAGGAGCTGCTGGCACGGCGGCTCCCGACTTTGACGCGCGTCACAGCGCAGGCGTCACGGCAGAATTTCTGGAATTGTTGGTTATCAACTCACCTCCCGCCCGAGCTACGCACCAAGGTCACCGGCGTCACCGAGAACGATGGCCAGCTCGTGATTTTCGCCGAAACGGCGGCCTGGTCGGCGCGGCTGCGTTACGCCATCCTCGAGCTCGAGCGCGAGATCCGTGCGGCCGCTCCGGCGCTCACCGACATCGAGGTGCGGGTGTTGCCGCGTAGCTGAATGACAGCTGAACCGTGCCTGAATGCTCATTTCCGACTGCGCGAGCCGCCGCGTGCGTTCGGCAAAAAATAACAGGATAACGTCACCGGACATCCGGCGGCGAGACCGCGCGCCGTGAGTTTTTTCAGCCGTGCGGCGGATGCAGCGCCGGCGACTCGATGTAGGAGATCGGTGCGTCGGTGTAGCGCTCGAACACGACCTCTTCCCAGGTCGAGGTATCCGCGAGCAGCTCATGCAGCAGCCTGTTGTTGAGCGCGTGTCCGGACTTGTGACCGCTGAATTCGCCGATGAGGCTGTGTCCGAGCAGGTACAGATCGCCGATGGCATCGAGGATCTTGTGCTTGACGAACTCGTCCTCGTAACGCAGCCCATCCTCGTTCAGCACGCGGAAGTCATCGAGCACGATGGCGTTGTCGAGGCTGCCGCCGAGGGCGAGGTTGCGCGCCCGCAGCGTCTCGAGGTCGCGCATGAAACCGAAGGTACGCGCGCGGCTCACCTCCTTGAGGAAGGAGGTGGTGGAGAAGTCCATCGAGGCGTGCTGCGAGCGGCGCTTGAAGATCGGGTGGTTGAACTCGATCTCGAAGTTCACCTTGAAGCCATCGAAGGGCTCGAACTGCGCCCACTTGTCGCCGTCCTCGACACGCACGCGCTTCTTCACGCGGATGAAGCGCTTCGGCCGCCGTTGCTCCTCGATGCCGGCGGACTGCAGCAGGAAGACGAAGGGCCCCGCGCTGCCATCCATGATCGGCACCTCCGGGGCGGAGAGCTCGACGATGGCATTGTCGATCCCGAGTCCGGCGAACGCCGAGAGCAGATGCTCGACGGTCGAGACGCGCGACTCGCCGTGCACGAGCGTGGTGCCGAGAGTCGTGTCACCAACGTTGTCGGCCGTGGCGCGGATGTCGACGGGCCGCGCCAGGTCGGTGCGGCGGAACACGATGCCGGTGTCGGGGTCGGCAGGCTTGAGCGTCATCAGCACCTTTTTCCCGGTGTGGAGGCCTACGCCGGTGGCGCGAATCGAGTTCTTCAGGGTGCGTTGACCGACCATGCCTGTTCTTTCAGTAACGGCCGCGCCACCCGGCGGATGACAAGCATCCGGCGAGTTGGCACGACGGAGGCCCCCTGCGACCGTGAGGCCCCCCGCTGTGCTTAACGTAAGCGCGTTACCGTATCACATCAATCAGCCTGCCGCCGCAGGAACGCCGGAATGTCCAGCAGCTCCTCGGGGTCGGCCTCGGCCCGCAACCCGTCCCCAACTGCCCGCTGACGCTGTACGGTGGGCTTATCGAGTGCGGCATAGTCACTGCTCGAGAGCGGCGTGCGCCGCACCACGCGCATCCCGACCTCCGCGCGCGGTTCGCGCTCGCGGACCGCGGCCGCCTCGCGCTCCCGCGGCGCTGTCAGTGGCACGCGAGCCGATGCCGGTCGGCCCAGACCCGTGGCGACCACCGTGACCCGCACCTGGTTGGACAACTCCGGGTCGATCACCGTGCCGACCACTACCGTGGCATCGTCGGATGCAAACTGCTTGACGATCTGTCCGACTTCCTGGAACTCGCCGATCGCGAGGTCCATGCCGGCCGTCACGTTCACCAGAATGCCGTGAGCCCCGGCGAGATTGATGTCCTCGAGCAGCGGAGACGACACCGCGGCCTCGGCCGCGGCCCGCGCGCGGCCCTCGCCGCTCGCCGCTCCCGAGCCCATCATCGCCATGCCGGTCTCGGCCATGACGGTGCGCACGTCCGCGAAGTCGACGTTGATCAGGCCGGGCCGTGTGATCAGCTCCGCGATCCCCTGCACCGCGCCCTGCAACACCTGGTTGGCAGCCTTGAAGGCATCGAGGAGCGTCGTCTGCGGTCCCAACACCGTCAACAGCTTCTGGTTAGGGATTGTAATCAGCGAGTCGCAGTACTTGCCGAGCTCGGCGATGCCCTGATCGGCCACGAAGCTGCGTTTGTTGCCCTCCATCTCGAAAGGCTTGGTCACGACCGCAACGGTAAGGATGCCGAGCTCGCGCGCCACCTGTGCCACGACCGGCGCGGCGCCGGTGCCGGTGCCACCCCCCATGCCGGCGGTGATGAACAGCATGTCGCAACCCTCGACCAGCTCGACGATGCGGTCGCGATCCTCCATCGCCGCCTGGCGGCCAACCTCGGGGTCGGCGCCGGCGCCGAGCCCTTTGGTGATGTTGCAGCCGATCTGCAGCGCCGTCTTGACCTTGGCGTGCTTGAGCGCCTGGCTGTCGGTGTTGATGCACATGAACTCCACGCCGTCGATGCCGGTGGTCAGCATGTGAGCCACCGCGTTGCCGCCCCCGCCCCCCACGCCGATCACCTTGATGACGGCGCTCTGGCTGTACGCATCCATCAGTTCAAACATGTTGTCGCTCCTCTACACGAATACAGGTGGTTGGTCGATTCGTCGCTTTCTATGCTCTGTCAGCTTCAAAAATTGCCCTGGAACCAGGAACGCATGCGGTCGAGCACCGTCTTGGCGTTGCCCAGTGATCCCGCGCGACGCGCCGGCACGACGTTGTCGCGCGCGTAGAGCAGCAGCCCTACGCCGGTGGAAAAGATCGGGTTGCGCACCACATCCGAAAGTCCCTGCACGCTCTGCGGGATCCCGAGACGCACCGGGACGTGGAACACTTCCTCGGCGAGCTCGATGGCGCCTTCCATCTTGGCGCTGCCGCCGGTCAGCACGATGCCGGCGGCAATCACTTCCTCGAAGCCGCTGCGCCGCAGCTCCTCGCGCACGAGTCCGAAGAGCTCCTCGTAGCGCGGCTCGACGATCTCGGCGAGCGTCTGCCGCGCGAGTCGCCGCGCCGGACGCTCGCCGACCGAGGGCACCTCGATGCTCTCGTCGGGATTGGCGAGCTGCGAGAGCGCGCAGGCGTAACGGATCTTGATGTCCTCGGCGTACTGCGTCGGCGTGCGCATCGACACCGCGATGTCGTTGGTCACCTGGTCGCCGGCGATCGGGATCACCGCGGTATGGCGGATCGCGCCACTCGCGAACACCGCGAGATCGGTGGTGCCGCCGCCGATGTCGACCAGGCACACACCGAGCTCCTTCTCGTCCTCGGTGAGCACGGCGAAGCTCGAGGCGAGCTGCTCGAGCACGACGTCCTCGACGGCGAGCCCGCAGCGCTGGATGCACTTCTCGATGTTCTGTGCGGCGGAGTCCGCCCCGGTGACGATGTGTACCTTGGCCTCGAGTCGCACCCCCGACATGCCGATCGGGTCGCGGATGCCTTCCTGGCCGTCGACGATGAACTCCTGCGGCAGCACGTGCAGGATCTTCTGATCTGCCGGGATCGCGACCGCCTTGGCGGCATCGATCACGTGCTCGACGTCCCCGTGGCTCACTTCCTTGTCGCGCACCCCGACGACCCCGTGCGAGTTCAAGCTGCGCACGTGGCTGCCGGCGATACCGGCGAACACCGAGTGGATCTCGCAGCCCGCCATGAGCTCGGCTTCCTCCACCGCGCGCTGGATCGACTGCACCGTGGATTCGATGTTGACCACGACCCCCTTCTTCAGTCCGCGTGAGGGCTGGGAGCCGAGGCCGAGCAGCTCGATCGAGCCATCGAGCCCCACCTCTCCCACCAGCGCCACGACCTTGGAGGTGCCGATGTCGAGCCCGACGATGAGGTTGCGTTCTGCGCGCTTAAGCATCGTGACCGCCGTCCTTCCCCGCGCTGCGGGCGGCGTTGCCGCGCCAGCCGATGGCGAACCCGTTGGTGTACCGCATATCAACGTAGGCAATGTCCTCGCCGCGCTGCGTGACCAGCTTCAGAGCGCTGTTCATGAATTTCTCGAAACGCTCATCGACCTCACGGCGCCCGAGGCGCACGGTGACGCCGTTGGCGAGATCCATCTCCCACGCCCCGCGGGCATCGAGCCGGATGGCCGTGAGGCGCAGTCCCGCCTGCATCAGGCGTCCCTCGGCGGCGAGGTAGCGCTGCGCGACCACCGCCTCCTTGCCCGGTGGACCTGAGAGCTGCGCGAGCTCGGGCGGGATGTGCCGCTCGTCGGAGTCGAAGAGCTCGCCGCGGGTGTTGAGCAGTCCGCGCTCACCCCAGCGCGCCGCGGCGGTCTGCTCGACCACCAGCACGTCGAGCCCGCGCGGCCAGGCGCGCTGCACGCTCACCCCATCGACCCAGGGCAGCGTGTGGATGGCGCGCCGCACCGCCGCCAGATCCACCGACAGCAGTCCTGCGCCGTGCACCTGAGCCTTGACCACGCGCTCGACGTCCACGGGCGCGACTCGCTGGAAGCGACCGGCGACGGCCACCGTCTCGATCGGTTGGTTCAAGAGCCACAACGCCGCAAGTGCCGAGCCCCCGAGTGCCGCAGGCACCCCGAGCACGACGCCGAGCGCGCGCCAGTTGATCCTTGGTGCCCGCCAGCGCGTTTCTCGAGGTTTACGGCGATTTTTCGGGCGACCCATCATGTTGTGCAGTCCTTCAAGGCCGCGCCGGCGCGTGATGCGCCCGCACCCGTGTGAAGCTCGTCTCGAGCACGCGCCAGGCGAGCTCGGGAAAGTCGATGCCGACCGCGCGCGCGGCCATCGGCACCAGGCTGTGGCTGGTCATGCCCGGAATGGTGTTGATCTCGAGCAGCAGCGGACGCCCGGCGGCGTCCATCATGAAATCCGCGCGCCCCCAGCCGCAGGCGCCGACCGCGTCGAAGGCGGCGAGCGCCAGGCTCCTGAGATGAGCCTCGGCGCTCGCGCCGAGCCCCGAGGGACAGAAGTAGCGAGTGTCGTCGCGGAAGTACTTCGCCTCGTAGTCGTAGAACGCCTTCGGCGTCTCGATGCGGATCGAGGGCAGCGCCTCGCCCTGGAGAATCGCCACCGTGTACTCCTTGCCGGGGATCCACGGCTCGGCGAATACCAGCGGCTCGAGCTTGAATGCCGCCGCGAACGCAGGCGCGAGATCCTCTGGTCGCTCGACCTTCGTCATGCCGACGCTCGAGCCCTGCGTGGCGGGCTTGACGATGAGCGGCAGCTTCAGCCGCTCGAGCGTCAGCTCGAAATCCTGAGGCCCGGTCAGCACGACGAAATCGGCGGTCGGAACGCCGACGGCAAGCGCCAGGCGCTTGGTGCGGAGCTTATCCATGCCGATGGCCGAGCCCATCACACCGCTGCCGGTGTAGGGGACGCCCAGGTACTCGAGCGCGCCCTGCAGCGTCCCGTCCTCGCCCCCGGGGCCATGCAGCGCGATCCAGACGCGCTCGAAGCCCGCAACGATCAGGTCCGAGAGCGGCAGATCGCGCGGATCGAAGGCGAGCGCCTCGACGCCGCGCGCCTTGAGGGCTTCCAACACCGCGTTGCCCGTGAGGAGCGAGATCTCGCGCTCGCTCGAATCGCCGCCGTAGAGCACCGCCACGCGGCCGAACTCGCGTGGATCGCTGACTCTTCTCAGTCGCTCGGGTTGGTAGGCGAGAGGCATGTTCAAGGCACTCCCACGATGCGCACTTCCGGCTGTAGCGCCACTCCGTGGACGCGCGCGACCGTGTCACGCACGTGTCCGATGAGGTGCTCGAGGTCCGCGGCGCTCGCCTGGCCGTGGTTGATGATGAAGTTCGCGTGCTTCTGCGACACCGAAGCGCCGCCGATGCGAAAGCCCTTGAGTCCCGCGGCCTCGATGAGACGCGCGGCGTGATCCCCCACGGGATTGGTGAACACCGAGCCGCAGCTCCACTCGCCGATCGGTTGCGAGGCCTTGCGTTGCTCGAGCAGCTTCTGCACCTCGCCGGCGTGCGCGCCGGGGCGGCGCTCGAAGGTGAGCTCCGCGCTGATGAACCACTCATCGTCCGCGGGGGCGATCACCTCGCGATAGCCCACGCGATATTCGGACGGCAGGCGCCTGAGCGTGCGCCCGCGACGGTCGATGGTCTCGAGGGCGCGTACGTGCGCCCAGGTCTCGCCGCCAAACGCGCCCGCGTTCATGGCCAGCGCGCCGCCGAGTGTGCCGGGGATGCCGGCAAAGAACTCCGCCGGACCCAGTCCCCACCTGATGCATTGCCGCGCGATGCGCGCGCAGGCGACGCCCGCCTCACCGCGAACGCACGTCTCGGAGAGCCGCTCGAGCGCATCGAGCGTACCGTGCGTGCTGATGACGATGCCGCGCAGGCCGCCATCGCGCACCAGCAGGTTGCTGCCGAGTCCGATCCAGTGGATCGGCACCTCGGCCGGTGCGGCGCGCAGGAACGCCGCGAGCTCCTCGCGATCGCGCGGATTGAAGAACACATCCGCCGGGCCGCCGACGTGCCAGGAGGTGTGACGACTCAGGGGCTCATCACGGCGCACGCGCGTGGCGAACTGCGGAGCGAGGGCGACGCTCATGACGGGCCGCCTGCGGCCGGCGGCGCGGCGAGCCGCCGGGGCAGCTCATGGGCCACGGCGCTGATGTTGCCGGCGCCCATCGCGACGATGACGTCGCCGTCCCGGATCAGGTCCCTGAGAACCTCACCGAGCTCCTCGACGCGCGCGACGAACAGCGGTTCGAGCGCGCCTCGGCTGCGGACTGCGCGGCAGATGGCGCGCCCGTCGGCGCCCGCAATGGGTGCTTCGCCCGCGGCGTACACCTCGGTCACGCACAGCAGGTCGGCGGCCGACAGCGCCTTGGCGAAATCGTCGATGAGGGCCTGGGTGCGCGTGTAGCGGTGCGGCTGGAACGCGAGCAGCACGCGCCGCCCCGGATAGCCCTGGCGCACCGCCTCCAGCGTCGCGCTGATCTCGGTCGGGTGATGACCGTAGTCGTCGATGATGCTGACGCGGCCGGCCGCTGTCGCGACATCCGCGATGTGCTGCAGGCGCCGGTCGACCCCCTGGAACCCCTCGAGCGCGCGCGCAATGGCACGATCGTCGATGTCGAGCTCGCTGGCCACCGCGATCGCGGCGAGCGAGTTGCGCACGTTGTGCAGGCCCGGGAGGTTGAGCGTCACGGCAAGCGGCGCTGCGCCGCTGCGCGTCACATCGAAGCGCGTCGTCAGGCCCTGCGGCCGGATGTTGGTCGCGCGCACGTCGGCACCGGCGGCAAGGCCGTAGGAGAGCGTCGGCCTGCCGACCTCCTGGACGATGCTGCGCACGTGCTCGTCATCCGCACACAGCACGGCGAGCCCGTAGAACGGCAGGTTGTGCAGGAAGTCGATGAAGCTCTGCTTGAGCAGCCCGAAGTCCCCGCCGTGGGTGGCGAGATGATCGTTGTCGATGTTGGTGACGATCGCGATGAGCGGCTGCAGGTGCGTGAAGGAGGCATCGCTCTCGTCGGCCTCTGCGACCAGGTAGCGTCCGGCGCCGAGGCGCGCGTTGCTGGCCGCGCTCTTGAGGCGCCCGCCGATGACGTAGGTCGGGTCCTCGCCCCCCTCGGAGAGAATGCTGGCGAGCAGACTCGTGGTCGTCGTCTTGCCGTGCGTGCCGGCAACCGCGATCGAGTAGCGGAAACGCATGAGCTCGCCCAGCATCTCGGCGCGCGCCACCACCGGGATGCGTCCGGCGAGCGCCGCGGCGACCTCGGAGTTGTCGCGCGCCACGGCTCCCGAGACGACGACGACGTCGGCGCCGGCGATGTTGGCCGCGGCGTGCCCGATGGTGATCCGGGCGCCGAGGCTCGCGAGCCAGTGCGTGACCGCGCTCTCGCGCGCGTCCGAGCCCTGCACGCGATAGCCGAGATTCAGCAGCACCGCGGCGATGCCGCTCATGCCGCTGCCGCCGATGCCGACGAAGTGGATGGTGTTGATGCGCCGCATGCGGTCGCGCCGCTCGGGCGCGACACGCCGCTCTTGCGGCGGGCGCTGCGGCAGGTTGCGCCGCTCGGCACTCATGCGGCGCTCCGTGCCAGCGCGAGACACGAGGCGGCCAGCTCATCCGTGGCGTGGGGCCGCGCGAGGAGCCGCGCGCGCTCGGCCATCGCGAGAAGCTTGCCGCGCCCGGCGCACAGGCGCTGCAGCTCGCTCGCCAGGCGCTCGGCGGTGAGCTCGCGATCCGGGATCAGCACGGCAGCGTTCTCGCGCACCAGGTACTCGGCGTTGCTCGCCTGGTGGTCGTCGACCGCGTGCGGGAAGGGGACGAGGATCGCCGCGACGCCGACCGCCGCGAGCTCCGACACCGTGAGGGCACCGGCGCGGCAGATCACCAGGTCCGCCCAGCCGTATGCCTCGCTCATGTCCTCGATGAAGGGGCGCACGTCCGCGCGCACGCCGGCCTCGGCGTAACTCGCGCGGCCGGCTTCCAGCCAGCGCTCGCCCGCCTGGTGACGGACGTCGAAGGCGAGCGAGCCCGAGAGGCGCTTGAGCGCAAAGGGCACGACCGCGTTCAGGCGCGCAGCGCCCTGGCTGCCGCCGATCACGAGGATGCGCGTCGGGCCGGCGCGGCCGGCGAAGCGCGCCGCCGGCGGCGGCAACGAGCTGATATCGGCGCGCACCGGGTTGCCGATGACCCGTGCGTGCACGTCGCGCCCGAAGCTTCCGGGGAAGGCTTCCAGCACCTGCCGGGCGAGATGCGCCAGCACGCGGTTGGTGAAGCCCGCGATGGCGTTCTGCTCATGGATGACGAGCGGCCGGCGCGTGAGCCAGGCGGCGACGCCGCCCGGCCCCGTCACGAATCCGCCGAGCCCCACCACGACGAGCGGGCGATAGCGGCGCATGATGGCGAGCGCCTGCAGCAGCGCCAGCGTCAGGCGGAAAGGCGCCGCGAGCCAGCTGATCGCGCCCTTGCCCCGCAGCCCCGCGACCGAGAGGTGCTCGATGGGAATGCCCTCGGCGGGAATCACGCGCGACTCGAGCCCGCGCTCGGTGCCGAGCCACACCACTTCCAGCGACTTCGAGCGCAAGAGCCGCGCGAGTGCCAGCGCGGGAAACACGTGGCCACCGGTGCCGCCCGCCATGATCAGCACCGGGCGGCTCATGTCGCACCTCGCACCGTGGCCGAGCCGCGCTGCTCACGCATGGCCTCGTGGTAGACGCGCAGCAGAAGCCCCGTCCAGGCGAGCGCCACGATCAGGCTCGAGCGCCCGTAGCTCATGAGCGGCAGCGTCAGTCCCTTGGTCGGCAGCACGCCCATGTTGACGCCGATGTTGATGAACGCCTGGATACCGATCCACAGCCCGAAGCCCGCGGCGAGATAGGCCGGAAACTTCAGTCCGGCGTTGGCCGCGAGCCGCGAGATGTGAAAGCTGCGCCAGATGAGGCCGAAGAAGAGCGCGAGCGTCAGCACCACACCGAAGAGTCCCAGCTCCTCGGCCAGTACCGCGAACAGGAAATCGGTGTGGGCTTCCGGCAGATAGAAGAGCTTCTGCACCGAGTCGCCGAGACCGACGCCGAACCACTGGCCGCGGCCGATCGCGATCAGCGACTGGGTGAGCTGGAAGCCGCTGTTGAAGGGATCCGCCCACGGGTTGAGGAACGCGGTCAGCCGTCGCAGCCGGTAGCTGGAGCTCACGGCGAGCACCGCAAAGCCGCTGGCGGCGATCGCAGTCATCGCGATCACGTAGCGCAATCGCGCGCCGGCGAGGAACAGGAGGCCGAAGCCGGTCGCGAACAGCACCGTCGCCGCGCCGAAGTCGGGCTCCGCGAGCAGCAGCGCGCTCACGCAACACAGCAGCGCGAGTGGCTTCGCGAGCCCGGCGAGCGATTCGCGCAGCTCCGCCTCGCGGCGCACGGCGTAGCTGGCGACGTAGATGAGCACCAGAACGCGCGCCAGCTCCGAGACCTGGAAGTTGGCCCCGCCGATGCGCAGCCAGCGCCGGCCGCCGTTCACCACATGCCCGAGCCCCGGGATGAGCACGAGGATGAGGAGCACGACCGCCACGGCGAGCAGCGGTACCGCGGCGCGCTCGAGCCGCGCGGTGGGGATCCCGAACAGCACGGCCGCACAGCCGAGGCCGATGAAGCTCAGCAGCAGCTGACGCTCGAGGTAATAGAAGGGCTCCCCTGCGTCCTGGCTGGCGATCGATACCGAGGCCGAGGTCACCATGATGAGGCCGAGCAACACGATCGCAGCCAGCAGTGCCACGGTGACCGGATCGAGGTGCACCACCATGCGCCGCTCGCCCGCGCGCTCGAAGCCTGTGAGCGTCGCACTGCTCATGCGGCGAGCTCCTCCACGGCCTCGACGAAGACGGCACCGCGGTGGGCATAGTCCCTGAACATGTCGAAGCTGGCGCATGCCGGGGACAGCAGCACCGTGTCGCCCGCCCGCGCCGCGCGCGCGGCCGCCTGCACCGCCTGCGGGAGCGTCGCGCAGCATTCGATCGGGCACACCCCCGCAAGCGCCTGCGCGATGAGCGGTGCATCGCGCCCGATCAGCACTACATGCCGCACCTTGCCGCGAAACGCTGTCGCGAGCGGTGAGAAGTCCTGGTTCTTGCCCTCGCCGCCGGCGATCAGCACCACCGGACCCGGCATGCCGGCCACCGCCGCGAGCGTCGCCCCGACGTTGGTGCCCTTGGAGTCGTCGATGTAAGTGACGCCCCCGACATCGGCGATCCACTGCGAGCGGTGCGGCAGGCCTGCAAAGCTGCGCAGCTCCTCCAGCATTACCGCGGGTGGCAGCGCCAGCGCCTCGCCGAGCGCGAGCGAGGCGAGCGCGTTGGCGGCGTTGTGCGCGCCGCGGATCTTCAGGTCCGCTACCCGAAGAAGCGGCGTCGCGGCGCGCGTCAGCCACCCCTCGCCACCGTGCAGCGCGAGCGTATAGGTCGCGCCGACGCTCGCGCGAAGCGAAAACGACAAGGTGCTCGCCGCGCCGCGCGGCATCGCCGCGACGAGGGGGTCGTCCAGGTTGATGACCGCGGTATCACAGCGCGCAAAGACGCGCGCCTTGGCGGCCGCATAGCTCGCCAGCGAGTCGTAGCGGTCGAGATGATCGGCGCTCACGTTGAGAACGGTCGCGGCTTTGCAATGGAGAGAAGGGCTCGTCTCGAGCTGGTAGCTCGAGAGCTCGAGCACGTACAGCTCAGTTGCGGGCGAGAGCAGCTCGAGCGCCGGTGGACCGAGGTTGCCGCCGGCGCGCACCTTCAGCCCGGCGCGTTCCGCCATGCGCGCAATGAGCGTCGTAACGGTGCTCTTGCCGTTCGTCCCGGTGACGCCGGCCACCGGTGCGTGCGCAGCGCGCGCAAAGAGCTCGACGTCGCCCACGACGGTGAGCCCGCGCCGCTCGGCCTCCGCAAAGAACCCGCCCGCGAGCGGCAGCCCGGGTGAGGCGACGATGCACACCGCTCCCGGAAGGAGCGTGGCGTCGAGGCCGCCAAGGCGCACCGGAATGCGCGCATCGAGCGCCGTGAGCGCCGCGAGCTGCGGCGGGCTCTCGCGCGTGTCGGTCACCGCGAGCCGCCAGCCGTGCGCATGCAGATAACGCGCCGCGGAGAGTCCGGTGGCTCCGAGACCTGCGATCACGGCGTACGGCCTGTTGTCCGAGGTGTCGCTCATCGCAGCTTCAGCGTCGCGAGGCCGGCCAGTACGAGCAGCAGCGAGATGATCCAGAAGCGCACGATCACCTTCGGCTCCGCCCAGCCCTTCAGCTCGAAGTGGTGATGGATCGGGGCCATCTTGAAGATGCGCCGCCCGGTGAGCTTGAAGGAGGCCACCTGGAGGATGACGGACGCAGTCTCGAGCACGAACACTCCGGCCATCACCAGCGCCACCAGCTCCTGGCGCACGATCACCGCCAGCACTCCGATGGCCGCCCCGATGGCGAGCGCGCCGACATCTCCCATGAACACCTGCGCGGGATAGGAGTTGAACCACAGGAAGCCGAGACCGGCCCCGGCGAGGGAGGAGCAGAAGATCAGCAGCTCGCCGGCACCGTGGATGTCGGGGATCTGCAGGTAGTGGGCGTACACCGCGTTGCCGCTCGCGTAGGCGAAGATGCCGAGCGCGGAGGCCACGAGCGCCGCCGGCATGATCGCAAGTCCATCGAGCCCGTCGGTGAGATTCACCGCGTTGCTCATACCGACGATCATGAGATAGGCGATGGTGATGAAAGCTGCGGCCGTGAGCGGCTCGTGAAAGGTCTTGACGAACGGCAGGAACAGCGTCGTCTGCGCCTGATCGGTCGCGGTGTAGTAGAGCGTCGCCGCGGTGGCGAGCCCCGCGAGCGACTGCCACAGGTACTTCCAGCGCGGCGCGAGCCCTCTGGGGTTGCGCACCACGAGCTTGAGGTAATCGTCGTAGAAGCCAATGAAGCCGAAAGCGAAGGTCACCCCGAGCACCGTCCACACCAGGCGGTTGCTGAGATCGGCCCACAGCAGAGTGCTCACGAGCGTCGTGACGAGGATCAGCGCCCCGCCCATCGTCGGCGTGCCGGCCTTCGGCAGGTGGGTCAGCGGGCCGTCGTTGCGCACCACCTGCCCGATCTGGTAGCGCGACAGGCGTGCGATCATCGAGGGACCGACGATGAGCGACAGCCCGAGCGCGGAGGAGGTCGCGAGGATCGCGCGGAACGTCAGGTAGGAAAAGACGTGCAGGCCGCTGATGCGGCCGACGAATTGCTGTGTGAGCCAGTACAGCACTCAGTGCCCGCCCATCGCGCCGGCCCCGCCGGTCAACGCATCCACCACGCGCTCGAGACGATTGAAGCGCGAGCCCTTGATGAGAATCCGCACCTCGGCGCCCGGGCCCTCGAGCGCGTGGCTGAGGGCCTGCGTGAGGCCAGCGGCATCCGCATACCACTGCGCGCCGGCGCCGAAGCTCTCCACCGCGCGTTCCATCAGTGCGCCGGTGGCGTACAGCCGCTCGATGCCGGAGGCGCGCGCGAACTCGCCGATGTCGGCGTGCGCCTCGTGCGCGGACTCACCGAGCTCCGCCATGTCACCGAGGACCAGCCAGCGGCGGCCCTGAAGCGAGGCGAGCACTTCGATGGCGGCGCGCATCGAGCTCGGATTGGCGTTGTAGGAGTCATCGATCAGCCACGCACCGCTTCGCGCCCGCTTGAGCTGCAGGCGCCCGGGGACGGCACGCACCGCGGCGAGCCCCGCGGCGATCTGCGCGAGCGTGGCACCGGCGCTCGCAGCCGCAGCGGCCGCCGCGAGCGCGTTGGCGATGTTGTGCGCACCGCCGAGCGCAAGCTCGATCGCCACGGTCCCGGCGGGCGAGTGCAGGCGAAAGCGTGTGCGGAAGCCCCCCGCATCGAGGGAGGTGTGGACCTCGCTGGCGGCGAAGTCGGCGCGCTCGCGCACCCCGAAGGTGACCACCTGCGCCTCCGTCAGGCTGCGCCACAGCGAGGCGAACGCATCGTCCGCGTTGATGACGGCGGTCGCGGTCGGTGCGAGCCCCGCGACCATCTCGCCTTCGGCGCGCGCGACACCCTCGAGGCTGCCGAAGCCTTCGAGGTGCTCGGCGCCGGCGTTGGTGATCAGCCCGATGGAAGGACTCGCCACCTCGACGAGCGCCGCCACCTCGCCCGGGTGGTTGGCCCCCATCTCCACGACCGCAAAGCGATGCTCGGGAGTGAGGCGCAACAGGGTGAGCGGCACGCCGATGTGGTTGTTGAGATTGCCCCGCGTCGCGAGGGTTGCGCCGACCTCGCTTAGGACCCTCGCGGTCATTTCCTTGGCCGTGGTCTTGCCATTGCTGCCTGCGACGCCGATCAGCGGCCCGTGGAAGGCGTTGCGCCACGCGTGCGCTGCACGTGTGAGCGCGGCCTGCGTGTCGGCGACCACGATCTGCGGCAAGGCGACGGTCTGCGGGGCATCGACCACCGCGCCGGCGGCACCGGCGGCGAGCACGGCGGGGAGGAAGTCGCGGCCGTTGAAGTTGGGGCCAGCGAGTGCGACGAACAGCTGCCCCGCCTGCAGCGTGCGCGAATCGCTCACGACGTCGGTGAAAGGGGCGTCGGCACCGCGGAGCTGACCGCCGCAGAGGCGCGCGAACTCGGCGAGTGTGCGCGTCAAGCTCATGCGGGGAGCCTCGCCAGCTCGGCGGCGACCACCGTCTGATCGCGGAACTCGCGCCGCTCGTGGGCAAAGATCTGGTAGTCCTCGTGCCCCTTGCCGGCGATCAGCACCACGTCATCGGGTGCCGACCGCTCGAGCGCGACGCGAATGGCAAGTGCCCGGTCGTGCTCGATGGTGAGCGGCGCGCCGCTGGCGATGCCGGCGACGATGTCGGCGATGATGCGGGCGGGGTCCTCGCCGCGCGGATTGTCGTCGGTGAGCACGATGTCGTCGGCAAGCTCAGCCGCAATCCGCCCCATCAGTGGGCGCTTGCCGGCATCGCGATCGCCGCCGCACCCGAACACGACGCGCAGCTGCCCACGGCAGTGCAGGCGTGCGGCGCGCAGCGCGTTCGCGAGCGCATCCGGGGTGTGCGCATAGTCGACGATGGCGAGCGGGCTGCGTCCCCGGCCACCAAACATCTCCATGCGGCCGCGCGCGGCGTGCACCTTGCTGAGCGCCCGTGCCGCCTCGCGCAGCGGAATGTCCCAGGCGAGCAGCACGGCGAGCACCGTCAGCGCATTCTCCACGTTGAACTCGCCCATGAGGCGCACCGGCAGCTCCACCGCCCCCCAGCTCGACTCCACTTCGATGGTGAGACCGGTGGACTCGGGTTCTATGCGCGTCGCGCGCACGAACTCGGCGCCCGCCGGCAGCCTCGCTGCGGCACCGGTGCGGCGCGTAGTGAGGATGAGCCGTGCGCCCGAGGCGGCGCGGGCGAGCTCGGCGCCAAAGGGGTCGTCGAAGTTGATGACGCGACTCTCGAGGCCCGGCCATGCGAAGAGGCGTGCCTTGGCGGCGCCGTAATGCTCCATGGTGCCGTGATAGTCGAGGTGGTCGCGGGTGAGATTGGTGAAGGCGGCCGTGTGGAAGCGCACACCGCTCACCCGTGCCTGATCGAGTGCGTGCGAGGAGACCTCCATGCTGACGCAAGAGGCGGAGGCGGCGGCGAGCGCCGCGAGCAGGCGATGCACCATGACCGCATCCGGGGTCGTGTGCGGCATCGGAGTCACGTGCGGCGGCAGGCCGACGCCGAGTGTGCCGATGTATCCGCACTGACGGCCGCAGCGCTGCAGCGCCTGCGCCAGCAGCCAGGCGCAGGTCGTCTTGCCGTTGGTTCCGGTGATGCCCGCCACGGTGAGCCGAGCGGATGGGGCGCCGAAGAAGCGGTCGGCGATGAGCCCGGCGCGCTCGGTCAAAGCGGGCAGCGGCGCGACGAAGACCTCCGCCGGAAGCTGCGGTGGCGCGGGCGCGGCGTCATCGGGCTCGTAAAGCACCGCGCGCGCACCCAGGGCGACGGCCTCCGGTGCAAAGCGCAGTCCGTGGTGGGTGCGACCGCGGCAGGCGAGGAACAGCGCGCCGGGAGTCGCGGCGCGGCTGTCGAGCGTGAGATCGCTCACCGTGAGCTCGGGAGGCACGACGGCCCAGCCCGCCACCAGCTCACTGAGCGCGCGGGGCGATGTCCGATAACTCTGCAGTTCTGCCGTCATTGCAGTGCAGCCGTACGCACATTGCCGAGCGCCGGCCCTGCCGGCAGCTGCTCGGGCGCATTCACGGGCTGGTCCGGGGCGACGGCCATGAGTCGCAACGCATCGCCCACGACCTTCGAGAACACCGGAGCTGCGACCTGGCCGCCCATGTGCTGACCCGCACCGGGCTCATCGATCACGACCACCGCGGCGAGCCGGGGTGCCGTCGCCGGCGCGATGCCACCGAACACCGCCATGTAGCGGTCGGTGGAATAGCCGCCCGCGGTCGCTTTGAACGCGGTGCCGGTCTTGCCCGAGACCCGGTAGCCCGGGATGGCGGCAAGCTTGCCGGTGCCCTCGGCGGTCACCACGGTCTCGAGCATGCCGATGAGCTGGTGGCAGACGGGCTCCGCGAGTGCCCGCTCGCCGAGCGGCGGTCCCTGCAGGCGCAGGAAGGACACGGGCCGTTCCTCGCCGAAGGCGCCGATCGTGGCGTAGGCGTGTGCGAGCTGCAGTGGCGTTACCGAGAGCCCGTAACCGTGCGACATCGTGACGATGCCGATCGGTCGCCACTGCGCGTACGCCGGCAGGAGTCCCGCGGACTCGCCGGGGTAACCGCTGGTGGTCACCTGGCCGAACCCGAGATGCGTCAGCGTCGTCCAGATCTGCTGCGGCGGCAGTGAGAGCGCGATGTGCGCCATGCCGACATTCGAGCTCTTGGCGAGCACGGTTGCGATGTCGATGGCGCCGAGGTTGTGCTCGTCCTCGAAGATCTTCACGCCGACTTTGAAGTAGCCGGGGGAGGTGTCGATGATGCTGCGATTGTCGTACTTGCCGGAGGCGAGGCCGGCGGCGACGAAGAACGGCTTGATGGATGAGCCGGGCTCGAAGATGTCAGTGGCCGCCCGGTTGCGGTAGGCGGTCGGTTCGATCTGGTCGCGATCGTTCGGGTTGTAAGTCGGCTGGTTCACCATGGCGAGCACCTCGCCGCTGGCGACGTCGAGCACCACGATCGAGCCGGCGCGGGCACGCTGGTCGCGGATCGCGGCCTTGAGCTCGCGATAGGCGAGATACTGGATGCGCAGGTCGATCGACAGCACCAGGTCCCGGCCCTCGCGCGCCGGTCGAATGCTCTCGACGTTCTGCACGATGCGCCCGTAGCGGTCCTGGATCACGCGCTTGGCGCCGTTCTCGCCGGCGAGCCAGTGATCGAACGCCAGCTCGAGCCCTTCCTGACCGGTGTCGTCGATGTTGGTGAAGCCGAGAAGGTGACCGGTCACCTCCCCCGCGGGGTAGTAGCGGCGGTACTCGCGCGAGGTGTAGACG
>Ga0306920_100004959_pt1 | contig 17116 bp, 17 predicted proteins | sample flu12Cox44000170_FD_204666 | JGI IMG/M metagenome (GOLD analysis project Ga0306920, IMG submission 204666) | Lab enrichment of tropical soil microbial communities from Luquillo Experimental Forest, Puerto Rico - flux4day.12C.oxic.44.000.170 (v2)... | ecosystem: Environmental > Terrestrial >... | reverse complement strand
TCATCATGTACTTTGCGATCGCCTACGATCTCTGGCCGCAGATCACGGGCCGCGCGCTCACCAACTGGCGCCTCATGCGCTGGCAGCTGTGGCTGTGGTTCATCGGCATGATCGTCACGACCTTCCCGTGGCACCTGGTCGGCCTGATGGGCATGCCGCGACGCATGGCCTACTACGACTACAGCGACCCGGCACTGGCGGGCCAGGGCGCGCTCGTGGTGCTCTCAGCCATTGGCGGGCTGATCCTCGTGACCTCGGCGATATTGTTCTTCGTGGTGCTGCTGCAAGGCCATCGCGGTGCGCAAGTCACGCCGGAGGAATATCGCTTCAGCAAGCCGGTGCACGAGTCGGCCTCGCTACCCGTGGCGCTCAACAGCTTCGCGCTGTGGATCGTGCTGATGATCGCCCTCACGGTCACCAACTACGGCTACCCGATCGCGCAACTGCTCGCGACACCCGAAACGGCGGTGCCCGCGATCCCGATTGGAGCGCAGCGATGAGCGACGAACGCCTGTTCTCGTTTCGCAACGTGTGGTTACGCATGGGTGTCGGCGCGACGATCGTCGTGTTCGTCGTTTCCGTGCTGATCGGCTTCGTCTGGCTGCCTTCCGCCAAGAGCGATCCGTATTTCCAGGGCGTCTGGAACGCGATCTGCAGCGCGGCCGGCGTGCCGCGCCAATGGCACCCCGTGGAGTCGGCAATTGCGCCCACCTACAAGACCAGCACGGTCCAGCTTACGCCGCACATGCTCGACGGCGCGACCAGCCTCTCGATCGGCCGGGGCGCGACGCTCGCCTTGCGCTGCACGATGTGCCATGGCCCGCGCGGCATCAGCATGGCCAATTCGCCGAATCTCGCGGGCCAGTTCGCCATCGTGGTCTTCAAGGAACTGCATGACTACCAGACCGGCGCACGCCAGAACGCGGTGATGTCGCCGATGGCGCGCGATCTGTCCGACGAGGACATGCGCGACCTCGCGGCCTACTACGCCTCGCTGGAGCCCATCGCGCACCTGCATGGCGGCGCGCCCGACATCGTGGCGCACGGCGCGCCGCTGCGCAATATTCCGGCGTGCGCGTCCTGCCATGGCGGCGTGGACAACAAGATCGGCAGCCCGTGGCTCGACGGTCTGCCGGCCGCCTACACGAAGGCGCAGTTGCTCGCGTTCGCGAACGGCACGCGCCACAACGACATTTCCGAGCAGATGCGCAACATCGCGCGCAACATGACGCCCGAGGAAATCGACGCCGCCGCCGCGTGGTACGCGGGCCAGACTCCTGCGCAGCAGCCCTGAACACGTTTTGTGCGGGGCATGCCGATTGCGCGCCCCGCACGCACTCCAGTCAATCTCGCGGAGAGACATCATGCAAAAGACGGCATCGGCACAGTGGCACGGCGGCATCAAGGACGGTCAGGGCACGATCTCGACCCAAACCGGCGTCCTGCGCGACGCGCCCTACGGCTTCGCCTCGCGCTTCGAAGGCGGCCCGGGCACCAACCCCGAGGAGCTGATCGGCGCGGCGCACGCGGGCTGCTTCACGATGGCGTTCTCGCTCTTTCTCACCCAGGCGGGCTTCACGGCCGAGAGCATCGAGACGAAATCGACCGTCACGCTCGACAAGGTGGGCGAAGGCTTCGCCATCACGAGCTGCCAGCTGGACATGACGGCGAAGATTCCCGGCATCGATCAGGCGAAGTTCGACGAGCTTTCGAAGGGTGCCAAGGAGAACTGCCCGGTGTCGAAGCTCTTCGCCAACAACGCGAAGATCACGCTCAACGCGAAGCTGGTTTGAGAGACGGTCATGGCCATCCCCCATGCCGCGCCGGGTGAGGTCTTCGACGCGCGCCCGCTAGGCGGCGCGCTCAAGAACGCGAAATCGACCACCCTGATCCGCGCGCAGCAGCTCGAAGTCATACGGATCGTGCTGCCGGCAGGCAAGCGCCTGCCCGAGCACAGCGTGCCGGGCGAGATCACGGTGCAGTGCGTGGAAGGCGTGATCCGCTTCTTCGTCGACGGCGACCCGCGCACCATGCACGCGGGCGACATGCTGCTGCTCGGCGGCGGCACAACGCACGCGCTGGAAGCGCTCGACGACGCTTCCGTGATCGTCACGATTCATCTTGCCCACGCGGACAAGTGACGGCATTTCCTGGCTGAGCGCAGCATCCGTCACAAAAAGAAGGGCGTGTCATGGCGAATGCCGGACACGCCCTTTTTGCATTTCGAAGACGGACTGCCCCGCCCCGCTCACTGCTTCGACGGCAGCGGATCGTCGTTGAGCGTCTTCAGGAACGCGATGATGTCCTGAATATCGCTCTGCGTCATCGCGGGCTTGTCGCCGAACTTGCGGTCGAACGGCGCATCGGTCACGTCCACGTTCTTCTGGAACTGCGCCGGGATGTCGTCGTACTTCTCGATCTTGCCGCCGGGGCCGCGCGGATAGAACTTGCCCGGGTCCGTGTTGCGGTCGTTGTAGAACGCCATGACATCGTCGAGCGTGTGGTAGACGCCGTTATGGAAAAACACCGTGCGCGTGGCCGAATTGCGCAGCGTCGGCGTGAGGAACATGCCGCAGTACTGCGTCTGGTCCTTGAACTCCGCGCGGAACGGGCCGCATACGCCCAGATCGAAGAAGTGCGGATCCTTGTTCTGCGCGAGCTTGCGGTTGCGCGGCACGCCCAGCGCCTCGTACTGGTAGTCCGTGAACATGGGCGGCAGGCCGTCCTTGCTGGGCTTCGAGAGATGGCAGCCCGCGCAGTTCGCCTTGTCGGGGTCGTTGAAGAGGCGCAGGCCGCGCAATTCGGCAAGCGTGAGGCGCGCGTGGCCTTCGAGCCAGCGGTCGTACTTGCTGTTATACGGATGGAACGACGGGTCTTCCACCTGGTAGCGCGAGATCGCGAACATCGCCTCCGCTACCGCCATCTTCTGATCCAAGAAGATTCGGTCTCCGAACAGTTCCCGGAAGTGCTTCGCATAAGGCGCCTTTTCGAGCTTCGTCGCCACCTGTTCGATGCTCGTGTTCGCCATCTCCACGGGATTGAGCAGCGGACCGTAGGCCTGCTGCTGCAGCGTATCGGCGCGTCCGTCCCAGAAGAGACCGCCCTGCGGCACCATCTCCACTGACGTGGAGGCGCCGCCCGCGACCTTCTGCGACTTCACGACGCCAGCCGCTGCCGTGGCCTGCTGCGCGACGGATGGCGCATCGTCGCTTTCGCCCTGGTCGGGGCCGATGCTGAAGTTCGGCTGCCGGTACAGGTACATGAGCGAAGGCGGCGGGCGATAACCCTGCTGGTTCATCGCGAGGCCGCCCAACTGCACGTCGTGCCCGTTGGGCGGACCGTATGCATGGTCCGGGCTGTGGCACGTAGCACAGGCCTGCTGACCGGAGCCCGAGAGCGCCGGATCGAAGAAGAGCTGCTTGCCGAGCTGCGCCATCGCCGAAAGCGGCGCGACAGGCGGGCGTTGCAGCACCACGGGATGCGGATTGGCGCCGGTCAGGTTCTCGACCACCTCGCCGACGGCATCGGGCACGTTCGCGGGAAACGCCACGGCATAGGCGCAAAAACCCAGTGCACCGACCGCGATCACGGCGGCGGCAGCGCGCAGGACGCGCCTCGCGGGGCTCGAAGCGCTGCGCGGTTGGGGAGAAGACGGTGCGGGCGAAGAGGAAAGCTCGGACATGATTCGATCTTTCTTTTGCGTTATTCCACGAGAAGGAGAGCCTTACGACGCGGGCGCCCGGCGAGTATGGACGCTGGCGCGCGCGGCGTAACAAGGCACCCGACGCCACAACGGCGCGAGGCCGGCCGCCGCCTGCCGTGAGGACGGACCCCATGCGCGATACAGCAGAACGAGGCATTACAACATCGCAAAATGACTACACAGCGACCGTTTAATTTCCAATAACTTTCGCTCTATTTCAAAATCGAAAGAATCATGCGGGGATTGCGGGCGGTTGCGTGTGGTTTGGCCCGGATCGGACCCGTTCGGCCCGGTAAGGCCCGGTCAAGCGTAGTTCGCCTGATTGCACTCCGTGCGGCGCGACCTATAACTGAAAGCGCAGCGCGGATGTTCTCTGCGCGCCCGCTCGCCCCTACTTCTTGCGCCGCGCCGCGCTGTGCCGCCCCCGAATGCGTGGGCGCGCTTCCCACTTGAGCAGTGAGCTAACACGTTCGGCAGCCGTGCGCTGCGCGCAGGCATCCCGACTTTCCAGATGAGCGTGCGAACGAGGCCATTCCGGCTCGATCGCGCGCGCCTTCGCCGAGCCACTAGCGCTCTGGTACCGCGCAGTTGCCCCCGAAGGTGCGCTCACGAACTCGAGAAAGGAGGTTGATATGACATTCCGCCTGGCGTTGATTGCCACATGCGTGGCGGCTGTAGCCGCCGTCGCGCCCGGCACGGCGCGCGCGACCGACGAACCCGTCCCGCAGGATCGCGCGCATCAGATGATGACCAACGACGCTGACGCCTCGGCCCAGGCCAGCACCGACATGTCGTACGGCGGCACGCCGGACACGCGCAGCGCCTCGGGCCATCGCACGGGCAAGATGTGCTGGCCGCGTCCCGATTGCGACGTGTTTTACGGGCACTGAGTTTGGGTCGCTGAGCCTGGATCGCTGAACCGCAGCCGGTGAACGAGAGCCGATGAACGGAGGCGGCGCGCAGATCCGCCGCCCTCCCCCTGCGGTGCGGCCGTTTCGTGCCGCTCGCTCGCCGGTTATTGCACGGCAGCTTGCAGCAGGCCCACCACGCGCTGCAGCGGTGCGAGGACCTCGGCATCGATGCCGTAGAGCGGGCCGAGCGTCTGCGAAACGTCGCGATAGTCGAGCCGCGTGTGTCCCTCGTTGTCTTCCCAGATCACCATGCGCAGCGGCAGCTCCACCGCCGCGTGCGGATTGGCCGCCATGACGGGCGTGCCCGCCTTCGGATTGCCGAACAGAATGAGGCGCGTGCGGCGCAGGCTGAGCCCGGAGGTCTCGGCCGCCTCGCGCTGGTCGACGTCGGCGAAGATCCGCGCGCCCGCCTTTGCCAGCGCGGCCTTCAGGCGCGCGATCGTCGTATCGAAATCGTGTGCGCTCTTGAACGCCAGAACGGACGAGGGATGTTGCCCGTATTCGGCCATGTCGAACTCCTCCTATGGCGCACGCCCCGCGCGAGATGCGCGACGCATGCAACGGCACTTTATCCCAGAATGCGCGGCGGATGAGCCTGGGTGGAGTATGGCCCGGCGTCAGGCGCGCGACTTCGTCGTGCCCGTCCGCCCTGCGGCATGCGGCACCGCGGCGTGACGCGCCCACGCGCGCCACCATGCCCAGGCGGCGCCCACCGAGAGCGCGGCGGCGATCAGCAGATTCACGCGCATGCCCGCGCCGATCGACGCGCGCCCTCCGATCATGGCGCCCGCAACGGCAACGCCTAGCGCCGCGCCAGTCTGCCGGGCGGCGTTGAGCACGCCCGCTGCGATCCCGGAGCGGCCTTGATCGACGGTGGCCATGAGCGCCGCCGTGGCGGCGGGCATGGCAAGGCTCGCCGCGAAGCCAATGGCTGGCAGCGGCAAGGCCAGCAAACCATAGCGCGCCGCGGGACCGCACGCCGCCGCGCCGAGATAACCCGTCGCCGCGAGCAGGCTCGCAAGCGCGACGAGCGCGCGCGGCCCGAGCCAGGACACGGCGCGCCGCGAAAGCAGACTGCCGACCGGCACGGCCACGGTGAGCGGCAGGAACGCAAGGCCGGCATGCAATGGCGCGTAGCCGCGCGCCTGCTGCAAATACAGACTGAGGTCGAACAGCAGTCCGTAGAACGTGAACGCCGAGATCATCGAGACCAGCACGGCCGCGCTGAACACCGGCTCGCGGAAGAAGCCGAGCGGCAGCATCGGCTGGGCGTGGTGCTTTTCGAGCGCTACGAAAGCGAGCGCCGCCGCGCCTGCCGCCACGAGCCCCATCACGACGAGCGGCGCATGCCAACCGCGCGAAGGCGCCTCGATGATGGCGGCATTGAGCAACGCCAGCGCCGCGATGGCCACCGCCTGGCCCGCGAGATCGAGCCGGCGCGGTGCGCCCGGGCGCGGCTGCGGGGCCACGCGTGCCGCCATGACGATGCCAGCGACGCACACGGGCACGTTGAGCAGAAAGATGCTGCGCCAGCCGACGAGCCCGATCAGCACGCCGCCCAGCAACGGGGCCGCCGCCATCGCGACGCCGCCCAGTCCCGCCCACACGCCGAACGCGGCCGCGCGCTCGCGCGCGTCCCTGCACGCGCCGTTGATGAGCGCCATCGAAGCGGGCACGAGCAGTGCGGCGCCCATGCCCTGGAGCACGCGCCCCAGCGTGAGCAGCGCGAGGCTCGGTGCTGCGCCGCACCATAGCGAAGCCACCGTGAAGACCGCGAGCCCGGCCATATAGACATGGCGCGCGCCGAGGCGGTCGCCGAGCGTGCCGCCCGAAAGCAACAGGCTCGCGAACGTGAGCGTATAGGCGTTCACCACCCATTGCAGTCCGGCCACGCCGCCGGCGAGGCTCGCACCGATGCGCTCGAGCGCGACATTGACGATCGAGGTGTCGAGGATCACCACGACATAGCTGATGCTCGTTGCCCAGAGCACCCGGCGTTGCTGTTCGCGACTGTGCGTCTGCATGGACTCTCCCGCTACGCCGGCGCACGCCCGGCACCGGCCACGAGCCCAGTATCGGGCGCATGGCCGCCGCGATGCTTCGATGCGTGTCGAAACATGCGACCATGCTCGCGCGCTACGCTATGTGCACGTACGGGAGAGACGCATGAATGAAATACACGTCCAGCCGAGGGTGTCCGCCACGGCCTTCCTGATCGCCGATCCCGCGCGGGCCTCGATGCTGATGGCGCTCGCCGACGGCCGCGCGCTGCCCGCCGGGGAGCTGGCCTACGCGGCCGGCGTGACCGCGCAAACCGCGAGCAGCCATCTGGCCAGGCTGCTGGACGGCGGCTTGCTCGCGGTCGAGAAGGAAGGCCGGCACCGCTATTACCGCCTCGCGGACGCCCAGGTGGCCGTCCTGCTCGAAAACCTCGCGGCGGTCGGCTCACGCACCCCGGTGCGCCGCAAGCCGCTCGGCCGCGAGGCGCAGAACCTGTGTTTCGCGCGCTGCTGCTACGACCATCTCGCGGGCCAGATGGGCGTGGCGATCACGGGGCGCCTCACGCAGGCGGGGCTCATCACCGCCGAAGCCGACAAGCGCTTCGTGGTGACGCCCGCGGGCACGGCATGGTTCGGCGAACTGGGGCTGGACGTCGCCGCGCTCAAGCCGGGGCGTCATGGCATTGCCCGGCAATGCCTCGACTGGACCGAGCGGCAGCATCACCTGGCCGGGCCGCTCGGCGTGGCCCTGCTCGCGCTGCTGTGCGAACGCGGCTGGATGCGCCGCACACGCACATCGCGCGCGGTCCAGGTCACGCCGCGCGGCTGGCTCGACCTGCGCGAGCGGCTGGGCCTCACGCCGGAATCGCTCGCCGTCGATGTGGATGGTTCCACGGAAAGCTAGCAGATAGTTCGAATGACTAATCAATATCGCCCCATCACGCCATGACGGATGGAATCGCCGCGACACGGAACGGCCATCAGGCGACGGGCCCGCTTTCACGTCATCCCCTTCGCGCCTTTCCTTAACTTACCTGACTAGACAAGATCACTCGCAACAACGCTGAGCACGGTCCCGCTCCCGTTCCGGAAGTGCCATGCCCCGCTGCGGCGTAAGGATTTATGGCAATCCCACGCTCTCTGACAGGGTTTTCCATGAGGCCGTATTTCTGAAATTCTCTTGCGCTCAAAATTATTTCTGCCCATGCTTGTCTATGCAAGTCACACGAACGCAAGAACGTAACCACCGGTCCACGGTACCCACTGAAAAAGGAGTATGGGCATGCAGGCGAAGTACACCCGTCTGGCGAAAGCACTGATTGGCACGGCACTCGGCATCACGCTGCTTGGGGGCGGCAGTGCCGGCGCGAAGGAATGGAAGAGCGTGACGATCGCGCTCGACGGCAGCTACGCCCCCTGGAACCTGACACTGCCCGGCGGCAAGCTCGGCGGCTTCGAACCCGAACTCGTCGAGAACCTGTGTGCGCGTGCACAGATCCAGTGCAAGCTCGTCGCCCAGGACTGGGACGGCATGATCCCGGGTCTGCAGGCCGGTAAGTTCGACGTCCTGATGGATGCGATCTCGATCACGCCCGATCGCGAGAAGATCATCGCCTTCTCGAAGCCCTATGCGGCGACGCCGGCAACGTTCGCCGTCTCCGATACGAAGATCCTGCCGAAGGGCGGCGCGAACACGCCGCCTTTGAAGCTGGACGCCGACTCGCGCAGCAACGCGCCTGCGATCGAGTCGATGCGCAAGGCGCTGAAGGGCAAGACGATCGGCATCCAGTCCGGCACCGTCTATACGGGTTTCATCAACGCCAACTTCAAGGACGTCGCCTCGGTGCGCGTGTACAAGACCGCGCCCGAGCGCGATCTCGATCTCGCGAACGGCCGCATCGACGCAACGTTCGACGACGTGACCTACTACACCGCGAACGCCGACAAGTCGCCCGTCGTGATAGCCGGCACGATGATCGCCGGTCCGATCTGGGGACCCGGCGAAGGTCTCGCGTTCCGCAAGCAGGACGCCGATCTGAAGGCGAAATTCGACACCGCGATTGCGGCGGCGCTTGCCGACGGCACCGTGAAGAAGCTCGCCCTGAAGTGGTTCAAGACCGACGTGACGCCGTAAGCGTCGCGCCCGGGCCCTCCGCGCGCCGCTTGCGGCGCGCGCCTTCGCTTCCCGAACCGCGTGGATCCCTGCCATGTCTTTGCTATCGCTATTCAATACACTCGGCCTCGGGCCGGACGGCTGGGGTAGCGTGCTGCTCCTCGGCGCGCTGATGACCATCGTCCTGACGCTTGCCGCACTGGCGATCGGCGCGGTGTTCGGTGCGCTCATCGCCGCCGCGAAACTCTCGCGCCTGCGCGTGCTGCGCGTATTCGGCGACTTCTACACGACCGTCTTTCGCGGCGTGCCCGAATTGCTCGTCATCTATCTGTTCTATTTCGGCGGCTCATCGCTGGTCACGGCCGTTGGCCAGTGGTTCGGCGCCGAAGGTTTCGTCGGCGTGCCGCCGTTCGCCATCGGGGCGTTCGCGGTCGGCATGATTTCCGGCGCGTATCAAGCCGAGGTGTATCGCGCAGCCGTGCTCGCCGTTGCACGCGGCGAACTCGAAGCCGCGCGCGCGATCGGCATGCCGACGCTCACCATGTTCCGCCGCATCCTGATTCCGCAAGTGCTGCGCTACGCGCTGCCCGGCATCGGCAACGTCTGGCAACTGAGCCTCAAGGATTCCGCGCTGATCTCGGTCACGGGTCTCGCCGAACTGCTGCGGGCGAGCCAGATCGCCGCGGGCTCGACGCATCAGTACTTCCTGTTCTTCGTTGCTGGCGGCGTGCTGTATCTCGCCATGACGGGCGTGTCGAACCGCGTCTTCGGCCGTGCCGAGGCGATCGTCGGCCGTTCGTTCAAGCGCAACTTCGCGCGCAACTGATCGAGGAGCGCTCCATCATGAATATCGATTACGCGTTCCTGCTCGACACGCTGCGCCAGCTCATCGGCGCCGTGCCCGTCACGCTGGGCCTCTTCTTCGCGTCACTCGTGCTGGGCGGCCTGCTCTCGCTCGTGATCGTCACGATGCGCGTTTCGCCGCACTGGCTGCCGAACCGTTTCGCGCGCGCGTACATCCTCGTGTTTCGCGGATCCCCGCTGCTCATCCAGATGTTCCTCGTCTATTACGGCCTCGGGCAGTTCGGCGTGATACGCGAAAGTTTCCTGTGGCCGGTGCTGCGCGAACCCTATGTGTGCGCGGTCCTGTCGCTCGCGCTGTGCACGGCGGGCTATACGGCCGAGATCATCCGCGGCGGCCTCATGGCGGTGCCCGTCGGGCAGATCGAGGCCGGCTACTCGATTGGCCTTTCCGGCTTCGCCCTGCTGCGCCGCGTGATCGGGCCGATCGCACTGCGCCAGTGCCTGCCCGCGTATTCGACGGAAGCCGTGCTGCTCGTCAAGTCGACGGCGCTCGCAAGCCTCGTCACCGTTTGGGAAGTGACGGGCGTGGCGCAGCAGATCATCCAGCAGACCTATCGCACGACCGAGGTGTTCACGTGCGCCGCACTGATTTACCTGTTCCTCAACTTCGTCGTCGTGCGCGTGATCGGCTTCGTCGAGCAACGGCTGTCGCGCCACCTGCGTGCGGCGCCGCCCGCCGTGAAAAAGCCCGCCGCGCCGCTCGAAGCCACGCGCGCCGCATCGTGACCCGCCGCCCCATCTGGAGAGATTGATGAATACATCTGCACCCATCGCGCTGTCGGTGCGCAACATCCATAAATCGTTCGGCGACCATCACGTCCTGAAAGGCATTTCGCTCGACGCTCACGAGGGCGACGTCATTTCGATTCTCGGCGCGAGCGGCTCGGGCAAGAGCACGTTCCTGCGCTGCCTGAACCTGCTCGAGACGCCGGACGATGGCTCGGTCGCGCTCGCGGGCGAGGAGCTGAAGATGAAACGCCGCAGCGACGGCAGGCTGCAACCGGGCGACCGCCGCCAGGTCGACCGCGTCCGCTCGCAGCTCGGCATGGTGTTTCAGAACTTCAACTTGTGGTCGCACATGACCGTGATCGAGAACCTGATCGAAGGGCCCATGCGCGTGCTCAAGCGCAGCCGCGCCGAATCGGTCGAAGAGGCCGAAGCGCTGCTCGCGAAGGTCGGTCTCGCGGACAAGCGCGGCCACTATCCAGCGCATCTGTCGGGCGGCCAGCAGCAGCGCGTGGCGATTGCGCGCGCGCTCGCCATGCATCCCAAGGTGATGTTGTTCGACGAGCCGACCTCGGCGCTCGACCCCGAGCTGGTCGGCGAAGTCCTGCGCGTGATGCGCACGCTCGCCGACGAAGGCCGCACGATGCTCGTCGTCACGCACGAGATGGGCTTCGCGCGCCACGTTTCGAATCGCGTGATGTTCCTGCATCAGGGCCAGGTGGATTCGGACGGCACGCCGGACGAGGTATTCGGCGAACTGAAGTCGGAGCGCTTCCGCCAGTTCGTGTCGAGCCACCAGGACCGCAACGCCCACTGACCCCGCGCAACGCACACGCTCTCTCATGGCAATCACACGTACCCAGAATCCGCTCGACTGGCGCGCGATCGCCGCCGTCGCCGCGGGCGAGCCGCTGACACTCTGCGCGGATGCGCAGGCGAACATTCGTAGCGCCCGGGCGCTCGTCGAACAGATCGTCGCGCGCAGCATCCGCGCGTATGGCGTGAACACCGGCGTCGGCGCGTTGTGCGACGTCGTCGTCTCGCAAGACGAACAGCACGACCTGTCGCACAACATCCTCATGAGCCACGCAGTGGGCGTGGGCGAGCCGCTCGGCGCCGAGGAGACGCGCGCGATCATGGCGGCCGCCATCAACAACTTCGCGCATGGGCACTCGGGTGTGCGGCTCGACGTGGTCGAGCGCCTCGCCGCGCTGCTCGATGCGAATTGCCTGCCCGAAGTACCCGCGTTCGGTTCCGTCGGCTATCTGAGCCACATGGCGCACATTGCGCTCGTTTGCGTGGGCGCGGGCCATGTGCGCTGGAACGGCGAGCGCCTCAGCGGTGCGCAGGCCCTGCACCGGCTCGGCCTGCAGCCCCTGTCGCTCGAAGCGAAGGAAGGGCTGAGCCTCGTGAACGGCACGCCGTGCGTGACCGGGCTTGCGGCGCTCGCGCTTGCGCGCGCCGAGCGCTTGCTCGACTGGGCGGACGTCGTTGCCGCGATGAGCTTCGAGAATCTCGGCGGGCAGATCGCGGCGTTCGACACCCGTTCGCTCGCGTTTCGCGTGTCGCCTGGCCTCGCCTGCGTCGGTGAACGACTGCGCGCTGCGCTCAGTGGCAGCTCACTGCTCGAGATGTCGCTCGGCCGGCGCACCCAGGATCCGCTCAGTATGCGCACGATCCCGCACGTGCACGGCGCCGCCCGCGACACGCTCGCTGCGACGATCGAAGTCGTGAACCGCGAGCTTGCCTCCGTGACCGACAACCCGATCGTTGCGGGCACGCCGGAGTCGCCGCAGGTGTACTCGCAGGCGCACGCCGTCGGCGCCTCCATCGCGCTGGCCATGGACAGCCTCGCAACCGCGATCGCGCAGGTCGCGGCGATGGCCGAACGCCGTATCGACCGCCTGGTGAATCCGCTCGTGAGCGGCCTGCCCGCCTTCCTCGCGTACGCGGGCGGCACGCGCTCGGGTTTCATGATCGCGCAGTACACGGCCGCGTCGCTCGTCGCGCAGAACCGCCGTGAGGCGGCCCCCGCGAGCCTCGACGGCGGCGTGACCTCCGGGCTTCAGGAAGACCATTTGTGCCATGCGACGCCGGCCGCGCTGAAGGCGCTCGCGATCATCGAGAACAGCAACCGGATCCTCGGCATCGAACTGCTCGCTGCGGCGCAGGCGTACGATCTGCAGCCGCTCGACGCGGCGCGTGCGCCCTACACGGACGCGCTTTATGCGAGCGTGCGCGGCAAGCTGCCGACCTATCGCGACGACCGCCCGCTCTCGGAGGACATGACGTTCGCGTTTCGCCTCGTCGCCGAAGGCGCCCCGCCGCCGCTTCCCGGCCCGGTGTGCGGCGACTCCGCGGCCGTCACGCGGGACGCGAAACACGACATGCCGTCGCTCGCGCGCTGTGCGGAGGGCGAGGCGAGCAACGCGTGTCCCGGCACGATCGGCGCAATCGGCGCAATCGGCGTCTGACTGGAAACCGGCTGGCACGGCCACGAGCCGGCCAGCCGGTTTTCATCCTGATTCTGGCAAACGAGAACAAGCATGAACGCGCCAACTTCGCTCACCGACAATCCAATGCGTTGCGCGACCACTCACAAGGTGGCCCCTGCGTATGAGCAGATCAAACGCTACGTGGTCGACCGGATCGCGGACGGCACCTGGAAGCCCGGCGAGGCCATTCCATCGGAAACGGAGCTCGTGAAGGAATTCGGCGTCGCGCGCATGACCGTGTCGCGCGCGCTGCGCGAACTGTCGGCCGGGCACGTGCTCAGACGCGTCCAGGGCGCGGGGACGTTCGTCGCGTCGCGCGACGTCGAATCGACCGTTCTCGAGGTACGCAATATCGCCGACGAAATCGCGTCACGTGGGCATCGGCACAGCGCGCGGGTGCTGGCGCTGGAAGCCAGCTCGAACGAACAGGCAATGGCCGCGCTCAATCTCGGCGACGGTTCCGTGTTCCATTCGCGTATCGTGCATTACGAGGACAACGAAGCGATCCAGTACGAGGATCGCTACGTGAACCCGCATGTGTTTCCGCGATATCTGGAGCAGGACTTCACGCTGGAGACGCCGAATCACTACATGATGAGGCTCGCGCCCGTTCAGCGGGCGGAGTTCCGCATCTACGCGCAGAAGCCGGACGCGGATATCCGGCGCCATCTGTCGATGAATATCGGCGAACCCTGCCTGCTGATGTGGCGACGCACGTGGGTCGGAAGCTCAGTGGCGACCGCCGTCAGGCTTTGGCATCCGGCCTCGCGTTTTCATCTGGTCGGCAAGGTGTCGGGTTAGCGCCGGGCGTGCCACCGCGCACAACGCGCGGGCGCGGCCGTGAAGCAACGTTCAGAATGCTAACGTTGCGGATGGCGCGGTGTCGGGCGGTTTAACCCGGCTTGCCACCGGCCTCGCGCGCCCGCGCGAGCACGTCGAGGTTGCCCTCGCCAAAGCCGTGGTGACCGCTGCGCTGCACGACTTCGAAAAAGATCTCGCCGGGGTGGCGCTTTGCGAAGGTCTGAAATAAGAGGCGCGGCACGCCGTCCTCGCCAATTTCGCCATCGATCAGCACATGACGCCTGCGCAATGCGTCGAGGTCCACGCCGTGGCCGGGCAGGCGCGCATCCACGGTGCCGTAGTAGGCGGGCGGCGGCTCGACGAACTCAACGCCATTGGCCTTGAGCGCATCGACGCTCGCGAGGATGTCGTCGGTGGCGAGCGCGATGTGCTGCACGCCTTCGCCGGGATGCTCGGGCAGGTAGTCATGCAATAGCTGCGTGCGACGCGTGCCCTCTTCGTACACAGGGATGCGCAACTCGCCGTCGGGCGACACCATCACGCGCGACTCCTCGGACACGTGCCAGTTCGCATTGATCTCGTGAATCTCGCGGAAATGCAGCAGGTCGCGGTAGAAGTCGAGCCACTCCGCAATGCGCCCCGCGCCCACGGTTTGCGTGAGGTGATCGACGCGCGTGAGGCCGGTGCCGCCGTGATCGAGATCGGTATGCGCCGTGGCGACGTCGATCGGACGGAAGTCGATGTCGAAGATCGAAATGTCGCCCACGCCGCCGCGCTGGCCGCCACGGCCCCGCCAGCGGTCGACGAAATAGAGGTGCGAATCGCCAATGCCCTGGATGGCGGGAATGTTCAACTCCGCCGGGCCCACGCGCTCGCCTTCGAACGCCCACGCGCCGAGCGAAATGGCGTGCTCGAACGCGCGCTGCGCGTTGTCGACCCGCACGCCGATCGCACACACGCCCATGCCGTACTCCTGCGCGTAGCGCGCGGCGAACGAATCGGGTTCGGCGTTCAGGAGGAAATTCATCTCGCCCTGACGATAGAGCGTGACCGCCTTGCTCACGTGGCGCGCGATCGCCTTGAAGCCGAACTGCTCGAAGCGGCGGCCGAGGTCGGCGGGCGTGGGCGCGGCGAACTCGACGAACTCGAGGCCGGCCATGCCGAGCGGATTGTCCGCCTGCGGCGGAAGTTGGGAGGGGCTGGACATGCAATGGGCTCCTGACGCAAGCGCTGAAACGGATACTTCGCAACCCTCGCCGGGATGCGCGAAGCAGGCCGATTTTAACCAGTTCGTTCACTTTTGACGAAGGCCGCCCTGTTCGGGCGGTCCACGCGCCATCTCGGTGCAAACCCGCAAAGCGTTCGATAATCGCACGCATTTGGGCGATAATCGCGCACAATGGCACCCCCACGCATTGCCGGACGGCTCGCCCCGCCCTATGCTGCGTTTCACGTTTGGCGCATATCGCAGCATGGCATACGCAGAAGACAGGAGACATCGCATGACCCCAAGCCTCGACACCACCGGCTCCCCCGAAGCCGCCCCTCTCGCCCCGTCGCGCGGCCAGGCCCGCAAGGCGGCGCTCGGCAGCTTCGTCGGCGCGGTCGTCGACTGGTACGACTTCCTGCTCTACGGCATCGTCGCCGCGCTGGTGTTCAACGTGGCGTTCTTCCCGCAGGTCGGCAGGAACATGGGCACGCTCGCCGCCTTCGCGACCTTCGGCGTGGGCTTCCTGTTCCGCCCGCTGGGCGGCATCGTGTTCGGCCACTTCGGCGACCGGCTCGGCCGCAAGCGCATGCTCGTCCTCACCGTCATGCTGATGGGCCTCTCGACGATGGCGATCGGCCTCTTGCCGACCTTCGCGACCATCGGCTGGTGGGCGCCCGTGCTGCTAGTCACGCTGCGCGCGCTGCAAGGCTTTGCCGTGGGCGGCGAATGGGGCGGCGCGGCCCTCATGGCCGTGGAAAGCGCGCCGCGCGGCAAGAAAGCGTTCTATAGCAGCGGCGTGCAGGTGGGCTATGGCGTGGGCCTCGTGCTCGCCACCGGTATCGTTGCGCTCTTGAGCCACCTGCTCGGCGACACGGCGTTCCGCGCGTGGGGCTGGCGCCTGCCGTTCGTGTTCAGCGTCGTGCTCGTGCTGGTGGGCCTCTGGGTGCGTTCGAGCATGGACGAATCGCGCGAGTTCGTCGAGAAGGTCGAGCACAGTCATCGCAAGCTCAAGATGCCGGTGCTGGAGGCGCTCACGCGCCACCCGAAGGCCTTCCTCTACATCGTCGCGCTGCGCCTTGCCGAACTCTTCACGATGTACATCGTGACCGCCTTCGCGCTGAGCTACTCGACCAGCAACCTCGGCATGTCGCGCGATCTCTTTCTCGGCATCGGCCTCTTCGTGGGCGCGCTGAGCTGCGTGACGATCCCCTGCTTCGCGTGGCTCGCCGACCGCCTCGGACTGCGCCGCATCTATCTGGTGGGCGCGTTCATCGGCCTCGTGAGCGCCGTGCCGTTCTTCCTCGCGCTCGAGGCGCGCGCCACGGTCTGGATCGTGATCTTCTCGGTGATGCTCGCGAACGTCGCACACGACATGATCGTAAGCGTGCAGCAACCGCTCTTCACCGAGCTGTTCGGCGCGGAGTACCGCTACAGCGGCGCGGGCGTCGGCTATCAGTTCGCGAGCGTGGTGGGCGGCGGCTTCACGCCGTTCATCGCCGTGGCGCTGGTGGGCTTTGCCGGGGGCTCGTGGCACCTCGTCGCCGGGTATCTGGCGATTGGCTGCCTGATTTCGCTGATCGTGGCGGCGCGCATGAAACCGGCGTGATGACCATGGGCGTGAGCCTGTCATTCGCTCGCAAGCCGCAGGCGTTCCTCGCCTGCGGCTTTTTCCATTGCTTGTTCGATTGCCTCGCGCGCGTTCCCGCATGCCGATGAAGAACCCGCCACTGGACCGGCGCGACTGGATCGCCGGGCTCGAAAAGGGCCTCGCGATTCTCGAAGCCTTCGACAGCGAGCACGCGCGCATGACCCCCACTCAGGCGGCAGAGCGCACGGGCCTCTCGCGCACGGCCGCGCGCCGCTATCTGCTCACGCTCGAATCGCTGGGCTACGTCTATACCGATGGCCGCCTCTACGGTCTCACGCCGCGTGTGCTGCGCGTGGGCTGGTCCTACTTCGATTCGGCGCGCCTGCCGCGCACCGTGCAGCCCTATTTGCAGCAGCTGAGCGCGACGCTCAATGAATCGGCCTATGTGAGCGTGCTCGACGGCTGGGACCTCGTCGTGATCGCCCGCAATGGCGTTTCGCGCGTGATGACGACGGGCTTCGTGCTCGGCGCGCGCGTGCCCGCACCGCTCATTTCGCCCGGCGTGGTGCTGCTTGCGCACGAGGCAGACCAGGCGGCGGTTTCAGCGTGGCTCGATACGGTCGAGCTTTCGCCCTTCACGCCGCATACCATCACGAGCGCCGCGCGCCTGCGCGAGAAGATCGTGCGTGCGCGCGTGGATGGCTA
>Ga0306920_100004957_pt1 | contig 17118 bp, 16 predicted proteins | sample flu12Cox44000170_FD_204666 | JGI IMG/M metagenome (GOLD analysis project Ga0306920, IMG submission 204666) | Lab enrichment of tropical soil microbial communities from Luquillo Experimental Forest, Puerto Rico - flux4day.12C.oxic.44.000.170 (v2)... | ecosystem: Environmental > Terrestrial >... | reverse complement strand
GCGCTCCGTCAAGAAGCGTTTCTGGCATGCAACCTCCGGAGGTCAATTCGCAAACGTGAAAAATCCTGAACCGCACAACGGGCCAGGAAGGCATCGTCGAAAAGCGCGACCCTATTTGTGCGTCTGCTGGAGCTGTTGGCGCTCCGTCAAGAAGCGTTTCTGGCATGCCATGCCGGCTGCGCGGATCGCGGCAAATTCATGCATGGTTCGCACGTTGGCGAAAAGGGGATCTGAATCCATCGCCGGATAGGAGCAATAGTTTCCCTGCACGGCGACCCTGAGCAATCGAAGCGCCTGTTGCTTTTGATCGCAATACGCGAGATTGGCGGCGGCAAGATAGTTGGCTTCAGGATCCTGGGATGTCTGCACATTGGCCGCCAGGGCGACAATCTCCGACGGAGGCTTATGCGCTAAGCACGCATGGAGCATATCATAGCTTCCCCACTGAGGAATGTGCGGCGGTCCGATTTGCAGAGCTTCTTTCTCCCTGCCTTCGCGCAGGAACGTGGTGGCGGTCATGGCTTTGGCAAAATCTGAGGTCGGATCAAGACGGATATAGTCCATAGCGCGGCGGTAATTTCCGCGCAGAGCGAACACAATTGCACAAGACCGCAAGCCAGCGGTCTGCGTATGGGCATCGAGGCGAAAAGCGGTCTCGCACTGATGGACGGCCTCGTCCAGCAGACCAGCGAAGCGAAGCACATAGCTCAGAGAGTAGTGGGCGTCGGCGCTATCGGGACGCCGGCGGACGAGATCTTCGGCTTCTTGAAGACTCTTTGCCAGGTCTCCCCGCTCGACATGAACTGCGGCAAGGTTGGCGCCGGCAGCGATGTAGTCGGGATCCAGAGCCAAAGCGTGCGCAGCCGCAGCGTCGTACCGTTGCATCATGACGTTCCCGCCGCCGGCGTAGCGTCCTTCGACATAGTACCTTCGAGCAAGCATGAGCCATGACGGAGCGAAAGTGGAATCGAGTCCAACCGACTTTTCCAACATGGCGATGGCTTGCTTGTTCCGGGAGGTATCCAGGGGGATGGCGACGGCGCGGAGATACAAGTCGTAGGCCTCTTCGTTCGTGGGATGCGTGCCGCCATCAACTGTAAATGCCGACGCCCCCAGGGCCGCTGCGAGCGTTCCTTGAGTCCGGGCGACCAGTTTTTCGCGCAGCTCGATCATGCCCCGGGACGGAACGGTGAGAGTATCGCGCCACAAGACGTCGCCGGTTTTCACATCGATGGCTTCTAGCCCGAGTTCCAGGTCATCGCCTTCCTTGACGAAGTGCCCGGTGACGATGGAAGCGGCGTTCAGCTCATTTCCCGCTTTTTGCGGGTCGAGAACAGGCTGGGTGAGTTTGCTCGTCGCGGCAAAGGACTGGACTGACAGGGAGCGCGCATAGCTCAAGGAGGTCGCAATTTCATCGGGGACCGCCTGGCTGAGAAAGTCGAGGCTGTGGTCGGAACCGACATTCTGAAACGGCAGAACGGCCACACTCTTCAACGAGGGACCTGACGGCGATGATCGCCTGTGCAGGTACAGTGTCGCCACAAAGGCGAGAACCGTAAGGCTGGCGAGCGCGACCCACAGGGGACGGCGGGCGCGCGCCTCCGCACGCCGGCGTTCGGCAAGTTGCGCTCGTTCCCGCGCCTGTTCGAGTCGATGTCGTTCTATGCGCCGTTCTTCCAGACTCCGCAGGCGCCGCGCCAGTTCCGCCGCGCTCGGGAGGCGGCGCGCCGGGTCCCCGCAGACGGAAGCGGCGATGTCTTCCCGGATTAAAGGATCCCCGACCTCGTCTTCCCAACCTACCGAGAGGGGCTTGCGAAAATCGCCGGTCACCGCTTGATAGAGGATGACACCTAGGGCGTAGACATCCGCCAGCGCCGTGGGAGACTTCCCGGTGAGGACCTCAGGCGCAAGATACATCAGCGTTCCCGTGAGGGACGGGCTCTGGAGGACACCGGTCTGCGTGAGCCCAAGGCTCGTGATGCCAAACGCCTTGAGCCGGGACGGCTCCAGCAAAGACGCGCTCCCGAAGTCGGCGAGCTTGATCTGCCCTCCGGCGTCCGCGCCCGGCGTGACAAGCACATTGGCGGGCTTCAAATCCTTGTGCAGCACCCCTGCCCCATGAGCGACCGCGACCGTCTCCGCAATCCCGACAACCATCCGCACCCGGTTCTCCAGGGGCATGCCGGCCAGCCCGCCCTGACTGTCGGCCCACTCCGCAAGATTTGGTCCCGCGTATTCGCTTTCCAGGAAGTACGGTTGGGTATCGAAATTCCACTCGAAGATGCGGACAAAGTCCGGACGCTCGCCGAGAGATTCGCGCAGGAATCTGGAAACCGCCACTTCGCGTTTCAGGGCTTTCAGACAGGCGACGCTGGAGACGAACTTGAACACGCGAAGCTCGCGGGTCTTGGGGTGCTCCGCAAGCCAAACTTCGCTTTTGGATGAATCGTCGAGCGGCCGGGCGAGGCGCCAGTGCTCGCGACCGGGAACCGGCTGTCCCGCCTTGAAGCTCAATCTTTCCGCCGGCAAGGGCGATGGCCGGCTCGTCTGGCTCTGCGCCGCTCCCGCCAGGCGGTAGCCCACGCGCGGGACTGTCACGATAACAGTGGAATCATCGTCCCCCAAGGCCTTGCGCAGCTTGTAGACAGCGGTAGCCAGGGAGCCGTCCACGACGCTCAGACCGGGCCAGACAGCATCGAGCAACTGATCCTTGGTGATCACCTCCTCCGCGTGCCGCAGGAGGTGAACCAGCACCTCAAGAGGCTTCAGTTCAAGCTCGACGGGGCGTCCGCTGACCCTCAGTTCGAGCCGCGATTCGTCGAATTCCCTCCCCGCGAAAGTCCAGACGCGCCCGGCAGCCTCCGCCAGTCCCGCCGCTGAGCCGTTGAGAACCATGGGCTTAAATTTCTTAAGAAATTCTTGAGAGTTCCGTCAGGACGCACAGGCGGGGAATTGTGCACTATCACCCCGGCGGTGCTCAACCGGCAAACATTCTGTCACAGACACTCGCCAGATGGAAGGGCTTCCCGCTTTCGGAGCTTTCGGAAGGGGCCGCCGTGATGTCCAGTCACACGCAGTTCGTGCCCGACAGGTGCAGGGTCACGATCCGAAACTGGGGAAAAATTGATACCAGAGGGAGATCCCGCGCATGGCCTAAGTTTCTTGAGAAATTCTTGAGAGTTCCGTCAAGACCACAGGCAGGGAATCGTGCAGACTGTCGCCCCAAGGCAGCTCGTTATTGGAAACATTCTGCCCCGTGATCCTAAGCTGGCAGCACCAAGTTGCAAACAGCTCACTGAGTAAGAGCGACAAAGGAGGTAGCATTATGAAGCGCAAAGCGTGGAAAAGAAACTTTGTCTTGTGCGTTATCTGTATCGCGACGGCGACTGCCTCGTCTGCGACGACGACCTTCAAGTTTGTGAGCTTCAACGCGACCGACGGTGGTAACCCGTATCTTGAGTCTCTCGTCCAAGGAATCGACGGGAACCTCTACGGAACAACCGTATTTTACGGAGCTCACGGCACCAGCTACGGCACTGTTTTCAAAATTAGCCCGACGGGCACGCTGACCTCACTTTACACCTTCTGCTCCAAAACCGGCTGCACTGACGGCTACCAAGCTTTTGCGGGGCTGTTTCTGGCCACCAACGGGAACCTTTACGGGACCACCTCGACCGGCGGGGCGCACGGCTCCGGCACGGTCTTCAAAATTACCCCGGCAGGTACGCTGAGCACGCTTTACAGCTTTTGCTCTCAAACCGGCTGCGCTGACGGCGTCTTACCCCTCGCAGGGCTGGTTCAGGGCACGGACGGGAAGTTCTACGGGACCACCCACTCGGGCGGGGCCCATGGCAATGGCACGGTCTTCAAAATCACCATCACCTCGACGGGCGCCACGCTGACCACGCTTTACAGCTTTTGCCCTAAAATCGGCTGCGCTGACGGTTCCTACCCTTGGGCAGGGCTGGTTCAGGGCACCGACGGGAACTTTTACGGAACAACCTTAGGTGGCGGGGCCCACGGCAACTATGGGACGGTCTTCAAAATCATCCCGACGGGCACGCCCACGCTGACCACGCTTTACAGCTTTTGCTCTCAAACCGGCTGCACTGATGGCACCCAACCTTACGCAGGGCTGATTCAGGCCTCGGACGGGAACTTCTACGGGACAACGTTAGGTGGCGGGACGAACCACAATGGGACGGTCTTTAAAATCACGCCGACGGGTACCCTGACCACATTGCACAGGTTCGTCCATACGGATGGCTTCGCCCCTTCCGCAGGGCTGGTGCAAGCCACTGATGGGAACTTCTACGGGACTACTTCGGAGGGCGGCGCCAACGGCCACGGCACGGTCTTCAAAATCACCCCGGGAGGAACAAATACGCTGGCGACGCTTCACAACTTTTCCGGCCCTGACGGCAGCGGGGTAAACGGGGTTATCGGAGGGCTGGTGCAAGACACCAATGGGAACTTCTATGGGACAACGGCATACGGCGGGGCCAGCAACGTTTGCACCGGCGGCTGTGGCACGGTCTTTAGCCTTTCTGTCGGGCTTGGCTCCTTTGTGAAAACGCTGCCCAGTTCTGGCAAGGTAGCGGCGACTGTCTACATTCTGGGAACGAATTTAACGAGCGCAAGCAATGTCAGCTTTAACGGCTCTGCGGCAACTTTCACCGTTGTCTCAGCTAGCGAAATCAAGACCACTGTGCCCAGTGGCGCCACCACAGGCTTTGTGACTGTGACCACTTCTGGTGGCACACTCAAGAGCAACAAGGTATTCCGCGTGCTCCCATAGGTTACGAGTTTCAATTCAACCAGCGGCCCTGTGTTCAACATTTCGACCAAAGGCACGGCGACGGGGCAAACCTACGCTATTCGATCATGCTGAATGACGGAAGCTCCATCGGATTGCAATTCGGCTTGAGGTAAGTGAATCTACCGGCGAAGGGCAGACAATCTGCCCATTGCCTGTTTTTCCGAATGGTGACTGACGCCAAAGTTCTCCAAAACGGAGGGCATATTGATCATGGCAGCTTCACTGATCCCCAACGATCTGTGGGACCTGATCAAATCTCTGTTACCACCGCCAATACCGAAGCCGAGAGGTGGCAGACCGAGGCTGTCGGATCGAGCCTGCTGCTGTGGAATCGTGTTTGTTCTTCGTAGCGGCATTCCTTGGGAGATGTTGCCGCAAGAGATGGGTTGCGGTTCGGGCATGAGCTGCTGGAGGCGGCTGCGCGATTGGCAGCAAGCTGGAGTCTGGGACCTGATCCACTTCACGCTGTTAGACTGGCTCTCTCGCGGTGGTCAAATCAACTGGTCGCGGGCTGTGGTCGATAGTTGTTCGGTACGGGCAGTTTTTGGGGGCCCCAAACAGGCCCTAATCCCACAGATCGAGCCAAGTTGGGCAAACGCCACCTAGTCTGCGACGGCCGCGGCATCCCACTGGTCGTCCAACTCACAGGCGCCAACTATAATGATTCGCAGCAAGCACTCGTGCTGATTGACGCCATCCCACCACTGCAGGAAGGGCGAGGACGCCCGCGCCATCGGCCTGATTCCGTAATAGGTGACCGGGGTTATGACGCCGAGCGAATCCGTCAATTCCTTCGCGTCCGCCACATAGTACCCTTGCTTGCTAAACGTAACACCGAGCACGGCAGCGGTCTGGGCAGATACCGGTGGGTGATCGAACGGACCTTTGCATGGCTCAATCAGTTCCGTCGGCTGCGCGTTCGCTACGAAAAGCGAGCAGACATCCACAAGGCATTCTTATCGCTTGCATGTGGTCTCATCTGCTGGAACTTCCTGAGAGCAGATTTGATGAAGTCGTAGAGCGTTCACCGCGATACATCGTGAAAAGACCGATTATGAAAGCAAGGTGCCCCAGCACCAACGTGGAGCCTACTCACAAGATTGCTGAATCATCACTTCTGAAGTTGGCAGCTTAAAGTTGAGGGCCGCTCTGTCCTTTCAGTGACCCGCGAAATTGAATGCGAAGCCTTCTTCACACGACCAGGTTTTGTTAGAGACTCTAAGGGATAATCTCACACCAAAACAGGGGCGCACTCAGCGCCCCTCAGGAGACAAGATGACAAACTTCGAAAATGCATGTGAGCTGTATTGGGCATTGGACAGCTTGCTCAACCTAATCCAGAGCGGAAAGATCAAGACTCCATCCCTGAAAGAATTGCTTGGTAACAGATCGATGGCGTCCCTGCCGGTGGATGAACATGGAAATTCCGTGTGGCCTGACATGTGGAATAACCTGACTCCCGCGCAATGGGAGGACATGAAAATCATAATGGCGATAGCAAAGGCAGAGGCCGTGTGGGCGGCATTTCGAGGAACCTACGAGAGGGGAGAAACGCAGTGAGCAAAATGTTTCAATGCCCCAAAGGCCACTGGATACGGGAGGACACGAAGCGGTCGGCGAAGCAATCAGCGGAGCCTCCTTAGCGCCGAGAAAACAAAACTCCAATTATTGTGTTACAATAATTATAATCGAATAAGTGAGCTAAGAACTGGTAATTCCCGGGTAACAATCTGTCGATGTGAGACGTGGGTGCCCGAACACTCGAGTCAATTCTCTTGGCTCCATTAGCTATCTTCATATGCGCGAGTTTACTCAGTCGCGAAACGAATTTAAGGATTGGCCCGAGAGCAAGCGCAGGGCATTCCTAAAGCAAATTACTTGGATTATCAAATCTGCTGTATGACTTTTGCTGCGGTGGCTAAGGCAACTCTGTTTGCGCACAGGGTAAGGGTGAGGTGTGCCTAAGATCTTCAGACTCTAATCCCCCAATCAAGGTTGGAGATTAGGTTTTTAGCAAAATGAGACCCCCGCCTCGCCTCTCTGTGGTTTCGCTGTAGCTACCGTCGAACGGCTGTTGAAATCATTATCTGATTCACAATCCGAAGGACTTCTCTGCATCGGCATTGGGAGCGATAACGCCGGATAACAGAAGTCAGGCCCGCAAACCCTTCCAACGGAATGCAAAGAAAAGCCGCCCAGACAGCGGGCGGCTCTCTCGGTTTGCTTAGCGTTCGTCGTAATCCGGCAACCGCAGGAAGCCCTGATTCACGTTGTTCGGAGTCCGAGTACCACCCCGAAATCGCGGCTAGAGCATTGATGTCAGATCCTATGCCCACGATTCCCAAAGTCAGGCAACGGTCGGTCAGCCAGTTTGATAGTGCCGCACAGGCCATCATTAGGTTGCCCTCCTTGACTGGGTTAGCCCGGCACACTTACGTTCGAGCTCTTTATCCGTCTGAACCTCGGCGGGACGCACCTTGAAAAGACTCTCGTACCTGATGGCAATTCTGCTCGCGTCAGGCGGAAGCGGGGCCATCGTCATTCGGCATGACATTCCTGACTCGCAATACGAGATACCAGAACGTGACTTTCCAGCGCTGGCTCTGCTGCCCGGTGAAGGGCACGGGGTGCTCATAGCAAAGCAGTGGGTTGTGACGGCCGCGCACGCTGCCGTTTGGAGGCCCATTCACCAAGTTACGGTTAACGGAGTTTCGCGTGCAGTTCTGAAGGTGGTTGTCCATCCCCGCTACAAAGCAGCGCCGGAAGAACTGAAATCGGGCGACGCCGCGCAACTGATGAAGTTCATGGCGCATTCGGATGACATTGCTCTCATCGAACTGGAGCATCCGGTAAATGGTGTCACGCCCATCCCGATTTACAGAGGCACGGACGAGATTGGTCAGATGGTACAGATCATCGGAAGGGGAGCAACTGGGAACGGAATAGTCGGGCAGTATCCGCATTCGCCTCACCGGGGTGAATTACGCCGGGCGTACAACCGAGTCATCAGCGCTGACGACAGGTGGCTCGGGATCAGGTTCGAGTCTCCTCCTGATGCTGTTCCTCTGGAGGGAATACCGGCGGACGGAGATAGCGGTGCTCCAGTGTTGATTAACGTTGGCGGGAACTGGCAGGTGGCCGGTGTAGTGTCCAGAAAATTCGCAACCGGGCAGCTTTCAGAATTTCGCTGTTGCCGATACGGGCAAGTTACCTACCAAGTTCGCATCTCGCGATACGCCAGTTGGATCGACAGCACGATTGGGAAGAAATAGCGGAGCCCGGGTTGACCTGGCTGGATGTTATGGATCCGAGACCATCCGAACATCCTGGTCACAACGGGTTGGCGGTTGTTAACTAGCGACATGAGCATAGGCAAGGGTGAGGTGTGCCCGAAATCTGAATGTCTCGTCGTCAAGGGATCGGAAGGCCTCGTGGAGCAAGCAGACGGACAATTATTCTGGCTTCGGGCGGCTCAGGAAGCCCGCTTACGGCGCTAGAAACGCCTCGGAGACTCTCGGATGATTCCCAGCATCGCTAAAACGTTTTACAGCTCTAAGTGGCCGTCTTTAGATGGTAGATGGTTTCGTGGCCTTGGCTGGCGACTGCGACACTTGACAAACCTGCCATTATTGTAATACAATAAAGATAGGGGAGCAGCTCTTGTGAAACGCAAACCCGGAAGGCCGAAACTGCCCAAGGGTGAAGCCAAGGGCAAGATCGTTCCCATCCGGTTCACGAAGGCAGAAGCTGACCAGTTGACTGGGGCTGCAAAGGCGAAAGACCAGACCCTCTCAGAGTGGATTCGGCGCACGGCGCTTGCTGCTCTCGAGTAATGAAATAAGCAGCTTCTATGAGGTGCGCCACGGGGACATGGAGCGTGAAGATAGGGTAACAGTCAGGTCTGCCTAAAAGTGGTGCGGTGGCTAGGCAACTGGCAACTCTGTTTGCGCACAGGGTAAGGTGAGCAAACTGATGTTCAACATGTTGGCGAGCTTCGCAGAGTCCGAGAGGTCACTGATTCGGGAACGGCAGCGAGAGGGAATCGCGTTGGCCAACAAGAAGGGGGTCTATCGCGGTCGCAAGCCGGCACTGTCGATTGAACAGGCGGAAATGCTTAGAAGGCGAGCTGCTGGAGGTGCAAAGAAAGCGGCTTTAGCACGCAAACTGGGTATCAGCCGGCCTTCCTACGCGGGCTGCTGACGTAAAGGCGTGGGGAGAATTCCCCTCGAGACCGAACGCCTCAAGGTCCCTGCAACAGTGCGGCAAGAGCATCGCCGTAGCTCGTGCCCTCGCCGACTGTGGGTATCAAGTGGCTTCCTTCGCCAAATTCATTCCACGCTTCGACGAGCACAATCGGAGGCGTTGGCGATGGCTCAGGGCGAAGTTGTGGATTGGAATTTGCCCAGGCGATCTCATCGCTGACAAAGGCGGCCACCTCTTGTGGACTACGACCGAACCAAACATTTCCTTCGGCCCACGGTCTTGGGTCCCAGCCGTCCATCGCGACTGGGATAAAGGGCAGCGGACTGTTTGCCGCAGTCTGAGACCAGATCCACTGACCAGCTTCCGAGACGAGGGAGAACGGCTGGGCCCCGCTTACCGTCCCAAACGAATAGTTGTAGAAGGAGACAGCATCGTAGCCATCCGCTACTGCCGTGGAGAGATCGGGAAAGCTGCCGGATTGTGTGTTGTGATCGTAACCGGCAAAGAACCCGCCTACGACATACACACCAGACAAGCCCTGTGCCATGGCGGCTGTTCGAAGCTGGCCCAAGGCGCCTGCCACGGCGGACGAGGACCCGAAGGCTTGTCTCAGTTGTCCCATGTCGATGACCACAAGGAGTGGTTTGCCGTTGACCTTTACGTAGGCCGGATCGACCATGTAGCCAACCCACTCGTTGACGGTCGCCGCCCAGTCGGCAGGCTGGGCAACGAAGGGAGGACTATCAACATAAAGAATCGCGTACTGCATACCGTGGCGATCCGGCAAATTGTGAGTGATCTTGAGGGCCGAGTTGAGATCCTCGCCAGGGTCATTGACTGTAGTGTTGAAGTACCAATCGAAGACGAAGAAATCGATGCCAAAGTTGTGGGCAGTGGCGAGCTGTTGTTCGACGGAACAATCGGTATTATCCTGCCAACCCGTTATGGGCTGGCGATCCTGGAACGGACCAAGAGGCAAGCCGTTGAAGTGGAAGTTGGTGAGTGGACCTGACCAGCCATCGAAGTAATAGGCTCCGAGTTGAGCCTTGGTCTGGCCCGATGCAGGTGACGGTGCCGGGATAACGCAGGGAACGGTGAACGTGGCGGGAGTGGAGACGTTTCCTTGGTTCGCCACAGTGACAGAATCCGGACCAGGTGTGGCAACCTCGCTCGCCTGGATCGCGGCTGTGATCAGACTCGCGTTTACAAGAGTCGTCGGTTGATCGTTGCCGTTCCAACGCACCGTCGAAGTGCTGTCGAAATTGGTGCCAACGACGCTCAAGGTGACCGCCGGACCTCCCACTTTGCTGCTGTTCGGCGAAAGAGCGTTAATGGAAGGGATCGGTTCACTCGGAGGAGGCGGGGAAGATGCGCTCGAGCCATCTCCGCAAGCGGTGAGTAAGCAGAGGCACGCCGTGGCCACTACGCACCGGATTACTTTCATACAGACTCCTCTGCAGTAGACGAGAGAACTAGGCGTCGCTCGCGATTACCGAATGGCTAACTCCGGTTGCCATTCTGCTACGGGATGGGACACTTTTTCCAGCATCTGTAGCTTACTCCGTCAATAATTATTTCGGGCATGCTTATAGGTAAGCGAGTCGTCGAACTCATGGTCGGCAATCGGAAGTAATTCGTCGTTGGCGTAAACAGCCCTTATTACTTTCTATGCCAAAACGGGAAAAGCAAGTGAAAAGGCGATGTTGCAATAGTTACCAGCGGTTCTACACTTTGCAAATGACATGTAGTCGCACACAGCGTCTGGCTTACGGTTTTGTCGGTCTCGTTGTGGGTGATGCAGCGTTGCTTCTTTATATGCTGCTAAACGCCGTCTGGGCTCGTGCCGAAGTCCTCACGGCCAATCAGCAGGAAATCGCCGAACAAGAGAAGGCGCGTCGAGAGGCGTGGGAGAAAGCAAAACAATTGGAGCGGCGCCAAATCAGCGCTGTCGAGCTTCGACGACGATTTGCGTTTCTGGATCAACATTACAAGAACGATCTCGCGAGACTTCAAGCCATCATAGAAATGGATTCCTATTTCTCCCAGTTGCGCCAAGTTCGTTGCCCACTGTGCGGAGCATCCACGGATCATCACGATCCGAACACGCATGACGGACAACCCGCTAGTCAGCTGGAGAACATTCGCCAGGCTTGTCTTGCCGAGATCACCAAAATCAACGGCCTTCTCCGGGACCTCGTCGGAACCGCCACGCAACTTGATTCCGAGCTGTCAGGGATACAGCGACAACATTCGGAGCAGTCCCAGTTATTCCAATCGGCGACACAGAACATCATGACTCGCTTGGCTCCGGCGGCCAAACAACATCAGCTCGCGCTCACCGAGGTGATAAGCGTCAGAGACCGCCTCGCTCAAGCCGAGGTGCTGCATTCCAAGCTCCTCGGGCTCCAAGGGGAGAGAGCCAAAATCGCCAGTTTCGTGTGGAAGCCTGAGGCGAAGGAAGATGCTTCCGATATCCTAATGTCGCAATCGGTGGAGGCGTTCACACTCAAGGTGCAGGATCTCTTGGAGGCATGGAAATATCCTGGTCTCACGAGGGTCACCTTCGGCAATGAGAAAGTAGACTTGGTGATCTCGGGGAAGGAACGATCCAGTGAGGGGAAGGGCTTCAGGGCTATTGCCTATGCCGCCTTCATTATTGGTCTGCTGGACTACTGCGTCGATTCGAAGACTGAATTATCCCATCCGGGACTAGTTGTTCTCGACTCGCCACTTGTAACCTACAAACGCCGAGACACCGCGCCAGATGAGGAGCTTCCCGAAGATGTTACTGTGGCATTTTATGAAGAGCTAGCCAAGCTGCCGGCTAACAAGCAAGTCATCGTTTTGGAGAACAATGATCCGCCGTCACACATTCAGGGTCAGATCAACTACACGCACTTTTCGCGATCAACGGCCGGCAGGTATGGCTTTTTCCCCGGTGTAAGTAGGCCAATCCAGATCTAAAGGGGATACTTCACCGAGTAGGGGAAGGGGCCTGCAGCCTTTCGGCTCGCTGCCCCGTTGCGTTTATCCCGGAAGAATCACCCAGGGCAATGAATGGAGGGAATAGACATTCGGGAGCGTCACTTATCATTCACGATCGAGACGACTTCGCCAGAGCTTGCTCCGGTGCCTGAAATCATGCACGCAATTGGCGCATGGGGCTAGTCTAGCAGCGATTCGTGTCTATCGCTGTTCTTAAGAGAGTAGTCGACTAATCGGCCGTTAACCGCCCCTTGACGACCTGAACTATGGCCTTGTTGCCCGATCCTTTCCCTGCTAAACGCATCCAATTCCTCTTTTCGTTTCCAGTCGAATGCTAAACACTCCCTCGTAAAGAGCTAGGATTTCTGCGGCCTTGCGGTCCCGCGGCCGTCTTCGCCAGCGCCTCAGCAGCCAATCTGGTATTCATTCACCGCCGAGGGCCAATCTGCCGCCTTCGAGCCTCGAGTAATCGTCATCTGGCCAACCTCAAGGGTCAGCAGGCGTCGTAGATCCGTTAGAGCCCTCCGCGAGAAAATAAATTCGCGCGCGCGCGAATTCGCCCTGGCCCTGGTCCTGGTTCGCCGGCAAATAATCGGCCGTCAATTGGCGGATGATTTTCCACGAGTGAATTTTCCAGCGATTAGCAACCGATTCGCGGAGGTTCGCGGACCACTAGCAACCGCGCATCTTCGGGGAGTCACGGCAGGGAAAATCGCGCGAGGGGTAGTCGGACCATTTTCCAGGAATTGTCCGTAACGGCACTTCGCGACTTCACCGACGCCGCTCGCTGGCATGCTCGCGCAACTCGAAGGCCTTGGCGAAATAGTCGCTGGCCCGCCCACCTGATCCAAGCTGTAATAGTCGTTGCCCAGGGCGTTATATCCCATGGCGAAGTTGGGGTTGAGTTGAACCGCACGTTGTGTGGCAATTCCGAACCAGGCGGCAGAGGCGGTGCTGGCCATGCCCGGGTTGAATCCAACACATTTGCGGATACCAGCGTTCTTTCTCGAACATATGTGGCTCGTTTGCGAGGCCCTTTGATCCAGATCAAGAGATCGTCGTCCTCGGGATCGCAAATCTGGCCGCATGCCTTTTTCAGGGCTTTCCAATCAGAACTCTGCGTCGAAAGCCCGCGCGTCGGACCGCCTGGGTGCATTCGAGGTTCAGATGTTGACTGGCCTCCGGTCGAGCCTTAGGGTCTGCTCAGGCATATGCCAAATGCAATTACAGCATTCTCCGCATAGGAGGCGCTCGGACGACCTGCCGGGAGGCAGGACGTATACAGGCATGGAAAGGCTGATCGAAAAAGGTTCTGAAGCACGGGGTAGATTCTGAAGCGGTCGGACCAGGTATGCAGACTGAGAAACTAACGACTCATGACCGCGCCCCGCGTCATGCCTGTCGACAATTTTCGAGCCTACTTCTGCAGTTTCGCCTCTGCGATCAATTGTGCGACCTTGGAATCCGCACCCACCGGCTCCACGAACACAATGCTGTTGGGATTGAGATACATTCGGTCCGGCCCGTGCAGTTCCTTGCCACGCTTTACCAGAATGTTCTGCACCTCCTTGGTAGTCGGGTCCGACTTGCTCACAATGTAGTAGACGTCGGTCAGCACGGGGTTCGAGGTACCATAGCCTGCCAGCTTGCCGAAGTACACCGAGTTATTGGACAGCAGTACAGCCTGATACGAAGTGGTGAAGGCGACAGGAGCGGGCTCAGATCTGACCGCCGGCTGACATCCCGTCAAAGGTAGCGCCAAACTTGCCGATAGAGCTACGTGTATGGTCAGCCGCAGCCAAATCGGTTTCCGGCAAATAGCTTTCATGAGTGAGGTCCCCGTCGATCTGGATTTCATGGACTGAGTGTACTTCATGGTGGCGAGGCACCAGAACGGGCCGCACCGAGATAAAAGGCAGCCCGTGTATTGACGAAGTGAGCGTTACTTCAACCTGCGGCGACGAGTGCCATCGATAATACCCAGTACTCCAGAGCCACGCAACAAGAGAGTTTCCGCCTCAGGTGTTGTTGGCGGGCCGTTACTCGTTGGTGAAGGTCCCGTCCTGGACGACCAGCGCGAAGTTGCATTCACCTGAACTCCGGCTTCGATGAACCTTTTCGCGAAGCACCACCAACAAGCCGATGCTCCCCCTCCACGAATAAGCTAATAAGGCTCTCCACTCTTGTCCAATTGACAAAGGTGCCCTTCCGGCAAAGACTGAGTTGCTTTCCTAGTTTCGGTCTGACGTTGGCTTTCAAGTTGTAGGGGTGGTTAACGAAAGTACTGAAACCAAACCCGATCCCGTTCGGCGATTCAGTAAATCAAGAGGCGCCGCCTATGGCTGGGGCCTGCTTCGAGCCATCCCCGCCGTATCAGCGCGACAGATTGTTCAGGCGCAAAGAACCCGACTTTCCCATTTGGTATCGTGGGCCGCACCGCTTCGTCGAGTATGTTTGGGCAAACATAGTCTCCGGTCTCTGACCGGCACGCCAAGTCGTTCTGCGTATTGGGGGAAACCGCACTTAGCAAATTAGGAGGCGATCGCCACCGTAGCTAGGCGTCTTGACGCTGGTTTTCTGCCTTAAGGTTTCAAGCGAATTTGTTTCGCGAGGAGGTCCCTGGGTATGAAACGAAATCTGATGTACCTGTGCGCGGCTCTGATCGGTACCTGGTCCATATCCCTGCCTGCCACCCCTACAATCTGGAAGGGCCCTTCTAGCGGGACGTGGAGCACAAGCGGCAACTGGACGGCCGGGACTCCGACAGCTTCGACCGACGTCTTTATCGATAATGGGAACTCGCAACATTCGGCAGTAATGCTCGATATCGCAGGCCAAGCTCACAACCTCACCATCGACAGCGACGACAGCCTGAGCTTCAACAACAATACTTCGCTGGTGATCAACGGCAGCACGATCAGTAATGCCGGCAACATTATGCTGAATTCCGCCGGCAACCTTACGGACCTTATACTGGCCGGCAGCAACACCGTCACCTTAAGTGGTGGCGGGTTCCTCACGCTTGGAAACAACCCCAACAACCGAATTTATTCCCAGAGCAATGGGACCCTCATCAACCAGGAAACCATTCAGGGGGCAGGTCAGATCGGTGTCAACCAGACCACGATCATGAACTCCGGAATTATCGATGCGAACGTCTCGAATACCCTCATCGTTCAGCCCGGCAGCGGTGGGGTGACGAATACGGGCACGCTGGAGGCCACCGGCGGCGGCACGCTCGATCTTCGCGGTGGCTACACCAACACCGGAGGCCTGATCATCGCCGGTGCGTCGTCATTCGTGGACCTGGACGGAGCCACCATCAATGGCGGTACCCTCACCACCAGCGGCACCGGGGTGATGCAGTCCATTAATACTGCAACCCTGAACGGCGTCACGATCAGCACCGGTTCGACCTATTCGATTCCCAACAACACGAACACTGTTTTGCAAGGCACCATTACCAATAACGGCACGATTGCGTTAACCTCTGCCGGCAACTTGACCGACTTGATCGCGTCTGGCAGCACTACGGTTACCTTGGCGGGCAGCGGGACGGTCACACTCGGAAATAATCCCAACAACCGCATCTATTCCCAAAGCAACGGAACTTTGGTTAACCAACAAACTATTCAAGGAGCAGGCCAAATCGGTGTCAACCAGACGACGATCACCAACTCCGGCATCATCGATGCGAACGTCTCGAATACCCTTGTGATTCAGCCTGGGGGCGGCGGCGTAACGAACACAGGGACCCTGGAGGCTACCAGCAGCGGTACGCTTGATCTTCGCGGTGGTTACTCCAACTCCGGAGGTCTAATTACCGCCGCTGCGTCATCAGTCGTGGAGCTGGACGGAGCCACTGTCAATGGCGGCACCCTCACTACCGGCAGTGGCGGTTTGATTGAAACCATCAACAGCATAACCCTGAACGGCGTTACTTTAAGCGCCGGCGCGAATTATGTAACGCCTAACAACACGACGACCGGTTTGCAAGGGACAGTCACGAACAATGGCACCATCGCGTTGAATTCCGGGGGCAACCTCACTAACCTGACCGTCAACGGTCCCGTAACTTTAATGGGTTCCGGCACGGTGAACCTGGGGAACAATTTCAATAACCGGATTTATGCCCCGAATGGCACTGATACTCTGACCATCAAGCAGGTGATTCAGGGAGCCGGGCAACTCGGCGTTGGTCTTACGACCCTGGTAAACCAGGGTACAGTGGACGCCAATTTTTCGGGTTCAGAGTTGCTGGTTCAACCCAATGCCACTGGGCTCACCAATTCGGGAGGGATTCTGGAGGCCACCAACGGAGGCATACTGCAGCTTGTCGGCAACTTCAATAATGCGAGCGGCACGATTCAAGCCCTCAATGCAACGGCTGCCTCCACCGTGCAGTTGAATAACGCTGCCATCACCGGCGGGACCCTGACGACCACTGGCAACGGATTAATCGAATCCGTCAGCGGCGCAACTTTGAACGGCGTCGCGGTCAGTACGGGCACCGACTACGTTGTACCAAATAACACCTCCACCGCGTTGCAAGGGACAATCACCAACAATGGCACCATAGCATTAAATTCCGCGGGCAACTTAACCAATCTCACCATCAGTGGTCCGGTAACTTTGACCGGTAGCGGTACGGTGAACATGGGGAACAATCCCAATAACCGTATCTACGCTCCCAATGGCACCGACACCTTGACCATAAAGCAGCCGATTCAGGGCGCCGGACAGCTTGGTGTCGGAATTACAACCCTAGTGAACCAGAGTACCGTGAACTCCAACTTCGCGGGCTCGCAGTTAGTGGTTCAACCCAATAGCAATGGGTTCACCAATACGGGCGGGATTTTAAAGGCCACCAACGCCGGGACACTGCTGCTCGTGGGAAATTTCGCTAATGCGGGCGGTACGATCGAGGCCCTCAATGCGACCAGCCCGTCCGTGGTGAACTTGAGCACCGCCACGGTTACAGGCGGGACTCTGACCACCACCGGAAACGGGGTAATTGAGTCGTTCAACAGCTCAACCTTAAACGGTGTTACCTTGAGCGCGGGCACAAGTTACGTGACGCCTAACAACACGAACACCACTTTGCAAGGGAC